>Ga0302282_1000055_pt1 | contig 79775 bp, 58 predicted proteins | sample III_Fen_E1_3_FD_198763 | JGI IMG/M metagenome (GOLD analysis project Ga0302282, IMG submission 198763) | Peat permafrost microbial communities from Stordalen Mire near Abisko, Sweden - III_Fen_E1_3 | ecosystem: Environmental > Terrestrial > Soil > Wetlands > Permafrost | place: Sweden: Abisko... | reverse complement strand
TGGTGGACCTGATCGGGATCGAACCGATGACCTCTTCCATGCCATGGAATGAGTAGAAACGCAAATTATAGACGGTACAGCACTTAGGAGTCGGCTGAGTCGGTAAAACCGGCACAATCGGCGCTATTTGCGACAAATTTGCGACAAACTTTTCTACAACAGCAAAACGGCAGCGGGCCGATGGGCTGATCGTGTGGGATCAGCCCAGTTGCTCTTCTTGGGTTGGGGGTTTTTGGATCTAAAAGAAGCTTCTGAGCCTGATTCGTGTAGGTATTAGTTTGGATTAATTATTATATGTGCGCTTAAGACGCACTATTATCGAAATACGTGAACTTGACTTTGGTTTCTGAATGAGCGATTATGTGCGTTATGGATGCACAAAGGTATTCGCGACTAAACCGACTGCTCCTTGCTCTGCCAGAGGGATTCCTGGCAGATAGTGCTTGGCTTCAGGCACAAGGCCTCTCGCGTTCGTCGATACGAGACTATGTGGATCGAGGTTGGCTCGAAAGAGTAGGCCCCAGAGTCTATCGGCGCCCTAGGCAAGTTGCCAACGACCCCCTCCGCTGGGATGTAGTTGTCCTATCGCTCCAGCAGGTCATGCACAAGACACTTCATGTGGGTGGCCGGACGGCCGTTGAACTCTCTGGGTATGCCCACTACCTGGAAGCCGGCGATGCCTCCACCGTGTACTTGTATGGGCAGGGTGCGCCAACCTGGCTGGCCAAACTTCCATTGACGGCCCGATTTGAACTTCGTTCAGATCATCTTTTTGCGACCGGTGGAACTGGAGTAGAGATGCGGCGCTTCGATTTACGGTCAGGTGAAACCTCTACCCAGACGAAAGAAGCCGAAGTGAATAGTCCATGGGAATGGTCATTGACGATGTCCGTTCCCGAGCGAGCGATCCTGGAAATGATGGATGAGCTTCCCCACCACGAGAGCTTTCACCAAGTCGATGTCGTCATGGAAGGCATGACCAACCTTCGTCCCCAGTTGTTGGGAAAACTCCTGCAAGGATGCAGAAGCGTGAAGGTGAAACGTCTCTTCCTCTGGTATGCAGAGCGGCACGGGCACTCGTGGTTGAAGCATCTGGACCAAACTTCTATCGATCTTGGTCTTGGAAAGCGTCAACTGGTTCCAGCCGGCCGCTTCGACGCGCGCTACCAGATCACACTCCCAACAGAATTGTTCGCGTCAGGAGGCGATCAAGATGCCAACTGAAGTCTTTGAAGCACAAGCGGCGCTTCTGGTGCGTGCGCTTCCCTATGTGGCGGCTGAGACCTGCTTTGCCCTGAAGGGTGGCACGGCAATCAATCTTTTTATTCGCGATCTGCCGCGTCTCTCGGTGGACATCGATCTGGTTTACCTGCCGATCGCGGATCGAGAGGCATCCCTTCTTGGAATACGATCGGCACTCGCACGCATCGCTCAGGGCATCCGCAAAGCGATCCCAGGGAGCGCCGCCACTGAAAATGCAACTTCCGACGGAACCAGAATCGTGGTGCGCCATCGGTCGGCACAGATCAAAATTGAGGTCACTCCGGTACTTCGAGGAACGGTCCATCCGGTTGAACTGAGGACGGTGCGTCCTGCCGCCGAAGAGCGATTTGGCTTTGCCGAAATACAAGTAGTCTCGTTCGCCGATCTGTATGCCGGCAAACTGGTTGCAGCCCTGGACCGTCAACATCCGCGGGACTTGTTTGACGTTCAACTCCTGCTTGCAAACGAAGGCATCAACGACACCCTCTTTCAGACGTTCCTCGTATACATCCTCAGCCACAATCGTCCGGCACACGAAGTTTTGCAACCGCGATTGAAGGATATAAGGCAGGCATTCGAACAAGAATTCGTTGGCATGACCAGCGGCGAGACTTCCCTTGAGGCTCTGATTTCAGCGCGAGAGCAACTCGTTTCGGAAATCCGCTCCCATCTGGACGAACGCTCCAAGCAGTTCCTGCTTTCGTTCCACGAACTTAAACCTCTCTGGTCGCTCCTCGCGACACCAGATATCAACAACCTTCCGGCAATTCGCTGGAAGCTGATGAACATTGAATTGTTGCAAGCCAAGCAGCCTGAGAAATACCGGGCGATGATTCAAGATCTCGATACCATGCTGTCCAACGGTCAAGATCACGACTGATGCAGCCTTTGTAAGCAACAAATCTAGATCACTCGTGCTGCTCGGTCCTTGGTCTGTGACGCCGCTAAGCTGATCGCTACTGAATTCGCTGACCATCTTGCTATTATAGATTGCCATAAACCACTCAACGGTCTTCGTTACATCGCCAAGACGGGCAATCAGTGGCGTTTCATGCCCAAGAATCTTCCTCCGTGGACAGTGGTGTACCAACAGATGCGGCGATGGATCGATGCGCGGTGCTTTGAAATCATGGTCGAGGATCTGCGCATTCTATTGCGTGAGTTTGCAGGGCGCAAAGGCCAGCCCACGGCGATGATTCTCGACAGCCGCACGTTGCAGTCGACGCCAGAGTCGGGTGCATGCGGCGGCTACGATGGGGCCAAGCGCCGCAAGGGATCCAAGGTTCATGCGGCTGTAGATACGCTGGGGCATCTGCTGGCCTTGCAGGTTACGGCGGCCGATGAACAGGACCGCGCGCAGGTGGAGAAACTGGCCGAAGCAGTGCAGGAGATTACCGGAGACACCATCGAGTTGGCCTACGTCGATCAGGGATATACCGGCGACAACGCGGCCCAGGCGGCAGAGAAGCACGGCGTGCGGTTGGAGGTAGTCAAACATACCGAGGCCAAACGAGGATTTGTCCTGTTGCCGCGCCGCTGGGTGGTGGAAAGAAGCTTTGCCTGGGCAGCCCGCTTCCGCCGACTGGCCAGAGACTACGAGCGGCTGGGCAAAATCCTCGCGGGGCTGCACTACCTCGCGTTCGCCATCCTTATGCTCGCAAATCTCGTTCGGCAACTCACGCAAAGTTAATAACAGGCTCTAAGGTATTGGATCGCAAGCCTTGACTCTGCTTGCTTTGCGTAGTGCTCACCTGACACTGGAGGAGGCCAGATGCCCTGGTTTTCCGAGCTATGGTACGTACCGTTTTCCATCTCGGAAAAATGAAGATACGCTGTGCCTATCATCTGCTCAATGAGTCGCACGCCTTCGGGAAAATGCTTCTGTGCAATATCCAATGCGAGCTTCTGCTGTTGAATCTGCTCCTCCATTTCCCCCCAAATGCGTACAGCTGGGCAAGTTTGAGGCACCCTTGCATCATTTGGTCTGGGTTTTGGTCGCCGGCATGCTCGGCGTCAATCGAAGCGAGCAAGTCACGCAGGCGAGACACCCCGTCGGCATAAGACTGCTTGCGGATCTCGCATATCTGGTGGAGGTCGCGATTCCAGCCTTCAGGCTTATGAAAACTGGTGAATAGATGATCCGCCTCTCCAAAACCCCCGACATCGCCGTTAACGCGAATTGCGCCCGATGAGATGAGTGAATTAAGCTCTTTACGATCCGTAATATCCTGCGGAAGCGGAGCCTGTGGCAAGATGGTGAGAACGGCAAATCCACTTGGCGTGCGAATAGCGCCGGTAATCTGTCCAGCGCGAATTGCATTCACCGCATCCCGCAATTCCGGTTGCAACTGGACGGGGTTCAGTCGCCCCAGGTAGGGTGGCGAGAATCCCCGGCCAGAATGCGACCAGTCCTGATAGGTCGGCTCGTGTCCGCCGACCGTCCCGCGCATGGTACTCGTTTAAGGCAAACTGGCCAACGTGCTCAACGAGAGAACTTCACTCAGCAATCGTGTGATCAATCTCGCAAAGCATACCTTTCGCGGGTTAGAAAGCCGAAATCTCCAACCGATTTTGGCGCAGTTATCCAGGGAGGATCAAGTCCTAGCCCATTCGTAGTCTGTGTTGTGAAAGCAATCCGCGCATCGTTCTTCCTATGTGCTCTGAAGAAGGGCAATCTGTGGCCAAGATCGCAATCGAACGCAACTCGATCCCCCTCACCCCTTAGCCAGCTCCTTCGTTTTCCGCGTACTCATAAACCACGCCTTCGGCCGCATCCACATCCCCAAATCCAGCCGCCCGCGCTCCAGCACGCCCACTCGTCGCGTCCTTGCTCAACACCCCTGCTTATGCCACCAGGCGGTTCGCCCACGCGTCGTCCTTGAGGTACAAGCCGCAATCCCCTAGAACAAACTCCCCGCCACCTGTTCCGCGATGTTCCGGGTATCATTCCGCAACTCGGCCGACGCCCCCGCAGCAGCCGCGCGTCGTATCTTCAGCAAGAACGCACGGTCGCGAACACGTGCGATCACTTGCTCCTGCCCGCCAGCATTCGCAGGCTCACCACTGGCACGCACACATTGGAAGGCCTCATTTCCCACGCCGCGAATCGGAATCGTGGCCCCTGCGCATTGTTGCAACATGGCTGCAAATTCCCTGGCCGGTTCCGGCATGGTCGTCACAGCAATTGAGAGCGTGTACGACCCTGAATCCACCTTCCGCGTGAACTCGCAGGAGACGTCAAACCGGTCCATCCGCACCTGGTCCGCCTGATACGTGCTCGAATCTGATTTCGCCCCCGCAACCGGTTCTTTGGGCGCAGCCACCGCCACCTGCACATCGCCGCCCAGGAATCCTGCAGCCGTTGCGGCATTCAACCATGGGCATTTCGCTTGCGCACGGCATTCACCCGGCAACAGCACGCAACCCACAATTGCCAATGCCGCCATCCAGCCCACTGTTCTCGTCACAAACCTCACTGCTGGCCCCCACCCTGCGCCGTTGCATCGGCAATGCCCCCATGCTCCAGATCTGAATGCGCATGCCACAGCTTGCTCTCGTTGGATATCTCAGGATGCTGCCGCAGAAATTCCTGCGAGTAAGTTGGCGCGCCTGGGTCCACCTTCTTCAACCGGAAGAAGGCAAGCTGCTCCTTGGCCTTCTCCTTCATCCCCTTGCGCCGGTAAACCAGCGAGAGATTGTAATGCGCGGCAACGTCGTCCGGGTCGATAGCTTGAAGCGCCTCAAACTGTTCCTGCGCCTCCTCAAGCCGCTCCTGCTGATACAACGAGATGCCCAACTCCCGCCGCGCATCCCGCGACTGAGGGAACTTGGCCACCACCTTTTTCAGATCCTCAATCTCCGCAGCAGTCTGTCCGTCCCGCCTTTCCACCAGCGCATGGTAAAACGTCGCACGCGCGCTTTCAGGACTCAGCTTCAGCGCGGTCTCAATCGCCGAGCGCGCGGAACCGAACTTCTCCCAGCTGATATTGGCCAGTCCAATATTGGTATATCCATCCGCATAGTCGGGCCGCAGCTTCACCACCTCGTTAAAGGCGTGAACCGCCTCCGCGTACTGCGCCTGATCCAGATACGAGATACCAAGATTGTTCCAGCGCATCCACTCCGGATTGTCGCTCGCTTCAGCCGCTTCCGGCATGTTCCCTCCAACGTTCAGCGTCCGTGTCCGCGCCGACAGTTGCACGATTGGGTAGAGCGGATGATCCTTCCCCAGCACGTTGTTCAAATAGCTCTGACGAAGATGCCGGTAGTTCACCCGGGCCGTCACGCGCAACTCCCCATGGGCATTCTCAGGAATCTGGAACTCGTACCTCACCATCGTCGAGCGCCCGGCCTGAATACTGTTGTCGTAGGCAACGGAGTGGATTGTCCACACCTTGTGGTTATCCACAAAGAAGCCGCTCGTGTTTACCGGCCTGTTGGTGAAGCTGTGTGCCCGCTCATCCAGCATTCCATCCGGCTTGATGAATCCGCTGTGATAAATCTCCTTGCCCTCAGAGTCCGTGACCATGAACTCAACCCAGGCCTCATACAAATCGCGCACTTCCGGAATCAGAGAGTGTCCGATGTTCTTGTTCTGGATCACCACAGTCGCCTCGACCGATTCCCCTGCATCAAGATGGAACGGCTGCGTTCCCAGGGGCGCAATCATCTTCCCATCGCTCGCTTTGCGCAACGCGAAGATGTCCACATTCAAGTAGTTTCCGGTCTTCAGAAACTCAACCGTCTTCTCCAGTTGCTCACCGAACCCGTAGTAGTACGGAACAGCCGAGTTGCCTGCTGGCCAACGGTGCGACACAAACGTGCCGTCCTTGGCCCCCGGCTCCGGCAGCAGGTTCGGAGCACGCTTCATGTGGCACCCCTGGCAGGTCGTGAAGTCTCCCTGGTAAAACGTAAGTGGGTTGCGCTGCGAAAACTTCGAATTCTGCCATTCGTCAAACGTGGTAAATGCGCGTATCTCCTTGTACTCATTCAAGGTCTTCGGTAGGTTCGCTTTGTGGCACGCGGCGCAGAATTCCGGCGTGTGCAGCAGATCCCGCATCACCGCTTTCGAGTGCCGATCCAGATGCGCCAATATCTCTGAATCCGGCGGAATGCCCGGCATCCTCTTGCCGTTTTCGTCCACCAGCACTGAGGGAACTCCCATTACATAACCGCCGTTGCCCAGCGTCGATTGCACCCGCTGGACCGAGTGGCAGGTCATGCACGTCAGCCCATCCTGATCGAACTTCCGGTCTACAACGGAATTCTGCGTCAAGCCCCCAGCCAGCACCGCCACCGGGTTATGGCAACTGTCACAGTGGCGCGAGAACTCAATCCCCTTTGTGTTGATCAGAATGTTCACGCTGGCGCGGTAAAACGGTGTGCGAAACGAATTCCGATGCAGCGACTGCTCCCACTGGTGATAGGCCTCCTTGTGGCAATGCCCGCAGTAAGTTGCATCTGGAAACGCCTCGGGCTGCAGAAACGTGCCGCCCTCCACCGCGCCATTTCCCGGCACGGAAATCTTTCCGCTGCCGAAGGCAAAGTTGTAGCTCTGCCCAACCTTGTCGGCGTACTGCTTGCGCTGCGATTCCTGCACCGCAGGGTCAGTGCTTCCATACGCAGGATTCTGTCCGGCATAGGCGCGAACCGCCTTCGGAAAAGGCAGCAGAGATGCCAGCGCGACCACCGCCAGAATCACCGCAGCACCAAGGCCGCGCGCCAGACCAGGCTGGCTTGAGTACGTACTCACAGGGACCTTCCTCAAACAACTCAACCGCATCGGAAATCTCCTTCAATCCCTTCGCAAGGGCACCCCGCAGTCGAGTACCTACGGGCATTCGAGTCCCTTGCCACACTTCGTCTACTTTGCTCGCTGTGCTGCGGGAATTGCAGGCGCGTCATAGTTTCCCGGCACTACTCCCTTGCCTTCTTCAATCGTGAAAAAGCGGTCCACTGCAGGCAGCGAGACTGCCTCCTTCAATCCACTCGGCCAGTGAATCTCCACGGCATCGACCGTCGTCGCATCTCCCAAACCGAAATGAGGCCGCTGGTCGTTTGACGACTCATAGCTTCCGCCACTCATCACGTCCGCGCGCTGGCGAATCCCGCCAGATGTCAAATACACGGTGGCGCCGACCGCATCGCGCGGGCTCTTGGGCCCGCCAATCAGCTTCAGTCCAACCCAGTGATGTCGATCCGAATTTACGTTACGCATCAGCGATGGAACACCGTCCATGTTGTTGATCACCACATCGACTTTTCCATCGTTGAACAAATCGCCAAAAGCCGCTCCTCTTCCTCGCAGAACTTCCGCCAGCCCGGTTCCCAAAACCGGGGGAACCTCTTCAAACTTCGTCCCTTTGCCAACGTTGTGAAACAGCAATGGCCGCTGCGCGTAAGAGGTACCCCAGTCATGCTGATCCACCTGCGGATACACATGCCCGTTGACGAGGAATATGTCTTTCCAGCCGTCATTGTCGTAGTCGATGAACTCCGTGGCCCAGGTAAGAAATGGGTACGTCGGTGCAGCCAGGCCAATGCGAGAGCTTATCTCCGTAAAGATGCCATCGCCTTTCCCCTGAAAGAGCGGCTTGTAGTCATCCGAAAAAGTCCCCGTATACATGTCAAGTAGGCCGTTATTTCTCGTATCCCCTACTGCCAGCCCCATACCCGCTTGCTCCAGCGCGTTCTGGTTCAGGGCAAAGCCTGAATAGAAACTGGCGTCTTCAAAGGTTCCGTCCCCGTTGTTGAGGTACAGATAGTTGGGCGTGGAATCATCCGTCACCGCAAGGTCCACCTTGCCATCTCCGTTGAGATCCACAAAGACGCCGGTAAACCCGAAGTAATGGTCTTTATCACTTACGCCCGCCTTCTCGCTAACATCCGAGAAGGTACCGTTGCCATCGTTATGAAAAAGATGGTCGGGCTCGCCCTGCAGTCCGCGTGGCCCGCACATGGTGTTGGCGCCACGAAAGGAGCAATTGAAATAGCCCATCATCTTCGAGCCCGGTATGGGAGGGTTGTTCATATCCCAGTGAACATAGCCCGGCACGAAAAGGTCGAGACGACCATCCCCGTCATAGTCGCCAAAAGTCGCCCCGGTTGACCAGTTGCCCAGCGTGATTCCGGCTTTCTCTCCCACGTCGGTAAATGTTCCGTCATGGTTGTTGTGATACAGCCTGTTCTTGCCGAAGTTCGAGACGAAGATATCTGGCCAGCCGTCGTTGTCATAGTCCCCGATGGCCACGCCATAACCCCAGCGCTCATTCGTTACGCCTGCCTTGACCGTTACGTCAGTAAAAGTTCCATCATGATTGTTGTGGAACAATGCTGCCCGCGGCGCCTCCGCTTTTCCCTTCATGGCCTCGTAGGTTGAGCCGTTCACCAGGTAAATATCCAGCCAGCCGTCGTTGTCGTAGTCCAACAGCCCAACGCCCGATCCCGTAGCCTCGATGAGAAACGTCTTCTCCAGTGTTCCCATCTGGTGGTGCCAACTGGTAAGGCCCGCTTCCTTGGCGATATCCATAAAGATCACGGGCCCATCCTTCACAAATCCGCCCGCGGTAATCGGACGTTTTTCAGAATCCAGAACGGGCGCAAAGACGCCCGCGGTTTGCGAGCCTCCGCGACTTGTCTCTTTCGCTCTATCCAGCAGGACAGGTTGCACCGGTGGCGGCGAACTGACCTGCGCCCATCCCGCCGGAGCAACCGTCGAAAGAACCAGGAGAGCAAGGACGCCCCACCACAAACATGTGCCGTGGAGAAGCCAGCGAGAGACTCGGCTCTCTGCCGCAGGGATGTTTCGATTGTTTTTGCTCATAAGGGGAAGACAGTTCCTCAACGCGTGACCTGAGTGTGCAGACTATCAATCGAGGCCAACCGTGTCTTCTCCATTCCGGAGGACAAAAATCTAGATAAATAGTTTTAGGAGATCATTGAAGCCGCAAGTCGTTGGATTCCCGGCGGTTTGTGTTCTCTTTGTTTTGAAATCTATTTGAATTGGTGTCTTGGCGGGTCTCTACGGGCCTTTGCGATTGGCCTGGAGGGCATTCCTGGGCCCCCACGTCTTTCAGGCACGCGTCTCCTTGAGCGCATCGTTGTTGTACCGCGAGTGGTCGGGGTAGCGGGAGCAGGTTGTAGACGCGCAACTGAAGATGAATTGCCAGTCCACCTTTTCTGTATGTGTCCTGAGTTCCCCTCATGCTTGAACAAACGGAAACGGGGTTTGGGAAGGTGGATAAGAAAGTCGCTTCCTTCTTTCACTCACCGCGGGCTTGCGACTGAATCAACAATCGGTCCGCTGATAGGCCTCTTCATCTCTGTGCCATTCTGAATTTCAGTTTCAGCACCGTATTCGCTTGAGTGTTTCACGTGACCTAGCTAAACATGGGAGGCCCTCATTGTTCTTAACGGCCGCACCTCTGACGCCGCGCAGCAGGCCAAATATCGCAACTTGCCGGTATTCGACCGAATCGGGGTCGGCCATGCGAAGGACGTTCAGACTGGCAAAGTGGGAACTTCGGATGTCGGTGCAGTCGTGCAAGCGTTCGAACGGGACCACGAGGATGAGGACGCCTTCCATTGTGAGCCAGCGGCAGGCACGTTCCAGAGACACAGCTTCCATACGCCGGTTGGCGATGGAGCCGGTCTCCGAGTCGGATGGCGGGTTCAGGTGCAGGAGCGAGAAGGATTCGGGCCGCGCAATGGCGTCGAAGGCGTTTCCCTAGATGGTCTCGATGCCATAAGCGTTTGCACTCCGTGGACGTTCGGCGTCGAATTCGGCCCCATCGCGCAGAACCTCTGCCTCGCTCGTAATTCGATGGAGCGCTGATCTGTGTCCTAAGCAGGTGGCTATCACTGAAGCAGCCCAGCAAAGGAGGGCAGAGATCTCAGATTCGCTCCCTCGGCTTCCGGTAATGGGTAGTTGCCCATTTCCAGGGACGCGAAATTCCGCGTGAATTCACCTCCCCTCTAAGGATGGAATTCTCAAAAAATGGGTCGCGTGCGAGCATTCGCCTTCTGATCGGAACACATGCTTTGACCTGCTGGCGATAGTTGGCCGTTCGGCTAGAGGCGGTACGCCGCATATTGGCCGAATTCTCAGACGCCGTGAATCCACTTTCAACGGCACGCTGTCCATCGCACCGATTGGACCATGTTGAGCCGCCGCCCTGCACGGAAGAAGTGTGAACGCGTGAGGATGGCGCCACTATCCACCCTAAGTGCGGTCTTTGAGTGCAACCTTATATCGATGTGCGCAGCGCGCGGAACAGGTAGCATGCGAGTTGACCAAATCATTGACACGAGGCCTTAGATGAAACGCATTGTTGTGTATATATTTGTCGCGGTTACTTTCACTGTTCTGCACCACGCAGCCATGGGTCAAAGCGCAACCGCCTCTTTGCGGGGCGTGGTTACGGATGGCACCAAGGCAGTCGTAGCGGGCGCCGACGTCATCCTCACCTCGGCCGGCACAGGCCAACAGCACGCAGAGCGCTCCGACAACCATGGCGAGTTCTCATTTCAAGAGCTGTTTATCGGCGACTACCGGGTCGAAATACGGTCGCCAGGCTTTGCAACCTGGGTGGACTCGCAGATACATCTCGATGTCGGAAACCAGTCACAGATCGTCGTTCAGCTTGTTCCTGCCACCACCCAGCAGACGATTGAAGTAAGCGCCGAAGCGGCCGGACTGCAAACCAATGAAATCGCGCAAGGCGCGGTGGTGAGCGAAAAAGAGATAGCCAATCTGCCGCTCAACGGACGCTCCTTCGCCCAACTCGGCATCCTCCAGCCGGGAGTACGTCCGACCTCCGCGGGTTTGATGGTGATGGGCAACTTCCGTCGAGTCGGCCAAAACTATGAAGTCAACGGCATGCGTCCGGAGTCCAATACTTTCCTCGTCGATGGAATGCGTAACATCAACCGCATGGACGGGGGGTACGCGTATCGGCCGCCTGCCGACTCGATGGCTGAGTTCCGCATTCTGACCACGACCGCACCGGCTGAGTTCGGAGGAACCAGCGGCGGCATCACCACCATCGTCACCCGGTCCGGCACCAATCAAATCCACGGGACTCTCTATGAGTTCCTGCGCAACGACGCCCTCAATGCCAACAACTACTTCGCACCGCGGACGGAAGCCCTCAAGCAAAATCAGTTCGGTGGCACCATCGGCGGACACCTCATCCGGAACCGTGCCTACTTCTTCACCTACTACGAAGGTCTCCGTGACCATCAGGACATCACGCATGGAGTGGTGGTGCCTACGGTGGCGGAACGAAATGGCGACTTTTCCGCCGATGCCCCCATTCTCCTGAACTCCTCAAGAGCGCCCTTCTCCAACGATCTCTCCGCTCAGATCAACCCGATTACAGCCAAATACCTCCAGTTCTTTCCCGTTCCCAACACGCCGGAAAATCCGCACCTCGCCCAAACCACAAACCTGAGCAAGAACAACAGTGACCAAGGTGGAATAAAGGCAGACTGGTTGCTGCGGAGCGCGGATGTTCTGAGCGCCCGTTACAGCTACTCGACGATGGAACTCGACAGCCCGTATTCGGAACTCGGAGCTGATGTTCCAGGGTTTCCCGTTGGCTACTACGCAAACACGCATCTGGGCGGTTTGACCGAGACGCACACCTTTTCTCCGTACACGGTACTCACCGCGAACGTCAGCTTCTTTCAGAGCCATATTGTTCTCGACAAGCGAACCTCCGGCTTCTCCCCCGAAGCATTCGGCTTTGGATACTCCTCCACATGGGCTTCGGCAACGGGCGCGCCGCTGATCATGACCCAGGGCTACTCCAACGTGGGTGACCCGATCATCAACCCGCGTGACTCTGTCCAGAACGACTACGCCTTCAGCGCCAACCTGGTGCACACACAGGGCAAGCATGTCACCAGCGTCGGCACACAGTTCCGCCGGACTCAGATCAACGGCTACCAGTCGAACTTCGCTTCGGGAACATTTTCCTTTACCACTCAGGGCTACACCAACAACTCCCTGGCCAACTTCCTGCTGGGTAAGCCGGATATATTCACCCAGGCCGGCGGCGACTTCACGCGCGACCTGCGTGGCTGGGAGCTGGGCTCCTACGCACAGGATGAGTACCGCATCAGCTCGACCCTTACGCTGAACTACGGCGTGCGTTACGAGATCACGACGCCGTTCCGAGATATCCACAATCGCATGATGGAGTTTGCGCCGGGCCACCAATCCACCGTCTACCCAGGCGCTCCAAACGGCCTTCTCTTTCCCGGCGACTCCGGTGTACCCGACACCATTGCCCCCGTCTTCAAGGGAGATTTCGCTCCCCGTGTCGGCTTCGCATGGGACCCGCTAGGCAACAGCCGCACGGTGATCCGTGCCGCCTACGGCATCTTCTACGACGAACTGCTGAACGGAGTGGGCATGCCGTTCCGCGCCACCAGCAGCGCATTGGGGCAAACGGTGGTACGCACTCTTACCGGATACGCAAAGATCAACTACGCCAACCCGCTCGGTACCGTAACCAACCCGTTCGCACCTGGTCAGTTCGCTTTACCTGCGTCCACCTTCACCATCGATCGCAACTTGAAGCCGCCCTATGCGCAGGACTGGAATCTTACCGTCGACCAGAGTTTGGGTAAACAGAACCTCTCCATCGGATACATCGGTTCAAAGGGAACTCGCTTGCCGCGATTGGTCGAAGCGAATCCCGCAGTCTATCAACCCGGTGCAACCTTCGCTAACTCCCCTCGGCGTCGGCTCTACTCCGGCTGTACCCTGACGACCGGCACCTGCACACTGGGCACCGCCGGCTTGGTTGAAGGAAATGCAAACTCCACCTTCCACTCCGCTCAAGTCTCGCTCACGCGGCGCGGTACTCCCGATCTGAACTACACCCTGGCCTACACCTTTTCCAAGGATCTGGACTACTCGTCCAGCCTTCACATGTCCGGTCCGGCTCCGTGGATGGTCCTTGGGGAACTTGACATTCCCCAAAACAACCAGAATCTCGCCGCTGAACATGGACGCTCGCTCTTCGATTCGCGTCATCGCTTCGCCGGCTGCGCGACCTACACTGTTCCGTTCGCGCGCAACTTCACCGGCCTGTCCCGTACTGCTCTGGATGGCTGGCAATTCAGCGCCCTGTTGGCAGTAAACTCCAGCACTCCGTTCACCGTCTACGACTCGGCGAACGTCTCCCTGCAGGCACCGCACCCCGGTGTCTCGGGAATGTTTGGAGACCGCCCCAATGTCGTCGGCGATCCCAACAAGGGCGCGCCTCACTCCCACTCACAATGGATTTCGCCCTCCGCCTTCCAGCGGCTTGACCCGGTCGCAGACGCCGGCCAGTTCGGGAACGAAGCCCGAAACAGCGTCAACGGCCCCGCCTACGGCTCTCTCGATGCCTCGCTCGACAAGACCTTCCCGTTTGGTGAAAAGTCAAAACTGCAGTTCCGGGCCGAAGCTTTCAACCTGACAAACCATGTCAATCTGATCCCACCCGTTTTCGACATGAACTCCCCAGCCTTCGGCCTGGTCACTGAGGCGCAGGCGCCGCGCGTCCTTCAGTTCGCTTTGAAACTGCAACGCTGACGCACCCCCATGTCAACATCCCAAAGCTGGATCGATGCCTCTCGGTCAGAGCATCGATCCAGTCAAAAACGCACCGGGGTGAAGAGCGCTAACCCCGGTTCACTCCCCGATGCTGGTGGATTTCGGTGAGCACACAATCGCCAACTATCAATTCGAGACTTACAGCGCTTTTCCAGTTATGGAGCCAAATCAAGAACTGGCGCCGGACCGGGTTCCCAAGGCTCTTGGATCAAAGGAGCCATCCGGATGATCCTCTCCGACCGGCAGTGACAGCACCGTTGCTTGGCCGACGTCGAAACCATCCTGGAGTTCTCACAATAGACGGCTCATTCCACAGGAATAGACATCAGACCATACGCTGTTCGAATCATCCGTACATTGCACATCGGACCTCCAAGCCGCGGCGTTTGCTTCGAAAGCGATCAGGCTGCAGATTCTCCAGCCAGTCCTTCGAGTTCCGAAACGAGCAGTCTGGGTGCTTAGGATTCCAACTGTAATCATTGAGCCGATATTGAACCAATCGAGCATGGTGACGAACTGCGGATCAGCGATCGACTCGGCCAGAGAGTGTGCCACGCGGCCTCCCGGGGCGACACCCCACAATATTTCACCGTAAGTCGGATCGCCGAGAATGCGCCGAAAGCGGTGCCACAGACTTACGCGTCTCCTTCGCCGGCAAGGAGTGCCTAAAGGGAACGGGAGCGCTCGTATTTTCGAAGAGCAGATTGCGTTTCCCCTTGTACTGAGAGAGAAAGCTCCTCGTCTCGCACGCTGGGCCTTCGGGTTTGGCGATTCGTTCGACAAAGACTCCCGCCACTCATTGTCAAACCAGGCATAGGCATTGACGGTCTTCGCATTCGAACCCGAATCCGCTCGCCGCTTTTAACCTTTGCGAAGGCATCGGCCACCTCCTGCGGAAACGACCGGAAGAGTACCGCGCCGGAACCTGTGCCGCCGGTGACGACTGTGTTCATCGCCTCCGCCTCCGCCCGACCGTTCGGTTGATGTGTGCTCGGCGTTTGCTTCCAGGACCGTGCACAGATGGAACGCCGGACAAGCCTGCCGACTTGCGACGAGAGGTCTGTAAGCCACGCACCAAGCCACCGCTGGAAGCATTGCGAAACTGAATGGATAAGACCCCGCGATCTCACTCTACCAAGAGTGAGACCGCCGGCGCGATGCGCTTGGCCCTCCCGAACTGGCGTGCCCTAACTTGCCATTTCGAAGACGGTAGACTGGAGATTGACAACAGCGCAGCCACGTTTTATAGCCTCATCGGCTCTGCGAAACTCAACCCGGAAATGTACCTGCGCCAAGTGCTCGCCCGTATCGCCGAACATCCCATCAACCGAATCGAAGAACTCCTGCCTGGAACCTCGCTGAGTCCCTCCCAGGCAACTCAGCCATAGCCTCCTGAAAGACACTCCCCGAAGTGTCCACTAAAAATAAGTGGACACCTCTCAAATCAGTCCCTATCCAAAAAGCACACAGCCACCGCCTCATTCAAGAGGGGATCGGCGTACGCTTACAATAGAAATGAACTGAAGCCCTTTTCATTTGGGATACAGATAGTCATGGCTGGCGGTCACGTAGCCTGCCGATGCGGTTCTTCTGGCTCGCTGCCGGTAGCCGTCCATGTCTTCTGGGGCCCAGGTTGCCAAGCCGTCGACGTAACGGTTGTACATGCAAAAAGCAGCGGCGATAAGCACCGTGTCATGGATTTCAACGTCTGTTGCTCCAACGTCGCGTGCTTTTTCGATATCCTCACTGGTCACATGCTTGCCGCCTCGTTGCACCTTCCCGGCGACAACCAGTAAGGCCTTCAACTTCTCTGAGATGTAGGCGTGCCTGAAATCAGCCTTCACTCTCTTCACCAGTTCCTCATCCTGATCCAGATGAGCAGCAGCAATCGCCCCATGCGCTGTTTGGCAGTAAAAGCAGTCATTCAGATAGGAGACGTAGGTAGCGATCAATTCGCGTTCGGCGGCTGTGAGACTGTTTGGGGCAAATAACAGTGCCTGCGCGAGTTCGTTGAGAGGCTTCGCTGTATCAGGCCGAAAGGCCATTGGTCCGCGAATGCCCGGTAGTCCGTCTGGAAGTTGAATGTGGGCCACAGTTCTTGACTCCTTCAATCTGGTTTAAGTGAGAAGCTGCTATTGCGTTTAGGACTGGCTGTTCAACAGTCCATCCTGTTCGCCAATGCCTGAACTATTCTGTAGTGGCACTCGAATGCGAACTGCTCGCGGTCTCAGAAAGCAAAGCGCAGCGAAAACTGTTGAACTCGCGGCGCGGTCAACGAGGCATTGTAAATGCCGAGAGAGCCGGTGGTCAGGTTGTTGCCCAGAGAGTTGGGATTGGTATCGAACCGCACGGAATTTGTCACATTGAAAACTTCCCAGGAGAACTTCAAGGTCTGCCCCTCCCATAGACTCCAGGATTTGCTCAATCCGGAATCGACGCCAAAATAGCCATCACCTCGGAAGTTGTTTCGCTCTCCGGCTTCGCCCGGATAAGGGAGACGAATCGGATTGCCTTCGCCAATGATTCCGTTGTTGATGGTGGTAATGTTCTCGAAAACCTGAGGTTCGCCATTGGCGTCGAGGTGCTTGTGGACCCTCACAGGCCCGGTCTGTACGCCATAGCTTTGAATGTGCCAGTTTGTCGACCACCCCGGTTCAAGAACGCTGAACGGCAAACCGCTCGTCCATCGGGTGAGCCCGGAGAACTGCCATCCCCCAATCGCTGCATCCACCAGCCGGTTTGTTGATCCGCCAAGCACTTTGCCATGGCCAATTGGTAACTGGTACACCCAGTCAAGCGTGATCAAGTGCCTTGTATCAAAGTCCGAAACACTGCGATTCAAGGATGGCTTCCAAGAGTTGAGAATGTCACTGAATGAGCCATTTGAGGATGCTTCGCTGGCTCGTTCTGCGTCTGAACCCATATCGATTGATTTTGACAGCGTATATCCAAGATCGAACTGTACTCCGTGACTCAAGGGATGACGCAGGGTAAGTTGCCCAGCGTTATAGTAGCTTGAGCCGATCGATGACCAGGCATACAGGGTCGCAAACTGATTTTGCCAGAAGTGAGAAATGGGATTTCCCTGCGCGTCTGTAGGGCACCCGTAAATGCAGAAGAAGTCGATATCCGCCGTGGCCGTGGTTTCCCCCGTCGTGTAGCGGTATTGCGACCACTCGTTGCTGTAGATGAACTGGGTCGCGCTCTGGCCGTCTCTTGCCAGATTGGGGAACAGGTTCTCCCAGTAGGGAATTGCCTTGACCTGTGCCTTAGGATCGCCTTTGTTCGCATCCACTAGCTTTGAAAGCAACGTGCCGGCGGTAAAGTAATCCATTCCGGACTTGGTGTCGACGAAATTGACCGGCTCGGCGAGATCAACTTCCTGAAGCAGGTGCCTTCCCTGGCGTCCCACGTAGGCTGCTTCCAACGTGAAACCACCGGGAATCTCTCGTTGAACGGAGAAATCAATGGACTCCGAATAAGGCGTTTTCAAGTGGTTATCTATCGTGAATGATTCGGCAAAGCTGTTTTCCGGCGGTGTGTATGGGAAGGTGGCAGTCGACGGAGGGGGCGGGCCCACATCGATCCCAGGGAGCGTGCGAACACCCGTGAAGCGCGGTGCGGTCTCCGGCGTGTATACGTCGGATGGATTGGTGAGGCTTGTGCTCAGGCCAAAGGAACCATACTGGTCAAACGTGTTCACAATCCCTTGCCCGAAATGGTCGTAGTAGATGCCAGCTCCTGCGCGTATTGACGTCTTACTGTCGGGTGCGTATGCGATAGCGATTCGGGGTGCGAAATTGGTCTTCTGTGCCGGCCAGTAGCCGGGCTTACCGTTGGCATGGCCATTTGGCGTGAACTCCAGGTTGGGCTCGTAGATCTGGCCTTGCGCAGCCGCTTGTCCGCGCTTGAGAAACCAATCGTGTGTATCCACCGTCGTGGCAATCTGCTGGCCATTCGTGTCGTAAGGCGTCTGCAGTAACGTATAGCGAAGCCCATAGGTGAGAGTGAGATTTGGCCGAAGACGCCATGAGTCCTGAAGGTATCCCTCCCACTCGTTTGCTTTGAAATGCCGGGTGATGAAGGTTCCATCCGGCAGAAGATCTGCTGAGTGACCGCCCTTTGCCACCTGATAGTTATAGATGTTCGTCTGCTTGGTAACGGACCCCACCAGGTAGGTGTAGGCAAACAGATAAGAATTGGTGAAACCACTGTTCACGCTGGGTTCGCCAATCGTTGCAGGATCCGGCGCATTCCCCGCCATGGTTCCCGGATTCAGACTTGCTGAATTATAGGAATTCGCATCAGAGCCTCGATTGTTGTGGATTAATCTCCAGTTCGCTCCGGCCTGGATCGTGTGGGCTCCTTTAGTCCAGGTTAGGTTGTCCACGATGTTATTCACCGGTACATGGACGACAATGCTTCGCGTCTCAGCCTGCAACGGAGTCAAGCCGGTGAAATCAACGTAGTCGCCACTTCCGATTCCGCGCGAGCTGTAACCCTGCCGTATATATCCATAGCGAATGTCGTTTACCAGATTGGGCAGGATGCTCCAGGTATGACCAACAGCGAGTCCCTTCGTGTTGTCTTCAAGCACGGTAGAGGATGGTTGCCCGGGAAAGTTTTCAATACCCTTTTGTGCATCCTTTTGCAGGTTGGCCCGCAGAAAGATGCGCTGCCTATCATTGATTGCGTAATCGAGTTTCACAATGGACGTGTTGAGGGAACCCGGCGCCGGGGATGAAAAGCTATAGGAGCCGAGGTTGTACCCATCTCCTTCGGTGAATCCGTTGTTTACCGGGAACTGCTTGAAGAAGCTGAGAACATTTGGATTGGGCCCTGGACCCCACGGACATACACCGTTGCCCGTGCAAGGCGAGTCCAGCTTCGCGACTTGGTCGGGCGCCAGAGTCGCAGGAGCCGTGGCGCCAGACGAGCTATCGTAGAGATACATGAGATTGCCCGCCCGGTAACTGGCGGTGGGCACGATGCTTGTTACTTGCTGATTCTCAGCCGTTCGCTGGCCCTCAAAGTTGAAAAAGAAGAAGAGCTTCTGCTTCAAAATAGGACCACCTACGGTGCCGCCGAAGGTGTTCCGAATGAGCTTTCCTGGAACGTTCGGTAAGCCTTCGCGAAGTTGCGCCTGCTTGTTGAACCAGTTGTTTGCGGTGGCAATCGTGTTCCGATTGTATTCATAAAGACTGGTGTGATATTTGTTTGTCCCGCTCTTGGTGACCAGGCTCACCTGCGCTCCTGAAGAGCGCCCAGCGTCCGCATTCGCGTTCGTAGTGGTTACGCGAAACTCCTCCGTGGAATCCAGCGTAGATCGCAAAACACCCGTGAATGCGTATCCATTGGTCTGGTCATTGTCATCGAGACCATCGAGGGTGACGTTGCTTTGGTCAGAGCGAGCTCCTGCAACAGTACCACTGCGGCTATCGTTGTTCTGGTTAATGACTCTGCCCAGATAAAGCACTCCCGGCTGAACGCTCAGTAAGTCAGGAACGTTCCTTCCCTCCATCGGTAGCGCCTCAATCATCTGGTTGCCGACAGAGTTGCCTATTGTCGCATCGGTCACGTTGAGCGTCTGCGCCGAGGCGCTCACGTCAAGTGTTGTGGAAGACCCTACGATCGATAAAGAGAAGTTGATGGTCGCCGGTTGATCGACCAGAAGTTCGGCATCTTTCAACTGGTCGGCAAAACCTTCCGCGGAAACCTTGATCTGGTAACGATTGGGTTCAATGGGTGAAAAAATGTACTCGCCTTGCCCATCCGTCTTCTTGGTCACCACAGAATCCGACTGAAGGTTCCTGAGAGAGACCGTAGCTCCCACAAGGACAGCGCCGGTTGGGTCGTTCACAATACCTCGCAGAGTAGTTGTCGCCGTTTGTGCACCAGCCAGGTTTCCCGTCGCCGCGAAAACAATCACAATGACGAGCGAAGTCAAAAGAGCCTTCATTGTTTTGCCTCTCAAAATCCCGCCGCCGAGCGCATGTGTGTCTTGGCACAACAGGAAAGGGTCCTGCGCTCGAAACTCAGGGTAGGTAGATGAATCAGTTCATGATTTGGGAACAGCCAGATTCAGAGAATCGATGAGACTGCTCCCGTCAGCGTGAGAGTGTTCTTGAAATGTCGGCATCATCAGCATCAGGATTGACGAAAGCAACGCGGGGATGGCGGCCAACCGAACACCCCAGACGGGATAGCTTCCCACCGAGGCGTAAAGTCGACCCATAAGGACTGGACCTACGGCAGTACCGAGGGCAAAGGCCGTCCAGGCAAGCCCGTAAAGCGTCGAGAAACTCCGCAGGCCAAAGTACCGGGAAAGCAGGTAAGGGGTGATATCAGACTCACCGCCGGCAGAAAAGCCGAGCATGGCGGCACTGAAGAAGGCACTGGAAACCGAATTGCGACTGAGTAGAAGCACACCGGCAACTGTGGTGAGCAATAGAACGACGGAGACCCGAGCAGCGAAGAACTTGTCCAGCAGATAACCGGTGACCAAGCGCCCGGCCAACCCGAAGAAACCGATCACAGAGAGAGCCCTGGCTGAGGTGGACAGCGAAAGCCCTCGGTCCGTCAACAGCACGGAAAATTGGGAAATGATGCCATTGAAACTGACAGAGTAGAGGAAGACAGCCAATATCAGGAGTCGATAGGGCCTGGATACAGCGGATGGAAGCAGCCTCATCGATTCGGCGGAAGCCTGTCGCGCTATCGAGCGGCCGTTGGACTCCCGAACCAGCAACAGCGTCAGAGGGAACCCGATTGCGAGCGCGAACAATCCAAGCACCGCATACGTCGCGCGCCATCCTTCCGTGCGCAATAACCACGCCGCAAAAACCGGCAAAGCCATCGCGCCGACCCCTGCCCCGGAAGCCACTAAGGACAGAGCAACGCCGCGACGAGCAAAGAACCAGGTGGAGACAGCCCTTGAATATGCAAGCTGCGTCGTGCCGTTTCCCGCAAGTCCCAGTAACACGAATGTCGCGTAAAAGCGAGGCAGACTCGCCGTCTGAAGAGACAAGGATGCGAACGAAACCCCAAATACAAACAGGCACGGCAAGATCGTGCGGCGCGGTCCATATCGGTCCAGAAGGTGGCCCATGATAGGAGAACAAAGAGCCACGGTGATCGCGACGCAACCCATTGCCATCGCGGTCTGATCCCGTCTCCAGCCAAATGCAGCGTCAAGGGGGTTTAGAAACAGACTGAAAGTGTACGGAATCAGAACCGAGTATCCGCACATAACACCAAAGAATGCCGCTCCAACAACTCTCCATCCCGGGTATGCAAGGGCCGATTCTCGCTTTTGGTCCAGGCTGATTCGCGCCATGGCAACTCCCGGTTACGATCTGCCGAGAATCCTATAGATCGCGAATTCGAAAGTCTTCGCCCAATCGATGGGCAAAAAGCTGGACCCTTCGACCGACCAACGTTTCCACCCATGAACCAAATATCGAGCAATCTACAACCAAAGGTTGACCACTTCAATTTCGCAGGCGTGTACTCTTGGCTTCTATGGCTATCAGGGTCAGCGGTCCCGCTAACAATCGATGGAATCGCATCTATGATGCACTCTGGCTTTTCCTGGCGAGCCTTGCTGCTTTTGCGTTCGCGGCCTATCCCATTTATGTGATTCGCCCGTTCCGCGAACAGAAACCCGACGCGCTTGAAAAGGCTCTATGGGTGTTGCTGTATGACAAGCCGATTCTGGCCGTTCTGTTTTGCCTGATCGCCATTTTTGGCTTCTTGCTATGGCGCCGTTCCGGTTGGGCCGCAAGGGTTGTGCTGGTTCCTGCGGTGGTCGTTGCCCTGGTAGCTGCAGTTTCAGCCTGGTTCAATCCTGAAGAGCTTATGTTTCATCCTTTCGGAGCGCCAAGTTACTTGTCCGCTCAGCAGGCCACGATTGATCCCAATGACATGGTCCTCGTAGTTTCGCTAGGTGCGGATAGCCGGGCCTATCCGATCCGCGAAATGGGCTATCACCACATCATCAATGACCGTCTGAACCAATTGCCTTTCGTCGTCACCTATTGAACGCTCTGCCACACGGGTCTGGTCTGGACCCGCAGCATCGATGGACGCGAACTGCACTTTCACCTGGCTGGCATCAACAACCAGAACTTCCTGATGCGCGATGAAGAGACAGGGAGCTACTGGCAGCAGGTGACCGGTACCGCTGTCGCCGGTCCATTGAAAGGCAGGCAGCTTCGCCTCGTTTCTCAGGACGAACTCACTTTTGCGCTCTGGAAGAAGGAGCAGCCAAACGGTACTGTTTTGGCTCCCTTGCCTCGCTATGCGTCTGAATATGAAAAATCAACCTGGGAGAGCGAGGTAGCCAAGCTGCCAACCGTGATTCATGCGCCCAAAGGCACCCTTCCTGATCGAGAAACTGTCTTTGGCATCGTGGAAAATGGCGAAGCCCGAGCCTTTCCGATAGCCGGCCTGACGCCCCAGTCACCGGTGCTGGTTGACAAGGTGGGCGGTGAGCCGATCATGCTGGTGCTAGGTCCTGACGGAAAATCAATACGCGTGTTTTCTCGCAAAATCAATGGACGCCCGCTCGAGTTCTACGGCACAGGTTCTGCGCATCCTTGGGAAAACTGGGCGCTTCTGGATGCGGATACCCTTAGCCAGTGGAGTTTTGATGGATGCGCCTCATCAGGAGCGATGAAGGACCGTTGCCTCCAAAGCATCGACACCTTCAAAGACTACTGGTTCGACTGGCAGCACTATCATCCCCACTCCACCTTCTATAAGCACTAAGCAGGCACACGGGTGTTCTCCAGACTGGCAGTTTGAGTAGCCTGAATGAGGTTGGCTCGTCTGCGGTCTGGCAGGTCACGCGCAGGCTCCATCGAATGATGGATGAAACTCCCCATCGTGCGATTCAGGACAACCTCGATACCCAACGAATAGTCTTCGTAAGTGCATCAGCCTGGCAATTCTTTCCCAATCCAGGCGAACTGCTTCGGCTGGTCCTGCCGTCAAAATCCTCTTAGTTGCGGAGCCGTAAACAATGCGGTACGTTCTCCAGCGCGCAGATACGGCGTTCTATGTTACACGCCATGTCAAAAGGGACAAAGGACTTCAATTTTGTCCTAATGCCACTTCCAGAGGGAGACTCAAAAACAATATGAAAGTCATTTGCATCTTGCTGCCTTGTGTCATGCTTGCGTGTCTCAGATTGCCTGCGCAGCAGATAACGGGAAACATTCTCGGTACAGTTACAGACCCGACTGGCGCCGCGATTCTCGGCGCCACCGTTACAGCACAGCAGGTGGAAACAGGTTTGTCGCGAAGTGCGGCCAGCGATCGCAAAGGCAACTACATTCTTCTGGAACTCCCGGTTGGACACTACCGCTTGCAGGTCGCAGCGAAGGGCTTTCAGGAATACGTCCAGGATGGCATCACGCTCAACGTGAACGAGACGGCTTCAATCTCGCCACGTCTCGCACTCGGATCGGAAACTCAACAAGTGCTGGTGCGTGCCGATGCGGAGATGATCGAGCCAACCGTCACCAGCATGGGCAAGGTGGTGCAACAGCGTGAATTGGAGGATTTGCCGCTCAACGGCCGCAACTTCTCACAACTCGGCCTATTGCAGCCTGGAGTCGTTCCCTTGACTCCTGGAATCGCTGAAGCTGGCGGATCGCTGCGCGACGGACAGGCTTATGCGGTGAACGGCCAGCGACCCGAATCAAACAACTTCCTCATCGACGGCGCAAACAACTTCGACGGCGTCGACGGCGGATTCATTCTCAAGCCACCCGTGGACGCCATCAGTGAGTTCCGCATCATCACGCATAGCGCGAATGCCGAGTTCGGAGGCGCGCTGGGTTCGACCACGAACCTTGTTACCCGGTCAGGCACGAACCAACTCCACGGGACACTGTGGGAGTTTCTGCGCAACGACGTACTGGATGCAAACAACTATTTCGCGCATACAAAGGAACCGCTAAAACAGAACCAGTTTGGCGCTGCGATCGGTGGACCGATCAAGAAAGACAAGACTTTCGTCTTCGGATTCTACGAAGGCTTCCGCAATCGCCAGGGGGAGACAACGCTAACCACAGTGCCGTCGCTGAAGCAGCGTACCGGTGACTTCTCTGAACTCTGCCCAGAGGGCTTCGCTGATGGCTTCTGCAAAAACCAGGCGCATCAACTTTTCAACGTCTTTGCCAACGCACCGTACCCCTACAACCAGGTACCGCAGGGTCAGTTCAACTCCGTTTCCAAAACACTTCTGAGCTTCTTCCCACTTCCTAACGCCGGCACAAATCTCTTCTCCACCACGCAGACTTTGAAGATCGATACCGATGAGTTTGGCATCAAGGTCGACCATTACCTCGATTCGCGCAACACACTGAGCTTCCGGTACATGTTCAACCAGCTCTCCCGGTTCGACCCGCTATCGCCCGGCGGCGCCAGCGTGCCAGGCTTCCCTGTGGGCGAAGACCAGCGCGCCCAGAATTTTGTCGCCGACTTGACGCACACTTTCTCGCCCCAACTCATCGCTGTGGCGCGATTCTCGTTCTTGCGTAACAAGTTCCTTTTCGGGGAACACGAAGATCATCAGTCGCCCGCAAGCCTTGGATTTCAATACCAGCCGAGTTTAGCCGTCGCCTCCGGACCGCCTTTCATCCAGGTGAATGGCTACGCCAATGTTGGGGATCCGATCACCGGCCCGCGCAACACGTTCGAAAATGTCTTCGATTACTCCGTGTCGCTGAGCTGGGTACACGACAAACACGAGGTAAAATTCGGCGGCGGATACCAGCGGCAACAGATTAACGTCCTGCAAGGCATCGCGACCAACGGCTTCTTCGTGTTTGCACCGTTCCCGGTAACGGACGCGTTCGCAAGCTTCCTCACTGGGCAGCCGGTTGTCTTCCTGCAAGGCATCGGCGATTTTTCGCGCGGTATTCGGGGCAGCAATGCGAACTGGTACGTGCAGGATACGTATAAGGTCACATCCCGATTCACCATCAATGCCGGACTGCGTTACGAGCTGCCCGAGCCGTACACTGAGATTCATCGCCGCCAGTCGCTGTTTGAGCCGGGAAAGAAGTCCCAGGTCCTGCCGAATGCGCCAGTGGGCCTGTTGTATCCAGGTGATCCGGGAGTACCCGCAGGCCTGATCCCTACGGATAAGAAGGCTTTCTCGCCGCGCCTTGGCGTTGCGTGGGACCCGGATGGCCATGGCCAATCGCTGCTGACTGCAGCATACGGAATCTTCTATGAGCCTTATTACACCGGTCAGGGTGGGCCCTTGCAGACCCCGATCAGCGCGCCTCCGTACCTGGGAACGCCGCAGGTTAGCTTGCCGGACTTCGCGAATCCCTTCAATGGCAAACCTCCAGCGGTCGGGACATTCTCCACGCCTCTCACCAACCTGACTCTGTCGCCAAAATTGATACTCCCGTACACCCAGGATTGGGACTTGAGCCTGCAGCACTCATTCGGGTCCGATTGGCTGTTCGAGATCGGATACGTCGGCACCAAAGGCACCCATCTGCCTCGCTTCATCGAGGCGAACCCCGCAGTATTTGTTCCTGGATTCGTCAAAGGCCAGCCGATTTCGAATTCCAGCAATGCGGATCAACGGCGACTCTATTCCGGCTGCACGCTTGCCGATTCCCCCAGCAGTTGCCAATTTTCCTCAACCGGCGAGATCGCGAGCATCTCCAACTCGTCTTACCACGCGTTGGAGTCGTCGCTGCGCAAGCGGTTCAGCCACGGCCTGTCATTCCTCGCGTCGTACACGTGGTCCAAGGCAATCGACGATGTTTCGTCGTTCAACATTACCGGATCAGCGGCGAAGCCAGTTGCAGGCGAAAATGACCTCGCCCAGAATCCCTTCAATCTCGGAGATGAGCGTGGACTTTCCCTGTTCGACGCGCGCCACCGATTCGTAGGGAGCTACGATTGGGCGCTGCCTTTCTGGACCAATGGGAGCAACTGGTATCAGAAAGCGCTCAGCGGCTGGCAATTGGATGGAATAGCCACCCTGATGAGCGGGACGCCTTTTACCGTCTTCGATTCGAACGACGTATCGGCTCAAGGCAGCGCGCCTGAAATCACCGGATTCTCCTCTCAACGGCCCAATCTCGTTGGCAACCCGAATAACGGTCCGCGCTCGGTGGGTACCTGGCTACGCGCCAGCGCATTTCAACGACTCGATCCAACCGCCAACGCAGGGCAGTTTGGCACGGAAGGCCGCAATGTAAACACCGGTCCGGCTATGGCCAACTGGGATTTCGCAGCGCTAAAGAACTTCAGGCTGACGGGAACTATGCATATCCAGTTCCGTGCAGAGCTGTTTGATGTCCTGAACCGCACCAACTTCCGCTTGCCCGACAGCGATATTAGTTCGCCAACCTTTAACCATATCCTTGCGGCGGAGCCTCCGCGCCAGGTGCAATTTGCCTTGAAGTTAGTGTACTAGCCAGTGTCAGTCGGTGGGCGGGCGTGTTGGCGGAAATCGTGCGCCTCCAGCCCCCCGCCTATCGAGCGTCCACTGGCGAAGTCAAGGACTTGCGATCCGTCGTCGCTTTGGGCCCGGTCAGTTGTCCAGCCGTACTGCGCTTCCGCGCATCGTTCGTGCTTGCGATTGACCGAAGTCCAGAATTCACGGTTCAATCAACCAGGGTTAGACTCAGAAACAAAACACGATTCGTTGCGGGACAAGTCGGGGAGAGCCTCACTGAGTCAATCCTGGGGAGGCATGCTCTTCTGTATCTTCAGCAAGTTGAGCGCGGGTGTAGTCAGCATGGTCGTAGCCAAAGCCATCAAGACGAGCATGGTGAAGAGCGTTGGAGATAAGACGCCCAAGCTGTAGCCAATATTCAGAACAATTAACTCGACGAGACCTCGTGTATTCAAGAGAACTCCAAGGGCTAGCGAGTCTCGCCATGATTGTCCCGTCCATCGGCTCGCCAACGAGGCTCCACCGACCTTCCCAAAAGTGGCTGCAAACAGGATGATTGCTGCCCAAAGCCACGTCGTCGGCGTGTTGAGTAAGTCAAAGCGAGTCCTCATTCCGGTCAGTGCAAAGAACATTGGCAGGAGCAGGACGGAGATGAGCATATCGAATCGGCCACGGATTGCCTCTTGCCAGGAACGATCTCGCGGGAAGCATATCCCGGCGAGAAATGCTCCGAAGAGGGGGTGGAGCCCGAGGGCATCTGTAGCGGCCGCAGAAGCAAAGGCAAAAACAACCATAACCCCTAAAAGCTCAGCGGAGACTTCCCGGTTCTTTCGTAATCGAAGAAGCCAGGCAGCAACCGGTCGAACTACCCCTACCATCGTAGTAACGTAAATGGCCAGGAAAAGGAGCCTTGCAGGCAGGGCCAAATAACTGCCATTTCCACCAACCAATGCTACCGCGACGGCAAGCAATGCCCAGGCAACCACATCATCGACTGCGGCACACAAAATGGCTGTTGTTCCTAACCTGGTGGATTGAAGACCACGTTCTTCCAGGATGCGGGCTAGAACTGGAAACGCCGTGATGCTCATGGCGATACCGAGAAAGAGCAGAAAGGGGACTCTGCCCACCTCCTGCGGAACAAACCGGGCGCGGACTGCCGGGGCCAACAGAGCACCCAACGCGAAAGGGAGCAAGATACTCATCATGCTGGATAACGCGGCCGTAGCTCTCTGGTGGTAGAGATGCTCCAGGTTCACCTCCGTCCCGATGAGGAACAGGAAGAGGATGAGACCAACGGTCGATAAAGTCTCCAGGGACCCCATGGAAGACTGAGGAAACAGGGCTTGAGCAGCAGAGGGCGCAATATGGCCCAAAGCTGAAGGACCCAGCAAAATTCCTCCGGCTATTTCACCGATAACTCGTGATTGGCCAAGTCGGCGAGCCAGCGAACCGCAGGCAAGCGTGACGAGGATAACGATAGCGATCTCAATGAGAAGGGACATTGTCACCTGGCAGACGGGGTTCTAAGACGAGACAATACACTATTCGTATACCAGCGCGAAGTAGATTTGATAGTTTCTCAGAGAGAGAAACGCAACGGAGCGCAAGTTCATACTTAGGGTTGATTCAGCGCCGCACCTCTTGATGGATGCAAAAGCACTCCTTCCGGGAGAGAATAACTAGCTTGACCTTTTCCCAGCTTTTGCTTCGCGAGATCCCCGGAGAAACTGTTGCCTATGCCGACTCCTTTCCGCAAACCAGTACCGACAAATGAATCCTTTGATGAATCCGTTCAGAGTCAGGCAGGTCGCAGGAGAAGCGCTCTTCGCTTCAACCTGATGATCGCCATCTTTGTCTGGACAATGTGGCTAATCTTCGGGGGGCGATTTGCGCTGCAACACCTGATTGCGGATTGGAGAGTCGCGCTCACCATGGTCTTCGGTTCCCTGGTGGGAGGCGGTACAAGTGAAGGAGGGGGAGCAATCGCTTTCCCGATCTTTACCAAGCTGCTGCATATTGCCCCGCGAGATGCCCGTAACTTCTCCCTCGCCATCCAGAGCATCGGCATGGGAACCGCCTCGCTGAGCATCCTGTATCTGCGCATTCCCATTGAGCGGCGTGCGCTTTTCTACGCTGGCTTACCAGGCGTGCTTGGGGTCATCCTGGGATCTTACTTTGTTGCTCCCTACATTCCGCCGGTCTTTGTGCGCACTTCGTTCACCGTGCTGGTAAGCAGCATGGGCGTAGCCTTGTTTCTTGTCAATCGGGAGCGGGGTGTACTGCGCAATGGCAGCATTCCAATTCTGGGACCAAGGGAGAAGAGTGTGCTCATTGCCGCCGGGTTTCTGGGCGGAGTCTTGAGCGCCCTGGTCGGTACGGGGGAGAACTCAGTCGTCTTCATGGTCATGGTGCTGCTGTTCCGCGTAAGCGAGAAGATCGTCACGCCCACAACCGTTGTGCTCATGACCATGGTGACCATCCCCGGCTTTCTCTTGCATCTCTTTGTGCTGCATGATTTTACACCTACCGTAATGGGCTATTGGCTGGCCGCGATGCCGGTTGTCGCTGTCGGGGCTCCCTTAGGCGCTTTGATCTGCTCGCACATGAAGAGGCACTCCATCGTGCTTCTCCTGCTTTTTCTGATCGCGCTTGAATTCTTCAGCACCCTGTTCCTGGTGCCGATGTCTCAACCGGTGCTTTGGGTCTCTCTGGGGACTTTAATTGTCTTCGGTTCTGTGGATTGGGCGATGAGCCGGGCCACAAAATATCGCCCCGGAATGCTTCCAGTCGAAGGGCCCATCCCGGCAAGGGATCTATAGCGCCACTTCAGCACGCAGATCAATCTTTTGGTGGATGCCTGCGGCGCCCGCAATCTTGTAGGGTTGCGCATGGGATGGTCTGCCCTCCCCGGCGGCACCCGACGATTTCAAGTTCCTCATGACAGATAAGACGTGGGAAGACAAAGCGGAATTCCAAGCCGATGCAGTCGTCATTGGTGGCGGCCTGGCTGGGCAAGCTGCGGCGATCCACCTCTCTCGGGGCGGCTTGCGGGTTGTGTGCCTGGAACCGCGCGAGACCTTCAACAGCATTGTTGGTGAGTCTCTCGACTGGTCGGCCCCGCAGTTATTTGCTCAACTCGGCTTTTCCATGCAAGACCTGGTGGATGCCGGAGCTGCAACTTTGAAGCGGCACATCACAGTCACTGCATCTGACGGATCACAAAAAGAATATCTCCCTGGGGAATGGCTTGCCGAACGCCCCTGGAATGTCGAAGTGCGAACCCTGCACCTGGATCGCTGCCAAATCCACAAGCTGATGCAACAGACCGCGGATGCGCATGGAGTCAAGGTTCTGCACGAGCGCGCGGTCGGCTTCGAGATTCAAGACCGCCGTATTCTCAGCGTGGAGACCTCACAAGGACGTTGCCTGCGCGCAGCCTGGATTATCGATGCGTCGGGGGCTGCGGCCAGCGTGTTAGGGAGAGAGTTCAGCTTGACCTCGGTGGCTTACGGACCCCGCAAGGTGGCACTGTGGGCTCATTTCCCGACCGAAGATTGGGTTGAAGGAACAACGCTCTACATGCTGAGTCCCGCAGGCCAGTACATGGAGTGGATGTGGGAAATCCCGATCAGCCCCGGCGTCAGCAGCATCGGGTTCATCGCGCCAGGGTCGAGAGTAAAGGCTCTGCGGGCTAACGGACAGACCAATACTGATCTCCTCTCAAGCCAGATGCTCAAGTTTGACCGGCTCAGTTCCATCTTGGAAAGCACTCCACCCAAGCAAACTGCTGCCACCTCTTTTCTCTGCCGGACTTACTCCAGTGCCTCCGGACCCAACTGGTTCATCGTAGGAGAGGCCGCCTCTCAGTCCGATCCCATTACGGGGAACGGTGTGACGGCGGCATTGCGCCACGCTGCGGAAGCTAGTGCTTTGATTTGCCGCTATCAGAAACGAGGCACAATTCCTGCCCTTGCAAGAACTGCCTACGACATGCGTGTGAGCGGACTTGGTCGCTATTTCAATAGTTTGATTGAGAAATTCTTCTACCAGCCCACTCTTCGCGATCAACTGGGTCTTTTCAGCACCGCACGCACCTATACCGTTCCCGCTTGGCTTACAAACCTTCTCTATTCCCGCGTGCGGCCACGCCGCATTGTCGGCACCATTGTTTTTTGCGCCGCGCTTGTAGCGGTGCGGGCAGCGGCATGGGGACTCTTTTGCCTGAGCCGGCTGTGGCACTCTCGTTCAAGAAAAGCACGTCAGGTCATCGACGAAAGAATGGAGGACCGTCGTGCACTGCAGTCACCAAGGCAGGGGTGAACCCATTCTTTTTATCCACGGCATGCCGACCAGTCGCGTGTTGTGGAACGGTGTGATTCGGCAGCTTGCCGGTCAGCACCGCTGCTTCGCCGTAGATCTTCCTGGCATGGGAGATACGCCCTTCCTCCCCTACGGCCCCGATTATCTTGACCGGGTCGCAGAACGGATTGAGCTGCTGCGCATCCAGCATGGAGTCGAAAAGTGGCATGTCGTTGGGCATGACGCGGGTTCTGCCATCGCGGTTCAATATGCCGCACGGTTTCCACAGAATGTAGCCTGTCTGGCTCTCTTGTCTCCAGCGATCTTTCCCGAACTCAAACCCTTTTACCTCCTCAATCCACTGCGCCGCCCTTATTTCGGCGAAGTCATGGCTCCGCTCCTGCATTTCATCTTCTGGCGGGTTGCAATGCGCCGAGCCGTCGCCGGCACGTCCAACAGCGCAGCGCTTCGTGCCTTTTACCGGCCCTTCTCCGGCCCGAAGGGCGCGTGGCGTACGATGCGATTAGTTCGCTGGGGAAGGCCTGAAGATATGTTGGGCAACATTCCGGCGATCCTCGCAGAGCTGACCATGCCCACCCTGCTCTTCCATGGAACACGCGATGTTTTGCCCGCAGCTTTCGCCGGCCGTGCGGCTCAACTCATTCCAAACGCACGTTTGATTACCTTGGATGCGGGACACTTCATCCCGCTCGAGAGGCCCGCAGATGTAGCGAACGGCCTTCGCACCTTCTTTGCAGAGAACCGGGCGACCAGTGGCTTCTCCGCTCAGCCTCGCAGGTCCAGAAAGCAAAGAGTCCATGCGCGAACCACGGTTACGGCGGCAATCAACCTGCCAGCGCACCGGTCTGTCGCCAGTGTTTGAATCTCGCGGACAGGCAAAAACAACGCATCCGTGTTCGCAAAGTCTGACCAATAAGATTGGCGGAAGTGCGTGTGAGTCGAACACACCGTCGCCCGTTAAGAACGACCACCGGTTTTGAAGACCGGGAGGACCACCGGAGCCTAAGCACTTCCTCGATTGCAGTGACCCCACGATGGAAGATCACCGGGCGCAACCTACTATGCTATCTAAACACATAGTCGATGGAGCGATGCGTTGAGTCACACACCAACTGTAAGACTGACACAGCATGTCAAGGCCGGAGGTTGCGCCAGCAAACTCGCTCCGGGATTGCTTGCCGCAGTCCTGTCGCGACTGCCGAAACAAACCGACCCAAACCTGCTGGTGGGCTTTGACACCTCAGATGATGCGGGCATCTACCAGCTCTCTCCCGACCTGGCACTGGTCCAGACGGTCGACTTCTTCACCCCCCTGGTCGACGACCCATATACCTTCGGGCAAATTGCCGCTACCAATGCCCTTAGCGACGTGTATGCCATGGGAGGCCGTCCCGTGACTGCGTTGTCTATCGTGTGTTTTCCGCAGGACGGCGACCTGGACATCCTTGAACAGATCATGCTCGGCGGCATGTCAAAGATGGCTGAGGCAGGCTGCGTTGTGGTGGGCGGTCACAGCGTCCGCGACAGCGAGATCAAGTTTGGCTATGCCGTCACAGGGGTCATCCATCCAGACCGCGTACTCACCAACGCCGGAGCCCTTCAAGGCGATGTGCTGATCCTGACCAAACCCATCGGCACCGGGGTAATCACCACTGCTCTCAAGCAGGGCAAGGCTCAGCCGGAATGGGTCTCCAACGCCATTCAATCAATGACCACGCTCAATCGAACAGCATCGCAGATTGTGATGTCCGCGACAGGCGTTCACGCCATGACCGACATCACGGGATTTGGCCTGATGGGCCACGGCAGGGAACTCGCCCTTGGAAGCGGCATGGTCCTCGAAATCCACGTTGATCAGGTGCCTCGTATCCAAGGGGCAATCGAAGCGGTCCACCTCGGCGCCATTCCGGCCGGTCTGCTGTCAAATCGGCAATTCGCGGAGTGCCTCACCGCCGACGCGCCGGACGCTGAAATCCCCGAGGATTGGCGCACCTTGCTGTACGATCCTCAAACCGCAGGAGGGCTATTGATCGCCGTAGCGCAGGATACGGCGGATCAACTGCTAAAGTCCCTGCGCGACGCGGGGCTAAGTGCTGCGCGGATTGGCTCCGTCCTGCGACCGTACCTGCCCGGAGTGGGTTCCCCGGCGATTCTGCTGTGTTCAAAGACTTCTCAAGAGACACCATGACTCTTCCAACTGAGACAACAACCATGAGCAACGAGCTAACAGCAATCGATCCAGAGACCAATCGCCTGTATAGGCAGCTTCCCTCCGCGCATGATGTCTTACTGACACCAGAGATGGAAGCGGTTCTCGCGGTCCACTCGCGTAGTGCGGTTCTTGCTGCGTTGCGCCTTGTCCTGCAGCGGATCAAACAGCAAATCGCCGACGGCCAACACACCCACAGCAGTCTCGCAATGGTTCTTGCCTCAGTGGATACCGCTGTCATCGAAGAGCTGAAAGCAGCCAAGCAGTTTTCGCTGCAACGAGTCATCAATGCCACCGGCGTACTTCTCCACACCAACCTGGGGCGCGCGCCGCTGAGTGATTCTGCTCTCGATCACATCCGCGAAACCGCAAGCGGCTACACAAACCTTGAGTTGGATCTCGTAACCGGCGATCGCAGCCGTCGCGATGTCCACGTCGAACAGCTCGTCTTACGTCTGTTGCGGACTCGCGCCGGCAGCGGAGACAAAGATGACCAACCACGGGCCGTAGTCATCGTCAACAACTGCGCAGCGGCAACATTTCTGGCGTTGAATTCCATCGCTGAGGGCACTGAAGTTCTCGTCTCTCGCGGAGAACTTGTCGAGATTGGTGGAGGCTTCCGCATCCCGGAGATTCTCGCCAAGTCTCACGCCCGCCTGCGCGAAGTGGGCACCACAAACCGGACCCGGGTCGCCGACTACGAGACCGCCATCACCCAGGATTCCGGCCTTATCCTCAGAGTTCATCAATCCAATTTCAGCATCGAGGGCTTTACCGAAAGGCCTTCTCTTTCGGAGCTGGTCGCTCTCGCCCGACGCGCCAACATTCCCTTATTCGATGACCAGGGCACTGGCTTGCTTGACCCCTTGCATGACCTGGGGATTCAGGCGCAACCGACGTGGGTCGACAGCTTTCGCCTTGGCACTGACCTCATCGCGGCCAGCGGAGACAAACTCCTCGGAGGGCCCCAGTGCGGCCTGCTTGTGGGAAGAGTCGATTTGATCGAGCGAATTCGCAGAAGCCCGCTTCTCCGCGCCTTTCGCGTGGATAAACTCACCTACGCTGCGCTGGAAGCGACGCTGATGGACCACCTTTGGAACGACGGCAAATCCCTGCCAGTGGTGAAAATGCTGCATGCAGATGCCGCCGAGATTCTCGCACGATGCGAACGGATCGCTTCTCGCGTGAAACCCAGCGATCTGACCATTGAAATCGCCGCCGTACAAAGCCTCATCGGTGGCGGAACCGCGCCAGCCGCGCATCTTGATAGTTCCGCTTTGGCTCTCCGCCATCGAAGTCAATCCCCCAAAGCGCTCCTATCGTCTCTGCGCAAACTGGAGATACCCGTCATCGGCCGCATCAGCGCAGATCGCGTCCTGCTCGACCTGCGCACCGTCGAGCCTGAGTTCGACACCACTCTGGAAAGACTGCTTGCTCAACTCGCAGAATTTCGTGTTGAGGCGGATACCCCAGCCTCAGACGCAGCCGATGTCAGAAGTCGGGACGATTCGTCGCCATGGTGATGCCCAGCCGATCCGTTGTAATTGGAACAGCCGGCCATATCGATCATGGCAAGACAGCGCTGATTCGGGCGCTCACCGGCGTGGACTGCGATCGCCTGATGGAAGAGAAGCGGCGCGGCATCACCATTGATCTGGGCTTTGCGTCTCTCAATGCAAAGGCTGAAGACGATGCGCCCCTGCGAATCAGCTTCGTCGACGTGCCTGGGCACAAGCTCTTTATTCGGAACATGCTGGCCGGCGCCGGTTGTGTTGCGGCGGTCCTGCTCGTGGTTTCGGCTGAAGAAGGAATCAAGCCACAAACAGAAGAGCATCTCGCTATCTGCAGTTTGCTCGGAATACGCCGTGGCCTGGTCGCCATCACAAAAGTCGATCTCGTCAGCCCAGAGCGATTGAAAGAGGTCACAGCCAAAGTTCGGTCCTTCCTCGCTGGCTCGTTCCTGGGCCAGAGCCATGCACGCATCATTCCGGTCAGCGCCCACACGGGGGTTGGACTGGAAGACCTGCGCCGGGAGCTGATTACCCTCGCCGGAGCGACAAGTATCGGATATCCCGATACCCTATTGCGTTTGCCACTCGATCGCTCTTTCGTCATGAAAGGATTTGGCGCCGTCGTCACCGGCACCCTCCTTTCCGGAGTCCTGCAAACCGGGCAAGCCCTCGTCCTTGAGCCCGGAGGACGCGAGGTTCGAGTCCGAGGAATTCAGGTTCATAACCACACCGAAAATCACGCCCATGCCGGCTCCCGCGTTGCTTTGAACCTCTCCGGCATCGATGCCTCTGAGATTGCCCGTGGCCAGACATTGGTCGAGCAGCAGTCCCTTGGCGCAGCAACCTTGTTGGACGTGGAGGTGACCCTGATACCCGGCGCCGCAGCCTTGAAGCACCGCGCCAGCGTCCATTTTCATGCCTTCACTTCGGATACAGTGGCCACCGTCTCGCTCTACACGTACGCACCAGTTGAGCCCGGAGAGCGCAGGCTACTCAGGCTCAAACTCTCCCAACCTGTTGTGCTCGTTCCCGGCGACCGCTTCGTCCTGCGGCAGTCCTCTCCGGCGATAACAATCGGTGGCGGACGTGTGCTGGACGTGCATCCGCTCCAGAACCTGCGCAAATCCGGGTGTCTCGCCTGGCTTCAGAAGTTGCAAAACGCCCCCGTGGAGCGACAGCTTCTGCTGCGCGTTGATCGCCGGGGCAATGCTGGCATTGATTACCGCGACCTCAGCCTTGAAATGGGGCTCCAGCGCGAAACCCTGCACCGCGTCGCAAAACCGATGATCCAGCGCGGAACGCTCATTGAGGTTTCCAGCGAACTCCTTATGACTCCGGAACATATTCAATCCGTCACCGAGAGCGTCATCACTTGTATGAAGGCTGATACGCTCCATGCCGGGCTCAAGCGTTCCGAGGTGAGGAGCCAATTGCGCCTGAGAGCGCAGGTATTCGACTTCGTACTTGCTCGGCTTGCAGCGAATGGCAAGCTTACCGTCACCGGCGACCGCTTTTACAGCGTGCGAGCGGATGCGACCCCGCCAGCCGCTCAAGCCACAACTCTCTCTGCCATCGCGGACGCGTTCCGGTCGGCGGGCCTGGCGACGCCGCTGGCAGCCGAAGTTGCCGCCCGCCTCAATCTCTCGGATGCCGACCTGCGCAGGCACATGACCCTCCTTCTCCGCGACGGGGTGCTCGTCAAAATGGGAAACAACGAGGTGTACATCCACCGCGATGCCTTGCAGGCTTTACGTTTGCAATTGGCCAATTGGCGTGGCAAAACCATAGACGTGAGCGGCTTCAAAGAGCTGACGGGGCTTACAAGGAAACACGCCATCCCTCTACTCGAATACCTGGATCGCGAACGGGTCACTCGGAAAGATGGAGATCGTCGACTGGTCCTTTAACATGCTAAGCTGTGTGACGAGCATAGAAATGCGATCGGAAGGCAGGCGGTATGTCGAATAAGGATCAAAAAATCGACGTTATTGAAGACGCACAGGCTACCGGCGAGATTGCCTAGGTTTACGAAGCATGGCGTGCGAAGTCCGGACGTCAGAAGATGCCGGGCATCCTTAAATGTTTTAGTCACCGCCCCGACTTCCTGCGAGAAGTGATCAGCTTCAGTGATACTGTCCATTTTTCTGAAGGCCACCTGACGCGCCGTACCAAGGAAGCGATCGCCAGTTGGGTATCCTGGCTCAACCGCTGTCCCTATTGACTGGACTCTCATGCTTACTTCCTGCGTGTTCAGGGAGCCGAAGAAACGACAGTCCAGGCAATCGCCGAAGGCATACTCGATGAAGCCGAGTTAACTTCGGCGGAGCGCGCACTCCTCGATTACGTCACCAAGGTGACCGAGGCGGCCTATCGCACCACGCCCGAAGATGTGCAGGTTCTACGCGACCACGGCTGGACTGAACCCCAGATCGCCGAAGCTGTATACATCACGGCCATGTTTGCCTTTTTCAATCGAGTCGCAGATGCTTTTGGTATCGCGCCCCAGGGTTACCTTGAAATGGACGTACCCGCTAGGGAACCCCTGCACAGGCATCTGATTTCGTAACAGCAAACCATTGCGGCGAATTCTTTGTGGTTTTCGGGCAGGATTTGCTCAAGAGAGCAGCTTTTGTGGCTCGTTTTGTTGTGTCCGGAAGCCGTTTTCCGGCCCCCAGACACACTACGCCCCCAGAGGGGCCAGCCGTTGGCGGTGTTGGTAGAGGTTGACCAACGCGAAGCAGGCGCAGAGTCGATTGTGGTTCTTCTTCAAGCCCCGGTACCTCCCATTGTCGAAGCCGAAGATACGCTTCAGTATCCGGAACGGATGCTCCACCTTCGCTCTCACTCTGGACTTGGTCGTGTTCTTGCGCCTGGCTTGTTCATCCACATAGTTCTTGAACCTGGTGCGGCGGCAGGTCATATCCTGCGCGTGCGGCGCTGCCTCGCGGATGCTATCTCCCTGCCCTTGATACCCGGCATCGCCCCTTACTTTCCGCTCCTCGCCGTGGAGTAAGTCAGGCAGCATATGCACGTCGGCCACGTTGGCCGCCGATGTACACACCGAGTGCACCACGCCCTCTTTGCTATCCACGCCGATGTGCGCCTTCAGACCGAAGTACCACTGGTTCCCCTTCTTGGTCTGATGCATCTCCGGGTCGCGCTCACCAGTCGAGTTCTTGGTCGAACTGGGCGCGTGGACAATCGTCGCATCCACAATGGTTCCCGTTGTAATGCGGATGCCCTTGTCCGCAAGATGGCCGTTGACTTCATCCAGCATCGCGCCACCAAGATCGTGCTGTTCGAGTAAGTGTCGGAAGCGCAGAACCGTGGTCTCGTCCGGAGCCGCAGCCAAGCCCAAATCAACACCGACGAAGCGGCGCAATGCGGGCGACTCGTAGAGCGCGTCTTCCACGCCAGGATCGGACAGGTTGAACCACTGCTGCACGAAGTAAGCCCGCAGCATAACTTCCAGCCCAACCGGACGGCGACCGTTGCCCGGCTTCGGGTAATACGGCTCAACAAGCGCCAGCAGACGAACCCATGGAACTACCTCGTTCATCTCGTCGAGAAACTGCTCCCGCTTGCTCTTGCGACCATACTTCTCAAAACTCGCCTGAGCCGCCAACGTCTGCTGAAAATGCGCCTTCCGCTTCATACTTCAAGTTTAAACAAACTGGCTGCGGCCCGCGGATTTGTGCAGAGGGTCCTTAGGCCAACCCGGTGCTGCGCCCCTGACGCAGATCCCACAGCGCGGCAATCAGTGCATCAATTTCTTCGCATGTGTTGTACAGTGCAAGCGTCGCGCGCAGCGTTGTCTCCTGCCCAAACCGCCGCAGAATCGGTTGCGCGCAGTGGTGCCCGCCTCGCACAGCGATGCCCCTGCGGTTGAGATAGTCCCCTATCTCTTCGGTACGAAAGCCATCCAGCACGAACGACAACACGCCTGCCTTTTCCTTGGCCGTCCCGATCAGGCGCAGCCCGGGAATCCGCAACAGTCCCTCCGTTGCGTACTCCAGCAGCACATGCTCATGCCGCGCCACGTTATGTATGCCCGCAAGATCCAGATAGTCGATTGCCGCGCCCAATCCCACTGCATCGGCAATGTTTCCCGTACCCGCCTCAAAGCGTTGCGGAGGCCCCTGATAGATCGTCTTCTCAAACGTCACATCCTGGATCATGTTGCCGCCGCCCTGCCATGGCGGCATATGCTCCAGCACTTCCTGCTTGCCAAACACCACGCCAATGCCCGTCGGCGCAAACACCTTATGCCCTGAGAACACGTAGAAGTCGCAGCCAATACTCTGCACATCCACGCGCATGTGCGACACCGCCTGCGCGCCGTCCACCAGCACACGCGCACCATGGCGGTGTGCAGCCTCCACCATCGCCTTTACCGGCACAACTGTCCCCAGCGCATTCGATACATGCGTGATCGAAACCAGCTTCGTCTTCGGCCCCAGCAGCTTTTCGTATTCGTCCAGCAGCACCTGCCCGGAATCATCCACTGGCGCAACCCGCAGCCGCGCGCCCTTTTCCGCGCACAGCATCTGCCACGGCACAATGTTAGCGTGATGCTCCAGCCAGGAGATGACAATCTCATCGTCCTTCTGAATATTCCGCCGCCCCCACGCCTGCGCCACAAGGTTGATGGCCTCGGTCGCACCGCGCACAAAAATAATCTCGCGCGTCGAACTGGCATTCAAAAACCGCCGCGTCTTCTCCCGCGCCGACTCGTACGCGTCCGTCGCCCTTGCCGCCAGCTCATGTGCCGCCCGATGCACGTTCGAATTTTCGTGCTCGTAAAAATAGCTGATCCGGTCAATCACCGACTGCGGCTTCTGCGTCGTCGCTCCGTTGTCCAGCCAGATCAGCGGGCGTCCGTTTACCCGCTCCTTCAATATCGGAAAATCCCGCCGAATCGCCTCCACATCAAACGAGTACGACGAGAGGCCCAGATCACCCAGGTCGTCCGCGCCACTGCCGATCGGCTCCAGTTGCGGCACCACATTCACGTCGCCCAACTGCCTCGGCTCGCTCCCTGGCTCAGCCGGGAAGTTGGGATGATCCGTACCGCTCGCCGGCGCATGTGCCACCGCGCCCGGCACCTGCGGCGCAGCAGCCTCCAGCGGGGCGGCAAACGGCCGCTCGCCAACCTTCGGCGTCCCTGCCGGAACAGGCCCCGGCACCATCGCGGGCTGTGTAAACAGCGGCCTCGCATCCTCCATGAACGAGAACGCAGGAACCGGCGTCGGAACATTGCCCAGCGCCCCCGGAATCGAAGGCGATGGCGGCACCGGCGGCTGGCCCACCTGCGAGGGCCCCACATCCGTCACCAGCGAGCTCGGAATCGCTCCGTACCCACCCTCCCCCGGCCCTGAAAACCCCTGCACAGGCCCACCCGGCCCAGCAGGAACACCCTCAGTCCCGGCAAATATCGGCCGAGCCTCGTCCAAAAACCCAAACCCCGTCGGCGCAACCGGAATCGTCCCAACCCCAGGCGCTCCCGGAACAGACCCAATCTCCGGCACAACCGGCGCTCCCGGACCCCACGGCGCTCCCCCGAAAGAGGGTCCCGTCGGCGTCGGAGCACCCGGCACTGACTGCCGCACCTCCGGCGCAATTGCTCGTTGGGGATGCGGCACAAATTGCCCCGCCTGCGCATCCGCCACCCCGGCCCCCAAACCCGGCACCGCCGGAGCCGTCGGGCCCGGCACTGCCGCATAGGGATTTCCCGTGAACGCGGAGTTCGCGGGCAGCACCGTCCGCGCAGCAACCGTCCCCGGCTGCTGCAGCTCCTCAGGCAGCGCTTGGAACATCTCGTTGGCCAGGCGGCTGAGCTCAGCCGGACTCAGGATGCCAAACTCGCTGGCCCCCTGATACACGCTGCCCGGAGCCACCGCCGCGCGGATTGGCTCACTTGTACTCATGGTATTGGCCTGTATCTACGTCTTCCAGCACCGCAATCGCGTCGTCGGTCAGTACCGCCGCCGAACAATACAGTGACACCAGGTACGAGGCCAGCGCCCGCTGGTCAATGCCCATGTAGCGTACCGAAAGTCCAGGGCTCTGCTCGCCCGGCAATCCCGGCTGGAACAACCCCACCACGCCCTGCTTTTTCTCACCCACGCGAACCAGCAGAATCTTCGAGGTATGGTCCTTGCCGCGAACAGCAATCTTGTCCGAAGGAATCAGCGGAACCCCGCGCCATGTCAGGAACGGCGACCCAAACAGCGTCACCGTCGGCGGAGGAACCCCGCGCCGCGTGCACTCCCGTCCAAACGCCGCAATCGCCCGCGGATGCGCCAGGAAGAACGACGGCTCCTTCCACACTTTCGTCAGCAGCTCGTCTAGGTCGTCGGGCGTCGGAGCACCCTTCCGCGTCTTCAGCTTCTGGCTGTCCGCAACGTTGTGCAGCAGGCCGTAGTCCGCATTGTTCAGCAGCTCGCTCTCCTGCTTTTCCTTCACACTCTCAATCAGCAGCCGCAGTTGCTCGCGCACCTGGTCGTACGGATTGCTCAGCAAATCCGATACCCGCGTTTGCACATTCAGCACCGCGTTGATGCTGCTCAGCCGGTACTCGCGTGGAGCCTTCTCGTACTCCACATAGGTCGAGACAATCTCCGACTCATCGTCATGCGCGCACAACGACTCGATCGGCTTCGACTCGTCCACCTTGTTCACGCGGAAGGTACCCGCCTCAAGCGGCTTCCAGTCCAGCAACCTCACCAGCCACCGGGGCGTAATCGCGCCAAACTGCGGGGCAGTCTTGGTCACATTCGCTAATTGAAATGCTGCATCTTCATGCAACGACTGCTGGATCTGTTCTTCTGCCACTGGTGGTCTCCTTACTCGTTTTAAGACAAACCGATTGTAGCCCTTCTTCCCAGCATAGGAAAAGAGAGCACAAGTCCAAAATCAATTGGAAAGCTGAGATGCTGGACCCCAAATCGGATCCTGCTACCGATGCATCAGTACTTGCGCACGCCACGGTCAACCCGGTCCGACCAGGCATGAATACCGCCGGTCAGGTTCCACACCTGGTTGAACCCAGCCTTGTTCAGCACCTGCACGGCCTTCGCCCCGCGCGGACCCATCTTGCACACCGCCACTATTTTCTGGGTCACATCCAACTCATGCATCCGCCGCTGCAAATCAGCCAGCGGAATCAAGTGACCGCCGATATTCGACGTCTCAAACTCGAATTCTTCCCGCACATCCAACAGGAAAAGATTCTCGCCGGCATCCAGCCTCTTCTTCAATTCTTCGGCCCGGATCTCAGGAACGCCCATGATTGACTCCATCTTGCTGCCCGGCGAATGCTCTTTTAACCCACCCGCCTCATTTTGCCCGGAAAACACAAAACCCACCTGCCATTCGTACTCCTGGCGGTGGGTCCTAAATGAGAATGCGGGTTGTAGTCGGTTCTACCCCTGCCAATTCCTCACGCCAGAAGATGTGTGCGCACAACACATCGCGCAACAACAAACCCCAGCGGTCATGGCAAATCGAATCACGGAATTAGATTAGCATTAAATCCGGCAGAGGGCAATCCACAGATTTCTCCTTTCTTCGTCTCCCGCCAGGTCTCAATCTGAATCTCGGGGAGCGAATCGCATTCGATCAGGAACCGAGAGTTATGCAGGCCGGTGCGGAACCAGGCTACGGCTCTGCCGGGAAATGTTTCCCTGAATCTCAGCAGAATCACAGCATGCATTGCATCCATACAAGGAGCTTGACTTCATGCTGTATTCCGGTTACAAAAGGAGGGTGATTGTCTCCGCGCGCATTTCGTGTTGTTGCCTCGTGCTTTCCGCATGGGGACCCGGCGCGCGTCTTGGTTTCTGAATCTGCCTGAAATTCTGAGCAGACTTCAGCGAGAGTCAGACTAGCCCGATTGCCCCAGCCGGCATCGGGCATTGTTGTTTTTGCCCGCACCCTTTCATTCTGGCGCGGCGGGCGCAACGAGCAATTTGCGAGTTGATCCCCGTTCGACTGACAGCGGCAGTTCCGTCTTCCCCAAGCGGCCACTTACCGAACGAATGAGGAAAATCTCCATGTTCAAATACGCAGCGATTCTCCTGCTATCGGCCATGGCGCTCGCCCAGCAGCCGGGCATTTCGCCACCCAGTGCCGATACGCACACGGCAGCAGCACAGGAACCCGCATTCAAGGCGAAGAAGCTTAACCGCGCCGAACTCGACGCTTATCTTGCCCATCCCGATCAGATTCTGCTCATCGATGTTCGCAGACCTGACGAGATCACCTCGATTGGTGGCTTTCCCGTCTACCTGAGCATTCAAGTCAAAGATTTGAAAGATCATCTCAATGCGATTCCCACAGATCGCACGATCATCACCGTCTCCAACCACGCGGCACGCGCCGGAGTGGCGGCTGACTTGCTCGCGGCGAATGGATTCAAGGTCGCCGGGGCGGTAGGCGCGCAGTTGTATGAGGCCGAGGGCGGCACGCTGCTCAAGCTCGCCCCGGTAAAGCCCACTGCAACCGCATCTGTCGAGAAAGGAAACTAGCTCAATGGAGAATACGTTGAAGTTCACAAAGCTGAAGTTCTCCAGAATTGTCCGTCTGGGTGTTGGCGCGGCGCTGATTCTGGTTGGAGCGAGCATCCTCGCGCACACTCAAACGCCCGCCGTAAAACTGCTCACTCAAAAGGCGCTCTCAGAGCAGGCGGCACTGGCCGTGGCCGAGGGCGCGCTGGAAAAGTGCCACGCCGATGGCTTCCATATCAGCGTGATCGTGCTGGATGCGAGCGGTCTGATCAAGGTGCAGGTGCGCGGCGACGGAACCGGGCCGCACACGCTGGAACACGGTCGCCGCAAGGCTTACACCGCGCTCACCTTCAAACGGACCTCCGCAGAGACGGCAAAGGCCTGGGCCGCCGCGCAGACGCCTCCTCCGGTGATTGAGGGCACTGTGGCAGCGGCAGGCGGTGTACCCATCAAGGCGGGCGACGACGTGATTGGAGCGATCGGCGTAAGCGGCGCTCCGGGCGGCGACAAAGACGAAGCCTGCGCCAACGCCGGCATTGCCAGAATTCAGGATCTTTTGAAGTAGAGCAAAAGCCATTTCGGCTCCGATGACAAGCACGCAGGAGTAACCAGTTTCATGTCAACTACTTCCCCAATTCGGAACCCGCAACTGACCGCGCCAGCACGTGGCGCAGCGGACGTTCTGCTCTCCCGCCCGAGTTCCCCACTCCAGGCGCGGGCTTCCCGTTGTTGTCGCCCCTAGTCTTCTTCCCAGACACAATCCCTCTCCGGCATATCAGGGCAATCCTTGCGTGAACAGGCATGGGTTGGTTCCGAACGTGTAAGCCACGCCGGAGAGTTCGCCGACAATACTTACCGCCGAAAGGCGTTTCATTGCTCATTTAAGGGAACCTTTTATGCCGATTCATCTCAGGAGAGCCATACCCTATTCGCTTGGGCTCGCCGCAGGTCTGGCCTTCTTGGCTGGGCAGTTACTCCCCGGCAACATTGAGCCGGTAGAGGCGGCGCAGAATCAGATGCCCGTAAACGCCAACCCGGCGAAGCTTACGCCGGAACAGGCCGAGTTCTTTCAGAAAAAGATACGGCCCATCTTCAGCGAGCATTGCTACGACTGCCACTCTGCCGAAACGCGATCGGCGGGTGGCCTTCGCCTCGACGACCGGGACGCGATACTCGCAGGCGGCAAGTCGGGTTCAGCCATCGATCTGGATAAGCCGGAAGAGAGCCACATTCTGCAGCGCATCACCTCGTCTGACACCAAGAATCGAATGCCTAAGGGCGAAGACGATCCGCTACCCGCGGAAAACGTCGCTGACCTGAAGGCGTGGATCGCCAGCGGCGCCGTGTGGCCGTCCGGGGCAGCTGGATCAGCTGCAACTGAGAGCCAGGCGCGGGCCGTCGCAAATGGAGGTAAATCTCCGGCAAAGCTGGTGAAGGTGGCCTATCCGCGCCCCGCGACAGCCGAGCAGCTGGTTTATTTCGAGAAGAACGTCCGCCCAATCCTGGTGAACAACTGCTACAACTGCCACTCTGACGCTTTCAAGGAAGCAGGCGGCTTGCGTGTGGATGTAGGAATCGCGATCTTCAACGGCGGCAACTCCGGCCCGGCAATCATTCCCGGTCATCCGGAAAAGAGCCCCCTGATTGAGCGTGTAAAGGCTGCCGACACAAAGAAGCGTATGCCCCAAGAGCGAAATGAGGCCCTTCCCGACGCCGACATCGCTATTCTGGAGCGCTGGATCAAGGACGGAGCGGCCTGGCCCGACGAGACGGAGAAGCTGCCCGCAACCCCGGCGCGTATCGCCGCAAATTACGTGAAGCTCAAAAAGAGCTGGTGGTCCTGGCAGCCGCTCACCGTTCCGCCGGTCCCAGCGCCTGCGAACGCGGCAGGGTCCAGCCAGTGGTCCAGCCAGCCGATTGATCTCTTTGCGCTGGCCAAGCTCGAAGAGAAGAAGCTCGCCCCAGTCAAGGACGCCGATCCGCTCACCCTCATCCGCCGCCTGAGCTACGACCTTACCGGGCTACCGCCCACGCCGGACCAGGTTCGCTCTTTCGTGAAGGATCACTCACCTGCCGCTTACGCTCGTCTGGTGGATACGCTTCTGGCCTCGCCTCGCTTCGGCGAGCGCTGGGGACGGCATTGGCTGGATGTGGCCCGCTACGCCGAGTCTTCAGGCCCCTCGCGCAATGTGCCTTATCCCAACGCATGGCGCTATCGGGACTACGTCATTGACGCCTTCAACCGCGACGTACCCTACAACCGCTTCCTTCAGGAGCAGATCGCCGGCGACCTGCTGCCTGCCGCGACGCCCGCCGAGCGGGACCGGCTGCTCATCGCCACCGGCTTCCTCGCACTGGGGCCAAAGGACGTAAACCAGCGCTTCAAGGCGCGCTTCAAGATGGACGCCGTTGACGACCAGATCGACACGGTCACGCGCTCCACTCTGGCACTGACGGTCACTTGCGCACGCTGCCACGATCACAAATTCGATCCCATTCCAACGACCGACTATTATGCGCTGGCCAGCATCTTTACCAGCACGGTGGATGCGGCCGGCCTGGGCAGCAGGATGGGCGGCGCGAGCCTGCAATACTACGAACCCAAGCTGCTCAATTACCTGAGCGCATCCGAGAAAGCGCCCAAGGTCTCAGATGCCGATGTGCAAAAGCTGAAGGCCCAGGTGGAAGCAGCCAAGTTTGTGCTCGACGCTTTCAACGAAAAGGCGGCGGCCGACTACAAGGCAAATCCCAATCGCCCTGCTCCGAGCGCTGATTACAAGAAGGTCCAAAACGAGCTGCAGAAGAACTACACCCACTTGGCCGAAGAGCTGAAGCTGACGAACGACCTGGGCGAGCTCGGCTACGGGATTCACAGCGCGCGGGATGGCGAGATTATCGACACCTCAGTGCGCATTCGCGGCGTTGAGGAGCGGCACGGTCCTGTGGTTCCGCGCGGTTTCCCCTCGCTGATAAGCCTTTCGAACGCGCCCACGATTCCCGCCAACCACAGTGGCCGTCTGGAATTGGCGCAGTGGATTACGGACCCCGGAAACCCCCTCACCGCGCGCGTTTACGCCAACCGCGTCTGGCAGCATCTCTTTGGCGTGGGGCTGGTCAGCTCGGTGGATAACTTCGGATCGACGGGCGATCTGCCAGCCAATCCACAACTGCTGGATTACCTTGCCAACGACCTGATCGAGAAGGGCTGGTCCACCAAACAACTGGTGCGAGAGATCGTGCTCACTCGCGCCTACCAGCTTGGAACCGAGGTTCCGGCCGGCTACAAGGATGTCGATCCGGCGGACCGTCTGATTTGGCGTCACGCTCCGCGAAGACTCGAGGCCGAAGAGGTGCGGGACAGCATTCTGCAATCGGCGGGAACACTCGACCTGAACGCTCCCCACGGCTCACCCTCAATGGCTCTGCGGATGATCGAGATTCGCGACGACGGCCCGGTGGTGCATTCCATCCTGAAAGCCGCCGACCGGAGCCCCTATCGCAGCATCTACCTGCCGCAATTACGAGGAGAAGTGCCGCGCCCACTCGCGGCCTTCGATCCCGTCAGCCAAACGCTCGTCACCGGCCAGCGCGAGGAGACCACCGTCCCCACACAGGCGCTCTTCCTTCTGAACTCGCCTTTTGTCCGCGAACAATCGCTCCTTCTGGCGAATTCTTTGCTCGCGGAAGGGAAAGGCGACGACGGCAAGCGGATTCGCGAAGCATTCGAGCGGGTTCTTGGACGAGACCCTTCGAAGGCTGAGGTCGAGCGGGTGAAAGGCTTCCTGGCAAAGTACACGGCGACGTGGTCCAAGGCGCATCCGAGCGGTGCACCTGGGCCTCACGTGGCTCAGGTGAGCCTCGACACCAGCAAATCCAAAACTCCCGACGTAACTGCCGGCATCATCCGATCCGACAGCCTTGGGCAGGACGATCCCGACGACACCAGCAAGCAATTTGCCGATGAGACACCTGCACTTGTCGTCCCCGAAAACGCGCAAAAGGCCGCCTGGGGCGCCTTTGTGCAATCGCTGTATGGCTCGGCAGAGTTCCAGTTCGTCCGCTAACCCTGTTGATTTGGAGATCAAAGTAATGGCGCATAATCCCTTCCTCGTTTCTCGCCGCAACGTTCTTCGCGCTGCCGGGGCTGGCTTCGGCCATCTCGCTCTCGCCGGCCTCCTGGGTTCGGTGGCCAACAAGGCCGCCGCCCAGGAACTGAACGCAAACAATCCGCTCGCCCCCAAACGCCCGCCGCTTCCGGTCAAGGCCAAACGCATCATCTTCCTCTTCATGGAGGGAGCAATGTCCAGCGTAGACACCTTCGAGTACAAGCCGGAGTTGGAGAAGCGTAACGGCAAAGGCGGCCCCGGAGGCGGCACCGTCACCGCCTCTCGTTTCAAGTTCAAACAATATGGAAATTCGGGAGCGCATTTCTCGGAGCTTTTGCCGAATATCGCCCAGCACGCCGACGAATTCTGCTTTCTGAAAGGCCTTTACACCGACACTCCAGCCCATCCGCAAGCGGTGGTGCAGTTGCATACCGGCAGTGCCAACGCCGCGCTCACCCGGCCAAGCTGGGGTTCGTGGCTGCTTTACGGCCTGGGCACGGAAAATCAGAATCTGCCCGGCTATATAACCATCAACCCGCCCATTGCCTTTGGCGGCGCGGCCAACTACGGCAGCGCCTTTTTGCCCGCATACTACCAGGGAACGGCCATCACCGATCAGGGCTTTATGCCCAATATCAAAGCAGCCACGGACAAGGATCTGGAGCGCGAACAGATCGACCTGATTCAGGACTTCAACCGCGAAACAGCCGCCCGACCCGGCGCACCCGAGGCTGTCGACGGCGTTATCAAGTCCTATGAACTCGGCTTTCGCATGCAGGACACTGTTCCGCAACTGCTCGACATCTCGGGCGAGCCGCAGCATGTGCTGGACGCTTACGGGGTGAAGCCCGGCCCGGATGGCTCCTTCGCCCGACAATGCCTGATGGCTCGGCGGCTCAGCGAGGCTGGCGTCCGCTTCGTCGAGATTCGTCAAGCTGGCTGGGACCACCACACCAACCTGCACCAGGGCTTGATCGACCAGACCCGCATGATCGACCAGCCCACGGCGGCCCTGCTCGCCGACCTGAAGCAGCGCGGGCTCCTCGAAGACACGCTGGTGCTCTTCGGCTCCGAGTTTGGCCGGCTCCCCACATCGCAGGGTGCCGACGGACGCGACCACAACATCACTGGCTACTCCATGTTCATGACCGGCGCGGGCGTCAAGAAAGGTTTCAGCTACGGAGCAACGGACGAACTGGGCATGGCGGCAGTTGAGAATCGGATGCACATCAACGACCTGCACGCAACACTGCTGGCCCTGATGGGCATTGACCATGAACAACTGACGTACCGCTACGAGGGCCGCAATTTCCGTTTGACCAACGTGGCCGGGGCGATTCAGAAGGATGTATTCGCTTAGGCCGGTTCGCGAAGTTCGGTTTTTGAGAACCGGAACTCAATCACTTTTCTTCCCAAGGGCCTGCTGCCGATACCGGAGTTATCATCCGGGTTTCGGCGGCAGGCCATTTTCGTCGATGCGCAATCCAACCTGACTCCAGCTTGGCGTCTTCCTGAGAAGAATGCCCCTGATCTGAACTGGCTTCAGGACAATGCCGAATCCGCAAAAAAGCGCGCCTGCGGAGAGACCCGCTGGCGCGCTTGGAATTGGTGAAATCTCTCCCAGGTATGTCTTCGGTCGCCGCTCCAATGGCTGAGCGGCGATCAAAGCAGCCGGTTAGAAGGTAAAGTGCGCGGCCAGTTGCAGAACTCGAGAGGCCGTTGCCCCCGACTGTAGACCACTGATCGTTCCAAAGGTGGTACTGGTTGGCGTGTAGGTCGTGTTTGGATTTCCAAGGTTGGCGTGATTGAAGACGTTCAGAGCTTCCCTAGTAGCTTTGCTGAAAACCCGCCATTTGTGAGCCTGGACATACCTCAAAGATCACGATGCTGCCCATGACCTAATGAGTAATGCAGTGGAAAATGCATCGGACTGTTTGCGCGGCGAGGCCTGAGTACCTCAAAAAGCGACTTGGTCTGTTTCTCTAAACCCAAGAAGAAACAGTTTCGAAGTTCTTTTGGTTGATACTTGCCCACTTTCCATTACTGATCGGGAGAGTTCGCAACTATAGGCTAGTTTGCCCCAGCGATCTTACCTGGTTCATATGCTGCCGTGGCGGAGTTCCAAACATCCTGTGATACTCGCGGCTGAACTGGGAGGGCGAACCGTAACCCACCTCATAACCAGCCGAAGCCACGTCTGTGCTCTTTGAAACCATGATGTTTTGCGCCTCTTGCAGGCGAACTTGCTTTTGGTATTGGAGCGGGCTCATCGCGGTCACAGCTTTGAATTGCCGGTGAAGCGATGCGGGGCTCATACTCGCCAAGCGAGCAAGAGTAGCGATGTGCAGCGGCTTGGCATAGTTCTGTCGAATCCATTCGATGACCCGTAACACCTGCGGGAGTCGGCTCTCCTGCAATGCAATCTGGCGTAGCATGGTGGCCTGTTCTCCAGTGAGAAGACGATAGTAGATCTCACGCACGACTAGAGGTGCAAGGGGGACGATATCGGCAGGTGAATCGAGCAGGCGAACTAGTCTTACAAACGCCTCCAGCAACTCGGGGGAACCAGGGCTTACGGCGATTCCGCGACACATGCCCGTCTCCTTTCGGCTTTTCGGCAACTCCAGCAAAATTGTTGCCAGCAGCTTTGGGTCGAGTTCAAGGCCCAAGGCCAGATAGGGACGCTTCGGTGTGGCACTCTTGACCCAACCGGAAACCGGCAGATCGACTGAAGTGACCATATAATTCCCGGCGTCATAGTGGAGCGTGGCATTCCCTACGGTCACCTGCTTGTTGCCCTGCGCAATGATGCAGACCATGGGCGGGTAGACTGCGGCGACCATGCAAGTTGAAACGGCATCAGCGCGCATCAGGGTCAAACCTGGAGTTTGTGCCGATATGAGAGGCCCAGTGGCATGGCGTTCTCAAAATCCGTCGGAGGCAACTCCATGGGGGTTCCCCCCCTCCCGGCACCAATTGTGAAGAGTGTTAAATAGCTCATCTGAAGATGACTTACCGCAATCGCTAGCCAAGCTCCAAGCCATGTTTTATCTCTCGGGCGCGGATCCAAGGCGCAAAAACGGATCCAATACGCTAGCTTCCCATTTTGAATCCGTCCGCAGCGGTCACGGCTTTGCGTCTGCAGATTGATTTCGTCCGGTTGCTCCTCGCTTGCCGATCAGAACAAGTCGCCCACGGGCGGAAAGGTCAGCAGGAGGCTCAGACCAAGCAGTACAAACGCAATGAGTCTGATGCGTGAGACAGAGGCCGTTTTCCGTTGCCAGCGCCAATTGAGAATCGCCCACGCAGCGAGCCAGACTAGGATGGCAGCTGTGGTCACGCCGGAGAGGGCGCCAGTGGTCTGTAAAAGGCTGCAAGGCTCTTCAGGGATGTGGATTTGTCCGTCGCAACGGAAAAGATTGCCAAGGCAAATGAACCGATGCCGGCGGAAAGAATGGCGGCTGCGGCGGAACCATTGGGAATGGCAGGGACGTGGTCCTGGGGAATCGCAGTCTGTGTGCTCACGGTCATTCTCCTTGAACCAGATGGATGGTTTGGCCGCCGTCTACGGGCGCGTTCTTGTCGAGCATGGCTTCTAAGAAGCCGGCAACACCGGCGGCAAAGAGCGAGGTGCCGACGAATCCATAGAGCGCGGACCGCAACGCCCCAGAATGCTTGAGATCGCGGGCATATTTGATGGCCACGAAGGCAGCCATCGTGATCGCGATCGGTACCAGCCAGGCAACGTGCTCTTTCCACTCCATGCCGATCAAGTGCCACTGCTTTGTCGCGGGATTCGACAACAAAAGAGAGCGCGGAAAGGCCGCAAGATTGGCGGCGCTGGCCGGTGGCGCGGCCCGATACCAGGGATAGACGATATAGGTTCCTGTGAGAACAGTGAGCCACGCCAAGGCGGCCATGACGGTGAGATAGATGCCGAGAATGCGATCGCTTCCAGGTGTGGAATGCGCCGGCGCATTCGTTGCAGAACGCAGATACAGCAGGACAATTGCTCCAGAGCAAGCAAGCAGATAGAGCGCTCCAAAGCCCATGCCATGGACAAGAGTCCAGAGACTACGCGTGGTGATTTCCATAAGTCGGGACCTCCGGTGGGGATGGGAAGGAAAGGAATTTGCACTGGGGTGCGCGGTCACTTTATCGAGTGGCGGCGTTCGATGTCTTGAACGCCGCCAGGATGGTTAGAAGTTGATTTTTGCAGCGAGCTGAATCTGTCGCGCAGTCCGTTGGAAGCTGGTATCGGAACCCGCGGAAGCGATGGTTCCGAAGGAGGCTGAACCAACTGTCGCAGCGGGATTATTGAACTGTGGAGTATTGAAGAGGTTGAAGAACTCTGCGCGCAATTGCAGAACCTTTCCTTCGGTCAAGTGAGTATTCTTGAAGACCGAGAAATCAACTGTCTTCGTGCCTGGCCCCTCAAGAATATTCCGGCCTGAGTTCCCCCATGTGCCCGCTGCTGGATTTGCGAAGGCCGCTGTGTTGAACCATCCGGTGAGCTTGCGTTGTCCGCTGGGCAAAGAGCTGTTGCCATTCCCAGGTAGGAGTTGTGCTCGCGGGGTCAGACCGTCGCCGACTCCGCCTGAGGAGGAGACGGAAAACGGCAAGCCGTCCGAATAGTTCAGAATGGTGTTGATCTGCCATCCCTGCACAAATCCGCCCACAATTCCCCTGGCCTTGAAAGGAAGTTCATAACTTCCGCTGGCGACGAGGCGATTGGGAATGTTCAGGTCAGAATTGCCGTAGTCGGCGCGGAGATTGTAGGGGTTCAAAACACTGCCTGCGCTGCTCGTGCCCTCGTCAAGCGCGTGACTGTAGCTGTACGACACCAGGAAGTTCAGGCCATGCGCTCGGCGCTCGGCGGTAATCTGCAGCGCGTGGTAGTTGGATATCTGTTCGGTCTCGAGCAAATTGATCTGAGCAAAGAACGGATAGGGCCGGTTGGCGGTAACGTTCGTAGTGCCCGGCGATCCGGCATTGATGTCGCGCGAATCGTCCAGGTGGACTCCCCTGGTTCCAACGTAACCGATCTTGAGAACGGTCGAGAAGGGTATCTGCTGCTCGATGGTCGCATGCCATTGCTCGCTGTAGGGCGTCTTGGCATTTGGATCCTGAGCGTAAGCCGGAAGGTTGGCCGGCAGATTGCTTGCCGACGTCACACGCGTGTGAACAAATCCATTGGAGGTGTAGTTGAAAGGTGCGCCGTTGGTGGCAGCCCCATACGTCTTGGAATTGTTGAACGCCCAGTAGTTGTTGGTTGGAACGTTTGCCGAAAGGCCAGCGGAGTTGCCGACGTTGGGTGCGGAGTAGTAAATCCCAAACCCGGCATGGAAGACTGTCTTGCCGGTAACCTTGTAGGCAAATCCAAGACGCGGTGCAAAGTTCAGCTTGTTATCGTTGGTGCCGCTGCTGGGAACACCATGTGTTCCGACCTGTTCCAGTGCGGTGGTCGAAATGGAAGGAAGGAAGTTGTATTCCTTGTTGTTGACTTCGGTCCACGGCCAGCCCAGGAAGTTCTCGTAGCGAACGCCCGCATTGACCGTCAGACGGCTGCTGACCTTGTAGTTATCCTGCACGTAAAAGGAAAGGTCGCTCTGCCGCAGGCCGGTCGTGCCGTTTTGGAAGGCGTAGGTTCCAGTCTTGGGCGCACCGAACAGTAGATCGGTCCAGGCCAGGCCGGTATATGCCGGACCATACGACTCGGAACCGTGTTCCGCCCCGGTCTGGAACATGTCGTACTGAAGGCGAACGAACTCCAAGCCAATATCCAGCGAATGCTTGCCGCGAACGATGTTGACATTGTCGTCGGTCTGATAGTTGTTGGTTCCAATCTGCGTTGGGCTGTTGCCAGCATCGCCGATCGCAGTACCGCCAGAGAAGGACAGGACGGGCAAGCCGTCCGATTTGGGTTGGCCGGCAATCTCAACTCCGGGAATGCCGAGTTGCGTGGGAAGGTTCAGACCGGCGTCCCAGTTCTGTGCGTTGACAAACAATCTGGACCAGCCAAACCGGGCCGTATTGACGATGGTCGGCGATAGGATGTGCGTTTCACCGAGCACGGCCTGGTGAGACGGATCTTGCGCAGGACCGCAAACGACAGCTCCCACCAAAGGATTCGGGAGAATGCCGGGCTGACTGACACTATCGCTGGCCTGGCTATAGCGCAAGAAGGCGCTATCTGCCTCAGTGAACTTGCGGTCGATCTTGAAATCGAACGCATCTTCGTTGAGCGTCTTGGTGGGAAGGTAAAGAAAGTTGTTGGCGGTCGTATACCCCGGTCTGTTCGGCGATGCATACTTGTGGTAAAAGTTCAGGATGTTCGCGCCTGTTTGGTTTACATCGCCGAGGGGTATGAAGTTGTTGGCGTACGCAGCCTTGGTCGTCGGGTTCGTGACGGTTTGCGTATAGGCGGAGAAATCGTATCCCGTGCTGGTCAGCGTGTAATCCGGCACCGTATCCACGTAGGTGAATTGCTGAGCAAGACGCGTCCCCGAGTAGTCCGCAAAGAAGAAGGTCTTCGGATTTGCCTGCTTGTAAAAGACCGGGCCGCCGAAGGTGCCGCCGAACTCGTTCTGCCGGAGAGCCGGCTTGATGGTGGTGGCAAAATGATTCCTCGCGTTCAGCGCGGAGTTGCGGAGGAATTCGAACACTTCCCCGTGATAGTGATTGGAGCCAGACTTGTAAGCCAGATTGATGGTGCCGCCGTTTCCGCGCCCATAGCGGGCATCGGCATCCGTGGTCTCTTCGGAGAACTCCTGAATTGCATCGATTGGCGGGAAGATCACAACGCCCAGGCCATTGTGGTTATCGTTATCTCCAATACCATCCAGAAGGAGCCGGTTCTCCTGATAGCGCAGGCCGGCGAAAGCATACGACGACGGTCCGCGCTGCTGAATGTAGGGAACGCTTACCAATTGAGTTTGCGCGGGAATCGCGCCTGCTCCCAGTCCAATCAGCTCCGCGAAATTGCGGCCGTTCAAGGGCAGGTCCTTCACGGCGTCTTCGGTGCGAAGATTGGAAACCGATGAGCTTTCCGTCTCCAACAATTCACCTGACGCTTGGACTTCGATCATCTCGGCATTTGTGCCCACTGCAAGCGTGGCATCTGCCGCCACCCGCTGGCCAACTTCCAGCCTCACCATTTCCACTACCTTGCGAAACCCTGGCACATCGATCGCGACCGTGTAGTTGCCTGGCTTCAGCGGCGGCGATACATAAAGTCCTTGTGCGCCGGTCACAATGTTGCTCGCCAATCCGGTTTCGGCGTTTCTGACGGTCACCGGGGCATTTGGAATTACCGCGCCCGAGTTGTCTCTCACGACACCCGTAATCGTGCCCGTCTCGACAATCTGTGCGAGCAGAGCCGAGCTTGTCAGTATGACGAAGAGGGCTGCCAACAAGCGCGAAAGATTTCGTCTTGCAAACTTTCGGAATGACTCATGCAGAACAGACATAATTGCCTCCTAAGGTGCGAACGCTGTGGATCGCACAAGAAAATAGCCCGCGACAAATTGTCGTGGGCCAATGCAATGCGCAGAATGCACATTGCTGCTAAATCGGTGCGACGCGCTTGCCCACGATGCAAGCTGCATCCTCTTCAATGTGGCGGTTGGCCTGACAACAACAGCTTGCAAGGTGCGTTATGGCAATCAAATCCTTCATGGAAGCATTTCCTTTCTCTGGGTCCAATGCGTAGTTCAGTTCCGCCACCACTCAATTGGAACAATCTTGTTTGCGGCCGCGTGTGAGAGCCGGAAGCGCGCACTGCGTACCGGTAGGTCAGCCTCACATGATCCAGCACCGTTCGCGCGAGAAGCGTTGTGTGCAGGCTGTCGATGTGCATCCTGCCGTCGACCGCAACGTGGCCTTGCTCGTCGGTTGCTCCTGGGGAGGAGCACTTCTTGACGTCTGCCCGAGCCAGGAACATCGAGTCGCCCGACAAACGCCCACACACAAGTGCGTGGGCGTGTCTGCGAGCAATCAACATGGGCATGTGCAGGCACACGACCGGGTACTCGCAGAACGAATCAAATCAAATTCTCTGGAAAGGGAGGGTGTGTACCGGGATCAACAACAACAACACGAGCCGCTTGGCAGCGCGCTCGGAGCAAGCTCGACAATCACCGGATTGGAAAGGATGAATCGCATCTCTCAATTCATTCAGCCATGAATGCGGAGGGAAAGTCAAGTCTCCAATGAAATTTTATCGGAATATGAACTTTCTCGAGTGCTACTTTCTTGACAGAACAAAATGGCCCGTGCATTATCAAATCAGTTCACTCTCCATTCGTTGCCTGGTTTTTGTTGTGCATCCAACGGAGCTCAAGTCTCTTCCAATATGACTCGTCGCACCCCAACCCGCGCTTGTTGTTGTCCTGTCGGCTCCTTGACAGTTGAACAACCTCGTGGGAGTGCCTCATCGATTCGCTTCTGATCCAGAACGACTCGCCTGATTTCGCGCAATCCTCGCCCACGAGCTACTCGTGGGCTTTTTCATTGGGCGCTTGGCCCGTTGACTGCGATACAGGAAGAGAGTTGCACACTCATGAAGCCAGTTCACATTATGGCCAAACCGCATGGCCCTATCTGCAATCTTGATTGCACATACTGCTATTACCTTGAGAAGGAAAACCTCTACGCGGGCAAGGGCCGAGATTACCGCATGGCCGACGATGTGCTCGAATCCTACATTCGCCAATACATGCAGTCGCAGCCGACGCAGCACGTCAGCTTTGCCTGGCAAGGCGGCGAACCGACGCTGCTGGGAATTCCATTCTTCGAGCGCGTCGTCGAGTTGCAGCAAAAGTATGCAAATGGAAAGACCGTCGACAATGCATTTCAAACCAACGGAACGCTTCTCGACGATCAATGGGGAGAATTCCTGGCGCGCCACAAGTTCCTGATTGGACTCTCGGTCGATGGTCCGGAAGATATCCACGATGTTTACCGAGTCGACAAGGGTGGCCAGCCGACCTTCGCCCGTGTGATGCGCGGCTTGGACTTTCTCAAGAAGCATGGCGTCGAGTTCAATACGCTCACTGTCATCAACCGCAAGAACTCCTATCGTCCGCATGAGGTCTATCGGTTTCTCAAGGAGATCGGCAGCAAATACCTGCAGTTCATTCCCGTTGTGGAGCAACTGGCCAAAGAACCGGACCCCAATGGTCTGGTCTTGTTGAAGCCGTATGCGCGTCAGGAGTCCTCCGTCTCCGAGTGGTCGGTGGAGCCGCTGCAATTCGGGCGATTCCTCCAGGAGGTCTTCGACGAGTGGGTGATCCAGGATGTCGGGCGCGTCTTTGTTCAGGCGTTCGACGTTGCCCTCGAGTCGTGGCACGGCGTGCCGCAGAGCCTTTGCGTATTTGCTCCTACCTGCGGCAGCGCGCTCGTGGTGGAACATAACGGCGACGTGTACTCCTGCGACCACTTTGTCTATCCCGACAATCGCCTTGGCAACCTGATGCAAAAATCATTGGAGTCACTGGTGAGCTCGCCGCAGCAGACACGATTCGGCAACAACAAATCGGCTGGGCTTCCATCCGATTGCCAGACATGCGATGTGCGCTTTGCCTGCAACGGCGAGTGCCCCAAGCACCGTTTCACGAAAACGGCTGCGGGCGAATACGGGTTGAACTATCTCTGCGCCGGGTACAAGCATTTCTTTCATCACATCGATTCGTATATGCGCTTCATGTCCGAGGAACTCAAGCAGGATCGCGCGCCGGCGCGGGTGATGGAGTGGGCCCGGTCCAACGGTCCGCTCCGCGCCAGCGCTGCATCGAGGAGGAGTGCACATGCACCCGCTCTTGTGTAGCAGCCTCTGCTGTTGATCCGCACCAAAACTCCTTCTTGAACGCCTGCGGTTGCTCCGCTTCAGGGTTGCGCTGCCGCTGGCCGCCTTCTTCACATTCGTCATCCCAACTGTGTCATTCGAACTGAAATACAACCCTTTACCCAAGTCATCTCTGAATGACTTAAACCTACAGGAGATTTATGAACGAGAAAAGCGTATTGAAGGCGTTGACAACGACCCTAATCCTTGCGGCGAGCGCGAGACTTTCGCTGCATGCACAGACGGCACAGCCGTATCAGGGAGTCGTCGGCAGAACCCTCGCCGAGTCGAAAGAATGGTGGCCGGAGCCAGTAAAAGCGCCGGCCGGAGCCCCAAATGTGGTGTGGATCCTAATCGATGATGTGGGCTATGGCGCTGCCGGCACATTCGGCGGGCTCATCCAGACTCCCACCTTCGACAGTCTGGCCAACAGTGGTTTGCGTTATACCAACTTCCATACCTGCGCCATCTGCGCTCCGACCCGCTCGGCACTCCTGACCGGCCGCAACAGCGCATCCGTGCATGAGTCTGGCTTCTCGCACATTTCCGCGTCGGCAGGTTTCCCTGGCTGGGATGGCCGCGTGCCTGCCACAGCAGGCACCATTGCCGAGATCCTGCGCGAAAGCGGCTACAACACCTTTGCGGTGGGCAAGTACGGCGTCACGCCCGATGAAGAAGCGACAGACGCCGGTCCCTTCGATCACTGGCCGACCGGCAAGGGCTTCGATCACTTCTTTGGGTTCCTTGGTTCTGCAACCGATCAGTACAAGCCGGATTTGGTCGAGGATCAAGCGCACGCGACTCCCGATGGCCGTCACCTCAGCGATCAGATCACGGACAAGGCAATTTTCTACATCGATCGCCAGAAGAAGGCCGCGCCGGACAAGCCCTTCTTCCTTTACTACGCGCCTGCCGCCACGCACGCCCCGCACATGGTCGACAGATACTGGAGCGATCAATACAAGGGCAAATTCGACAAGGGCTGGGATGGTTATCGTCAAGAGGTCTTTGACCGTCAGAAGAAGCTTGGCGTGATTCCGTCCAATGCGATACTTCCCGAGCGCAATCCAAACATCAAGGCGTGGGACAAGCTGACGCCGGACGAAAAGAAGCTTTATGCGCGCTTCTTCGAAGTGTATGCAGGCTATCTTGCCTACACGGACTTCGAGGTTGGCCGCCTAATCAATCACCTGAAGGAGATCGGACAGCTCGACAACACGCTGATCTTCATCTCCATCGGCGATAACGGCGCCAGCAAGGAAGGATCGCTGGAAGGCACTATCGACAAATCCTATCGCGGCAAGCAGGTGAGCGATGAAGATCGAGTCACCTATAACCTGGCCAACATCGACAAGATCGGAACACCAGATTCCCATCAGGGCAACTATCCGCTGGGCTGGGCGCAGGCCGCCAACACGCCGTTCCGCTACTGGAAGTCAGATGCCAACAGCGAAGGCGGAACGCACAATCCTCTCATCGTTTACTGGCCAAAGGGCATCAAGGAGAAGGGTGGCATTCGCACCCAGTACAGCCATGTGATCGATCTTCTTCCCACCACGCTTGATCTCGTTGGCATCAAGGCCCCTGAAGAGATTCGCGGGATCAAGCAGCAGCCGATTGAAGGAACCTCTTTGGCCTACTCGATCGACGACGCCAAGGCCCCCAACCGCCACACGCTGCAGTACTACTACATCTTTGGTTCGCGGTCGATCTACGACAACGGATGGAAGGCCGAACTGGCGTATCCCAACGACGTCCTCACCAAGAACGCAATCACGAATCCGCCCTTGGATGAAAGCACGTGGGAACTGTACAACCTGAACGACGATCCGACCGAGCGCATCGATCTGGCCAAGAAGTATCCGGAGAAGCTGACGCAGTTGAAGGCCGAGTTTGAGGAGCAGGCCAAGGCGCACCATCTCGCCCCATACCTCACCTTCGACGACATAAAGAGCACTCACCACACCTACCTGCCCCAGTGGTACCTCGATAAACAAAAGGAACAGGCCCAGAGCGGCAACAACAAATAACGTTGCCGGCTGAGCGGTTTTTGGATGGCAGTCGGTTCGCGGCAAGCAGCGGACTGACTGCCGATTCTTACCAGGCATCCGATCGCCGAGCCATCTCTGAATGACTGAGACCAACAGGAGAATTATGAACGAGAAAAGCGTACTGAAGGCGTTGACAACGACGCTGATACTTGCGACGAGCGCAAGACTCTCACTGCATGCTCAACAGCCACAGCCGTACCAAGGGGTTGTAGGCAGAACCCTCGCCGAGTCGAAAGAATGGTGGCCGGAACCTGTGAAGGCGCCCGCCGGAGCCCCCAACGTGGTGTGGATACTGATCGATGATGTGGGCTACGGCGCTGCCGGCACGTTCGGCGGGCTTATTCAGACTCCCACCTTCGACAGCCTGGCCAACAACGGTTTGCGCTATACCAACTTCCATACCACCGCAATCTGCGCCCCAACCCGCTCCGCTCTGCTGACGGGCCGCAACAGCGCATCCGTGCATGAATCTGGATTCTCGCACACGATTCTGTCCGCCGGATTTCCCGGCTGGGACGGCAGGATTCCTTCCTCTGCAGGAACCATTGCGGAAATTCTTCGCGACAATGGATACAACACATTCGCAGTTGGCAAATATGGTGTAACCCCTGACGAAGATGCCACCGATGCTGGCCCCTTCGATCGTTGGCCAACCGGAAAGGGCTTCGACCACTTCTTCGGATTCCTCGGTTCGCAAACAGACCAATACAAGCCCGACCTCGTGGAAGATCAGGCGCACGTCCGGCCCGATGGCCGCCACCTCAGCGATCAGATCACTGATAAAGCCATCAGCTTTATCGACCGCCAGAAGAAGGCCGCGGCGGACAAGCCCTTCTTCCTCTATTACGCGCCCGGCGCCACCCATGCTCCGCATCAGGTAGACAAATACTGGAGCGATCAATACAAGGGCAAATTCGACAAGGGCTGGGACGCTTACCGCGAGGAAGTGTTTGAGCGCCAGAAAAAGCTTGGCGTGATTCCTACCAATGCGGTGCTTCCTGAGAGGAACCCGGACATCAAGGCCTGGGACAAGCTGACGCCTGACGAGCAGAAGCTCTATGCGCGCTTCATGGAAGTCTATGCAGGCTATCTGACCTATACGGATTTTGAAATCGGCCGCCTGGTCAATCACTTGAAAGAGATCGGACAACTCGACAACACCCTGATCTTCATTTCGATCGGAGACAACGGCGCAAGCAAAGAAGGCACCCTCAACGGGGACATCGACCGCTCTTTGTTCGGAAAGCCCCTGACAGAGAAGCAAAACATTGATTACAACCTGGGCAAGATTGGAGAGATCGGCACAGGTGCCGCCACCGAGGGGAACTATCCGCTCGGCTGGGCGCAGGCCGCGAACACTCCTTTCAAGTTCTGGAAGCAGGACGCAAACAGCGAAGGTGGAACGCACAATCCGCTCATCGTCTACTGGCCAAAGGGCATCAAGGACAAGGGCGGAATTCGTACTCAGTACAGCCATGTCATTGACCTTCTTCCGACGACGCTCGATCTGGTCGGCATCAAGACCCCTGAAGAGATTCGCGGCATCAAGCAGCAGCCCATCGAGGGAACCTCCTTGGCATACTCGATCGACGATGCCAATGCGCCTACCCGCCACACCGAGCAGTATTACTACATCTTTGGGGCACGATCGATTTACAAAGATGGATGGAAGGCCGAACTGGCTTACCCCAGCAGCTTTATCACCGGAACCCTGCAAGGCAGACAGCCCTTTGATGAAAACGCCTGGGAGCTCTACAACCTGAACGAGGACTACACTGAGCGAATTGACCTGGCCAAGAAATACCCCGAGAAACTCGCTGCGCTCAAGGCGGAGTTCGAAGACCAGGCCAAAGCACATCATCTCTATCCCTACATCACCTGGGACGACGTTCTTAACGGGCGAATTCACCGCACCAAGGACTCCAAGTCATTTGCCGATGCCTTGAAAGATGTGACCAAAAGCGCTGAGAACCAGTAGCCTTGGTCAGGTTGCCGATCTTGCGTGCCCACTGGTTTGTTTCGGTCGCCTGATTGTCCCACACCGTCACCGTCGATCAGGCTGACCAACCCAATCGAGCTCAAGCCCGGCGACTGCCGGCTTATCAGGGAAACAAGCCCTCGGCGCAATCAGCGTTGAGGGCTTTTCTCTTGCACCACCAAATCTTTCATCCCAGGCTCCGTGGACTTTCCTGCGCGTATTGCGGTACAGTCCTTGGTCAGGAGGCGCTCATACGAGGAGAGCCTCCAGCCGATGAGGTGAGAATCATGCCAGGGAACCGCAATGGCCGATGTTGCCGTTTCGCCTGCTGGCGCCCACTGGCGCGATGTTGTCTCCTGTTGGTCGTCTTTGCCTTGCCAGTTGCGGTCTTTGCGCAATTGGTTCCGTCCGGCCAGACCGTCCCCTTCAAGCTCCACGACGGCTACCTGATGATCGTTCAGACGACCGTGAACGGCGCCGGCCCGTTCAGTTTTCTGGTGGACACCGGCACGACGCGCACAGTGATCGATCCGGCTCTCGCAGGGCAGTTGCAAGCCCCAGTTGTCGGAGAGGTCGCGCTGACCGGGGCTTTGCATCAACGTCAGGACAAGCTAGTATTGCTCAAGGAACTTCGCCTGGGCGAGGCTTCCGTATCCGGCCCAGGGGCAGTGGTGGATAAGATCGCGCGGCAAAAGCTGCTGGCGCCAGGAATTCGCGGGGTTCTGGGCGAAGATTTTCTCTCCAGATTCGATATTCTGATTGACTACAAACATCGCTCATTGTGCTTCGGCGGTGCTCCTCCGGTCGGGGAGCGATATCGCTTTGAAACAATTGGTCAATATCGTGGCGACCCAACCACGAATCGCCTGCTGATAGCGGTTGAGATTGCCGAAATCGGCCCGAAGAAGATGCAACTGGATACCGGCGCCAGAGTGCTTGAACTTTTTCTTCCCAGCGAAACATCGCGGTCCACTCTGCCGTGGACGAGCCTTATGGCCAACGGCAGTAGCGCAAATAGCCCGGCAATATCCTCCAATACTACGATCCGAATCGGCACGACAACGGTCCGTGGACTCGATGTGCTTCAGTCACGCCGCGTTCTTGCTTTCGATGCTGCCGGGTTACTGCCGGCAGCGATTTTCGACCGCATTTATATCAGTCACTCTGGCGGATTTGTTGTGCTGAATCCGCCGGAGTAATCCCATGCTGGCGTTCTGGGGTTAGTGCACTGGCTTCATTCAAAGATGCGGATAGCGATCCGCCCCGTAGACCAATCCCAGTGTCAGCAGAGCGATGAAAACCTCGCCAATGGCTCCAACCGCGAAGGGTTTCCAACCCTGCTTGCCAAGTTCGCGAAGGTTCGTGCGAAGACCAACTCCGGCGAAGGTCAACAGGAAGGCCCAACGGGAGAGATTGGCAAGGCTTGACAACTGAGACTTTGTGAAGAAGCTGAGAGTTGCAAGCACCGAGATCAGCAGAAAACCCAATACAAACTTGGGGAATTTTCTCCACAAGAACGATGCCTTGTCGCCAATCGCCTGCGCCTGCCCTCGCGACGACCAATACAAAGAGTAACCAAGTACAACGAATCCGATCAGCGCGTTGCGGGTTGTTTTGGCAAGCACGGCAACCTTGCCTGCGGCATCGGAATAAAGCGCTCCGGCAGCAGTTGCCTCGGCGGTGTTATCTACGGCCAACCCAGCCCACAAACCGTAAGCCTTGTCACTCAGATGGAGCGAGTGACCGATCAGCGGGAAGGTGAAGAGCGAGATAGCGCCGAGAGCCAGAATTGCGGCAATTGCATAAGAGGCGTCTTCATCGTCAGCGTCGATCGATGGCTTGGCTGCGATGATCGCCGATACGCCGCAGATCGACGAACCGACAGCAAGCAGCGAGGTGAGCTTTGGCTTGAGCTTGAATGCGCGGCCCAGCAGATGCATGAAGGTCAGCGACAACGAAATCGCGATGGCGACAAGAAAGAGCGAGATGCCTCCCAGATGCGGCACATCCCCGAGCAGAAAGCGTGAAACCTTAGTCCTGAATCGCCGATGGCGAGCGAAGATCCTTGGCCAAGAATTCGAACGAGGAAAGACATCGAGGTCTACCCGAACCGAATCCCGCCCCCAATTCTCATAATCTCCAGGTATCGAGCGGTTCGTGCCAAACCATGTTGTCCAGGATTCGGTGGCCTTCCCGCTCTATCCATTGCTCGGCGTTCCAGCAGGCGAAAACGAGCATGACCGCCAAGAGGCACCCGCCAACGGTAGTCACGACAACCTCTCGAATCGATGGCCGAGGCGACGCCACTCTTGCGCCGCAGGCCGGGCAGACTTCATTCACACTCGATCCTTGAGCCTTCCCTGATCCGGTTAGAGCCTTCCATATCGTCGCGATGGCTTCCTTCGTCATCTGTATCTTGACCCTCCTCTCGTTCTTTATCGTCATCAGGTTTCGGATTTTCTCACGTGAAGAGTCCGCGCCAGCGCTTCGACCGAAAAGCAATCGCAGCGGATTTCCTTGACCTTCAGGTCATGCCTGCGCAATTTGCAGCGAATGGCATTCGCGCTGCGGCCAAGGATGCTGGCGGTCTCCTCGACCGAATGCGAGGCCAGTTGCTCGCGGAGGGACTCGACTTCTTCCTCGCTCCAGCGCCGGTGCTCGTCCCGGCTATTCAAACCAGTCTGGAGCACAAATCGCCAACACGCCTCTCGCGTCCGTCCGGTTTGCCGCTGCAAGCGGCGAACCAGTTGGTCGAGTTTATGGCCGGAAAGCACACGGGCCTGGATTGCCAAAGCTATGGCATCTGGGCCCCAAACATCAGACGACCTCAGTCTGTGTACAGCAGTCATGGGGACACCTCGGCAGTGGGGAGATGCAGAGAAACCCCTATCCCTATTGATCTATCCTGAAGCGAACAGCGAGATGCGAAGTCATGCTCCGCCTTATCTTCTTTCTCCTAGAGTCAGGTTGATTGCAGGCAACACTTACATGAATTCGCCGCGCCACCGCAGTCGCAGTTAGCTTGGCAAGTCTCTATCTCCAACGGACAGCTATCGTCTCGTGTTCGCGAACGTACTGCGGCGAACTTCATCGATTCCTGCTTGAAATGCGCCTCCTGTTGTGGCAGAATCTGGATCAAGCTTCACCGTGGCTCAACAGCGAAGCAACGTCTTGATTGCTGCGGGACGTTCTGTCGCATCTTTCCCTGTAACTACTAAAGGCACTTTCGTCGGGTGTTTGGGGCAGGCAGGTGGAGTTTTTTGCTACCGAAACAATTTGGCTGCGGTCCAAACACCTCAAGATGTGTGGCGGTTATCCCCCTGTGTGACGGACGCTCTCATATGCAGCCAGAAGGCAGCAACTGGAAAGAGCCAACATGGAGCTGGGCACATTTGACTGGAAGCCCAGCTTCAAATGAAAAACTGGAGGCCGCTGCGAGGGCAGCTTGGCCTTATGCGATTCGTTGCGCCTGGACGTATCTCTACGATCACGCTGCCGCTTATGACCTCATGGACCACGCGGTAGAAAATGCGTCGAGCTACGTCCTTCGCCATGCGGAGTGCCCGGAGATGAAGTTGGCGGCGCGCATCAAGAGCGTCATCAAACGCCGCGCGCAGCAGCAATCCGCAAAGCGGCGGTTGGAGATTCCGTATGGGTCGTTGATCGATATGGAAAAGTTGTATATTGGTCAACCAGAGGCAGAGCAGAGGGTCTATGGGAGAGAGTTGTTGGAGCGGCTCTCACCGCTTGCCCAGTCGATTGTGAAATGGCGCGCTCTGGGGTACTCGTGGCGGACAATCGCTGAGGAGCTTGAAATGGACCACACCGCCGTTCGGCGAGCCTATATCCGGGAGATGGCGTCGTTGCTCCATGATCTCTCCCAGCCTGGAGAATTGTCTCAATGAGGATGAGATTGCATTGGTTCTCACGCGCGGAAAATCGCCTTGATGCATGGGTCACAAGGCAACATCAGGAAAGTGTCCTCGACGGGAGAACTGCGCCTGTCGGCCCTTGTTCTGACGAAGCGTTCCTAGAAGGCATTGCCAAACAATTCAAACAGATCGCCTTGTCAGACCCGAGAGTGGATCATGCTGCGAACTGTCCTGTTTGCTTGAGACGGCTGCTCGAATTGCGGTCCCAACATCAGTCGCGCCGGCGAAGACTGGTGTTCACGGCCGCCGTTGGTTGTTGTCTCTTGATTGTCGCCTCATTCGTCGTGGTGTCATGGCGCGGATCGAACACGCAGCACTTGGGCGACAATATGGCTGCAATTCCTGAGACCATAGACCTATCGAACGCCGGGACGCTTCGGGGCCTTCCATCCAACTCAGCCGAACCCAGCCCGTTGCAGTCAGTGTCGCTACCACGAGCATTGGTCAAGGTGACGATCATCCTCCCCCGCTTTAGCAGACCGGGACAGTACTCGGTCGCTGTTACGCGCGATCAGACGGTATTCGACCCGCTTGCTCACGGTAATGCAGCGGCTACCGGCAATGGAGAACGTGAGGAAGTCTCCATTGATCTTGATCTGCGAAAATCCAAACCTGGGGCATATTTCCTCTCAACGACCCATGAGCAGGATCAGGCTTCGTACTACTATCCGCTTCAAATCAAGTAGTAGGGAGGCGGACGTGATCCTGGAAATGCGCATTGGGCTGTTACCAACAGATGACAGCCTGAACTCCTAAAGTTACTGCATCTAAGCTACTTGTAATCAACCATCTGTCTGAGTCGATTACTGTGCGGAATTGACCTTGAAAAGGCTGCCATACTTGCGGCAAGGAGGCTGCTTGTATGCGCAGAAAAAAGTCAAAGCCCAACTATCGGAAGATCGTCCTCCGCCTGCCGGATCTCGACCACGCAAAAGCATCCGTACTCAACAGCCTGAGCTCTCCACAGTCACGACGTAACTATCGCTTTGCGATGGACCAGTTCATCGCTTGGTACTGCTCGGAGCCACGTCTGGCGCTCAATCGCGCCGTTGTGCTCAGATTCCGACTCTACTTGGAGAGTCTGGGATTGGCATCCGCAACGATCAACCAGAGGCTCGCTGCCGTGCGGCGCCTTGCCTATGAAGCAGCAGACTCTGGTCTGCTGAGTCCTGAATTGGCGGCTGGCATCCGGCGTGTGAAGGGCGTCAAACACCTGGGCCAGCGATCTGGAAACTGGTTGACTATCGATCAGGCCAAGTTACTTGTTGAAATATCTGACGGCGATGGTCTCAGAAACAAGCGAGATCTTGCGATGATTTCCATTATTCTTGGCTGTGGATTGAGACGAGCGGAACTTGCCGCGTTAAACATCGACGACATTCAGATTCGTCAGGGACACTGGGTAATCGTCGATCTGGTTGGAAAAGGCGGCCATGTCCGAACGGTCCCGATGCCGGCATGGGTGAAGGATTCAGTGGACCAATGGCTAGCCACTGCGGAACTGAAGCATGGCCGTATATTCCGCGCGGTGAGCCGACACGGCTCGTGCTGGGGGCGAGGAATTTCCGAGAATGTTGTCTGGTACGTTGTGCGCGAATGCGCGAAGCGTCTCGGGCTGGAGCACATAGCGCCGCACGATCTGCGTCGCACTTGCGCCAAGCTGTGCCACTCCAATGGTGGAGAACTTGAGCAAATCCAATTTCTGCTGGGTCATGCATCTGTTTTAACTACGGAGCGTTATCTTGGTTCCAAGCAGAATCTGGAGGAACCAGTCAATGACCGATTCGGGCCACTGCATAAACGCGGAACCTCTGACATCGGAGAGCCTGATATTGCCAGATGAGATCAGAGTATTGGCATTCAGGTAACAGCAAACGAATCGTGTGCAGCAGTCGTTCCATAAAATGGTTATCTAACTCGCCGTCGGTTACCAATCTACGAGGGGAGTTCTGTGTGCACATTAGGTGATCGTGCCAGTTGAGAACACGCTCTTTTACAATTACAATTTTATTGGTCGGGCAACGAGATACGCTGTGATCATGTCGAATTCCTGCTGCAACTCTCATGCTCTGACGGATAGAGAAAGACGGCATTTTCTTCTTTTGCCGTCCACATCCGTATATGTGGTTACTGCTGAAGGCCTGATTGTTAAACCACTTACTCCCGACTTCTTGTCTATCGAGAACACAAGGTTTCAGTGATCAGAACTTAGCGAAATCGACCATGACCTCCCTGCGCGCTGTTATGGGATGGCCCTTCTTTGTGGCAGGGAAGAACCTATACTGCCAAACGGCAGCCTCGGCCTTTTTGTCCAATCCGAACCCGAGGCCGCGCACAACGCGAACATCTTTCGGCAATCCGTCTTCACCCACCAACACCGAGACGATGGCCACCTGCACATAGGGATGATTCGTAAACGGGTCAGCGAAATCCGCGTCAACCGTGTGGATGGGGAAGGGTGGTGTGTACGGCAAAGGGATGTGATGCTTGTCTTCGAATTTCGATGCATCCGGTACGGGCAGGTCTCTCTCGGTGATAAGGATCTGAGGAACGGTCTGGCTGCTGTTGGCGCGGAAGACTACCCGCACGTCGATCCAGACAGGCACAGACTTATCTCCCGACTTGCCCGGCTCGAACTTCGATTGTTTCACAGCCGCAATAGCGGCTTGATCGAACGCTTCGCCGTGGGTGTGCAGCACTTGAATGTGTGCCGGGATGGCGTTGGCGTCAATCACCATGGCCAGCACGGTCATGCCCTGAATCGCTTTCGCGGGTACGCCAGATGGGTATGGAACATATACGGTGCTCTGCAGCCGGGGCGCAGTGACCTCGGGGCCCGTGTAGTACACGCCATTATTGTCAGGAAGCTGGTGGAGAGGAAGACTCACAGGTATTGCATCCTGTGCCCGGACAGCGATAGCCGTCAGCGCCAGTAGAGCCCATACATATTTCGCGTGCAGCATTCGATTCTCCGATCAGTTCGCTTTGATTTCCTGGATCGTTCAGCTGGCTTTATCGGTTGGCCAGCGAATGTTGTCTTGTGCGTTGCCAAGTCAGTTTTCGCGCCATGGTCGATCCGGCATCTGCCGTGACTTGCCTCCATGTTAAAGAAGGAAAGATTAAGATAAGATAAAGACAGTGCGCCCCTCTGCAAGTTTATAGTTCGCCATTCTTAATAGGCAAGAATCTGGAAATATCGCAATTATTTAACTCAAATAGTGAATCTTCACGACTTCATCATGTAAGTCTCATGTGTTACTCATAACTTTCCGCAAAACACATACGGGATCTTTATGGCCTTCGCTTTAGTGTCTATATAAGCCACTCCCACCTGAGGTTTGAGCGGTGCAAGTGTCTAAACGAGGCGCTCGTCATAAGAAGCCAAGCTACTTAGCATTTTCGAAAACACTGCATATTCTTTGCGACTGCTTTATGTCGCTTCGCATAACAATTGGGGTGAGGTAAGTGGAAGCGACAGGCTAGCCGTACTTCTGTGAGAGCCAATGCATTTTAGCCCAGCGACGCAAGACGTCGAGGAGGTCAGATACCGATGAAGAAGAATTTCAAAACCGCCATAACGTTGGGGGTTGCAATCTGTGGTCTAGCTATGCAGGTTGCGTGTCACGCCCAGAGCACAACTTCAAACCCTGACAACGCCCCAACGCCGCAGAATGCGAATGCGGTGCCGCAGAGTAACGATGCGATTATCAAAGAACTCGCAGAGATGAAGGCGCGGATCGCTCAACTTGAAGCTGAACAGAAGGCGAGCGGCGCTTCCAGCACTTCAGTGACGCCGGTTGCTACGTCCGTGTCTCCGACAGCCCCGGCGGCGACTCCGGCAGTCCCAGAGATCAGCGCCGAGAGAACGACTAAGGAAGCGCCATTCCCCGGCGACTGGACCTGGCTGAACAGCAATGGACACGCCGTGGACAGCCCGATGGCAACCAAGTACTTCACACCGGAGTTCCGCGCCGACGCCAACTATATTTTCGACTACAACCGTCCTCACGACGACACCATGGGCGGCTCGACGGAGAGTTTCCGCGCCAACGAGTGGCAGCTTGAACAGCTCAGCTTCGGCGGCGACATTCGTATCGACAATGTACGTGGCCGCTTCCTCACTATGAATGGCATGTTCGCCACGACCTCTCCGCGCAATGACGCAAGCCCGAGCCGTGGCCAATGGGATCTGGCCGGCGCATACAAGTACATCTCCGAGGGATGGGGCGGATATCACTTTGATGTGGCTCACGGCCTCAATGTGGATGCCGGCATCTTCGTCTCCTATATCGGCCTCTTCGGCTACTATAACTTCGATAACTGGACCTATCAGCCTTCGTTTGTTTCCTCGAACACGCCTTGGTTCTTCAACGGCTTACGCGTTCAGTATTTTCCCACAAAGAACCTGAAGATCGAGCCATGGTTCGTCAACGGCTGGCAGGCCTATGGACGCCCCAACGGCAAGCCGGGCCTGGGCGGACAGATTCTCTGGCGCCCCAAGCCCTATCTGGATTTAGTCTTCAACAATTACGGACTGGGAGAGGACGCCGTCGGCTTCCCTGGACGTTCGCGCATCCACACAGACGACAGCATACAGGTCAAGTACTATGACAAGCCCAAGGCGTTCTTTGATAAGGCGGCATTCACCTTCACTGGCGATCTTGGTTGCGAGTACGGCGGTGGACCTGCTTCATTTGGTACTTCAGATGGTGCGCTCAACCCCCAAGGTAATTCTCCAGAAACAGGAACAACCAGCAGTTACAACGGCGGCGTGAACTGCCATAACAGCAAGAATGGCAGACCCAAGCAGGCTTTTGAAGGCTGGATGGCTTACAACCGTATGTGGTTCAAGAAAGATCTCTACGCGGTAACTATCGGCGGCGGATTCATGAACAATCCTGGCCGCTACCTCACTCTGCTGCCGCCCATTAACGGCGCCACGGCGACTAGCGGTTCTCCGTACTTTACCGAGAATGCCGGTGATCGCTCTCATATGCACGACGGAACCATCACCCTCGACTATATGCCGAGCCAGTTCATCACCTTCACATTGGAAGAAGGATACCGTCACTCCGACGTTCCATACTGGACTGGTCGCGGGGGCATCACACCTCCGGGTGGCAACAATGGCGCGCCAACACAATATGCGTGCGCCAGTGGCTCTGCCTCCGGCTATGGCTACGGCACTGCGGGTCTTTTAGCCGCGGAGGCAACCTGCCACGGCACCGCCACGGGCACGCCGAGTGCTGCCGATATCTGGTGGCCCGATCTGCGCGTCAGTCAAGTCAACACCACTCTGGCGATCAAAGTTCGGTTCTAGCCGCTCAGTCCGCGATTGCGCGATTTGATGTTCTGATTGCTCAGCCGCGAAGGGTACGACATGGAAAGCATCAGTCTGATCTCAATCTAGCGAGGAGAGAGGCTGACGCTGTTCCGTGCCGTTGCGGCTGGCTCCAATTGTGCCGCCTACGGCCGACCTAACTTGCTCCCAGAACGCGAGATAATCCAATGAATCACAGGTCCCTGCTGATAATTATCAGCTGCCTTGCTGCATGTGTCTCCTTGACGGCGTGCAAAAAAGAAATTAATCCGGCGGATGGAGCGCCGCCTTCGTCGCAAGTTGTGCAAACCGGCGATATGAGTCTGGTCTCGGTCGATAAGCCCGGCCAGTTTCCGCTTGTCGCGGCAGAGCAGCGCGAAGCATCTTCTGAACTGAAGGTGACCGGTGCTGTCTTTCCTGACATCGCGCGCGAGATCCCCGTCATCTCACTGGCCAATGGGCGCGTGGTTGATATCAAGGCGCGGCTAGACGACCATGTGAAGAAAGGTGATCTGCTCCTTAAGGTGCAAAGCCCGGATGTTTCCGGAGCTTTTGATGTCTACCTGAAGGCTGCCAACGATGAGCGCATGAATCACATGGCCTATATGCGCGCGCAGACTCTCTTCGATCATGGCGCTATCGCGCAATCCGCGCTGGAACAGGCCGAAGACGCAGAAAATAATGCGCACGCTGATTTGACTGCGGCGGAAGAGGGATTGAAAACGCTGGGCGTGGATAAGAATCATCCCAGCAGCGTGGTCAATGTCTATGCGCCGATCTCCGGCGTCATCATTGCGCAGAATGTTACTCAGGCCGCAGCAGCAGGCGTCAATCTTTCCGGCTCGGCAACCGCCTTCACGATTGCCGATCTCTCCAGTGTTTGGATCATCTGTGATGTCTATGAAAACGACATTCCCAAGATAACTCTTGGCCAAACTGCGCAAATTCATCTTACCGCCTATCCAGATAGGGTTCTCACCGGCCGCGTCAGTGACATTGGTCCTGTTCTTGATCCTGCCATTCGGACGGCTAAAGTACGCATTGAGATACCGAATCCGGGCATTTTGAAGCTGGGCATGTTTGTCAATGCAACCTTCGAGAGCAAGGCAAAGGAAGTTCACGCCGTTGTTCCTGCAACCGCAGTGCTGCACCTGCATGACCGCGATTGGGTCTTTGTTTCAGCTGGCGAAAAGCAGTTCAAGCGCGTTGAAGTGCATCCTGGCATTATGCTTCCGGGCAGCAAGCAGGAACTTCTTGCTGGAATTCCGGCCGGGCAGAAAGTCGTTTCGAACGTCCTCCAATTGGAAGCCACGCTGGAGGCGCAATGATCCAGAAACTCGTAGACTTCGCACTCAAAAACCGCTTCTTGGTTTTGGCTGCGGTGGTGATGCTGCTGATATGGGGAGGAATCTCGTTCCATAATCTCCCCGTCGATGCTTATCCCGATGTCGCCGACAATTACGTCAACATTATTACCCAATGGCCAGGGCACTCGGCCGAGGACATCGAAAAGCAGATTACGGTACCGACCGAGATCGGCATGGCCGGAATCCCGGACATGAAGAATCTGCGCTCCTTCAGTCTCGCCGGCATTTCCAGCATCATGATGAACTTCAATGATGCCTCGGACAATAGCTGGAATCGTGAACGCGTTCTGGAAAGACTAAGCGGCATTACGCTGCCTGCCGGTCTGGTCCCTCAGTTGCAGACCGACTGGAGTCCCGCCGGACAAATCTACTGGTACACCATCGAAAGCAAGAATCCGAATATAGATGTGATGGAACAGAAGTCCCTGGAAGATTGGGTTCTTGAAAAGCAGTTCAAAAACATTCCAGGCGTGGTAGACGTCGCCAGCTTTGGGGGCACTACCAAGGAATACCAGATTCGATTGAATCCCGAAAAACTGATCAGCTACGGCTTGAGCATCGCTCAGGTCGAACAGCAACTTTCGGTGAACAACGCCAACGCCGGTGGCAGTTTTATTGTGGCTGGATCGCAGCAGATCAACGTGCAGGCACAAGGCCTGTATGAGACCGTCCAAGAGATTGAAGACACCCTGATTAAGACTCAGGCAGGAACACCGATTCGCGTTAAGGATATCGCGGAAGTTGAACAAGGCCCGAAGATCCGACTCGGCCAGATCTCCAAGACCTACAGAGACAACCATGGAAGGTTGATCGACAACTCCGACGTAGTGGAAGGTTCAGTGCTTCTGCGCAAGGGCGCGGATGCGGACCCCGTTCTCAAGGCCATTGAAGAAAAGGTGAAGCAGATCAATGACCACATTCTACCCAAGGGTGTGCGAGTCGTTCCGTTCATGGATCGCAGCGATCTAGTTCATCTGACCACACACACCGTTCTGCATAATCTGATGGAGGGAATTGTCCTTGTCTCGATCATTCTCATTCTGTTTCTGGGTAATGTGCGCGGAGCGATTATTGTCGCGGTCACTATTCCGTTTGCCTTGCTGTTTGCATCGATTTGCCTCGATCTGAGCCACATTCCGGCGAACCTTCTGTCGCTCGGAGCGCTTGATTTCGGCATGGTTGTAGATGGGGCCGTGGTCATGGTGGAAAACATTGTTCGCCACCTCTCCCACAAGAATGATTCTCATACTACACAGGAGAAGATCAAAATCGCCGCGCACGAAGTTCAGCGGCCGGTGTTCTATGCTATCGCCATCATTATCACCGCCTATCTGCCCATCTTCACCTTGCAGTCGGTCGAAGGTCGTCTCTTCAAGCCGCTGGCTTGGACGGTGGCATTCGCTTTGCTAGGCGCACTGATCTTTTCCATCATCGTCACCCCTGTACTATCGAGCATCTTGTTTAGAAAAGGTGCTAAAGAGTGGCATAACCCGGTGATGGAATTCCTGAAGACCCATTATAGAACCGGCGTCAAATGGTCCATTCACCATCGCTGGATCACTCTGGGCGTGAGCATGGCGGGATTTGTTCTCTCGCTCTTCCTTCTATCCAACGTGATTGGCTCTGAATTCTTGCCTCACCTGGACGAGGGCGCTCTCTGGGTGCGAGGCACCCTGGCACCATCGACAGGACCTGAAGAAAGTCTTGAAATTGCAAATCGCGCCCGCATTGCGCTGGCTAGCTTTCCCGAAGTTAAGCAGGTAGTGAGCCAGATTGGACGTCCCGATGACGGAACCGACTGGACAGGCTACTTCGACACGGAGTACTTCGTCGATCTGAAGCCCAAGGAACAATGGCGTCCAGTCTTCAATCAGAACAAGGAAGCTCTGATCGCCGCCATGAATCTGCAGATGGATAAGATCCCTGGCGTGATCTGGGGCTTCTCGCAGCCCATCGAAGACAACATGGAAGAGGCTGTCAGCGGTGTCAAGGGCGAGTTGTCAGTCAAAATCTACGGAGATGACTTCAAAACCTTGGAAGAAAAGGGAAATGATGTTGTCAGCGTCATGAGCAAGATCAAGGGCGTGGCTGATCTGGGTCTCTTCCGCATTATTGGTCAGCCGAATCTTACCTTCACGGTGGATCGTCAGGCCGCAGCCCGCTTCGGCATCAATGTCGCCGACATTCAAGACGCGATCCAAACGGCTGTTGGCGGAACGAAACTGAGTGAGGTGCTCAAAGGTGAAGCCCAATTTGATCTTGTCTTGCGCTATCAAAAGCCCTATCGCGAAACCGAGGAAGCGATTCAAAACGTGCGCTTGCTTTCACCCATGGGTGAGCGAGTATCGCTGGCTCAGTTGACGGCAATCGGTACCACGGATGGTGCGGAAGAGATCTATCGCGAAGGCGAACAGAGATACATTGCCGTCAAATACGGCGTTCGTGATCGCGACTTGGGAGGAACCGTGGAGGAGGCCATTGCCACGGTCAACAAGATGGTTCCTCTTCCGAAAGGCTATCACTATGAATGGGCCGGAGAATACGAGAGCAAACAGCGCGCTGACAAGCGGTTGGCTCTGATTGTTCCGCTGACTGTGATCTTGATCGCGGCCATTCTCTACACCATGTTCAAGTCGTTCAAGTGGGCCGGTCTGATTCTGGTCAACATCGCCTTGGCTCCCGTGGGTGGCGCGTTAGCGCTGCTGGTAACCCACACCAACATCAGCGTGTCGTCGAGCGTTGGATTCCTGGCATTATTTGGAGTCTCGGTTCAAACCGGCGTCATCATGCTTGAATACATCAATCAAATGCGTGCAGGTGGTTATACGGTCGAAGGCGCGGCAATCGAAGGCGCTGTATTGCGTCTCCGTCCCATCATGATGACCATGCTGGTTGCGACACTTGGACTCTTTCCTGCCGCCCTTTCGCACGGCATCGGTTCCGACTCGCAGCGGCCTTTCGCCATCGTCATCGTAGGCGGACTCATGGTGGATTTGGTCATGAGCGTCTTCCTGCTACCCACCCTGTACGTATGGATGGCGCGCGACACTGACAAGCTGCCTGCACCGGAGGTATCCATTGAAGGCTAACGTAGATTCACTATTCTTTCGCTCAATAGGCGGCTTCGTTCTCTGCATGGTTGTGCTTTCGACTTCCGGGAGCGCACAACAGGCTTTGAGTTGGGATGAGGTCAAAGCGAAGTTCGAGGCGGCCAATCCGGTACTGAAAGCGGATGCGGCCAACATCGAGGAGATGAAGGCAGCGGAGATCACAGCCTTTCTCCGCCCTAATCCGCAGTTCACTCTGACGGCAGACGGTACGCAGATCGCGCCGCATAATGGAACGATGACTCCCTTCAAAGGAACCTTCGAGCAGCCTAACTTCAGTTACTTGCATGAGCGCGAGCGCAAGCGTGAACTGAGGCTTCAAAGCGCCAAGGAAGGCACGGAAATCACTCAATCGCAGCACGCTGATCTTGAACGCAATCTGATATTCGGCCTACGTTCAGCCTTTGTGCAGACTCTTGAGGCCAAGGCGGTACTGGCGTTGGCCAAGGCTGACCTGGAGTACTACGACAAGATCATCGAGATCAGCCGGGTCCGCTTCAACACTGGCGACCTGGCCAAGATCGACTTGGCGCGGATCGAGCTTCAGCGTGTGCAATACGAGTCGGAAATCGAGACCGCAATCGTCAATCTGCGCCAGCAGAAGATTCAACTTCTGCTGTTGCTTGATGACCGCACGCCAGTCGATCATTTCGATGTGACCGGAGTTTTTGAGTTAGGCCCGGATATGCAATCTCTTGCTGACTATCACCAGATTGCGCTGGATAACAGGCCGGACCTGCGCGCAGCGGTCCAAACTATCGAGCAATCGCAAACCAATCACAAACTTGCTGTCTCCAATGGTTCCACAGATCCGACATTTGGCGCTTGGTACACGAATAACGCCTCGACCAATAACCCGAACGGCAGCCAGACCGTCGGCCTCAGCGTCAGCATTCCACTACGTATCTTCGACAAGAATCAGGGCGAGAAGAAGCGCACGCTGATCGACATCGACAGAAGCCAGCAAGCTGCCGAAGCGGCAAAAGCGCAAGTCTTCAGCGACGTGGACAATGCCTATGAATTAGTGCGCAGCAATATCGCGCTGATCAAACCGTACAAGGCGCAGTATCTCGATCAGTCTGTCTATGTGCGCGATACGGTAACATTTGCCTATCAGCATGGAGGCGCGTCGCTGATGGACTTTCTCAATGCGCAAAGCGACTACCGCGTGGTTCAACTCGCCTATCTGCAATTGATCGGCGCGTATATGACGGCTGCCGGCCAAGTGAATCTTGCTGTCGGGCACGAGGTGTTCCAATGATGCACATGGCTTGGATGGGCGGCGCCAGTTTCCTGGCATATCCGATCTCTGCTGCGGAAAGGTCGAATCAATGAAGAGACATGAAGTTCGCTCTCGAATCGAGGAAGCTGGCATTCTTCCTTCCGTACGTGTGAATACGCGGGAACTGGCGCGATTTGCGGCAGAGACCGTCTACTCGGCCGGGATTCACGTTGTCGAGATCACCATGACCACTCCCGGCGCGCTGGATGTTATCGACGATCTTGCAAAACGCTATCCGGATATGGCGGTAGGCGCTGGCACTGTACTCGATGAGGAAGCAGCGCGGGTGTGCGTCGAAGCCGGCGCAAGATTCCTGACTAGTCCAGGATTTATTCCGGAGGTGGCGGCCTATGCAAACACGGTGAACATTGTGGTGCTTCCGGGAGCCTTGACTCCCACGGAAATCATTGCTGCCTGGAAGGCCGGCGCGGACCTTGTCAAAATATTCCCGACAGGTCATATAGGCGGCATCCAATACGTGCGCGCCCTCAAGGTGCCTCTTCCGCAAATCCCTTTGATAGCCACCGGCGGAGTGAATCAGTTGACAGCATTTGACTTCATTCAGGCCGGGGCAACCGCGATTGGCCTGGGGGGAGAATTGTTTCCCAAGGAGGCTTTGCACTTCCGTCAGGTAGATCGCATCCATGAGCTGGCTAAAAGATTCCTTGGCTTGGTGAGGGACGCGCGGGCGTTGCGGGATACTTACTACTCTGCATCATTCTGATCGTTCATTGCAGAGCGGATATACCGTTTCAATAATCAAAGATATTCTTACCATTCTCTTCATGCGCCCATCACGCATTATGCACCATCGTAAGTTACAGGGGGTAAGGCACACATGATTCGTAGACTGATCGCACTTTCCGTTGTTTCATTCGCCCTTGCAACTGTTGCGAGCGCGCAGGAAGCAGTATCGCCTTCTGGGAACCATTCACGTTACACACACAGCCAGTTGAGACAGATGACTCGCGAGGCGCATACTCCGGAACAGTACAGCACGCTAGCGGACTACTATGCCAGCCTGCAACGGGAATACCTTCGCGAGGCTGAGAAAGACAGGCAAGAGTGGGTAGAGCGGAGCAAGGGCGTAACCTGGACGGGAGTCAAGACCCCAAGACCGATGGACTTCTCGCGCGAGGCGTATCAATGCGATATGTCCAGGGCCAGTAAGGCTGAGGCCACCGCCGCCAAGTATAGCCAATTGGCAGCGGCTAAATCACCACCTGCACCAGCCAGCTAGACGCAAGACGTGTAAAGAAGAGCAAACATGCTGGCGTGGCGAGAAAGGACGGGAGTAGTGATATGCTGCTCTGCGTCCTTTCTCTTACGATATCATCATATATTCTTTATCTTTTCCTCATTTATAGAGCGAAACAATCCTTTCTTGAAGACGTCTCCGTTCTTTATATCTTCCTGATGTTATCGCCATTATGCTGTCATCAGAGATCACGATATGCGGGAGAGCTGCTTCGAGCTAAATGGCAAAGCCCACTGCAATAAGAAAAATGACATCGCGACGGAAGTCCCGTGTATGGGCCGAGTGCCTTACGGATTGCGCGGTATTGGCTTTGCTTACCTATGGCGGATTTGTCCTTCAGGTCAACCTTACCACCATCAGCTTTGCATACTTGCTGCTTGTGATGGGAATAGCTTTGTACGGCGGGTTCTGGCAGGCATCGCTGATTTCACTTCTGGCGGTTGCCTGTCTTGATTATTTTTTTACACAACCTCCTTTCCACTTTTATATGACAGATCCGCAGGAGGTGGTTGCGCTTGGAGCATTTGAAATAGCGACGATTGTAATTAGCAGATTGTCGGCAAAAGAGCTGCGAAGTTCAAGAAAGGCTGTCGCTCATCGCGCAGAGATGGAACAGTTGTATGAGTTGAGCCGCAGTTCGCTTCTGCTGGATTTACGCCAGCCGCAAGGACCGCAGCTTGCTGTTTTGATTCATCGGATATTCAACGCGCGAGCGGTGGCCTTGTTCGACGTGAACCTGAGCCGCCATGACAGGATGGGTGATTGGGAAGCGGGCGAGGAGAATCTGGCCAAGGAATGCTACTTGCGCGATGCTTCACAGGATGATGAGAGCACTCAGACATGGCAACGCATCCTGCGAGCAGGGCCTGGGTCCGTGGGCGCATTGGTGGTGCGGGGGGAAATCAGTCCTCTCGTGGTTGATGCGCTGGCGTCTCTAGCTGCAATTGCGATTGACCGGCACCTGTGGTTCGATAAGGAAGAAAGATCTGAGACATCGAAAAAGGGTGAGCAGTTGCGTGCGACCGTGATGGATGCGCTGGCGCATGAGTTCAAGACACCACTAACTGCTGTTCAAACTGCCAGTTCTGGTTTGCTTGAGCTTGGGGGGTTGACTGAGTCTCAAGATAATTTGGTCAGGCTGATTGACGGGGAAGCAGTTCGGCTGAATAAATTGTGCACGCAGCTTTTGAAAGCGGCCAAGCTTGAGGCGCGGAAGACTGGTCTTGAGACCGCCGACGTGAAGGTGGTTGATTTGGTGTATGAGGTATTGGCAGCCCATGCGGCAGATGCGGGAAGGAACAGCATTCGTGTCGTGGTGGAGGATTCTTCTTTGACTGTGCGGGCGGATCGCGAATTGCTTGCTATGATTCTGACTCAGTACATCGACAACGCGCGAAAGTATTCGACGGTCGGGACGCCGATTAAGATTGCCGCACGAGCGGGCCATAACGAGGTTATGTTTTCCGTTCATAACTTTGGATCGGCAATTCGGATTGAAGACAGGGAAAGAATATTCGAGCGCTTTTACCGGTCATCTGAGTTCAAAGATGCGGTTGCCGGCACTGGCATTGGGCTCTCTGTAGTAAAGAAAGCGGCTGAAGCTCATAATGGGCATGTGTGGGTCATCAGTGATAACAAGGAAGGAACAACGTTCTATCTTTCCATTCCCATGGACGCGAGGAGGACGAATTGATTCCGGAGCAGCCGAATGCGGGGCAGGGCACAATCCTGGTGGTAGACGACGACAGTTCCACGCGTCGGGCATTGCGTGTGACATTGACGGGTATGGGTTTTACGGTTGTGGAAGCGGCGCGTGGAGAGGAAGCGCTGTCGCTGGCTCGCGTGACCTGGTTCGATGCCGTGCTGCTGGACGTGGATATGCCGGGGATGGGCGGAGTTGAAGCCTGCCGGTGGATACGGCGCGCGGTAGCGCGCTTGCCTATTCTGATGCTGACAGTAATGGATAGCGAGGACGACAAGGTGCTCGCGCTGGACGCGGGTGCCGACGATTACATCACGAAGCCATTTCAGGTGCGGGAGCTTACGGCGAGATTGCGTTCCGCTGTACGCAGAAGAAATGCTCAGGATACTAGTCGCGACTCAACGATTCGCCACGGCCAACTCGAATTAGACCCGGTGAAATACCGTGTGCTGAAGAGTGGGCACGCGATTCATCTGACGCCCAAGGAATTCGAGGTCCTGCATTACTTGATGATGCACGCTGGTGAGCCGATTCCACACGCCCGCTTACTCAAATCCGTGTGGGGGCCGGAGTATGGAAATGAACTGGAATACCTCCGCACATTTATTCGTCAACTGCGCAAGAAAATCGAAGATGATCCGAAGAACCCGCAGTATTTGTTGACAGATGCATACGTCGGCTACCGATTTAATGAACTGCCGCAAGAATCTCGAGATGCGGCTCGCAGACCCATAGATCGCGCGAGTTGTTGAAAAATATGGATTATTTCTGAGGAACCCTCATGGTTTCTTTTTATTACGTGGTCACTACTGTCCGGTTAGATGTCGAATAGATTCAGTTGGTTAGCAAAGTCGGGTTGGTCGTCTCTGTGGAGATATGGCTGAAGGGCGCATGAAATCTCGGTTTTCTCGAATATCGAGACCGAAAGAATCTGTAGACAAGTGTAGAGCGAGGCATCGAGTTTCAGTTCCTTTT
>Ga0302282_1000050_pt1 | contig 85300 bp, 67 predicted proteins | sample III_Fen_E1_3_FD_198763 | JGI IMG/M metagenome (GOLD analysis project Ga0302282, IMG submission 198763) | Peat permafrost microbial communities from Stordalen Mire near Abisko, Sweden - III_Fen_E1_3 | ecosystem: Environmental > Terrestrial > Soil > Wetlands > Permafrost | place: Sweden: Abisko... | reverse complement strand
AACGCTTTAGACCCTTTTTTCTGGCCTGACGCATAGGCCTCTGTGTCCCTTGATTCCTTTAAGTTCCTATAAGAATTCATGTGGTCGCAAGCAAGTGGCTACAAAGTGGCACACTTTTTTTGGGAAATCTCCGATTGCTCAGCCATATGGAACCTATATAAACTCGGAGAATTACCGATCTGCAAATGGCTGACAATTGGTGTGAATCGTCAGTCAAACCGACTTTTAAATTTATACTTACCCATGGCTTGATCGCATTCCAATAAGTCGAAGCGGACCAAACGCCCGATTTTCACGAATGGTAAAATCGGCTTTTCATCAGTTTGGTGATGGTGCGAACGTTGCACTGGAAATGGCCGGCAATTTCCCGTTTAGTTTTCCAATTCTTGCCCGAACTATCGAACTCAGATGTTTGAATCGCATTCATATTCCTTTGTGTTTGGCGGGGATTGGAGGCATCACCGAAAATGTCAAGACATTGCATTTCTCTGTCGGTTTGATTCTGACCCTCGCCTCCTCCATAGCCAAATTTTTGTGCAGTAGCGGTTTAGGTGGATAGGAAGTCCCAACGGACACCAGAAAGGTTACTCCGTTAGAACTGGGTATAACCGGGCGTAACTCGCCCATTACTCGCTAAGTCAGTGGAAACGGCTTCATTTATTCTCGTGGTTGCGATGAATACTATGAAGACCCGTTGGCGACGCGCTTTCGGCAGATGGTTCATGAAGCAGATTGTTGCCGTAATCCTGGGTGGCATGTAATGGCTTCAGGCAAGATTCAAACGCACCCAGACAACGAAATCTGTATTTTAAAATATCGGTGCACCTTTGCTGAAATTCTCCGGTTTACTAATTGTCCGCAACCTTCCAGCCAATGATTTGTCCATCCGGCAAACGCACCGCGTTGGTCTTGTCGAACCCGGACTGATCCGGCGAGAAGCCGCCTTCGAGATGCAAGATCGTGCTTTGCTGCGAAGCGATAATCACCGGGACCGTCACAATGCCATAGCCATTGGCCCGCGCCTTCACCTCATATTTTCCCGGAGCCAATGTCACCGCAACCGCATCTTGGAACATGGTGCCTGAATTATTATGAATACGTTGGAGGAATTGACCGTCACTGGTCAGAATTTCGTAATCCGAATATTCCTGCCGATACGGATCGCGGCTGTTGAAATCTGCATTGCGCCGATAGGCCGAATAAACCAGCAAGGTGCCGTTAGAAGAAGGCGACGTGACTGGTGTGGATGCCACGGCCGGCCCCACCGTGGCGAGGGCTAGTCTGCCGTGGTCGGTGGCACAGCCGGAGAGCAAGGCCCCCGCTAACATTGCAATCAAGGACAATAATGTTTTCATATGCACAATGATTATTGCCACATTCTCATTCGTGGTGGAAGTTTCTGAACGAATTTTAATGAAGTGTTTACGTGGTTTTAATCAACGTCTGGTCTATTCCTTTGTCAAAGTTTTAACTTATGCGAATCCTGCTCGTGGAAGACGAAAAAAAAGTGGCCGACATCATCGTGCGCGGCCTCAAGGCGGAGCGCTTTGCCGTGGATGTCTATCATGATGGCCAAAGTGGCTGGGAGGCTGCTGACACCTATAATTACGATCTAATTATCCTAGACTTGATGTTGCCCCGCCTGACCGGCACGGAAATTTTGGCGAGGGTGCGCCGCAAAAATTCGCTTGTCCCCGTCCTCATTCTCACCGCGCGCGACGGCATGGCGGACAAAATAAAAAATTTTGAAACCGGCGCGGACGATTATCTCACCAAACCATTTGCCTTCGCCGAATTGCTGTTGCGGGTGAAAGCGTTGCTGCGTCGCGGGCCGGTAAATCGCGCCAGTGTCATCCGCGTGGGCGATCTGGAAGTTGATCGGCTCTCGCAAAGCGTGAAGCGCGCCGGCAAAAAAATCGAACTCACCGCCAAGGAATATGCGCTGCTCGAGTATCTCGCCACGCAGCCCGGCCGAGTGTTTTCGCGCACGATGATCATCGAACACGTTTGGGATCAAAGCTTCGAAGGGCTGACCAACATCGTGGATGTCTACGTGCGGCATTTGCGGGAAAAGCTCAACGACACGTTTCCCAATCAGTTGCTGCGCACCGTGCGCGGAGTGGGTTACAGCCTGGACGACACGACACCGGTATGAACACCCGTTCCATCAGCTTTCGTCTCGTCGCCTGGTATGCCGGCCTGCTGACCGTGATTTTTTTGCTGCTGTGCGCCGTGTTGTATCTCGATCTGCGCCATTTTTTGGAACATGATCTGCGCCAGGCGCAGGCCCGACGCGCGCGGCAGATTGCCACGACGCTGCTCGCGCATGTCAGGCAAACCGGCGAGGCCGCCGCCATAAATCAGGCTCGCGATTGGTATGAACCGGAAGCCAACGACCGCTTCATCCGCATCACGCGCGGTGATGGCACGCTGATTTATGTTTCGGGCACGCCCAAGGACAACAGTTTCGCTCCGGCGGAAATTCCGGTTTTCCCATCTGTGGCCGACCCGGAATCTTCCCGCAAACTAAAATTATCCGGCGGCAACACGCTGCTCATCGCCGCGCTCCATTTCAAATCCGCCGGCAATCCCGATTACTTCGTGGAATTTGGCGCGCTGCTCGATCCGGTGGAAACCATGCTTAACCACTTGTTTTTGCAGCTCGCCTTGGGCCTGCCGCTCGCGGTCATCATCACCACCATCGGCGGATATTTGCTGGTGCGGCGGGCTTTGACGCCGGTCGCGCACATCACGCGCGCCGCCGAACGCATCACGCAGTTCAATTTGAGCGAGCGATTGCCGGTCGCGCAAACGGGCGACGAACTGGAACGACTTTCCGTTTCGCTCAACCGCATGATCACGCGCCTGGACGAGGCGTTGCAAAATTCCAAGCGCTTCGTGGCGGACGCCTCGCATGATTTGCGCACGCCGCTGACGATTTTGCGCGGCGAGCTGGAACATTTCGCGGGGGACGCGCGACTTGATTCCGAACTGCGTGAACGCGCCGGCAGCCTGCTGGAGGAGGCCGCGCATCTGGGCAAAATCGTCGAGCAATTGTTCACGCTCTCGCGTCTCGACACTGGTGAAGCGCAGACCGAGTGGACCCATTTTGATCTGAGTGAGCTCGCCAAAACCACCGCCGAACAAATGAGTCTGCTCGCCGAGGACAAAGGAATTTCCATCGCATGCAGTGCCAGCCAGCCGTTGCCGGTGAAAGGCAATCGCGTGCGGCTGAAACAAGTTGTCGTCAATCTTCTCGACAACGCCATCAAATACACGCCGGCGAAAGGTGAGATTCAATTGCGCGTGCTCGGCGTGAACGGTCATGCGGTGCTGGAAATAGAGGACAACGGCATCGGCATTCCGCCCGCCGCGTTGCCGCACATCTTCGAGCGGTTTTATCGCGTGGACCCGGCACGTTCCGCGGAATCCGAAAGCGCGGGTCTGGGTCTGGCCATCGTCAAATCCATCTGCCTCGCGCACGGCGCGGAAGTGGAAGCGCACAGCACAGTCGGCCGCGGCAGTTGCTTCCGCGTCAAACTGCCCCTCGCCAAAAATTAAAAATTTCCCCCATGAAATCAAAAAACCCAAACGCGCGGCTCAAACTGTTTTCCAAAATTCTCGCGCCCGCTTTTTTGGCCGGCCTCGGTATTTTTTTGGCGGTTCATCATGCACATGCGCAGACGCCCGTGGCAACTGATGCAGCCGTCACACCGACGGCCGGCGTGGCGAAAGTGACGCGCGAAGATCTGTTTAAGGCGGTCACGATCGCCGCCGAATTCCGGCCTTACGAGGAAGTCGCCTTGCATGCCAAAGTTTCCGGTTTTGTCAGCAAGATGAACGTGGATTTCGGCGACACCGTGAAAGCCGGACAACTTTTGGCCACGCTCGAAGTGCCGGAATTGCAGGCCGAATTGGCGAATGCGCAAGCCGCAAATGCCAAGGCCGCAGCGGATTTCACCAACGCCAATTTGATTTATTCGCGGTTGCAATCCGTCAACAAGGAGCATCCCAATCTCGTCGCGCAACAGGACCTCGACACGGCGCAAGCGAATGAATTGACCGCTACCGCCGCCATCGCCGCCGCCAAGGCGAATTTTGAAAAATTTCAAACGATGGTCAGTTACACGCAAATCGTGGCGCCGTTTGACGGCGTCATCACCAGCCGTTACGCCGATCCGGGCACACTGATTGATGCCCAGGGCAAACCGCTTTTGCGCGTTTCGGACAATTACCGGTTGCGTCTCGATTTTCCCGTCACCGTGGATTACGTGAAAGACATTGCGCTCGGCGCGCCGGTGGAAGTGCGTGTGGATTCGCTCAATGGCAAGACGTTCGCCGGCAAAATTTCCCGCTTCACTCACGAGGTGGACGACAACACACGCACGATGATCACGGAAATCGAAGTGCCCAATCTCGATCTGGAGCTCATTCCGGGCATGTATGCCAATGTGATTTTGCAAGTGGAGCAACGTCCGAACGCGCTGGCCATTCCTGTAGAAGCCGTTTCCGGTGAAAAAAATCCGACCGTGCTGGTGCTTAACCAGGATCAGCAAATCGAAGAGCGCGCGGTGACTTTGGGCTTGGAAACGCCGGAAAAATTCGAGGTGCTGTCCGGTTTGCGCGAAGGCGATTTGGTGATCGTCGGCAGCCGCGCGCAATTTCAAGCCGGCGAAAAAGTGGCGCCGAAACTTTTGGCGGTCGCCGCGCGCGATGAAAAATAAGCAGCAGATTTCCGCCAAAAAAATTTGCGCCGTTTTCGAAAAACTGAACTTCTTTTATTTTCATGTCACGCTTCGCCATTCGCCTGCCGTATCTGATCATCGTCATTTGCCTGATCACTTGCGTGGTCGGCGTGACGAGTCTGGTGCGCATGCCGGTGGATTTGTTTCCGCCGATCAAAATTCCCGTCGTGGTCGTCGCCACCTTTTTCAATGGGATGCCGCCGGAGCAAATCGAGACAGACATCACCGGCCGCTTTGAGCGTTTTTTCACGCTCGCCAGCGGCGTGGACCACATCGAATCGCGTTCGCTGCCGGGCGTGAGCTTGATCAAAATTTATTTCCAGCCGGGTTTTAACGCCGATTCCGCCGTGACCAGCATTGGCAATCTGGCGATGGCCGATTTGCGAAAATTGCCACCCGGAACTTTGCCGCCGGTCGTCCTGCAATTTGACGCATCAAGTCTGCCGGTGTGTTTGATCACGTTGAAAGGCGAAGGCTTGAACGAGGCGAAGCTGCGCGACCTCGGCCAGTTCGATGTCCGCAACCAGGTCGCCAACGTTCCCGGCGCGTCCGTGCCGCAACCGTTCGGGGGACGTTATCGGCAGATCATGGTTTATGTGGACCCGCTGAAATTGGAGGCACATCAACTAAGCGTGATGGATGTGGTGCGCACCGTGAACAATGCGAACCTGATTTTGCCCGCCGGCGATGTGAAGATCGGGCCATACGATTACAACCTGTATGTCAACAGCCAGATTGATGACATGAAGGACATCAATCAAGTGCCGCTGAAAACCATCGGCAACGCCTCGGTGCTCGTGGGCGACGTGGGTCATGTAGTGGACGGCTCGCAAATCCAATACAACGTCGTGCGCGTGGACGGCCAGCCATCCGTCTATCTGCCGGTGCTCAAGCAGGGCGGCGATGCGAACACGATCGCGGTCGTGGACGGCATCAAAACGGCCGTGGGCAATTTGTTCGACGTGCCGAAACAGCTCGTGGCCAAAGTGGTTTTTGACCAGTCCGTTTTCGTGCGCAACGCGATAGAAAATTTGATCCACGAAGGCTTGATCGGCCTGGTGCTGACCGGCGTGATGATCTTGATTTTTCTCGGCAGCATGCGGGCGACCTTGGCGGTGTTTCTCTCGATTCCGTTGTCGGCACTTGCGACTTTCATCGCGCTGTCGCTGGGGAACGGCACCATCAACGTGATGATTCTCGGCGGACTCGCGCTGGCCTTTTCGCGGCTGATTGATAACTCCGTCGTGGTGCTCGAAAATATTTTCCGCCATCTGGAAATGGGCGAGCCGCCGGAAATCGCCGCCGAGCGCGGCGGGCGCGAAGTCGCGCTGCCGGTGCTGGCGGCCACGCTCACGACGGCGATTGTATTTTTCCCCGTCATCTTTCTTTACGGTGTCAGCAAATTTCTTTTTATGGCACTGGCGTCGTCGGTGATTCTCTCGCTGTTCGCGTCGTATGTTGTCGCGATGACGGTGGTGCCGTTGTTTTGCGCCAGGCTGATTCGCGGCCATCAGGAAAAAAAAGAAATCGGTCATTCCGAAACGGGTCTGCCGAAACCGCACGGCTGGCTTCAACGCTTTAACCTTTGGTTCAATCATAAATTTAACCTGATGCTGAACCGCTACGAAAAATATTTGAGCCTGGCATTGCTGCGGCCGCTGGCGACGGTGCTCGGCATCACGGGCATTTTTATTTTGAGCCTCGCGCTGTATCCGCTCATCGGCGAGGCGTATTTTCCGCGCACCGATCCGAGCCAGTTCGTCATCAACGTCAAGGCTGCAACCGGCACGCGCATTGAACTCACCGACCAATTGATCCAGCAAGTGGAACAGATTGTCCGTGAAACCGTGCCGACAAATGACCTGAAAATCATCGTCTCAAACATCGGCGTCACGCCCGGTTTCTCCTCGATTTACACGCCCAATTCCGGCCCGCACACGGCGTTCGTGCAAGTTGGCTTGAATGCCGGTCATCGCCTCAGCAGTTTTCAATACATGGATAAAGTCCGCGCGCGGCTGAAAAAAGATTTGCCGCAGGTCAGCGCTTATTTTCAAACCGGCGGCTTGGTGGATGCGATTTTAAATTTGGGCATGCCCGCGCCGCTGGACATTCAAGTCGCGGGCAAAGACCTGGAGGTCACGCACAAAATCGCGGCGGAAATCGCGCGCCAAGCGGCCGCGCTGCCGGATGTCAGTGACGTGCTCGTGCCGCAGGACATTGATTATCCCGCGCTGCAACTCGACATTGACCGGCTCCGCACTTCCGAGCTGGGCCTCAACGAAAAAGAAGTCGTCGGCGACGTCATCACCGCGCTGACTTCCGACCAGATGATTGCGCCCAGTTTTTGGGTGGATCCGAAAAGCGGCAACGATTACATGCTCACGGTGCAATATCCCGAAGGCTTCGTGAAAAATTTTGCCGATCTCTCGTCCATTCCGGTGCGCGGCGAAAATTTTTCGCAGCCGACGCGGCTCGACACGTTGAGCGCCATCCACCATCGCACCGCGCCCACCGAGGTGGATCATTATCAACTGCGCCGCGAAATGGATGTCTATGTGGCCCCGACGCACGAAGACCTTGGCAAAGTTTTGGCGGGCGTCCAAAAAATTGTGAGCGGTCTGAAATTGCCGGCGAACATCCACGTCACCGTGCGCGGCTCGGCGCACGCGATGCAAGTTTCCTTCCGCAGTTTCGGTCTTGGTTTGATTCTCGCGACCGTGCTGGTTTATTTGATTCTCGTCGCGCAGTTCAAATCGTTTCTGGATCCGCTGCTCATTTTGCTCGCCGTGCCGACCGGCTTGACCGGCGTGCTCATCATTCTGTTTGCCACCGGCACCACACTGAATGTGATGTCCCTGATGGGCGTGGTGATGATGGTCGGCATCGTTGTCTCGAACAGCATTCTCATCGTCGAGTTCACCAATCGGCTGCGCGAAGAAGGCAAACCTTTGCGCGAAGCCGTGTCGCTGGCGTGCCGTGTGCGTCTGCGGCCGGTGCTGATGACGTCGCTGGCCACGTTGTTCGGCCTGATTCCGATGGCCTTGAAACTCGGCACGGGCAGCGAAGCCTACGCGCCGCTCGCCCGCGCGATCATCGGCGGCCTTGCGGTTTCCGTGGTGCTGACGGTGTTCATCGTGCCGGCGGCATATTTCATTCTGTATCAGCGAAGCGAAGCGGCCGCGAAAAATGCCGCGAAGGTGGCCCCAGCAATTTCTCACTGAATGAATTTAATTTTGAAACAATTTATTTCGGGCTTGGGCATTGGACTGTTATTCGCCGGCAAAATTTTTGCGCAGGGAATGACCAACGCGCCGGTCAGCTTGACGTTGGCGGACGCGGAGAAATTGGCGCTGCAAAATCATCCGCAAATTGCCGCGGCCAATTACCGTGCGCTCGCCGCACAGGAAGTCGTGACGGAAGCGCGCGCGGGATTTTTTCCGAACGTCAATCTTTACGCCGACGCCGTGGGCGCGGAAAACGAGGATGCGCGGATTCTCGCCGGCGGCATCAATAATCCGAGCATTTACGACCGCCTGGCCGGCGGTTTGGCCGTCAGCCAGCTCATCACCGATTTTGGTCGCACGGCCAATCTCAGCGCGAGCTCCAAACTTCAGGCGCAGGCGGAAAAACAAAACGCCAACGCCACGCGCGAGCAGGTTTTGCTGCAGGTGAACCTGCGTTATTTCAACGCGCTCCAGGCGCAGGCGGTGTTGCAGGTCGCGCAGCAAACGGTGGTCACGCGGCATTTGCTGCTGGATCAGGTCAGCGTGCTCGCGTCCAACAAACTCAAGTCGGAATTGGACGTGAGTTTTGCGCGCGTCGCGGTGCAGCAAAGCAAATTGCTGCTGCAAAAAGCGCAGAATGATACGGCGGACGCGATGACGTCACTTTCCACCGCGCTGGGTTATCGCGAACCAAAAATGTTTGAATTGGCGGAGCCGGCGCAATCGGTTCTGGCCAGCACCAACGATGTTTCGCAATTGGTCGAAACCGCTTTGGCGCAGCGGCCGGAATTGTTGAGCCTGCGCAACGAACATGACGCGGCGCAGCGATTTGCAAAATCACAACGAGACGCGCGGCTGCCGATCATTGCCGCCGTCGGCATGATTGGCGATTCGCCTTCGCATGATTCACATTTGCCGGACAATTACGAGGTGGGCGGCGTCCAATTGAGCCTGCCGCTGTTCGCCGGCGGACTTTACGTGGCGCGACAACACGAGGCAGAACTTAAAGCGCAGTCGGACAGCGAACTCGTCCGCGCGCTGGAAGACAATATCGTGCGCGACGTGCATATCGCGTGGTCGGATGTGAACACCGCGCTGGATCAGCTCCACACCACGGAAGAATTGGTCCGCAACGCCGGCGAGGCTTACGATTTGGCCGCGGCGCGTTACAAAATCGGTAGCAGTTCCATCGTGGAATTGAGCCAAGCCCAGTTGAGCCTAACTTCGGCACTCATCGCGAACACCAATGCGCGTTACAATGTTCTCATTCAACAGGCCAATCTGGATTATCAGACCGGAGCGCTGCAATAAGCCCGTCTTTTGTGACAATTCCATGAATGAATTTTAATTCCGCGTTCAAGACGCCTTAATGGAGGGTGGATAGGTTATGTCATTATGAAAATAAAGGATATTCCTCTCATTGGCATGGCAATCATTCCATTTCTGGTTGGCTGTGCGTCAACTCCAATCATGCTTAATTCTGTCGGGCCTGCCCCTGCCAAATCCGCAGCGGAGCATGTTCCAACGGGCTATTTGCGGGTTTATACGGCGACGGATGCCCATGCGATTGCCGAAAATACCTATTATTACACGCATACCGGCTATCGTATCTATACCGCGGATGGAAAATTGTGGAAGTATGTTGCCAATCATAATGGAGACATGGATGAATCTGTGGCGAACGTGCGGATTCCCGCAGGTAATTACCAGATTTCTGCTCAATCCGAGGCGTATAATTTGGTATGTGTGCCGGTGGTGATACATGGTGCTCAAACAACGGAAGTTCATTTGGGCACTCATTGGCAAGCACTATCAAACGCTCTCCCCAATGAATTGGTATATCTGCCGGGCAGACATCCTTACCCGGTGGGTTGGAAAAGCTCGATGACGGAGTGATCATAGAAATTAAAGTTCGCGCAGAATCGCATTTCTGAAACCTCGATAATAAGCCAATTTAATTAGAGCCAAAGTTCCAGTGCAATCACTAAACTTTCACTCTTTCGGATTTATTTTTATGCGCAATCAAATCAGCGATTCTCTAACCGATCCGCGCATTTACATGGCGGCCGAACGCACATTTCTGGCGTGGATTAGAACTGGCATCGCATTCATGGGCTTCGGTTTTGTAGTGGCCCGCTTCGGCCTGTTTTTGCGCGAGATCGCGTTGAGCAACAGCGTAACGGTGGCCCCGCCTAAAAACGGCTTTTCTCTCCCCGTTGGCATCGCGCTGATTGTCGCGGGCATAATTATCAATATCATCGCCGCTATCCGGCATCATTGTTATGTCAAGGCCTTGGACTGTGGCCAGCCTCGCGACATCCACAGCTCCCTATTCACTTTCTCTGTGGCCGGCTTTCTTGCCCTTATTGGACTGAGCGTGGCCATTTATCTCGCCGTGGTGGTATAAACCGTCCGTTTATGTCGGCGATGGTTGGCAAGCTTCTGACTAATCCGGACTTCGAATCTGATCTTTTCGATGAAACAAGCCCGGGGGCGCGTTCAAAGCGGATAGCGAATCCGTTTCTGTGGAAATCAAGGACGGCAACTTGAAAATCACTTTCACCAACAATGTTGAAAATCAGCAGGTCAACGGCATCGAAATTATTCCGCAAACTTGATTGCAGAAAACTTGATTGAGTAACAAAATGTGTCATCCCATGCAGTCGCGACCGGGTGAAAATTATCAGCCACGATTGCTTTAAAGTCATAACCAAAATATGTCCGGCACTTTAAAAAATATTTCAGTCATTCAGCATGAAGGCCCGCAATCCAAGAATCCGCTGGCGTTCAAGCATTACAGTCCCGGCGAAATGGTCGAAGGCAAGACCCGGTGCGAACATCTGCGTTTCGCGGTGGTCTATTGGCACACGTTTCGCGGCACGGGCAGCGATCCGTTCGGCGCGGGCCCGATGCAGCGACCATGGGATGATGGAGCGAACTCCGTCAGCAACGCGCAAAACCGCGCACGCGTCGCGTTTGAATTCATCCATAAACTGGGCGCGCCGTATTACTGCTGGCACGACCGCGACGTCGCGCCGGAGGGAAAAACTTTATCCGAGTCAAACGAAAACTTTGACGCGGCCGCCCGGAATTTCTGGAAAATCTGATCAACGAGTTTATCTGAAAAAATCGGATGTTGTCTCAAACGAAGTGATTTATGAAATCTTTCCGCTACTTGGTTCCCGACGGCACTTATATGGCCGACCCGGCGGCGCATGTTTTCAATGGGCGGCTCTACATTTATCCTTCGCATGACATCGAATCGGGCATCAAGGAAAACGACAATGGCGACCATTTTGATATGCGGGATTATCACGTGCTGTCATTGGAAACCGTTGACGGTCCGGTGACCGATCACGGTGTAATCTTGGATCTGGAGGATATTCCATGGGCGGGACGCCAGTTGTGGGATTCCGATTGCGCCTGCAAAAACGGCAAATACTACGTCTATTTTTCGCTTAAGGATAAAAACGATGTCTTCCATCTCGGCGTGGCCGTAAGCGATAAGCCGGAAGGTCCGTTCATTCCGCAGGAAAATCCGATTAAAGGCAGCTATTCCATTGATCCATGCGCGTTCGTGGAAAAGGGAAGTCACTACTTGATCTTCGGTGGATTGTGGGGCGGACAACTCCAGCGCTATCGCAACAACATGGCCATTGAGTGCGGGAAAGAACCGGCCGGCAATGAGCCGGCGCTATGCCCCAAGATCGTCCGGTTGAGCGATGACATGCTGGAGTTCGCCGAAGCGCCACGCGACTTGGTCATTCTCGACGAGAACGGCCAGCCACTAAAAGCCGGCGATCACGGCCGTCGTTTTTTTGAAGCGTCTTGGATGCACAAATACAATGGCCAATATTATTTCTCGTATTCCACCGGCGACACGCATCTCCTCTGTTACGCCACGAGCGACAACCTTTACGGACCCTTCACATATCAAGGCGTCATCCTCACGCCGGTGGTCGGCTGGACGACACATCACTCCATCTGCGAATTCAAAGGCAAATGGTATCTGTTCCACCATGATTCAAAACCATCCAGTGGCCGGACCTGGCTGCGTAGCTTGAAGGTGATTGAACTCGAATATCTTCCCGACGGTTCGATCAAGACCATCCCAGGCCAGCCATGAACAAATCCGCACCGCGGTTCCACCAGAAACTTTCGTTTTTCGAAAAAGCCGGTTACAGCTGTGCCGATGCGGCGGCGAACTTCGTCTTCATGACGATGATTTTGTTTCAGCTGAACTTTTACACCGACACGTTCGGTCTGACCGCCAGCGCGGCGGCCGCGATATTGCTCTGGCCGCGTTTGTGGGATGCCATTTTTGATCCGATCATGGGCGTCCTCGCCGACCGCACCAAGACGCGCTGGGGCAGATTTCGGCCGTGGATTCTCTGGACGGCTGTGCCGTGGGCGGTGGTGATGGTGCTTGGCTACACCACTCCCAAGGGTTGGAGCATGGGTGCGTTGATTGCTTACGCGGGCATTACGAACACGCTATTGATGACGCTCTATTCGATGAACAACATGCCGTATTCGGCGCTGGGCGGCGTCATGACGGCAGACTTGGATGAACGCGCGCGACTGAACTCATTTCGTTTTATCGCCGTCAACATCGCGCAATTCATCGTTGGAGGATTCACGCTGCCGCTCGTCGCCAAATTCGCCGTCGGTCGCGACCGCGCCCACGGGTGGCAGGTCACGATGACCATTTGGGCGGTGCTGTGCTTGGTTCTATTCATGATAACATTTTTCAGCACGCGGGAACGCATCCAGCCCGTCAACGAAACCAAGTCATCGCCGCTGCAGGACTTCACTGACCTGATTAAAAATAGCCCGTGGCGCGTCATGGCGCTCATGACGCTCGTGCATTTTGCGATTCTCTCGTTTCGTGGCGGCGCGCTTTACAACTACTACCATCACTACGCGGACAAAGCTGCGATGTTTGACTTTGTTCAGAAAATTGGCCTGACGGCGCCCGCAGGGGCTGAGGGTGGAATCAAACCCACCGGCTTGTGGGAATGGCTCGGTTACATCGTCCACGGCACGCGCGACCATCTCGCGACGTCGAACGTGGCGGATGTGTTCAACAGCGTAGTGAACATGGTTTCAACACTCACGACCATCATTGTCATCCTGCTGTCGGCATCATTCGCGCATCGGTTCGGGAAAAAAGCTGTTGCCGTGGTCGGCTTCACCCTCTCGACGGTTAACGCCTTCGCGTTTTATTTTTTGAAGCCCGCAGATGTGACCGGCATGATCGCGCTGACCATAATTGGCTCGGTGGTTTATGCACCGACGATTCCGCTGGTGTGGGCAATTTTTGCTGACGTCGCGGATTATTCGGAATGGAAAACGGGGCGCCGCTTCACCGGCATGGTGTTCGCGACGATTGGTTTTGCGTTGAAAGCGGGATTGGCACTTGGCTCGGCGTCGTTCCTCTGGCTCATGGCTGGCCTATTCAAATACGACACCCAACAACCTTCCGCACACGAAGCGGTGGCTGGCTACCATGCGTTGACCGGCATCGCGGTGGGCATCATGTTCGCCATCTGCACGCTGCTGCTGCTGATCTACAAACTCAACAAACGCACGACCATTGAAATGGCGGATGAACTGGCCGCCCGACGTAAAAAGGCGACGACATGAGGATTAAAATAATCACTCTAATTTTAGCTGCAGCAATTTCATTTGCGCCGCGCATTCCTGCAGAACTGACACTGAAGGAAGCGTTCAAAAATAATTTTCTGATTGGCACCGCCCTGAATCCAACTCAGTTTTGCGAATCCAATTCCGCGGAAGCTTCGTTGGTAAAAGCCCAGTTCAATTCCATCTCGCCGGAGAACGTTTTGAAGTGGGAAAAGGTTCATCCCGAACCCGGTCATTATGATTTCACGCTGGCAGACCGTTATGTCGCGTTTGGCGAGACCAACCGGATGTTTATCATCGGCCACAATCTGGTCTGGCAAAATCAAACGCCGAATTGGGTCTTTCAGGATGCGCCAGGCAAGCTTGTCAGTCGCGCGGTTTTACTGCAACGGATGCGGGAACATATTTTTACCGTGGTCGGACGTTACAAAGGCCGCATCAAAGGTTGGGATGTCGTGAATGAAGCGCTGGCCGGTGACGGCAGCTTGAGCAAAGATTCGCGCTGGTTAAAAATTATTGGGCCAGACTACATTGAGAAGGCGTTTCAATACGCGCACGAAGCTGATCCGCAAGCGGAACTTTATTACAATGATTACTCCATTGAAACGGGGTCCAAACACACGGGCGCTTTGGCATTGATTCGTCAGTTGCAATCCAACGGCATTCCCATTCATGCCGTCGGCATCCAAGGCCATTACAATTTGAACTGGCCGACGAATGCCGACTTGGAAAAAGCTATTGATGATTTTGCGAAACTGGGCGTCAAGGTGATGATCACCGAATTGGACGTGGATGTTTTGCCGTCCGCTTGGGATGTCGGCAACGCCGACATCACCAAAAATTTTCAGTTGCAGGCAAAATTAAATCCGTATGCGAACGGTTTGCCAAAAAATATCGCACAGAGATTGTCCGACCGCTACGCGGACTTGTTTCGCATTTTTCTCAAACACCGCGGCGACATTAGCCGGGTCACGTTGTGGGGAGTGGAGGACGGTGATTCCTGGTTGAACAACTGGCCGGTAGCCGGGCGCACCAGCTATCCGCTCCTTTTTGACCGCGCCGGCAAGCCCAAGCTGGCCTTTGTGCTGGCAGCAGAGCAAACGCCGATTTCGCCCGACAGCAACGGACGAATTATTTTGACCGCTGACACTGCGACGCTGCCTGGCAAAAACTTAAAATCCGAACAGCCGGGCGGCAAATCATTGCCCGGGCGCGAAATCAATGCTGATTTCAACGCGGTGCAAGGCGCGCGCAGCGAAGTCTGGCGCGAGTGTATTGGTGCAGGCCGCGCCGCCGAGGGTTTGCGCGCCGACTGGCAGCGCCAATTGAAATTGGTTCAGGACGAGATTGGTTTTCGTTCGATTCGTTTTCACGGACTGTTGCACGACGACATGGGTGTCTATTCTGAAACCAAAACCGGCACGCCGGTTTACAACTGGCAATATGTGGACGCGCTTTACGATGAGCTGCTCGCGCTGAAACTCCGGCCGTTCGTCGAATTTGGGTTCATGCCGTCCGCCCTGGCCAGCGGAAACAAAAAAATGTTCTGGTGGAACGGCAACGTCACGCCGCCGAAGTCTTACGCAAAGTGGGACGGGTTGATCGGCGGACTCGTGAGTCACTGGACGGAGCGTTACGGCGCGGACGAGGTAAAGCAGTGGAATTTTGAAATCTGGAACGAGCCGAACTATCCCGGCTTTTGGGGACCGCGCAATCCCAAGCGTCCCCGGGAAGAATATTTTGAATTGTTCGCGCACACGGCGGCGGCGGTGAAAAAAGTGAACCCTGGATATCGCGTCGGCGGGCCGGCAGGCGCGGGGCCGGCTTGGGTTGCCGATCAAATCGCATTTTGCGCGTCCAATTCCGTGCCGCTGGATTTCATCAGCTATCACGCTTACGGATTGGGCGATGGCCCGTCGGGCTTGGATCAATTGGGCGACCGGCTGCTATATTTGAGCGGTAATCTGCATTCACCCGCGGACATTGCCAACAGCCAGCGCGCGGTGATTGATCATTCCGCGCGGCCGGGATTGCCGATCCAGATCACGGAATGGAGCAGTTCGTATTCGCCGCGCGATCCCGTTCACGATTCCTATTTTTCCGCCCCGTATATTTTGGAACAGTTGAAGCAAACCGAGCAGGGCATCGCTTCCATGTCCTACTGGGTGTTCACGGATATCTTCGAAGAAAACGGTCCGCCGCCCACGCCCTTCCATGGCGGATTTGGCCTGCTGAATTTGCAAGGCATCAAAAAGCCGGCGTATTTTGCTTATCAGTTTCTCGCACAATTGGGGGAGACGGAATTGAAAAACCGCGACGCGGCTTCGTGGATTTGCCGCGATGAAAAAGGCGGCCTCCAAATCTTGCTGTGGGATTTGACGCGCGTGGCCGATGAGACAACTGCCAATCAGGAAATCTTCCGCAAACTTATTCCTGCGCAGCCGAAAAATGAAATCGCCATCACAGTGACTAACCTGCCGCCGGGCAATTATCGTCTGCAACGATGGACGGTTGGCTTTGAGAAGAACGACGCCTATTCGGCCTACTTGAAACTTGGCGCGCCTTCTCAACTCACGCGTGAACAGGAAAAAGAATTGCGCGCCGCCGCCGCTGGCATCCCCGATGCGGACGCGGCAGTGAGCGTGGGTGCCGACGGACGTTTCACGCAATCCTTGGCGCTGCGGGAAAATGATGTGTTGCTGCTCAAACTCGAGCGCGAATAAACTTGAAATCGCCAGCAAAAATCATCCTGATTCTCGCGGCGGCCTGGTGGCTGCCGGAATCACGCATGCGCGACAATTCCACTGCAATTTTATGAGGTTCACAAAAAAGATCGGTCTGATTGCGGGAATTTTCATTTTGGTTGTCGCAAGGTTTACGCGCGGCTGGGGACTGGTGCCATTTCTGTTGCTCTGCGCGCCGGTTTGCGGGCTGGCGCAAAACAGCCTGCGCGAAAGCATTAATTTCAATCGCGATTGGAAATTTCAACTCGGCGATGTCACGAACGCGGCGAAGGCCACGTTTGATGACTCGCATTGGAGTTCAATCGGCCTGCCGCATTCGTTCAGCGAACCCTACTTTGCATCGGCGAAATTTTATGAGGGCTACGGTTGGTATCGGAAAACGTTCGTCGTGCCCAAAGCGTGGAAAGGCAGGCGAATCAATCTGGAGTTTGACGGCATATTTCGTGTCGCGGAAATTTTTGTGAACGGCCAGCGCGTGGCGGAGCACCACAGCGGCTACACCGGTTTCACGGTGGATGTCACCGAGGCGATTAAGTCCGGCAACAACATTCTCGCCGTGCGCGTGAATAATTTTTGGAGCGCCCGACTGGCGCCGCGCGCGGGCGAACACACTTTTTCCGGCGGCATTTATCGCGACGTGCGCTTGGTGGTCACCGCGCCGCTGCATGTCGCGTGGTATGGCACATTTGTCACCACGCCGCAGGTCTCGAAAGAATCCGGCACGGTGAATGTGAAGACGGAAATCGTGAATGATTCTAGCAAGCCCAAATCGGCCATGGTCAAAACCGCTGTCCTTGACGCCGACGGAAAGTTGGTGGCCGAGATGGACTCCACCCAAACCGTCGCGGCAAATACCACCAACGTTTTTGATCAGACCAGCCAGCCGGTTACCAACCCAAAGCTCTGGCATCCCGACCATCCGTATCTTTATTCAGTGCGGACGACCGTGCGGGACGCTGGCAAACCCGTGGATGATTTCACGTCGCCGCTTGGTTTCCGCTGGTTCAAGTTCACGGCGGATCAGGGATTTTTTCTGAATGGCGAACACTATTATTTCAAGGGTGCCAACGTGCACCAGGATCATGCCGGCTGGGGCGATGCGGTGGCGGACAGCGGGTTTTATCGCGACGTGAAAATGGTCAAGGACGCAGGGTTTGATTTTATTCGCGGTTCACACTATCCGCATGCGCCGGCGTTTTCAGCTGCGTGCGATGCGTTGGGCGTTTTATTTTGGTCAGAAAATTGTTTCTGGGGTTCGGGCGCAAGCGGCGAAGGCGGCTACAAAAACAGCGGCGCGTATCCGGTCCACGCCGAGGACGAGGCGGATTTCAAGCAAAGCCTGCGCGACAGTCTGCGCGATATGATCCGCATTCATCGCAATCATCCGAGCATCGTCGTGTGGAGCATGGATAACGAAGTTTTTTTCACCGCCAAATCCACGTTGCCGAAAGTCCGTGAATGTCTGGCGGAACTCGTGGCGTATTCGCACGAACTCGACCCGACACGCCCGGCGGGAATCGGCGGCTGCCAGCGCGGGAACATTGACAAGCTCGGCGATGTGGCAGGCTACAACGGCGACGGCGCGCGGCTTTTTATGAATCCCGGCGTGCCGAGCGTCGTGACAGAATATGGTTCGACCATGTCCGATCGTCCCGGCAAATACGCACCAGGGTGGGGCGATTTGCAGGCGGAAAAATTTCCGTGGCGCAGTGGCGAGGCGCTTTGGTGCGCGTTCGATCACGGCAGCATCGCGGGAAAAAAGTTTGGCGCGATGGGCATGATTGATTATTTCCGGCTGCCAAAGCGGATGTGGTTTTGGTATCGCAACGAATACAAACATATTCCGCCACTGGAATGGCCGACGAACGGCGTTCCGGCCGGACTTAAATTGACGGCCGACAAAACCAATTTGCAAAGCGTGGACGGCACGGACGACGCGCAGATCGTCGTCACCGTCGTGGACGCGAGCGGCAAGGCCATCAGCAATTCGCCGCCGGTGACACTGACGGTCGAATCCGGGCCGGGTGAATTTCCCACCGGTCCAAGCATCACGTTTGCGCCGGACTCGGACATCGCCATTCGCGACGGGCAGGCGGCGATGGAATTTCGTTCTTACTTTGCCGGGAAAACTTTGTTGCGCGCCTCATCGGTGGGATTGAAGGATGCGACTTTGGAAATCACTTCGCTCGGCGAGCCAAAATTTGTGGCGGGGAAAACGCCGCCGGTGTCCCCGCGTCCGTATGTTCGCTTCACCGGTTTGCCCGTGACCAATTCGCAGACCATTTTCGGATTGGAAAATCCGACGCGCGCCAGCAGTGAGTCGTCCGGCCACAGCGCGCGGTTCGCCAACGATGGCAGTGCGACCACCTACTGGCAGGCTACCGCGGGTGAAACCAATTCGTGGTGGCGAGTGGATTTGGAACGCGTGGTGATGGTCAATCAAACGAAACTGGTTTTTCCAATGGACGGCGACTGGCGTTACAAAATTGAAGTTTCGGACGACGGTAATTCAAATTGGAAAACGGTCGCCGACCAGAACCATACCAGCAGCACTGGAAAAAACCGGACCGACATTGCGCCTGCGGGAGTCAGCGGACGTTTTTTGCGTGTGTCATTTATTCATGTCCCCGCCGGCGCTCCCGCAGCAATCGCCGAATTTCAATGTTGGGGCAGCGGCCTGACTAACAATTAATCCAAACGCCTACCGGGACACGCCGACTGCGCAACCTTTGCTCCCGCCATTCGGTAGGCAACCCATCGCATTGGTCAGCGGATCAGAACTTTTACCAGCACGCAACCATGCGAAGGAATTTCGCCGGCGAAATTTTGTTGTCGGCCCAAATCTTTCCGCAGCCAAAGATCGCGCACGGCCGGGGGCGTTGAAAATCCGAGGTGACGCCAACGGTAGCTGACGGTGATCGTTTTTTCCGTGCGGTTGAAAAAGCCCACTGCCAGCGCACCGTCCGCCAGCGGTTTCACCCACATTTCCGCCGCACTGCCGTCGGCGGTCATGCGCCGCGCCGGTTTGCCCCATTCATCCTGATCCACGGCCAACACTTCGGGGTTGCTCAGAATGGCCGTGGTCCAGTCGTCGTTGTCCGGCAAATTCATGCCGAGCATGAGCGGCGACGGCGCGAGCGACCAGAGCGACAGCAGCGTGAGTTGTTCGTCGCGCGTGAAACGGGTCCAGCGGTCGGGATGCACATCGCAATTGCGTTGGCAGATGCGGCCGAAAGGAATCATGTCGCCGTCCGGCCAGTGGCCCGGCGCGCCGTTGCCAAGCCATTCGGCGAACAGGCTGAAGTTGTGATTCAACGACCGCCAGTTGTCCCAAAAATCATTCGAGATGCGCCAGAGATTGGCAAACTGTTTCAGATGTTCGCTGGCGTTCACGGGCGAAGGTCCGGGCGACAGGCTCAAAATGATGGAGTGATCCGTTTGCCGTAGCGCCGTGGACAGCGCCTCGATTTCATCGCCGCTGTAAAATTTTCCGCGAAACATATCGGCGATGTCATCGCACTTGATGAAGTCCACGCCCCACGCGGCGTATTGTTGCGCGAGGCTGGCATACCAAGCTTTGCCCGCGTCCGTCGTTGCGTCCACGCCGAACATGTCATGGTTCCAAACGCAAGTGCGGTTGGTGTCGTCCTCCGGCAAGGGGGCTTGCGCGGCGGTAAATTTTGAACCGGCGATCGGCAGATTGGCTTCAACCGCTTGGCGTGGAATGCCGCGCATGATGTGGATGCCAAACTTCAAACCCATCGCGTGCAGCTTGTCGGCCAGCGGCCGGAAACCCGCGCCGTTGACGGCGGAAGGAAACCGGTTCGTCGGTGGAATGCACCGGCCAAATCCATCAATCGTCACGCCTTCGGGATCTTGCACGCGGACGCCGTCGGCCAGCGCATCATACCAACGAAAATCCACCACGATCGTGTCCCAGCCGAACGGTTGCAAATGTTGCTTGAGCCAGTCGGCATTGGCGAGCGTCTCGGCCTCCGTCACCGCGTCGCCGAAATTGTCGTAGCTGTTCCAGCCGAGCGGCGGCGTGAGCGCGAGCGTGTCGCCGGCGACAATTTTAATTTTGGTTACCACTTCGCCGCTCGAATTCTTGGCGCGCGCGGTGAAGGTAAATTCACCGGCTTGGGCGAGCGAGCCACGGATCTCGCCACTGTGCGAATCAAGCTTAAGGCCAGCAGGCAGGTTTTTTGCCGAGAATGAGATCGGGCGTTCCCCGCTCACGGCCAGCCCATAAATCAATGGCGTGTTCGTGTGCACGCCGATAACCGTCGCGCCATTGAAGCGCGGCGCCTGCGCATCCAGTTTGGCGGCGTCAATAATCTGTTGTTCGCGCGCCGTGAACGCGATGTTCGGCGGCGTAATTTCGGCGCGCAGAAAAATTGCCGACAGGCACAGCGCAAAAATCGTGTAGATCAGTTTCATTTTTTTCGCAGACCTCTCAAACATACCCCGATCTGACCATGCCGCGGCAAATCTCGCCGCATCTTTGATGGCGACTTTTGAACGGAAGGTTTCGTTGCGGAGCACAATGTGCCCAATGGCCGGTCCAGATTCAATCCCACGCTGATTCTTGATTTCTTTGTCCAGCTTTGGATTGAAAACGTTGGTCAGCATTTATTTGTCGCGAGCCGCACCTTGAAAAATTTTTGGCCGGCCGAGGCCGCTTAAGTTTTAGCCGCCCGTAGAATTTTCAGCGCCTCCGGCAATTTGTAATGCCGTTTTAAACCGACATCCGCAAGCACGCCCGCCGGCACGCGCGCGATGAATTCCGGAAAGGTTCGGTCCACGCGGTCGCGGATCAATTTTTGTCCGGCTTTCGAGGCCCAGAAATCAGCCTCGACTTTGTTGAGCGCAAGGCCCGCTTCCTCATTGGTCATGTTCTCGCGCTTCGCCAGCGCCCAGATCAATTCCGGATCGCCGGGCAAACTGATCGGGAAAGAAACAAACTTCAGCGTGACTTCCGCTTCGTCGCTGGCCTCGGGCGCGAGGGGCCGCACCGGAATGATTTTGTGAAACTGCGTGCCGTCCGGCAGCGAGACATCCACGGCGAGCGACTTGCCGCTTTCGTCCGGCTCGATTTCCATGTCCACATCGCCGAAGCCGGCGACGAGTTGCTGCTTCACTTCTTCCAGCGTTTTGGCTTCCAAATCTGGCAACTGAATGCGCTCGCAGAATTTTTCAAACGAGACCACGCGATTTTTCGCGCGCAACTCCGCTTCGAACGCCGAATATAATTTTTCCGCGAACGCCGGGTCGGGCGCCACTTTCGGCAAAATGGTGCGGAGCAAATTCAGCAACTGCGTTTGTTCGTCCAGCTTGGACCTCGTCGAAGATTTTTTTTCTTTGGCCATAAAATTTCAACCTTTGTTTTTGTTCATCGCCGCCGTGAACCAGTCCACCGGCTGCGGTTTTGCCGGTGGCGCGGGGCGATTAAATCCGCCGCCCGCCGGCCGCGGCGCGCTCGGCGACGTGCGTTGACCGGTGGTGCTCGCGCCGATCACCGGCGCGGCCTTCATCGAGAGCGCGATGCGTTTGCGCGGCAAATCCACTTCCGTCACAGTCACGGTGACGCGCTGGGCGACCTTAACGACTTCCGACGGATCTTTGATGAAGCGATCGGACAATTGACTGACGTGAACCAATCCATCTTGATGCACGCCAATGTCCACAAACGCGCCGAACGCGGTGACGTTCGTGACGATGCCCGGCAATTTCATTCCCGGTTTCAAATCCTCCATTTTTTTCACGCCGGATTGGAATGAAAACACTTCAAATTTCTGGCGCGGGTCGCGACCGGGCTTGGCCAGCTCGCCGAGAATGTCCGTCAACGTTGGCAAGCCCACGGTTTCCGAAACGTATTTCGGCAATTGAATTTTCTGGCGCAAACCGGCGTCGCGCATCAAATCCTTGACCGAGCAATTCAAATCCTTGGCCATGCGATCCACGAGTTCGTAACTTTCTGGATGCACCGCGCTGGCATCAAGCGGATGTTGCGCTTCGCGGATGCGGAGAAACCCCGCCGCTTGTTCAAATGCTTTTTCGCCGAGCCGCGGAACTTTTTTCAATTCCGCGCGCGACTTGAATGGCCCGTTTTCATTCCGATAATTCACGATGTTCGCCGCGAGCGCCGGGCCCAGGCCGGAGACGTAAGCCATCAATTGTTTGCTCGCCGTGTTGAGTTCCACGCCCACGCCGTTGACGCAACTGATCACCACGTCGTCGAGGCTGCGCTTGAGCGCGCCCTGTTCCACGTCGTGTTGATACTGGCCGACGCCGATGGATTTGGGGTCGAGCTTTACCAGTTCTGCGAGCGGGTCCATGAGCCGGCGGCCAATCGAAACCGCGCCGCGCACGGTGAGATCCTGCGTCGGAAATTCTTCGCGCGCGACTTCGGACGCGGAATAAATCGAAGCACCGCTCTCGTTCACCATCACGACGGGCATCGTCAGCTTCAGCGCTTTGACAAATGTTTCGGTCTCGCGACTCGCCGTGCCGTTGCCGATCGCGATGGCTTCGATCTGATATTTCTTGATCAGGCTCAACAACGCCGCGGCGGCTTCACGAATTTCGCCGGCGCTGGAAGCGGTGGGATAAATGACGTCGTTGTGCAGCAATTTACCCTGGCGATCGAGGCAGACGATTTTGCAGCCCGTGCGGAAACCAGGATCAATGGCCAGAACATTTTTGCTGCCGAGCGGCGAGGCCAGCAGCAGTTCGCGCAAATTTTCCGCGAACACGCGGATCGCTTCCGCATCGGCGCGTTTCTTGGTTTCCATGCGTAATTCGACTTCGATCGCCGAGCCGAGCAGGCGCTTGTAACTGTCTTGAACGGCAAGCCGAATTTGGTCGGCGGCTGGATTTTTGGCTTTCACGAATAGCGGTTCGATCATTGCCAGCGCGGAATTTTCTTCCACCGAAATCCGCATCATCAAAAAACCTTCCGTTTCGCCGCGCCGAATGGCGAGCAAACGATGGCTGGGAATTTTTGCCACCGGTTCGCTCCAGTCAAAATAATCTTTGAACTTGGCGGCTTCGGATTCCTTGCCGGACATCACCTTCGATTTCACCACGCCTTCGCTCCAATAAAGATCGCGCAATTTGGCGCGCGCGGTCGCGTCATCGCTGACGCGCTCGGCGATGATGTCGCGCGCGCCCGCCAGCGCGGCGTTCACATCCACGATGCCTTTTTCCGTGCTCACGTATCTGGCAGCTTCGGCCAGCGGCTCGGCCGTGGACTGTTGTTGCAACAAAAGATCCGCGAGCGGTTCGAGGCCGGCCTCTTTGGCGATCGTTGCGCGCGTGCGCCGCTTCGGGCGATACGGCAGATAAATATCTTCGAGCTGCGTCACGGAATCCGCCGCGTTCACCGCCGCCTTGAGTTGGTCCGAAAGCAGATTGCGCTCGGCGAGCGATTTCACGATGGCGTCACGGCGATTGTCCAAATCGGCGAGGCCGATGAGCCGCTCGCGGATGTTCAGCACGGCGACTTCGTCGAGCGAGCCAGTGGCTTCTTTGCGATAACGCGCGATGAACGGGACCGTCGCGCCTTCGGCAAACATTTTGGCAGTTGATAGAACCTGGCGCGGCTGAATCTTGAGTTCGCCGGCAATTTTTAAAATGTGAGCTTCGTTCATTTTTAAACGGGCGAATGGTGTAACGAAGTCGCGTCGCCGTGTAAAATGGAAACGGGAAATATTTGTCCATCAATGCGGCCACCCTTTGACCGAAATCGATTTATGTTTGGCGGCGAAATTTTTTGCGGGGAATTTTTAACGGCTTAAAAATTATCTGTTTCCCTCCAAGGCGGGCGAATTGCGGATGCTGAGACCGCCGACATCGCCGCCAAAAACGGCGGCGGGCACGCCTTCGGACACCAGCGGTTTGAAGCTGTCTATCGCCAATCCATGCACGTCGGAAAAAAACGCCGCCGGACGAAAATCGTTTTTAGAAAAACCCACGTGAATGTTAGCCAATTCCAGGTCATGAACGTGGCGCGCGAAGATGCCATAAGCGGGCAGGGTGCCCATTTTTTTCGGTTCAGGATAACCGGTGCCGAGTTCCTTCGGATTTATTTGCGCATCGTTCGTGCTGCCGCCGCCGTTGCTGGTGAGTCGGATATTTTCCAGCCGGATGCCTTCCAGCGGTTGCTCCGGCAAACCGCAAATCTGAATCCCGCTCATTTTATCCACGCCATCGGCGACGACATTGGAGATCAAAATATTTTTGGCGCGGCTGGTGGTGATCAAATTCGGCGTGCGATTGCGTTTGCCGGTGGTGATGTAAATGGCGTAATCGCGCACGTCCATCATCGCAAGATTGTTGATGGTGATGTTTTCCATGATCGCCCCGTCCACTTCTTCGAGCGCCAAACCGTGGCAACTGCGGAAGGTGCAATTGGCCACGGTGCAGTTGCGAAAACCGCCGCTGGATTCGGTGCCAAATTTGATGCGGCCATAACCGTTTTTCGCCGGCTTCAGCGTGCCGTCAATCAGCGTGCCTTCCACAAAACCGGAAACTTGGCAGTTGACGATGGTGAGATTTTCCGTCGGCCGCACTTCACCGAGTGCATAGGAACTTTTCGGGCACAGACCATCGTCATTCGGCGAATTGATGCGGCAATTCGAAATCATCGTGTTGCGGCAGCAATCAATGTCTATGCCGTCACGATCTGTGTCCATCGTCACGTTGTCCACGGTCAGGTTGTCGCAGCCGGTGACGAGAATCGCAAAATGGCCGCCGTGGAAAATCGTGACGTCCCGGATCAAAACATTTTTGCAGAGCTTCAGCGCGATGGCTTTATTGCCCAGGCGCACAGGCACCATGTGATTGGGATCAAAGTTGGCGGGGACACTCGCGTCACGCTGGCCATTGGTGCCCCATTCTTGCAGGTAGCCGCACATGCGATCCAGGATACGGTCCGCGCGCACGAGACCGCCGCCGTTGATGGTGCCGTGGCCGGTGATGAAAACATTCGTCAGATTTTCGCCCCAAATCAAACTGTTGTGAAAATAGCAATGGCCGCCGTCTTGAAAACCGCCGAGTGTGTAAGGCTCCGTTTCGTCATAGGCGTTCATGTCCTGCGGCGCACCGAGAATGGTCGCGCCGGCGTCAATAAGCAGATGAATGTTGCTCTGCAAATGAATCGAGCCGCTCAAATAAGTTCCGGCGGGAACCAAAACGGTGCCGCCGCCGGCATTCGCCGCGGCGTTGATGGCTTTGTCGATGGCCGCACTGTCGAGCGTCGAGCCATCGCCAGTGGCGCCGAAGTCGCGGACGTTGAAAAAATTTCCGGCGGGTTGGGCGTGCGCGATGCCGAGGAACCAAAACATCCACGCGGAAAATTTCACTGCGGCCATGACAGGATTTTTCATGATAATTTTATCGGGGTTCAATCCTGAGAAGATGGCGAATTATCCCCGCCCGTGGCTATAAAATAATTTCCGCAACCGGCCGGCCGGGACCTGACCTGCAAACGTTAGCAAAACGCGACCGCAAACGGTTTGGCCTTAAAATTTTCCCTTGAGGCTTGCCGCGTAGCCGGTGAGTTCCATGTAAGCGCGGCCGATTTCTTTTTTATTTTCGTCCAGCACGCGGCACGCGCCTTCCCAATAGCCCACGCCGCCGACTTTGCCCACCAGTTCCTGATCCGCGACGAACGGTTGCACGATGAAATTTTCCGTTTTGCCCGTCACCGGATTTTCCGCCGACAACTCAACGAGCGAAGGATAGTCCGAACCCGATTTCGGGCTGCGCCAATGCTGCAAAATTTTCCATGAAAATTTATCCGGCCCGGTTTGCCGCACGACACTTTGCGTATCAATCCACGCGACGGTGGAAAACGGATCGGTCGAACCGTCGCTGCGGCGCATCCGATAAGCCATCAGTTCACGTCCGTCGAACAGTTGCAAACTCAACCAATCCCAGCCGACCTGGCCGGCACCGAGCTGGCTGCTGCTGAATTCGTGATCCATCCACGCCTCGCCCGTCACCGCGAGATTCGTTTCGCCGAGCGTGAGCGTGCCAGCGACGGCAAGCCGGGGAAAAGTCAAATAGTGGCTCGAAGCCTGCGCATCGGCGGCCTTGCGCGAAACGCCGTTCGTGCCAAAAATCACCATCGGTTTTTTCGGCGACAGATTCAAAACGAACTCCGCGTCCGCGCCAACGCTGCCTTGCAGTTCAAAAATTTCGCGCTCGTCTATTTTTTTCGGCGCGAGGCGCAGAGACCAATTGCCATTGTGAACATCCAGCGTGTTGGTTGAAGAATCCGCGTCCCAGCCGGCGCGATTTAATTTTTCCTGGTAAATAAAGTTGCCCGACGTTTTATCCACCAGCGCCATGTGCGCGAGATAAATCTGGTCGTTGCCAAACGCGGCGGAAGTCAAATTGTTTGTTGCGCCCGGCGGCACAAGCGCGCGGCGAAAAAACGTGGCTTGAAAACCAAACTGCGCTTGATTGGTCGCAAATAAATGGCCGGTGATATACCACCATTCGATCGCAAAATCAGGATGGCTCCCATGGTCGCGCGGGAAAACAAATTGTTTTCCATATTGCGGAACCGCATAGCCTTCAGCGGTCGTGATCGGCAATTCTGCTGCGGTTGCATAACAAAATAACGCAATCAACGGCAGCGCACAAACACCGCACAGATTGCTTTTAATAAAATTATTTTTTAAAAATTTCATTCTTCACGTTCCGCCGGCAGCCGCGCAGCCCAGCGCCCGACGAACCAGCCGGCGATGCTCGCGCTCGCCAGCACCAAAAATGCGAGCGCGGAAAGTTGCAGCCACGGCCAGTCGGTTTGCAGCGTCCAGCCGAAGGTCTGCTTGTTGATGCGGAAAATCAGCAGCCAGCCCAGCGCGAAACTCACGGCGATTCCGAGCAGCAATCCCGCCGTCGCCATTAACGCGCCTTCGAGCGCGGCTGCCGTTGCGAGTTCTTTTCGTCGCAGACCGAGCGCGCGCAACGTGTTCAAATCCGCGCGCCGTTCCCACAACAAGCTCGCCATCGTGAACGCCAGGCCGATGACGGCGACGAAAATGCCGATGAGTTCCAACGCGTAAGTGACGGCAAATGTCTGACGAAAAATCCGCAGCGCCTCGCCGCGCAAATAACTGCTCGTGAAAACGCCGAGACCCGGATGCGCGGCACGCAATTCTGAGCGCAAAGATTCCGGATCATAACCGGGCTTGAGCGCGAGAATCAAACTCGCGGCGAGGTCGTTGCCGAACCATTTTTTGAACTGCTGGCTTTCGATCAGCAGCGAGCCGCGCTCGTTGCCGTAATCGGAAAAAATTCCCGCGATGGTCACGGCGCGAAAACCGTCCGGCGTCGGAATTTTTATTTCGTCGCCACGCTGCACGCGAAATCTTTCGGCAAAAGCTTCGCTGACGAGCGCGAGCGTGGCGTTGCGATTCGTGTCAAAAATGTCGTCGTTGAGCGGCGCGCTCAACCACGCGGGTTTCGCGTAGTCGCGAAAAAAAGCGAGATGGTTGCCGACGAGCAGCGTCGTGGCGTCACCGAGTTTGATTTCCAAAAACTGAATGACGTTCGCTTCTTTCACCACCGGATTCGCGACGACCGTTTTCCATGTCGCGGGCGAAATGCGGCTGGACGACGACGCGGTTTGCGCGCCGTCGCTGGAAATGTAAAGGTCCGCCTGAAACGTGCGCGCGATCCAGCCGCGCATGGTTTTGTCGAAGCTGCCGACGAGAATCGCCATGCCTGCCGTCATGCCGACCGCGCAAACGAGTCCCGCGACTGCGAGGCGATGGCGACCGCTCGGCGCGCGCAGATGGCTGCTCGCCAGCCGCAGCGTGATGGAATTAATTTTCAGCTTGTGGAAAAATTTTCCAAGAGCGGCGAGCGTCTGGCCCGCAAAAATTCCCGCGCCGAAAATCCAGCACAGCGCCGTCGCGTAAGCGGCCACGGGCAAACGCGCGCCGCCCGCCAGTCGCAGCGGCGGCAGCCAGGTTAAAATAATTCCCAGCGCGATGAGCGCGAGTCCAAGACCCGCGTTGCTCAAAAGTTTTCCGCCGGGATAATTGGTCGAGCCTGTGCGCGATGCGACCTGCGCGGGCGGCGTGTTGGCGGCGACTTGCGCGGGCCGCCAGCCGGCGAGCGTGCTGGCGATGACCGCGAGAATCAGCGCGACGGCGGCTTCGGAAAAATTAAACGCGGCGGAGTCCACGGAGTTCGCGTAATAAAGTGCGTTCACGGTTTTGCCGACCATTTTCACGGCGACCTGCGCGCCGAGCCAGCCAAGGCCGAGGCCGAGCAAGCCGCCGGCGAAGCCGATGGCGGCGGCCTCGACGAGCCACGCGTTTTGAATCTGCCGCGACGTGACGCCAAGCGAACGCAGCACGGCGATTTCATTTCGTCGGCGAACAACCGCGCCGTCGAGTCCTTGAAAAACGAGATAGAGTCCGACGAGCAGCGCGAGCATCGAGAGCAAAGTGAGATTCAAACGAAACGCCTGCGTCATCGTCGCGGCGCTGGAACGGCGGTCGGCGGGCGAGCTCACGATCCAGCGCGGTGCGTTGGGCGAATTTGCGGCTTCCAATTTTTGTTTGATCGCCGCCCAGCGTTCGGCGCGGTGCGGACTTTCTTCGAGCACAAATTCGACACGGTCCAGCCGGCCGGTTTTGTCGGTCAATTGTTGCAACGAGGGCAAATCCATGATGAGCAGATTGGCCGGTGCGGCGGGCTGTTTGGGATCGGCGGGAATAATTCCAGCTACGCGAAGTTGAACCGGATGTTCGTTGATGACAAGCGGCAGCGGGGAACCGATTTTTAATCCATCGCGTTTTGCCAAAGCTTCGCTGATGAAAACGGAAAGCGGATTTTCCAGAACGGGCGAAAATCCTTTTTCAGAATTGTTCGTCGAGTCCGAAGTGGTGGAACCGAACCAGCCGCCGCGATTTTCCTGCTGGCTTTCAAGATTCACGAGCGCGGGCAAATCCAGGCCGAGAATTTGAAACGTCGGGCGCGAAAGCAGCGCCTCGTTTTCGTCGCGGCGCGGCGGCACGGCGCTGCTTTCCAAAACCGGAATGATGTTGACGGGTTCGTTGCCGAGCAACTGCCGCAGCTCGGGTAAAATGGTTTCGGACAAATCGCCGACGGGCGCGGTGATGAGGCCGTCGCTTTGCGACGTGATGAGGTCGGTGAAATTTTTAAAGCTGGCGACAGCGGCGCGATTGGCGAGGCGGATGGAAAAAAACGCCGCGACGCCTAGCGCGAGAATCAACAGCAGCAGCAATGAAGAAACTGGCGATAGACGCCAGTGACGCCACGCGAAGCGCGACCACAAAATTCGCAGCACCGTTTTGTTTGACGCGGCCATGCTCAATCTTTTTCGCGCTCGCCGCCGATCTGGCCGTCGCGCAGGTGAATTTCACGATGGCAGATTTGCGCCGCCGCGCCGCTGTGCGTGACGAGCACTAGCGCGGTGCCGGTTTCGTCGGAAAGCTCGCGGAGCAATTCCAAAATGATCGCGCCGTTGCGCGAGTCGAGATTGCCGGTCGGCTCGTCGGCGAGCAAAACCGTGGGCCGATGCGCGAGCGCGCGGGCGATGGCGACGCGCTGCATCTCGCCGCCGGAAAGCTGGCCGGGAAATGCGTCCGCGCGATTCGTCACGCCGACGCGTTCCAAAAGCGAGCGCACGCGTTCGGCGCGTTCTTGTGCGGCGATGCCATTTAACTGCAACGGTAGTTCGATATTTTCCGCTGCGGTTAATGTCGGCAGCAAATGAAAAAATTGGAAGATGGTGCCGATGTCGCGGCGACGCACTTCAGTGAGGCCGTCGGAATCGAGCGTCTCCAATAAAATACTTTTGAAACGGATGCTGCCGGAATCCGCGCGGTCCACGCCGCCGAGACAATTGAGCAACGTGGATTTGCCGCTGCCGGACGCGCCGGTCAGCGCGAGGCGTTCACCGGCGCGGAGTTCGAGCGAGACGCCGCGGAGCACGGTGCGGTCGGCGTAGGATTTGGTGACGTTGCTGGCCGTCAACACGAGCGGGGCGGTGGCAGTTGTGGTTGGATTCATGCACGGCGGATTCTGAAATTGGCGCGGAAAAAATCATTGGCGGGGACAACTTTCACCGGTTCCGGGCAAAACACAACTTGAACTTTGAGGGCGCGAGGTGGCCGGAATGCGGGAACGGATCAAAATTTGAAATTCAGCGAGAGCCCAAGGCCGCCGCCGTATTCGAGGTAGGCGGGCGAAAATTGGTCGTTGGTCTGCTTGCGATTGTAGTTGAAAAAAGCGCGCACGCTGGCAACGGCATTGAAATTATAAACCAGCGTGACGCCGGCGGTTTGCAGATAATCGTTACGGTCGTCAGTGGCGAAGGTGTTGTAAAGGTAATGCGAAAATTCAAGCCGATAGTAGGGCTGGACAATCAAATGCGTCACAATTTGCCAGCTCAATGTCAGACTGACGATGTCATCAAACCGATCGTTGATGTCCCCGCGGCTGCCGAGGGCCGAGGGCGTGTCGGAAAAATGGTAGTCGGCTTGGTTGCCCAACGCGCAGAGCAGGTTTTCGGTCAGGGGAAAAACGCGCTGGATGGTGAGCATCGGCAAAAATTCGTGATACGTTTCGGTGTCATAATGCGGTTGATCCACCAGGCGCGTGTAATCGGCGCCAAGGCCGAACTGCCATTTGCCAAGATTGTAGAGGGCGATGCAGTAGATGGTTTGCGCGTCAAAATCCAAGGAAGAGACGCGGGGATTTTCATAGTTATACCATTGGCTGGCCACGCCGATATTGGCGGAAATTTTTCCGTCGCCAAGCTGCAACGCGGGTGGCGTAAGGGTGGCTTGCAGCGTGTTCACAAACACCAAGCTGCCGATCACGTTGGGCTCTTGGGCATAGTTGGCATTGTCGGTGTAAAAACCCTGGCTGTCGAGCAGCACGCCGAAATAAAGCGGGCGGGGATTGAGCCGGAGAATCCGTTGCGGGCCGACATCGGCATTTTCGCCCTGGTATAATTCCGGCGCGGCATGGCCGACGGTCAGGTTCGTCAGAATGGTTTGCTGCGGTTGCGAGAGCTGGTTGTTTTGAAATTGCTGCACGGCGGCGGGTTGCGCGTGCAATGAAAAAAGGCCGCCGAAAAGGATGCAAAAAAAGGCGGCGATCTTGACGCTTTTTATCAGCATAAAATTTCCAATAAGGATGGCATCCTGCTCACTTGATGGTGATGCCGGTGCCGGGAATAATCCCGTTTACAAAGCCCGACGGCGCGGTGACCAGCGAGCCGTTGTAAGTGACATTGTCATGAAAATTAACATCGCCATAAACGACCGGCTGCGAGGTGTTGGGATTGGCGGCGAGCGCGTGATTGGCACTCGTGAAATTATCAGTGGGAGCCAAGGCCACGCTGGACAACACGATGGTATTGGCCGCCATGTTCAACTGGCTGAATTCGCTGAAATCGGCATTGTTCACCGTGATATTTTTCGGTGTGGTGAAACTCGCGCTGGACGCGCCGCCGATGGTGGTGAGCGCGGCACCGTTGCCGTTCAACAAAATGCCGTCGCCGGAATTCACCGTCAGATAATACGTTTGAATGCTCGTGCCACTGAGGCTCACCGAGCCGGCCGTGGAGTTGATGGAGACACTGCTATTTGCGGGATTGGCGCTGATGGCAGAATCATTGATGGTGATGTCACCTTTGGCGTTCAGCCCGCAGAACAGGCCGAGGTTGAGCGTGCTGGAATCCAGTGACAACGTGCCGCCGACCGGTGAGATCGTGACGGTGTTTGCGCCTATGGTGAAATGGGCCAGAGTCAAGTCGCCGGCGCAATTGAAACCGACATTGCCGAAGGCGGAAACAGCGGCATTGTTTTCCCCGAGAATATCAGAACCGGAAGTGATCAGGATATTGCCGATGCTGTCCTGAACGCTGTTTCCGTTAAGCGTCAGCGCGCCGGCGGAGGACAATTCAAAGGTTCCGATATTCGCCGTCACCGTGGCACCGGACGCGATCAGCAGTTGATTTCCCGCGAGCAACGAAAAGGAAATGCTGTTTTGCGGAGAAAACCCGGCAAAAGTAACCGGGCCGCCGATGACCAAGCTATTGGCCGCGAACAAATCCAAATTCGGAACTAATTTCGGAAGATTGCCATACGCGCTCAAATCTACCGTCAGGGGATTTTGCGCAAGCGTGTTGATGAAAATATTGTGCGCGGCAAAGCCGGAGAACTGCCCTTGCCGGTTGGCGAAATAAGGATTGTTCAGCAGCGCGAACGATTGATTCACGAAAAAATGATTCGGGGTCGCCGGCACCGACGCGTCGGTCAGCAAAGGTTGATTCACGGTCATGTCGCCTTTCAAGGCATTGGCCAGCCCCGAATTGATGCCGGATTGAATCGTGTTCGGATCCAGCACTTCGACCGTCGTTGGTGTCGCGTTGTTGCCGACCACCAAGCCGGTGTCGGTCGCGTGGCCGGTTTTGATCAGATTGTCCTGTTTGTTCACTTGATTTTGGATCAACGGCAGCGATGGCAATGGCTGGGTGAAACCGTGCACCAGCAAACTGTTTTGAATCAGCGTATCCATCCGAAAAATAATGATCGGGGCCAGTTCGCTGCCGCCCGGCAACACAAACGTCATCTGACCCGGTGACAATTTTTGCTTGAGATGGTTCGTGAAGCTCACCGCGACGCTGCCTTCCAAATCGAGCACTTTCATGCCGCCATTCGGCGTGGTCGTGACGATGAGCGTGGTGCCCAGCACCGATGCCGTGGCCGAGCCGGTGTGGATGGTGCCGCCGCCTTTGCCGTGCGGCGAATGAAACAGCAGGCTGCCTTGCTGCAGATCAATCGTGCGGTTGGCCGGGTCGAAGGAAAAAATCGTGTTCGCGCCCACGCGCGTGACCGTTTCATCCGCCGCCACCAGTTCCGCGCGCGACGCCGTGCCGGTGCGCAAAACATCCGGCATGTTGAACAGGTCGTTCACCGCGGCATTTTTCTTCGATTGACCGGCGGCGGAAATGATTTGCACGTCGTTCACCACCTGCGTGAGCTTCGACTGTTTTAAGTCAATGGCCGAAGTGGTGGAAACCGCCATCAGGCCACCACAAAACGAAAGGGCAATCAGCTTTTTCATGCGATCAAATGGGTTGAGTTTTCCTTTGGTAAATAATGCTCCTCTTCGCATTTTGTGGCAAGGGCAAATAATCAATGCTACCGCTGAACTTAAGCCGCGGTAAACCGCCGTTTATTTTTCCGCCAGCGTGATTGAACCGTCCCAATCAGGCGCCGGCGGTTTTTCAATGTAGGCCGCACAATGCAACAGATAGGTGGCGCACAAAAAATCATTGGTGCCAATCTGTTTCTGGGCTTTTTCAAACTGCACAAAGGCCTCGGCAAATTTGCGGCTGCGATACAGTTGAATGGCCTCGTTGTAGACCGCCAGCCACGCGGGCGGCGGCACCGTCACATCGCTCAAAACTCCGAACACTTCCACCGGCTTGGTCTTGCCCTTGACGGTGAGCGTGCCGACGGTGCGATAAACAAATTTCCCGCGCGTCAATTTTTCCACCTGCTCACCGACGAGGATGTCCGTGTGAAATTGCTTGGTCGCGCTTTCAAGCCGCGCCGCGAGGTTCACGCCATCGCCCAGCACGGTGAACTCCATCCGCTTGGGATGTCCGATGTTGCCGACGATAACTTCGCCGTGATTCACGCCGATGCCGATCGCCAATTTGTTGCGGTCGGAATTATCCTTCCACTGGCCGTTTAACCGGGCGAGCGCGGCGCGCATTTGCAAGGCCGTGGTGACCGCGCGGCGTGCGTCAATCTCCACGCCGGCGCTGTAGGTGTCGCCCCAAACCGCCATGATCGCGTCGCCGATGAATTTTTGGAGCGTGCCGTTGTGCTGCAACACGCTGCCGACCATGTCGGAAAAATATTCATTGAGTTGCGCGACCAGTTTGTCCGCGTCCGAATTTTCCGTCATCGTCGTGAAGCCGCGGATGTCGGAAAACAAAACGGTCACCGGCTGCTTGCGGCCTTTCAGCGCTTCTTGAAACGAGCGCCGGTCATTCAGAATGGTCTTGGCGACGTTGGCCGAAACGTAGCGGTCCAGCACATTGCGATACCGCCGCCGCTCCAGTTGTTCCAGCGTGTATTCGAAAATGATTCCGAACGAGCCGGTCGCAATGAAACAAAACAGCGCCGGCATCATCGGCACGACCAGATCATAATTGTTGAAGGTCATCTGGCACACGACCACGAACGCCACGGTGGCTCCGACCAGCAGCAAACCTTTCAGCAGCGCCTGCGGGATGCCGAGGCAGATCAGCAGCGCCAAGATCACCGCGCCCAGCGCGAGCGCGAAATTGACCTGTTCGGAAGTTTCCGTCAGCCACGCGCCGTGCAGCAGCGCGGCCAGCATTTGCGCCTGAATTTCCGGCCCCGGCACTTCGCCGAAGGGCGTGGTGTGCACATCGTGAAAGATTTCCGCCATCGGGCCGACGATGACAATTTTGTTGCTGAAAATCAGCCCGCCATTGAACGGCGGTTTTTTCCAGAGCGCATCGACAAATAAATTTTCCACCGGGAGCGGCCGATACGTTCCGGCGGGACCCTGGAAATCAATGAACGTCAGACTGCCTTTCAACGGCAGGTGAACTTTGCTGCGAAATTTTTTGGCGGCGACCGCGGTGATCTGGACCAGATTATCCGGGTAGCCGCGCAGCCCGGCCTCGCGTTCGTTGGAAGTTTGGTATTTGCCGTGTCGCACGACTTGGTCGGCATTTTTCGAAATGTCAGAATCGTTCCAGATGTTGACGAGGCCGACGACAGATTCCGTGCCGGGCAACAACAAACGATCATTCGGCGTCGTCAATTTTTTGGTGTTCGAAGCGTAGCCCTGTTCGTCCATGAACATTTCCCCGATGACGACGCGATCCTTGTATTTCTGCAACGCTTTGGCGAAGACATCATCGCCATCGGTTTCGCTCGCAAAAACGAAATCGAACATCACGACCTTCGCGCCCGCGTTCATCAGCTTTTCCAAAATCGCCGCATAAACGCTGCGGTCCCACGGCCACGGTTGCTGCATCAACTGCAGCGTCGGCGAGGCGGCGATTTCTTCCGACGCCAGCGTGTCCAGCTTGAACGACGTGGTGTCCAGGCCGACGAGCTTGATGTTCGGGTCCGGCAAAGCTTCGCCGCGCAACTGGTAGCGCTGGTCGATCAGCGAACCCTCGGCTTTTTGCCAGAGGCGGGAGGTCTTGAGCCAGTCGTTCTGCGTCAGCCAAAAAAGGAAAATGCCGACGACGACCACGATCCATTTCGGGCGATGAATTAAAAACCGGACCATGAATTTGCGAAATCCTATGCGCGCGATTCCGCCGCCGCCAGCGAATTGTCACTTTGGGTTCGGGCCGCCCCGCGTTATCGTGGCGACGTGATGAAATTATTTTCCCTCGCGTTTTTTGTTTTCGCCGGCGCGCTCGCGAGCGGGGCCGCCCCGGAGAAAATTCTTTTCGCGGAAAATTTTTCGCGCGGCCTGGCCGACGGCTGGCAGAATGTCGCCTATTTCAAAACGCCGACGGATTATCAAGTTGTCCAGGCGGGGACGAATTTCTTCTTGCGCGGCGTGGCCGAAAAAACCTGTTCGGCGTTGACCGTGAAATTAAATCTCGCGCCGCCGCAAAATTTAAAACTGCGCTGGCGCTGGAAAATCGACGGCGTCAACACCAACGGTTCCGAACGCGACATAAAAAAGTTTGACCACGCGGCGCGCGTGTTTCTCGCCTTTGACACGTTCATCGGGCCGCCGCGCACGCTGAATTATTTTTGGGGCGACGCGGAAAAAACCGGCACGGTGCTGGCGCATCCCAAGTCCGCCCGCGCGCAGATTTTCGTGGTCGAATCCGGCAACGCCCGCGCTGGCGAATGGATTTCCGAGGAGCGCGATGTCACGGCCGACTGGCAAAAAGTTTTTCCCGACCGGCCGATGCCGGAAATTGTGGGCCTTGGTTTGATGACCGACAGCGACAGTCTCGGCCAGAAATTGTCGGGCGATTACGCGGCCATTGAATTGATCGGCGAATAAAAAAAGAGCGCCCCGCAACCGGAGCGCTCTTTGGTGGAGACTAAAAATTACTTGGTGCCGAGGATCGCGTCCTTGGCGGCTTTGGCGACGCGGAATTTCACGACGCGTTTGGCCTTGATCTGAATCTGTTCGCCGGTCTTCGGATTGCGGCCGATGCGGGCGGCGCGGTTTTTCAGGACGAGCTTGCCGATGCCGGGCAGGGTGAAGGTGTCTTTCGCGTGCTTGTAAGCCAGCGCCGCGATGTGGTCGAGAATTTCGACCGCTTGTTTTTTGGAGAGTTGTGCCTTCTCAGCGACGAGGGCCGCGATCTGGGCTTTGGAGAGTGCTTTTGCCATATTATGTTCTCTTAGTTGTGTTGTTGTTTTATTGTTTAGTCCGAAAAGTCTCAAGACTTGAGATGAATTAAAATCCAATACGGACGGGGCGCAAGCGAAAAAAACAAAAAAATCAAAGAATTTTCAATGCCTGCCACGTGCGGGACTTGACATCGCAGGGCAATTTCCGACCATCTGCGCGTGGCCCTGTTCACCATCCAGAATGAGTTTCGGTATGAAATCACCCGCAAGATTTTTGAGGGTGGCATGGGCATCGTTTATGAGGCGGAACAGCGCGGCGCGCACGATTTCGTCAAGCGCGTGGCCATCAAAATCATCCGGCCCAGCTTCGCGAGCCAGAAGATGTTCATCGAAAATTTCGTCGGCGAGGCCAAGCTCGTGGCCGACTTGATCCACACCAACATCGTCCAGACTTACCATCTCGGCGAAACCAACGGCGTGGCGTTTATCGCGATGGAATTGATCCGCGGCGTCAACCTGGAACAATTCACGCAACAGCTCGCCGAGAAAAAAAAGCCGCTGCCGCGTGAACTCGCCGTGTTCATCACCAGCCGCATCGCGCGCGGCCTCAGTTATGCGCATGCGAAAAAAGACAAGGACAACCGGCCGATGGGCATCGTTCACCGCGATGTGAGTTTCAAAAACATCATGATCGCGTTCGAAGGCGACGTGAAGCTCACGGATTTCGGCATCGCCAAGGCGAAAGGTTTTTTGACCGATCAGGAAGGCGAAGTGGTCGCCGGCAAGCCCGATTACATGAGTCCCGAGCAGGCGGATTTTCAGATCACCGACAAGCGTTCGGATATTTTTTCCGCCGGCGTCGTGCTCGCGCACCTGCTGCTCGGCCGAAATATTTTCAAGGGCGCCACCGCCGAAGAATCGCGCAGCCGGATTTTGAACCAGCCCGTGCCGGATTTTCGCGCGCTGGATCCGCGCATTGACGACAAGCTCAACGACATTTTGCACCATTGTCTCACGCGCGATTTGAGCCGCCGTTACGCCACCGCCGACCAGTTGATGTATGAACTGGAATTTTACATTTATGGTGCCGGCTACGGACCGACCAATGAGACGCTCGGCAAATTCATCCGCGAACTGTTTGGCCAGGAATCGCCGAAAGAATTGCCCGACGATCCGCAGTTCAAAACGCTCGTGCTGGAGGAAACCGCGCGGCTGAAAAGCCAGAAACCTTGACGCCGGAAAATGAAACGCGCCGCCAAATGTTCCATCGTCCAGCTCGGCCTCATCCAAACGGATGTCAGTGCCGATCCGAACGCGAACCTGAAAAAAACCATTTCGCTCATCGAACGCGCCGCAAAAAACGGCGCGCAGATCATCTGCACGCAGGAATTGTTTCGCTCGCAGTATTTTTGCCAGAACGAGGATCACAAAAACTTTTTGCTCGCCGAAAAAATTCCCGGCCCGAGCACGGCTGCTTTCTGCAAACTCGCGAAAAAACACAAGGTTGTCATCATCGCCTCGCTGTTCGAGAAGCGCGCGTCCGGCGTGTATCACAACACGGCCGCGATCATTGATGCCGACGGTTCGCGGCTCGGCATCTACCGCAAGATGCACATTCCCGACGATCCGTTGTTTTACGAAAAATTTTATTTCACGCCCGGCGACCTCGGATTCAAAACGTGGCAGACGCGCTACGGAAAAATCGGCGTGCTGATCTGCTGGGATCAGTGGTATCCCGAAGCCGCGCGGCTCACCGCGATGCAAGGCGCGGAAATTTTATTTTACCCGACCGCCATCGGCTGGCATCCGAGCGAAAAAAAAGAATACGGCGAACGCCAGCACGGCGCGTGGGAAACCATCCAGCGCAGTCATGCCGTCGCGAACGGCTGCTTCGTCGCGTCCGTGAATCGCATCGGTCACGAAGTGCTGGCCGATGTCGGCGGCGACGGCTTGGAATTCTGGGGCCAAAGTTTCGTGGCCGGCACCTCCGGCGAAATCCTCGCCAAAGCTTCCACGGATAAAGAGGAAATTTTAATTGTGCCCGTGGACCTTGCCAAAGTGGACGTCACGCGCACGCACTGGCCCTTCTTGCGCGACCGCCGGATTGATGCGTATGGCAATCTCACCAAGCGGCTCGTTGACTGAATCGGTCGCGTGGATCACCGGCGCGAACGGGCTCATCGGAAATTATCTCGTCCAGACCGCATCAAGATTTGCGCCGCAGTGGCGCGTGCGGGCGTTGACGCGTGCGGATTTTGACCTGCTCGATTTTGCCGCCGTGCGCCGCGAGTTTCAAAAAGATCAGCCGCAACTCGTCATCCATTGCGCGGCGATCACCAATGTGGCCGACGCGGAAAAAAATCCGGGCTTGGCGCGGCGCGTCAATGTCGAGGTCACCGGATTGCTCGCCGAACTGGCGGCGGAAACGCGTTTCGTTTTTTTCTCCACCGATCTGGTTTTTGACGGGCACAAGGGAAATTATGCGGAGACGGATGCGGTCAATCCGTTGCATTTTTACGGTGAAACCAAAGTCATCGCCGAGGAAATGGTGCGGAAAAATCCCCGGCATCTGGTCGTGCGCACGTCCATCACCGGCGGCGTTTCGCGCGCGGGCACCCGCAGTTTCAACGAGCAGCTACGCCGGGCGTTCGCGCATTCAGGGCAGGGGATGACGCTGTTCACGGACGAGTTTCGTTGTCCGCTGCCGGCGGTGGAGACGGCGCGGGCGGTCTGGGAGCTGGCGCAAAAAAATGTCGCGGGAATTTTCCACGTGGCCGGCGCGGAAAAATTATCGCGCTGGCAGATTGGCCAGTTGCTGCTGCAACGCTGGCCGGAAGTGAAAGCAGAAATCAAAGCTGGCTCGGCCAAAGATAGTCCTGGCCCGCGACGCGCCTTGGACACGTCGCTGGATATTTCCAAGGTGCAAAATGTTTTGTCCCAGCCATTGCCGGGTTTAAGCGAATGGCTGGTGGCTAATCCTCGCGAATTTATTTAATCCGGCCCGACGCATAAAAAACGTTTGCGCTTCGGTGATAGGTTATTTCGTCCGCAATTCCAAAATCGTAATGGAATATGCCGGGAATTCGCGCGTGAATTCCTTGCCCAAGCCTTTGACTTTTTCCGTGACGGGAATGATTTTCTTCGGCTCTTGCAGTGAGTTTGTATCGTCCGGATTGTTGGCTTTCAAAACGATGGCTTCGCCTTTTTCCGCGACTGACGCGACGCCGCTGATTTCAATTTTCAGCGGTTGCGGCACGGCGGCGCGATTCACGATTTTCAGAAAGATTTTTCCGCTGACGCTGTCGCGCGTGACGTCAAAATAAACCGTCGGCAACTGCCGCGCGGCGGGCGCCGGTTGGGGAACGCCATTGCGTGTGCGCGCTGGCGGCTGCCATGTGTAGGTCGGAATGTCCTGCGCGTCCGTCGCGAGGATGTCGTCGCCATGGTGCGTGCTGAACATTTTCTGCGCGTAATACGACGGCGAGCCGTAGCTGGTCAGCGCATCGTAACCGATCAAATCGCTGCGCCATTGCATCGACCCATTTTTGCCGAGATCGCTGACGTTGACGAAGAGCGGCGCGTAGCTTTCCAAGACGACGAGGTCGGAGTTGCGCTCCATGTTGCACATCCACGCCGCGTCGCCGAGCGCGCCCGCCATGTTGGGCGTGGGTGAACCGACACGCGTGGCCCATTCGCCGACAAATACCTTGGTCGGGCCGCCGCGCGGTCGCGTGTCATACATGTGCGACTGCGCCTCCATTTCCGACTGTGATTTGTAATAATGTTCGTCGATCAAATCGGGCGTGCGGCTGTGGACGCGCATGGATTCAGGATGGTCGAGGCCGACGGTGGAAATGATCTGCAGTTGCGGATATTTCGCCTTGATCGCGTCATAAAATTGCGCGAACCGGCCGTCGTAACTGCCCGAACGGTCGAACCATTCTTCATTGCCAATTTCGACATAATGCAATGGAAACGGCGCGGCATGGCCGTCGCGCGCGCGCAACGCGCCCCATTTTGTATCCGCGTCGCCGGTGACATATTCGATTTCGTCGAGCGCATCCTGGACGTAAGGCGCCAAGTCCGGGCCGGGCTTGATGTAATCGTGTTTCAGCGAGTAGCCGGCATAAACCGCCAGCAGCGGCTCCATTTTCAAGTCATCGCACCAGTTCAAATATTCCATCAGGCCGAAACCGTCCGTGGACCAATAATTCCACGGACTGCGGTGCCCCGGCCGTTGCGCCGTGTCGCCGATGGTTTCTTTCCAATTAAAACGCTCGTTGATGTAATCGCCTTCCAGATAATTTCCGCCGGGCAGTCGCAAAAATTTCGGATGCATGTCCGCGAGCAATTGCATCAGGTCGGGCCGGTTGCCGTTGGCGCGATCATTAAACGTCGGCGGAAACAGCGAGACTTGTTGGAACCAGAGCGTGCCCGGCGCGGCGGTGGTGATTTTGAAAACGTTCTCCTTCGACGGCGGCACATTTTTTGTTTTCAACACCACTTCGAATTTTTTCCAGTCGCCGGTGACGCCGGAAATTTCCGCGTGCGCAAAAGTCGTTTTGCCATCCGCGCTGGTGATGGCCACCGTCAGCGGCCCGCTGAATCCATTGTTTGCTTTGGCATAAAACGACGCGCGATAATTCGTCTTCGGTTTCACGGGAATTCCCCAATAACCGCCGTTCGCAATGCCCGCCGGCGCAGTTGCCGTGGCCGCGGACGCATCAAGTTTCAGACTCGTGTTCAGCGCGTCGTTCAATGGCGTGGCGGCATCGAGCGCGATGGAGCCGTTGCCGATGACATCCCAATAAATCGCATTCGTCGCGTTTGCCTTGAACGTGCGGTTGCGGATCAGTTCGCCGTAAAGTCCACCCTCGTAGGAATAATTAATCTCTTCCGTCATCAAACCGTAAAGCATTGGACTCACTTTGGCCGTGACTTGGTCAGCCTTGATTTGGAGGACGGGAATCATGGCGCTCGTTTGCGCTGATGCCGACGGCAACGGCGCAGTGAAAAAATTTAATGCCAGCAAGCCCAGCCCGGCCGACAAAAATTCGCGTGGCAGCGATTTAATAAGGTTCATGAATTAATTATTGAATTCAATGCGCGGGAAAGTCCATACCCATTTCTGGCGATGACCCGCAAAAGAAAACTTTTGCGCCGCGCCGCTTGCTGTTTAATTGCGCCGTGACTTTTTCCGCCGCCCAAAAATATCGCGGACGCCTCGCGCCCTCGCCGACCGGCCATTTGCATCTCGGCCATGCGCGGACTTTTTGGGCGGCGCAGGAACGCGCGCGCGCGCATGATGGCGATTTGATTTTGCGCAACGAGGATTTGGATTCAGCGCGCTACAAAATGGAATTTGTCGAGGCCATGCTCGAAGATCTGCGCTGGTTTGGTTTGGAATGGAGCGAAGGCCCGGATATCGGCGGAAAATTTGCGCCTTACAATCAAAGCGAGCGGATGAATTTTTACCGCGCGGCCCTCGACAAACTTCGCGCCGGCAATTTTATTTATCCTTGCACCTGTTCGCGCAAAGACATCCAGGCCGCCACCCGCGCGCCGCATGCGAACGATGATAATGAACCGATTTATCCCGGAACGTGCCGCAACAAGAGTGGCGAGTGGCAAGGGATGAGTGACAAGCAACCGCAAAACTTGTCGCTCGCCGCTCGTCACCCAGCACTCCGTTTTCGCGTGCCGGAGGGCGAAACCATTTCGTTCACCGACGGAAATTGCGGCGAACAAAAATTTGTCGCGGGAAAGGATTTTGGCGATTTCGTCGTGTGGCGCGGCGACGGCGTGCCGGCGTATCAGCTCGCCTGCGTCGCGGATGACGCCGCGATGCAGATCACCGAAGTCGTGCGCGGCGCGGATCTGCTCGTCAGCACCGCTCGCCAGATTTTATTGTATCGCGCGCTCGGTTTCACGGCGCCGGATTTTTTTCACTGCCCCTTGCTGCTCGATGAAAAGGGCGAGCGGCTGGCCAAACGCCATGAAGCATTGAGTTTGCGCACGCTGCGGCAAATGGGCCGCGCGCCGGAATCGCTGCGCTGAAAAAGCACACCAAAATTTTTTCAAAAAAGGCTTGTGAAATTTTTCACGATGAGGCAATTTTTGCGTTCTCGGACGCGCAACCGGTTTCACCGCCGCGCTATTTGTGTCGTCTGAAATAATTTTTTAAGTGAAGCATTTCGGAAAAATCTTTTTTGTTTGGGCGCTGCTGCTCGCATTATTTGCGCCGGCCGCGCCGGCCCAGCCCGCAGACAATTCGCCGCCACACGGCACAATTTCAGCCGCTGCAAATCCGGTCGCCATCGTCCCGGCTGAACCGGCGCAAGAGGTGGTCCCCTCCGCCGCGCCGGCCGTTTTCAATGTGTTGGGCTTGCCCATAACGAATTCGATGATTTGCACCTGGATTGTCGCGGCAATCATTTTAATCGTCGTGCGTCTCAGCACTTGGAAAAACATCAAGGAGATTCCGTCGGGAATGCAAAACATTCTCGAAGCGATGGTTGAAGGTTGGGAGGGTTTGATTGGCGACATTTTGGACAAGCGCGTCACGCGCTGGGTTTTTCCGTTTGCCACCACATTTTTCATCTTCATCGTCATTGCCAATCTGATGGATCTGGTTCCGGGCGTCGGCAGCATCGGGTTTTTCTCGGCTGACAATACCAAATTCACGCCGCTGTTCCGGCCGCCGACGACCGATGCCAATCTGACGATTGCGATGGCGGGAATATTTTTGCTGATGAGCCTGTTCTGGGCGATTCGCTACAATGGTGTCTGGGGTCTCGTCAAACACATTTTCGGCGTGAAAATGGAAACGAGCAAATGGTTGTATCCGCTTTTTTTCTTGCTCTTTATTTTCATCGGCGCAATGGAGCTGCTTTCCGTCGGGTTTGCCCGTCCGGTCGCGCTGGCGATGCGGCTTTATGGAAATGTTTTCGCGGGTGAAAGCATTCTCGACATGATTTTTCACGGCAAATCATTGTTCTGGTCCATCATCCTTTCGTCGGGAATGTATTTTTACGAGACGTTCGTCTGCATTGTGCAGGCATTTGTGTTTGCGATGCTCGTCGTGGCGTTTGTCGGCACGCTGTGCACGCACACCGAGGACGAGCACGGCCACTAGATTTTAAAATTTGCAGCGGTTGAAAAACGGCTGCGACAACCAAAACCAACCAGAAAGAAAAGTTATGATGTTAGCACAAGCAGTCAGCAATTTGGGCGGCAATGTCCACATCGGTCTCGCCTTTGGCGGCGCGGCCATCGGCATCGGCATCGCCACCGCCGGCGGGGTCACCGCCATGGCGCGCAACCCCGGCATGTTCGGCAAAATCTTGACGTTCATGTTCGTCGGCATTGCGCTCGCCGAAGGCTGGGCGGTCATCGCGTGGCTCGTCGTCAAATAATCCGGTTATGGACAAATTAGGCATTGACTGGAGAATTCTGGTCGCGCAGACGATCAGTTTTTCCGTCGTTTTTTTCGTGCTATGGAAATATGCCTACGGGCCGATTTTCAACATGCTCGAAGCACGCCGGCAGAAAATCGCCGCCGCCCTCGCCAACGCGGAAAAAATTAAGGACGATGTCACCCGCACGGAGGCCGACCGCCAGAAAATTCTGGCCGAGGCCGGCGACAAGGCGAACAAGCTGATTGAAGATGCCCGCGCCGCCGCCGCCCGCGTCAGCGAAGTGGAAACGCAAAAAGCCATCGCCACCGCCGAACAGATTGTCTCGAAGGCGCGCGAAGCCGCCGCGCAGGAACGCGCCGTGATGCTGGCGCAATTGAAACGCGAAGTGGGCCGTCTTGTCGTGCAGACGACCGCCACGGTCACCGGCAAAATTTTGACGCCGGACGATCAGCGCCGCCTCGCCGAAGAAACTGAAAAGCAATTGTCTGCAAAATAATTATTGCAGCGGCGCTCTGTGGGTGTCGCAACGGCGGTCGCAAACCGCCGCTACAAAGAAATGAAAATTTCCAAACAATCGCAACGCGACGCCCGCCAACTGTTCCGCAGTTGTCAGGTCAATGGTTTGCTGGATGAAAATCGCGTCCGCCAGGCCGTCACGCTGGTGCTCGCGCAAAAACCGCGCGGCTACGTCGGCATTTTGTCGCGGCTGCATCGCCTCGTGAAACTGGATGTGGATCGTCGCGCCGCCACCGTGGAAAGTGCCACGCCGTTGGCGGCGGATTTGCGTTTGGAAGTTTCCGCGCAGCTCGCCAAAATTTACGGCGCAGGCGTGAACGTCGCGTTCAGCGAAAACCCGTCGTTGCTCGGCGGCTTGCGGATTCAGGTCGGCAGCGACCTTTACGATGGCAGCGTGAAAACGCGTTTGGAAAAGTTGGAACAAAGTTTTTAACCGGAATTTATGAGTAATTTGTTACAGGAAATTGAAGCCCAGATCGCGGGCGCAAAGACCGCGACGGCCAAACAAAATGTCGGCACCGTGCGCGAAATCGGCGACGGCGTGGCCAAGATCGAAGGCCTGACCGACACGATGCTCAACGAGATGTTGGACTTCGGCAACGGCATCACCGGCCTCGCGCTTAACCTCGAAGAGACCGAAGTCGGCGCGATCATTCTCGGCGACTACACCAAGGTCAAAGAAGGTTCCGAAGTGCGCACGACGGGAAAACTTCTCCAAGTGCCCGTCGGCAAAGGGTTGCTCGGCCGCGTGGTCAACACGCTTGGCCAGCCGATTGACGGCAAAGGACCGATCAAAGAAACCGCTTTTTATCCGGTTGAAAAAATTGCGCCCGGCATCATCAAGCGCAAATCCGTCAGCCAGCCGGTGCAGACCGGCATCATGGCGATTGACGCGATGATTCCGATTGGCCGCGGCCAGCGCGAATTGATCATCGGTGATCGTTCCACCGGCAAGACCACGATTGGCGTGGACACGATGATCAATCAGGCGCGCATCAACAAAGCGGCGGAAGCCGCTGGCGAAAAAGATTTTCGTCCAATCTATAATATTTACGTCGCGATCGGTCAGAAGCAGTCGAACATCGCCCGCGTCATCGGCGTTCTCGAAGAAGCCGGCGCGTTGCCTTACACGATTGTCGTCGTTGCCTCCGCTTCCGATTCCGCGTCGAACCAATATCTCGCGCCATTCGCGGGTGCGGCGATTGGCGAATGGTTCATGGATAACGGCATGGACGCGCTGATTATTTTTGATGATCTCTCGAAACACGCCGTCGCGTATCGCCAGGTTTCGCTGATCTTGAAACGTCCGTCCGGCCGCGAAGCATATCCCGGCGACGTGTTTTATTTGCACAGCCGTTTGCTCGAACGTTCGGCTCGTGTTTCTGAAAAATACGGCAACGGTTCGCTCACTGCGCTGCCGATCATCGAGACACAAGCCGGCGACGTTTCGGCTTACATTCCGACGAACGTGATTTCCATCACAGACGGCCAGATTTATTTGGAAACGGATTTGTTCTATCAAGGCATTCGTCCCGCCGTTTCCGTCGGTCTCTCGGTTTCGCGCGTCGGTTCCGCCGCGCAGATCAAGGCGATGAAACAAGTGGCCGGCCGTATCAAAGGTGACTTGGCGCAATACCGCGAGCTCGCGGCGTTCGCGCAGTTCGGTTCCGACCTCGATGCGAAAACTCAGGCCATTCTCGAACGCGGCAAACGCGTCGTGGAAATTTTCAAGCAGCCGCAGTTCAATCCATTGCCTGTCGAAGTGCAGGCGGCGGTTTTGTGGGCCGCGCAGAATAATTTCTTTGACGATGTGGCCGTGGACAAGATCAAGGATTTCCAGACGAAGCTCGTGGATTTTCTCGGCACGCGCAAAGCGGATGTGCTGTTGAAAATTCGCACGGAAAAAGCCATCAACGACGCGCTCGCGGCCTCGTTGAAAGCGGCGGTCACGGAATTCAAGCAGTCGTATCACTAAGTTTTCATGCCCAGCACACGCGACATACGCCGGCGCATCAAGTCGGTCAAGAACACCGCCCAAATTACGAAGGCGATGCAGATGGTCGCTGCGGCCAAAATGCGCCGAGCGCAGCAGGCGGCGTTGGTCGGACGTCCGTATGCCGAGTTGATGAATCAAATTTTGGCCGAGGCCGGTCCGCGCATCGCGTCGTTCAAGCATCCGCTCATGGAAACGCGCGTGGTGAAAAAACGCGCCGTCATTTTGGTGAGCACGGATCGTGGTTTGTGCGGCGGTTTGAACAGCAACCTGCTGCGCGAGGCGGCGAAGCTGGACAAAAACACGACGGTCTATGTGACGGCCGGGCGCAAAGCGTCGCAATTCATCGCGCGCACGAAACGGCAGCTTGCGGCGGAATTCACCTACAAGGACACGCCGACGTTTGCCGAGGCGCGGGCGATCTCCAAGTTCGCGCAGGATTTATTTTTGAAGGGCGAGGCGGATGCCGTGGACATTTTATACACCAACTATATTTCAACGTTGGTGCAGCAGCCGAAAACCGTTTCATTTTTGCCGGTCGGAAAAATCAAGCCGGTCACGGTTGGTCTCAATGCGCCGCCGCAGGAATTGCCCAGCGCCGGCGCGCGGACGGATTCGTTTGAATTTGAGCCGGACGAAGAAACGGTGCTCGGCGAATTGCTCCCGCACAGCTTGAATTTCCAGCTGCACCAGATCTTGCTCGAAGCGAAGGCGAGCGAACAGAGCGCCCGCATGGTCGCGATGAAAAACGCGACGGACAACGCCAAGCAGATCATCAAAGACCTGACGCTCGAATATAACAAATTGCGCCAGGCGAACATTACGAAGGAATTGTTGGAGATCACCACCGCGCAGATGGCGGTCGGATAAATTTTTTAGACAGAATTAACCGAATTAACTGAATTTTTAAGACCGACGGAAACGAGAATTTAATTTTGTAAATTCTGTAAATTCTGTCAAAAAGACAAAACATGAACAAAGGCAAAATAGTTCAAATCATCGGACCGGTCGTGGACGTGGAGTTCGCCGCCCAGCTTCCCGCCATTTATAACGCGCTCACGTTGGAATACGACATGCCCGGTGGCAGCCGCACCAAGCTCACGCTCGAAGTGCAGCAGCATCTCGGCGACAACTGGGTGCGCGCAGTCGCGATGAGCACCACCGAAGGTCTCAAGCGCGGTTACGAGGTCACCGACACCGGCGGCCCGATTTCCATGCCCGTCGGCGAAGGCGTGATGGGCCGCGTGTTCAACGTCACCGGCGAACCGGTGGACGAACAAGGCCCCGTGAAGGCCGATAAATATTTGCCGATTCATCGCGCGGCGCCCGCGCTCGTGGATCAATCCACGTCGCCGCAAGTTTTGACGACCGGCATCAAGGTCATTGATTTGATCTGCCCCTTCTTGAAGGGTGGCAAAGTCGGTGCGTTCGGTGGTGCCGGCGTCGGCAAGACCGTCGTCATTATGGAACTCATCAACAACATCGCGAAGTTGCACGGCGGCGTCTCGATGTTCGCGGGCGTCGGTGAACGCACGCGCGAGGGCAACGATCTCTACAGCGAAATGATCGAGGCCGGCGTTATCAAAGTGAAGAAGGACGCCAAAGGCCATCCCGAACACGGCGAAAACGGCCTGCCCATCATCGTCGAAGGTTCCAAGATCGGCCTCGTTTATGGCCAGATGAACGAACCTCCGGGCGCACGTCTCCGCGTGGCGCTTTCGGCGCTCGCCGTGACGGAATATTTCCGTGACGAAAAAAATCAGGACGTGCTTTTGTTCGTGGACAACATTTTCCGCTTCTCCCAAGCCGGTTCCGAAGTGTCCGCGCTCCTCGGCCGCACGCCGTCGGCGGTCGGTTACCAGCCGACGCTCGCCGCTGAAATGGGTGACTTGCAGGAACGCATCACCTCGACCAAGAAAGGTTCCATCACGTCGTTCCAAGCCGTTTACGTGCCTGCGGACGATTTGACTGATCCGGCGCCGGCTACCACGTTCGCGCATCTGGATGCGACCATCGTGCTGGAACGTTCCATTGCCGAGTTAGGAATTTTTCCCGCCGTGGATCCGCTCGCTTCGAACTCCCGCGCGCTCACGCCTGAAATCGTCGGCCAGGAACATTACGACGTCGCGCGCGGCGTGCAAAAAGTGTTGCAGCGCTACAAAGATTTGCAGGACATCATCGCGATTCTCGGCATGGACGAATTGTCCGCCGAAGACAAGACGACCGTGTTCCGCGCCCGCAAGATCCAGAAGTTCATGAGCCAGCCGTTCACCGTCGCGCAGGTTTTCACCGGCCGCGAAGGCAAGCAGGTTTCCCGCGAAGAAACCGTGCGCGCGTTCAAGGAAATTCTCGAAGGCAAGCACGACGAAGTTGCCGAACAAAACTTCTACATGAAGGGCGGCATCGACGAAATCAAGGAAGCTTGATTCGTTGAATCGTTTCGCAAATTAACATGGCCACGATCAAACTCGAAATTGTCACGCCCGAGGGGAAAAGTTTTTCCGACGACGTGGACATGGTCACGCTCACGGGCACCGAGGGCGAGATGGGCATCCTGCCGCAGCACATGCCGCTGATGACGCAGCTCGTTGAGGGCGAAATCATCGCGCGCAAGGGCATGGAAAATATTTTCCTGGCCGTCGGCTCCGGCTTCGTGCAGGTCACCGGCGAACGCGTGGCCATTCTGACTGACATGGCCATCCGCGCCGAAAACATTGACGAAGCCAAGGCCGAGGAAGCGCGTCAGCGCGCCGAAGCGCGGCTCGCGGAAAAATTGACCGAAGAAGAATCTGCCACCGTTCAAGCGGCGCTGGCCCACGCCATGACGCAGATCAAAGTAAAACAACGCCACCATCGTTGAACAAAAAAATCTAAAAGCAAACGGCGCGGAGAATTTTCTCCGCGCCGTTTTTTGTTTCCCCACAAAACTTTTTCAGCCAGCGATCACGCCAATCTCCACCGGCTCCACGTTCACGCCCTGCTTCACGAGCCATTTGATGGCCGCGTCCACTTCGCTGCGCGCCCCATCGAGTTCCAGACACACGATGCCGATCTCGTCGGTGATGCTGGCCTGGCGGATGTTTGTCACGACCTTGAACTTCTGGCCGATCTCGTAAATGAACGGCTTCTTGATCAGCTTCGGCGGATACATCAGCCACAGGCGCTGTTGCGCCGGTGAATTCGATTTGGTTACCGTGATTTTTTTCTTGGGCGTGGCCATAGTGATATTCGCAATTGGAAATTTTAAATTCGCCAGTGGCCTAGCCGCCCGCGATCGCCGGAATAATGCTGATTTCATCGCCATCCTTGAGCGGCGTCTCGCGGTTTTTGAGGAAGCGGATATCTTCCTCGTTGACATAGACATTCACGAAGCGGCGGACTTCGCCTTTATCATCCACGAGGCGTTCCTGGATGCCGGGGAAGCGCGTCTGCAATTCGATGAGCGCCTCGCCGATGGTGGCGGCGTTGATTTCGACCAGCTCCTCGTTGTTGGTCAACTTGCGGAGCGGCGTGGGGATGCGGACTTTTTTGGACATAAATTTTATGCGTTTACTTTTTCTTCCTGCGCCAGCAGCGCCTCGAATTCGCGCAGGCTCGGCTTGATTTCGCGCGGCTTGCCGCAATGACCTTGCACCGCGTCGAGCGTCTTCAATCCGTTGCCGGTGACGCAGATGACGGCGGAAGAATCGCGCGGGATTTTCCCGGACGCAATGAGTTTCTTCGCCACGCCCACGGTCACGCCGCCGGCGGTCTCGGCAAAAATGCCTTCCGTCTCGGCGAGCAGCTTGATCGCGTTGCGGATTTCGTCGTCGGTCACGTCGTCGGCTGCGGCGTTGGTCTCGCGCATCACTTTGAGCGCGTAAAAACCGTCGGCGGGCGTGCCGATGGCGAGTGATTTTGCGATCGTGTCCGGCTTCACGGGCTTGAAGAAATCCAGGCCGGCGCGTTGCGCGGTGGAAATCGGCGAGCAGCCGGTGGCTTGCGCACCATAAATTTTCGGCTGCGAATCGGCGATGAGTCCGACCTTCACAAGCTCCTGATAACCTTTGTGAATTTTTGTGAGCAGCGAGCCGGACGCCATCGGCACGATGGTGTGCTGTGGCGCGCGCCAGCCGAGTTGCTCGGCGATTTCATAGGCCATGCTCTTGGAACCTTCGGCATAATACGGCCTCATGTTCACGTTCACAAATGCCCAGCCGAATTTGCCCGCGATCTCGGCGCAGAGGCGGTTCACTTCGTCGTAATGGCCTTTGATGCAGATGACGTTCGCGCCGTAGATGAGCGAGTTCAAAATTTTTCCCTGCTCCAAATCGGACGGAATGAAAACGTAGGATTTTAATCCCGCGCTGGCGGCGTTGGCGGCGACGGAGTTCGCGAGGTTGCCAGTCGAGGCGCACGCGACGGTTTCAAAACCAAGTTCCTTCGCGCGGCTCAACGCGACGCTGACGACGCGATCCTTGAACGAAAGCGTCGGATAATTGACGGCGTCGTTTTTGACGTAAAGTTCGCGGATGCCAAGCGCCTTCGCGAGGCGCGGCGCTTTGACCAGCGGCGTGAAACCGACCAGCGGACCAACGGTCGGTTCGCCCGCGATGGGCAGCAGTTCGCGGTAGCGCCACATCGTTTTCGGGCGCGATTCGATGGCCGCGCGCGTCAGCGATTTTTTGATGCGTTCGTAATCATAGGCAACTTCCAGCGGGCCGAAGTCGAATTCGCAGACGTGCGTCGCTTCGAGCGGATATTCGCGGCCGCACTCGCGGCACTTGAGCGCCTTCATGAAACCTTGATGCTTTTCACTCATAAATTTTTTCAATTTTTTGCCCCGGAGACACAGAGGCGATTAAACATATTTTTTCTCTGTGTCCTCAGTGACTCTGTGGCTATTTGTTCCTTAAAACAAAAAAGCCCCGACTCATAACGAGAAGGGGCCACAAAACGGTTGTGTTGCGCTTCTCATTTTTCCCAAGCTAATGATGCTGGGCTGGAATTGGCACCTGTCATTGAAACCAAAGTTCAATCGGTTGCCGTGGGGTCATCGGGCCAGTCCCTCGTCCACTCGTTATGAGTCCGTCAAATCAACGGATGCGGATACAATGATATTAAGAATGAAAAGAGTCAACAGCTAATTTCGCCGCGGCCGGCGGCGGCGGTGATTTGCCGGCAAAGGCGGTTCCGACAATCAGTGTTTGGAATTTAAGAGGAGAATGAGGGCAACCATGAAGGTTGCAAAAAATATTGCGGCCACTACCACCAAAACCATGGTTTTGGTCTGTCTTTTACGCCTCCAGTCGGCCCGGGCTAAAAAGTTTGAGGGCATATTTGTTCGCAGGGTATGAGTGCGGGTGGTGTTATTTTCTGGGTGATATCGTATTTATGTTAGCAGGTTCGGTTAAACTGTTAACCTACTGAAATAGGTGATGGTCATTGGCCGGGAGTGTGCCTTTGACGCAGGCAGATAAGCGGCACAGAGTACTGGGAAACGCGTCCAATAAAATCATGCGTCATGAGAGGACGATGGCGACGGTTCCATTTCCGGTATTTCCACCGTCCCGCGCGGGACGGATTTCCTTGGGAACTCAACCAGGGACGTTGTACCAAGGACCTTGTCCCTAGCTAATTTCCAGGGTCGCTCCGCGACTGTCAGAATGCTCAAAAAAGGTTTTAGCCCTGTTAAACGTCGAGAAACCAATATTCTTATGGCTGGATTGGCGATGGATGCCAGACGGTCGGGAATCCGGACTGAATTGATGGGTGATGGTCTTATTCACCGCTGGGGACAAGTCGGTTTTTGGGAGCGGAACCGTGCATTTTCCCTTGATTTCATTTGGGAATATCTTTCGGGTAACTTTTTTTCAAATTTTTCTTGAAAAACACAACATGTGGTAGCATGATGGTGCCCGTTCCCCAATTAGTAGGGGAACGTCAGTTTTCACCGAAATCTGGTTTTTCTCTGGAAATTGATGGTTTTTGAGGCCCGCGCGCTTTTGCTTCACTTGGAGACGCCGGGTTTAACATCTGAAAAATTAAACAGGATAACACCATGATTGATGCACGCGAGGATGTCTCGGCTCCGGCTCCCAAATCCGCCAGCCGCCGTACCAACAAAGTTTCCACCAACCGTTCCGTGAAAACCAAATCCGAATCCAAAAAGTCGCTCCGCGTTGAACGCGTGTTCAGCGACGCCAAGGTCAAGCCGTTCGACCAACTCGAATGGGACAAGCGCACCGCCGAAATCACTGATGACGCCGGCAAGGTTATTTTCAAGCAGGAAAACGTCGAGGTGCCGAAGTCGTGGTCGGTGCTGGCCACCAAGGTGGTCGTGTCGAAGTATTTTTACGGCGAACAGCACACCTCCGAGCGGGAGACGTCCGTGCGCCAGCTCATCCACCGGATTGCGCGGACGATTGCCGATTGGGGCATTGCGGACGGCTACTTCAGCAAGGCGGACGGCGAAATCTTTTTCGATGAACTGACCTGGCTGTGCGTGAACCAGTTTGGGGCGTTCAATTCGCCGGTGTGGTTCAACGTTGGGCTGTATCATCAATACGGCGTCGGCAAGAAATCCGGCAAGGGCAACTGGTTTTACAACCGCAAGACCGGCGAAGCCGAGCGCGCCGCGACGCAATACGAATATCCGCAGGGCAGCGCGTGTTTCATCCAGTCGGTCAAGGACGACATGGAGTCCATCATGCATCTGGCCTACAGCGAGGCCATGCTGTTCAAGTATGGTTCCGGCACCGGCACCGACCTGTCGCCGATCCGTTCCAGCCGTGAGAAGTTGAGCGGCGGCGGCCGGCCGAGCGGCCCGATGAGCTTTTTGAAAGTTTACGACCAGGTGGCCAACGTCGTGAAATCCGGCGGCAAGACGCGGCGCGCGGCGAAGATGAACACGCTGCGCGACTGGCACGGCGACATCGAGGAATTCATTGACGCCAAGCAGAAGGAAGAAAAGAAGGCGTGGGCGCTGATCGAACAGGGCTACGACGGCAGCTACAACGGCGACGCCTACGGCAGCGTGATGTATCAGAACGAAAACCTGTCCGTCCGCGCCAGCGATGAATTCTTTGAAGCGGCGCTGGCCGGCAAGGAATGGTGGACGCGCACGGTGGTCGGCGAGAAGCCGCTCCAGAAAAAGGACGCCAGCAAGCTGCTGGACAAAATCGCCGAAGGCACGCATATCTGCGGCGATCCCGGCATTCAATACGACGGCGCGATCCAGAAATGGCACACCTGCAAAGGCACCGAGCCGATTCACTCCACGAATCCGTGCAGCGAATACGTTTTCATCAATAACACGGCCTGCAATCTGGCGTCGCTGAACCTGATGAAGTTCAAGCGCGACGACAACAAGTTCGATATCGAACGCTTCAAGGCCGCCGTCCGCATCTATATCACCGCGCAGGAAATTCTGGTGGACAACGCCAGCTATCCGACCAAGGACATCGCGGAAAATTCCCACATCTTCCGCACGCTCGGCCTCGGCTTTGCGAACCTCGGTTCGCTCTGCATGAGCTACGGTTTGCCTTACGATTCCGACGAAGGCCGTGCGCTGGCTGGCGCCATCACGGCCATCATGACCGGTCACGCTTACGAACAGAGCGCCGACATCGCGGCGACCACCGGCGCCTTTGCCGGCTACCGTGACGCGCGTTGCGCCGGGGTCGAAAAGACCGTGGCGAAGGACAACATTGAATCCATGCTCGGCGTCATCAAGCTGCACCGCGAAGCGGTTGAACAAATTCAGCCGAGCGCGGAATTTAACTATCTCAAGACGGAGGCGCGCAAATGCTGGGACAGCGCGCTGACCAAGGGCAAGCAGCACGGCTACCGCAACGCCCAGGTTACCGTGCTGGCGCCCACCGGCACGATTGCGTTCCTCATGGACTGCGACACGACCGGCGTGGAGCCGGACATCGCGCTTGTGAAATACAAACTGCTCGCCGGGGGCGGCATGCTGAAGATCGTCAACCGCGGCGTGCCCGACGCCTTGCGCCGGCTCGACTATGATTCCGCCAGCGTCACCAAGATCATCGCGCACATTGAGAAGCATGACACGATTGAAGACGTCGAAGAAAACGGCGTGACCGTGAAGAGCGGCCTGAAGCCCGAACATTTGCCGGTCTTTGACTGCGCCTTCAAACCTCACCAGGGAAAACGCAGTATCGGCTACATGGCGCATCTGAAAATGATGGGTGCCGCGCAGCCGTTCATCAGCGGGGCCATTTCCAAGACCGTCAACATGCCGAAGGAATGCACCGTCGCTGAAATCCGCGACACCTATATTCAGGCGTGGAAGATGGGTTTGAAGTGCGTGGCGATTTATCGCGACGGCTCGAAACGTTCGCAGCCGCTCAACACCAAGAAGACCAACGAAGGCGGCGACAAATCCGCCGTCGCGCCCGCGCTGGACGTCCGTCTCAAGGAGCTCGAAGCCGAGGTCATACGGTTGGAAAACGAAGCCGGCAAGCCGCTGCGCCGCCGCCTGCCGGACACGCGCACGGCCGTCACGCACAAGTTCGACATCGCCGGCCACGAAGGTTATCTCACCGTCGGTTTATTTGACGACAGCCAGCCCGGCGAACTATTCATCACCATGGCCAAGGAAGGTTCCACCATCGGCGGCCTGATGGATAGCATTGGCACGTTGACCAGCCTGGCGTGGCAATACGGCGTGCCGCTGGACGCGCTGGTGAAGAAGTTCGCGCACCAGCGTTTCGAGCCGAGCGGTTTCACCAAGAACCCGGAGATCCGCAACGCCTCGTCCATCACCGACTACGTTTTCCGCTGGCTGGCGTTCCAGTTCATTCCCGGCTACCGCGAAAACATCAATGCCGCGCGCAACCAGCCGGAACTGGTCATGCCCGGCCTGGCCGAAGAAATTAAAAAAAAAGTGAACCGGCCGGTACCTGAGCTGGCGCTGGCAGAGGATACGGACGTGATTCAGGCCAAACCTGGCAACGGCCACGTGCACCGCGCCCTGACGCTGACCTCGATGATCACCAACCAGCAGGACGCGCCGACGTGTCCGAACTGCGGCCATGTGGCGGTGCGCAACGGCGCCTGCTACAAATGCCTGAACTGCGGCGAAAGTCTGGGCTGCTCGTAAATCATTGCTTCACGAAGCGAGCCGGAGAATTCACGTTCTCCGGCTCGTTTTATTTTTTGCAATGGGAGCGTGACCGGTTGAACGGGATGATTTTGTTCGAACCTCGGTCCGTGGCCGTGCGCCATGGTGGCCGTCCGCAAGGACCCAAAGGCGGCTCGCGACGGCGTTACATCATTCTTCATTGTTTCAATGCGCCGCCTTGTTTATGTTGCGCGCATGAGCGACAATCCCAGTTTCATCCGCGAAGATCCGTGGCGGATTTTCCGCATCATGTCCGAGTTTGTGGATTCGTTCCAGACGATGTCCCATGTCGGGCCGGCGGTGACGATTTTCGGCTCGGCGCGGACGTTGCCGGCGGACAAATATTACAAGGCGGCGCAGGAGATCGCCAAAGGCCTGGCCAAGCACAATCTCGCCGTCATCACCGGCGGCGGTCCGGGCATCATGGAGGCGGCGAACAAGGGCGCGGAGCGCGCGGGCGGCAAATCCGTGGGCCTCAACATCGAGTTGCCGCACGAACAAAACTGCAACAAGTTCGCCAATGTGCCGATTCATTTCCATTACTTCTTTTCGCGCAAGGTCTGCTTCGTGAAATACAGCCTGGGCTTCGTTTATATGCCCGGCGGCTTCGGCACGCTGGACGAATTGTTCGAGGTGCTGACGCTGGTGCAGACGCAGCGTATTCCGCAGTTTCCGCTCATCCTGTTCGGCAGCGAACATTGGAAGGGGCTCGTGGCATGGATGAAGGCGCGCCTCGAAAAGGACAAGCTCATCAGCCCCGGCGATCTTGATCTGGTAAAAATCACCGACAACGTGCAGGAAGTTATCGAAATCATCCGCGACTACGAACGCCGCGTCGGCCCGCCGGGCACGCTGCCGATCGCGTTTGCGTGATTTTATCCACAGATGGGCATAGATAAACACAGATTGGACGGGCGAGCTGCCGGGCAAAGTGATTTTTCATCTGAATGCGTCGGGGTCCATCGGCGGCTTTATTTTTCATGCGCCCGCTGATTCAGGAAATCCAGACGTCGCACTCGCCGGAATCGCTCGTCGAGCAATTGCGTATCGAAAACGGAATTGTTTTGCTGCGCACGACGCAGTTTGATTCGCCGTCGTCGCGTTATTCCTTGGTCACGGCCAATCCGTTTCTCAGTTTTCGATCCTACGGCTCGCGCTGCGAAATCAAATCCGAAATCCGAAATCCGAAATTCGAAATTCTTTTTGGCAATCCGTGGCATCTGCTCGATGCGCTGATGGCGCGCTGCGAGGTGCTGGACGAAATTGATTTGCCATTCCCGCTGGGCGGGGCGTTCGGCTACTGGGGCTATGACCTGAAGAATTTCACCGAGCCGAAGCTGCCGCGCCGCGCGGTGAACGATCTGGAATTGCCAGACTGCCACGTTGGTTTCTACGACAGCCTGGTGGTGTTTGACCATCATTTGGGCAAGACGAGCATTGTTTCCACCGGGCTGGATGCCGACGGTTCGCGCAGCGAGGCGAGGGCAGGGGAGCGGCTGGAGTTTTGGAAAAACCGGCTGGAAGACCAAGCGGTCGCACGCCAAGACGCCAAGACGCCAAGAACCGAAGCACTTTGCGCCTTGGCGCCTTGGCGTGAGATTGCTTCCAATCTTTCCCGCGCTGAATTTATTTCGGCCGTTGAGCAGGCCCAGCGTTATATCCGGGCTGGCGACATTTATCAGGTCAATCTTTCGCAGCGGCTCACGGCCCAGGGCGGCGGCACCGGCTGGGAGCTGTTTCAAAAATTGAGCGCCGTTTCGCCCGCGCCGTTTTCCGCGTTTCTCGACGGCGGGGATTTCCAAATCGCCTCGTCGTCGCCGGAACAATTTCTACGGCTGAGCGGTTCGCACATCGTGACGCGCCCGATCAAAGGCACACGGCCGCGCGCGGCGGACCCGACGCGGGACGCGCAGCTGGCGTACGAATTACAGACCAGCGCCAAGGAACTCGCCGAACTGGTGATGATCACCGACCTGCTGCGAAACGATCTCGGCAAAGTCTGCGAATATGGGTCGGTACAGGTGCCGGCGCTGGCCAAGCTGGAGAAGTTCGCGCAGGTGCAGCATCTCGTTTCCACGGTTGAAGGCCGGCTGCGAAAGGACGTGACGCATTTTGCCGCGTTCGCCGCGGGTTTTCCCGGTGGCAGCATCACCGGCGCGCCGAAATTTCGCGCGATGGAAATCATTGACGAGCTCGAACCGGTTGCGCGCGGGCCATATTGTGGCGCGCTCGGCTATCTTGGCTTCAACCGCGAAAGCCAGTTGAGCATCGCCATCCGCACGGCGATTTGCAGGGACGGCATCGCGCACTTCAACGTCGGGGCCGGCATCGTGGCGGATTCCGATCCGGCGGCGGAATACGCAGAAACGCTGGCCAAGGCCGCCGGATTTTTGGCGGCAATGAATTTGGGTGAAGCGGGAGCGGAAACTTCAGGCTGCCCGCCCAAAGATAGGGAAGTCGGATTGTCTTCGGCCCGCCGTCAGCGTTGGTAGTGGCACAGGTAAGCCACGTCACCGGCGGCGTTCACCTCGAACGTCACCTGCGGCGGGACGACAAAAAACTGGCCGGGGCCATAACTCTGCCATTCGCCGCCGGGCAACTTGGCCTTGAGCGTGCCGGCGACGATGCGCATGTGTTCTTCGCAATCGGTGCCGAAACTGTATTGGCCCGGCTCGATCACGCCGAGGGTTGCGGGACCCTGGGCAGTGGCGATGGCCAGGCTCTGGACTTTGCCTTCAAAATAAGAATTGTGTTTCACGCCGGTTTAATGCCGGTTTTCAGCGCGGTTGACAATCATGAAAGCGGCGAGCCCCGAGAGAAACCGCACAGGGGAGACGCGGTTCAGAGGGGTTCGCGTTAGCCCGGGAAGCCGCCGAACAGATCGCAAACCGGCCCGGCGGGTTGCGTCATTTGCCGTTTCCTGCTTTTAAAAAAACCAGCGGCTAATACAAGGCCGGCAATTTTTTTTTATTCTAATCGCCGATAGTTGGTGATTTTTGAAAACATTTATTGCGCATGGATTAAATTCGAGTAAAAAATAAGTGAACGCAGGCTTATCCGCCGAACGATGACCAGCAACTTGACAAAAAATACTAATGACCGCCCCGCCGAAACCCTGATTTCCGCGCCGGCAAAACAAGGGCTCTACGACCCGCAGTTTGAGCACGACGCGTGCGGCCTCGGCTTCGTTGTCAACATGAAGGGCAAGAAATCCCATCAGTTGGTGAGCGATGCGCTGCAGATTCTTGTCAACCTTGATCATCGCGGCGCGTGCGGCTGCGAAGCCAACACCGGCGACGGCGCGGGCATCTTGATCCAGGTGCCGCATGAATTTTTCGCGGCGCAGGCGGCCAAGTTCGGCTTCGCGCTGCCGGCGGCCGGACAATACGGCGTCGGCCAGATGTTCCTGCCGAAAGTGCCCGCCCAACGCGAGGCCATCAAAAAAGAACTCGCCACAATTATTGCCGACGAAGGCCAGACGGTGCTCGGCTGGCGCGATGTGCCGGTGGATAATTCCTCGCTCGGCAAAACCGCCGTGGAGGCCGAGCCGTTCATGGCGCAGGTTTTCGTCGGCCGCAATCCGGCCATCCAAGACGACGAGGCGTTTGAGCGGAAACTGTTTGTCATCCGCAAAATCGCCGAGCAGCGCATCCGCTACGGCAAAACTTTTGCCGGCGGCAACTGGTTTTACGTATCCAGCCTGTCGGCGCGGACGATCACTTACAAGGGCATGCTGATGTCCGAACAGGTCGAGAAATATTATGCCGACTTGCGCGAGCCGGCGGTGGTGACGGCGCTGGCGCTGGTGCATTCACGTTTTTCGACGAACACATTTCCGAGCTGGGACCGCGCGCATCCGAACCGCTTCATCGCGCACAACGGCGAAATCAACACGCTGCGCGGCAATGTCAACTGGATGAAGGCGGCGCAGTCGAATTTCAAATCGGCGGTGCTGGGCGACGACATCAAGAAAGTCATCCCGGTGATCAATACCGACGGGAGCGACTCCGCGCAGTTTGACAATTGCGTGGAACTGCTGGTCATGGCGGGCCGGGAGCTGCCGCACACGATGATGATGATGATTCCCGAGCCATGGGAAAATCACGAAAGCATGGGCGCCGAGCGACGCGCGTTCTATGAATTTAATTCCTGCTTAATGGAACCATGGGACGGCCCTGCCTCGATGGCATTCACGGACGGCATACGCATCGGAGCGTGCCTGGACCGCAACGGCCTGCGCCCGTCGCGCTATTACGTCACGAAAGACGACGTGGTCATCATGGCGTCAGAAGCTGGCGTGCTGCCGGTTGCGCCGGAACGGATCGCCGTCAAAGGCCGGTTGCAGCCGGGCAGAATGTTTCTCGTTGACACCAAGGAAGGCCGCATCATCGCGGACGAGGAGCTGAAGAAAAAATACGCCAGCGCACATCCGTATCAGCAATGGCTGGATCAGCATCATGTGCTGCTTCAAAACCTGCCGGAGCCATCGCAGCAAACCGAGCCGTCGCACCGGAAGATTTTGCAGTCGCAGCAGGCGTTCGGCTACACGTTCGAGGACTTGCGCTTCATCGTCGGGCCGATGGCCAGCACCGGCGTTCAGCCGCTCGGCTCGATGGGGACAGACACGCCGCTGGCGGTTTTGTCGAACAAGCCGCAATTGATTTACAATTATTTCAAGCAGCTGTTCGCGCAGGTTACAAACCCGCCGATTGATCCGATCCGCGAGGAAATCATCACCTCGACGTTCACGATGGTCGGCTCGCGCAGCGGCCTGCTCGAACCGAAAGCGGAAAGCTGCTCGGTCATCCGCCTGGAACAGCCCATTCTTACCGACGAGGAACTGGACAAGCTGCGGTTTATTGACAAGCCTGGTTTCAAATCGGAAACGCTTTCCATTTTGTTCAACGCGGCGGACGGCGCGAAAGGCCTGGAGACCTCGCTGGAAAAATTGTTTGCCGCCGCCGACGAAGCGATCAAGGACGGCGTCAATATTTTGATCATGTCCGACCGGGGCATTTCGCCCGAAATGGCGCCGATTCCCGCGCTGCTCGCCATGGCGGGCTTGCACCACCATTTGATTCGCAACGGCACGCGCGGCCGCACGGGCCTGGTGCTCGAATCCGGCGAGCCGCGCGAGGTGCATCATTTCGCGCTGCTGATCGGGTACGGCTGCAGCGCCATCAATCCGTATCTCGCTTACGAGACGATTGACGATCTCATCCGCGAAGGCTTGCTGGAAAAAACCGACCACAAAACGGCGGTGAAAAAATTCATCAAGGCCGCCATCAAGGGCGTCGTGAAAACGATGGCCAAGATGGGCATTTCGACGGTGCAAAGCTATCGCGGCGCGCAGATTTTTGAAGCCGTCGGCCTCAACAGCGAAGTCGTGGACAAATATTTCACCTGGACGCCATCGCGCATCCAGGGCGTCGGACTGGACGTCATCGCCGAAGAAGCGCTCACGCGACACCGCCGCGCATTTCCGCGGGAGGCGGTCACGGAGCTGGACGCCGGCGGGCAGTATCAATGGCGCGACAGCGGCGAATTTCACCTGTTCAATCCGCAAACGATCCACAAGCTGCAAACCGCCTGCCGGCTGGGCAGCGAAAAAATTTACCGCGAATACGCCGAACTGGTAAACAACCAGTCAAAAAATCTTTGCACCTTGCGCGGCCTGCTGGATTTCAATTTTGCTGAAAAGCCGCTGCTAATCGAAGAGGTGGAATCGGTGGAGGAAATTGTGAAGCGTTTCAAAACCGGCGCGATGAGCTACGGTTCGATTTCCAAGGAAGCGCACGAAACGCTCGCCATCGCGATGAACCGCATCGGCGGAAAATCCAACACTGGCGAAGGCGGCGAAGATCCGATCCGCTACATACTCGAGCCAAACGGCGACTCGAAAAATTCCGCGATCAAGCAGGTGGCCAGCGGACGTTTCGGCGTGACGAGCCATTACCTGGTCAACGCGCGCGAATTGCAGATTAAAATGGCGCAGGGCGCGAAACCCGGCGAAGGCGGCGAGCTGCCCGGCAAGAAAGTGTTTCCCGACATTGCCAAAACCCGCGGCACCACCGCCGGCGTCGGACTGATTTCGCCGCCGCCGCACCATGACATTTATTCCATCGAAGATTTGGCGGAGTTGATCCACGACCTAAAAAACGCCAATCGCAATGCGCGCGTCAGCGTGAAACTCGTCGCCGAAGTCGGCGTGGGCACGGTCGCGGCGGGCGTGGCGAAGGCGCACGCGGACGTGGTTTTGATTTCCGGCCACGACGGGGGCACCGGCGCATCGCCGCTGTCGTCCATCAAGCACGCGGGCGGGCCCTGGGAACTCGGCCTGGCCGAGGCGCACCAGACGCTGGTGCTGAACAATCTGCGCAGCCGCATTTATGTCGAGGCGGACGGCCAGATGAAAACCGGCCGCGACGTGGCAATTGCCGCGCTGCTCGGCGCGGAAGAATTTGGATTTGCCACCGCACCGCTCGTGGTGATGGGCTGCATCATGATGCGCGTCTGCCATCTGAACACCTGTCCGGTAGGCGTTGCCACGCAGGACCCGCGTTTGCGAAAGCGCTTCACCGGCGATCCGGAACACGTTGTGAATTTCATGCGCTTCATCGCGCAGGAACTTCGCGAGATAATGGCCAAGCTCGGTTTCCGCAAGCTGGAAGACATGGTTGGCCGCACCGACAAATTATTTCCGTGGAAGGCGATTGAACACTGGAAGGCCAACGGCCTCGACCTCACGCCGATTTTGCATCGCCCGGACATGGGGCCGGAAGTCGGACGCTTCCGCCAGCAAGGCCAGGATCACGGCTTGGAAAAATCATTGGACGTCACCAAGCTGCTGGACATTTGCAAACCGGCGATTGAGCGCGGCGAGAAGGTCCGCGCCGAACTGCCGATCATCAACGTGAACCGCGTGGTGGGCACGATTGTCGGCAGCGAAATCACCAAGAAACACGGACCGGCGGGCCTGCCGGAAGACACGGTGCATTTGAAATTCAACGGCAGCGCCGGCCAGAGCTTTGGCGCATTCATGCCGCGCGGCATGACGCACGAACTGGAAGGCGATGCGAATGACTATTTCGGCAAAGGCCTGAGCGGCGGAAAATTGATAGTATATCCGCCGAAAGGTTCAACCTTTGTGGCGGAGGACAACATCATCATCGGCAATGTGGCGCTTTACGGCGCGACGGCGGGCGAGATTTTCGTGCGCGGCATGGCGGGCGAACGCTTTGCGGTCCGCAACTCCGGCGTCAACGCGGTCGTCGAAGCCGTCGGCGATCACGGCTGCGAATACATGACGGGCGGACGCGTGGTGATTCTCGGCAAGACCGGGCGCAATTTCGCCGCCGGCATGAGTGGCGGCGTGGCTTATATTCTGGACGAAGCGGGCGATTTCGCCACGCGCTGCAACATGGAACTCGTGGGCCTCGAAAAACTGGAGGCTGACGACGAAATTGAGCTGGTCTGGAAATTGATCCAGCGCCACCAGGCTTACACCAAGAGCGAACGCGCCGCGAAAATTCTAGGCGATTGGAAAAACTTTGTGCCGAAATTCGTCAAGGTTATGCCGCAGGATTACAAGCGCGTATTGCTGTCGCTCAAAAAAGTGCAGTCGCAGGGATTGACCGGCGACGAAGCGGTAATGGCCGCATTCGAGGAAAACGTGAAGGGCGGACATTAAACCAACCCACATTTTAATCGCTACCACTAAATCAAAATGGGAAAACCCACCGGATTTCTAGAGTTTCAACGTGAAGTGCCGAAGGATCGCTCGCCGATTGCGCGCGTAGCCGACTGGCAGGAATTTCATATCCACATGCCCGAGGCCGACCTCAAGAAGCAGGGCGCGCGCTGCATGGATTGCGGCATTCCGTTCTGCCACACCGGCCAGCTCGTCAGCGGCATGGCGAGCGGCTGCCCGATTCATAATCTGATTCCGGAATGGAACGATTTGGTTTATCGCGGGCTTTGGAAAGAAGCGCTCGAGCGGCTGCACAAGACAAATAATTTTCCGGAGTTCACCGGCCGCGTCTGTCCCGCGCCGTGCGAAGGCTCATGCGTGCTTGGCAAGAGTGATCCGGCAGTCACTATTAAAAATATCGAGTGCGAAATCATTGACCACGGCTGGGAAAACGGCTGGGTTAAGCCCGAAGCGCCGAAACAGCGCACCGGCAAAAAAGTCGCCGTCATCGGCTCCGGCCCGGCGGGCATTTCCGCCGCGGCGCAGTTGAACAAGGCCGGCCACGAAGTCACGGTATTTGAACGAGCTGATCGGCCCGGCGGTTTGCTCATGTATGGCATTCCGAACATGAAGCTCGATAAAAAAGAAGTCGTGCTGCGCCGCCTGGCTTTGCTGGAAAAGGAAGGCGTGAAATTTGTCTGCAACACCGAGGTGGGGAAAAATTATCCGGCGGAAAAGCTGTTGAAAGATTTCGACGCCGTCGTGCTGGCGACGGGCGCCACCAAGCCGCGCGATTTGCCGATTGAAGGCCGGCCGTTGAAAGGCATCCATTTCGCGATGGAATTTCTCACCGCCAACACCAAGAACCTACTCGACGGCCACAAGCCCGGCACGCAAATCACCGCCGACGGCAAAAACGTGGTCGTCATCGGCGGCGGCGACACCGGCACGGACTGCGTCGGCACGTCCATCCGTCACGGCTGCAAAAATGTAGTTCAGGTAGAAATTCTGCCCAAGCCGCCGCTCGAGCGCGCCAAGGACAATCCGTGGCCCGAATGGCCCAAGACGCTCAAGGTGGATTACGGCCAGGAAGAAGCCGCCGCGAAATACGGCGCGGACCCGCGCATTTACCTGACCACCGCCACGCAGTTTGAAGGCGACGCCAACGGGCACGTCAAAGCGGTTCACACCGTGCAAGTCGAGTGGACGAAGAACGACAAAGGGCAGTTCATTCCGAAGAATGTTCCCGGGACGGAAAAAGTTTTGCCCGCCGAACTCGTGCTGCTGGCGATGGGTTTTCTCGGACCGGAACAGCCGTTGCTGGAATCGCTCGGGATCGAACGCGACCCGCGCAGCAACGCCAAGGCGGATTTCGAGAAATACACCACAAACCTTAAGGGCGTTTTTGCCGCCGGCGATTGCCGGCGCGGCCAGAGCCTCGTAGTGTGGGCGTTCAACGAAGGCCGCGGCGCGGCGCGCGAATGCGACCGTTATCTGATGGGAGCAACGGATTTGCCGTAATTTCTTTCATGGCATTGGACCTTCAAAGCGTTTCGATGGTGGGGCCGGAAATTGACAGTGATGCCCGGTGTATCTAGGCTTGGTCATGTCCCGATTGCCGTTTGAATTGTTTCTAGCGCTGCGTTATCTGCGGCCCAAACGGACGTTTGTCTCAGTCATTACGTTGATTTCCATTCTCGGCGTGGCGCTGGGCGTGGCGGTGCTCATCATAGTCATCAGCGTGATGAGCGGGTTCGATCACGATTTGCGGGATAAAATTCTCGGCTTCAGTTCGCATCTCACCGTGACGCAGGCGGGCAGCACGATGAACAATTATTCCCAAGCGATGGCGGTGATCTCCGAAAATAAAAACGTGCGCGGCGTCTCTCCGTTTGTTCTGGGTCCGGTGTTGGTGGAAACGCAGGGCGACACGAACCGGCAGGCCTATCAGGATGCGCCGATGATGCGCGGCATTGACCCGCTGACCGAAGGCCGGATCAGCCGACTGCCGGAGGAAATTCAACCGGGTGGATCCTTCGACTTGAGCGGACGGGGGCTGCTCGTCGGCGTGGATTTTGCCAATAATTTGCATTTGCAGGTGGGCGATCATCTTTCAATTTATTCCATCCGGGAAATCAAGAAGATGAAGGATGCCTGGAACCGCAAGGATGATTTGAAAATCATTCCCGATGACTACGAGGTGCGGGGGATATTTGACGCCGGCTATTACGAATACAATTCCCGCGTCATTGTGACGTCGCTGGAAAACGCGCAGGATTTATATGATTTAAACGATTCCGTCCATGGCTTGTTCGTGATGCTGAATGATCCGAATCAGGCGGCGATTGTGAAAAAGCAGATTGAGCAGGCGCTGAATTTTAAGATGAATGAGGGCACATTTTATGCGCAGACCTGGATGGAGCAAAATTCCGGCATCCTGAGCGCGCTGGTGGTTGAAAAAAACGTGATGTTCTACCTGCTGTTTTTCATCGTGCTGGTGGCGGCGCTATGCATCCTGAGCGCGCAAATCACCTTCGTTATCCAGAAGACGCGCGAGATAGGAATGTTGAAGGCGCTGGGCGCGACCAAGCTGCAAATCTCCGGTATTTTCCTCGGCCAGAGCGCCATCATCGGCGTCATCGGCGTGGCGGCTGGCTATGGGTTGGGGATGCTGGCGGTGGCGTATCGGAATGAATTTTTGCACTTCATGCGCACCGTGACCGGCTGGGAATTGTTCCCGGCGTCGGTCTATGGCTTCGGCGAGTTGCCGGCGCTGGTCATGCCCCGCGACGTGGTGGTGATATGCCTCAGCTCGTTCGTAATCTGCATTCTTGGCGGCCTGCTGCCTGCGATTCGCGCCGGCAGTTTGAAGCCCGTGGAGGCGTTGCGTTATGAGTGAATCCCTTCTATCCGCGCGCGGACTCAAAAAAACCTACGTTATGGGCAAGCGCACACTGGAAGTGCTGCGCGGCGTGGACTTGGAAATCGCCCGCGGCGATTTTGTGGCGCTGCGGGGCGCGTCTGGTACGGGCAAAAGCACGCTGCTCCATCTCATCGGCGGCCTCGACACGCCGAACGCCGGCGAAATATGTTTCGACGGCCAGAAGGTCTCAAAATTTTCCGAAAGCGAACTGACGCATTTTCGCAATCGCCGGGTTGGTTTTGTCTTTCAGGCTTACCATCTGTTGCCGGAACTGACCGCGCTGGAAAATGTCGTTCTGCCGGCGCGCATAGCGCGGATCACCCCCGGCAGGGCGGCAAAACGCGCGGCGGAACTGCTGGCCCGCGTCGGGCTCATGGACCGGCTGGATCATAAACCGTCCGAGCTATCCGGCGGCGAACAGCAGCGCGTCGCCATCGCCCGCGCTTTGATCAACGAACCGGAACTGCTGCTGGCCGATGAGCCGACGGGCAACTTGGATTCCCAGACTGGCGGCGAAATCATTGAGCTGCTCAAAACCTTGCGCCCGGAAAAGCAGATGACCCTCGTCATCGCCACCCACGACACCAAGGTCGCCGCCTCCGCGCCGCGCGTGATTGAGCTGGTCGATGGACGGATTGCTTCCTGATTTACGATATGCGATTGACGATCGACGAGCAAATGGTCGCAAGCCCGTAAATTGTCATTCGTGATGCGTCATTCGTCAATGCGATGAGCCGTGATTACTGGGAACACCGCTATCAAACCAAGGACATGACTTGGGAAAAAGGCGCGCCCGCGCCCGGCTTGGTGGATTTTTTGGCGGCGCACCTGGATTTAAAACGCGGAACCGTTTGCGTTCCCGGCTGTGGAACTGGAAACGATGTGCGTGAGTTTGCCAGAGCCGGCTTCTCCGCTTGCGGTTTTGATTTCGCGCCGAGCGCGATTTCGCTGGCCGAAATGAAAACCCAAGCTGCCTGTCTCACGGCGAAATTCCGGCTGGCGGATTTTCTTCACGCCGAGCCGCCGCAGAAATTTGACTGGTTGTTTGAACATACTTTGTTCTGCGCCATCCAACCCCGTGAGCGCGACGATTATGTCCAAGCTGTTTTACGCTGGCTGAAGCCGGGCGGAAACTATCTGTCGGTGAATTATTTTGACTGCGGCCCGGACGGTCCGCCGTGGCCAACGACCCGCGAGGAGCAGTTGAAAAGATTTTCGGCTTGTTTTAATTTGCAGATGGACTGGACGCCGCGCTCGTATCCAAACCGCGAGGGCAAAGAACGGATGTTCTGGTGGGTCCTGGCGGGCGGCCCCAACCGGGCGGCCGCCATTGATTAAATAGGTTACCGGTTTATTATTTGAATCATGCTTGAAGATCGTGATTACATGAGGCAGCCGGAGTTCGAGGAACACCGCTGGCGGCCTAGCTTTCGTCTGCGGTGGTCGTGGACGCTTGGGCTGGTGGTCGTCAATGTCCTGGTATTTATCATTGAATGCGTGCTTTGCGGCTATCCGCCGGCATTCTCCCAAGACAATTATTTTGCGTTGAGCGTCGAGGGCATCAAGCACGGCTATGCCTGGCAGTTCCTGACCTTCCAGTTCATGCACGCCGGGCTGCTGCATATTTTTTTCAATTGCTGGACAATATTTATTTTCGGCCGGCAGCTTGAGGCCGAGCTGGGTGCCGGCCGATTTTTGGCGCTCTATTTTTCGAGCGGTGTGATTGGCGGCGTGGTCCAAATTGCCGGTGGAATGGCCTGGCCGGCCCACTTTGGAACGGCCACGGTCGGTGCCTCCGCTGGGGCGATGGGATTGATGGCGGCGTTTGCGGTTTTGTATCCGCAAGAGCGGTTGACCATGCTGCTTTACTTTTTTCCGATCACAACGCGCGCCAGAACCCTCATCTGGGGCATTGCCGTTTTGTCGGTCCTGTGCATCTTATTTCCCAATTCGTTGGTCACGCTGCTGCTGGGCAATAATATTTCCAACGCCGCGCACCTCGGCGGCTTGGCAATGGGATGGTTTTACGTAAAAAAAATCCTGAAGAACCCTGCGCTCATTGGCATGGGACTGGAAACGCCATTCGTTCCGGCCAGGCGGGTGAGGAAAATACCGGAGATTCAGGAGGAAGTTTCCGCCGGCGAATTTCTGGAAAGCGAAGTGAATCCGATCCTCGACAAAATCTCCGCGCACGGCATCCAAAGTCTCAGCGGACGCGAGCGTGATATCCTTGAAACCGCCCGTCGCAAAATGGTCAAATGATTTTAGGTGAACGCCGTTACGCCGCCGCCGGCTGATTTCCCGTGCGTTTCTCAATTGAAAATCCGCCGCTGAAGCGGCATTATATTTGGATGCATCGTAAAATCCTTTGCCGCCTGCTGGCTGCGGTGTTGTTTTGGGCGGCGACCGGGAATCTTTCGGCGCAGGGGACTGCCATTTTTTATCAGGGCCGGCTCAACGTCGGTGGTTTGCCAGCCAGCACCAACTTTGATTTTCGCTTCACAGTTTATGACGCGGTCACGAACGGCTACAGCGCAAGTATTTCGTTGACCAATGCCGCCGTGCCGGTGGCCAATGGGCTGTTCAGCGTGAAACTGGATTTTGGTTCCGGCGTTTTCAGCAGCACGGACAACGGCTCGAATTACTGGCTGGACATCGGCGTGCGCGCCGTCGGCGGCACCAATTTCACCGTATTGTCGCCGCGCCAACCGATCCTGCCGGTGCCTTATGCCATCTTTGCGACGAGCGCGAGCAACCTGCTGGGTGGTTTGCCAAGCTCACAGCTCGTCGGCACGCTGCCATCCGCGCTGCTGGCGGGAACGTATTCCGGTAGCGTCAGTTTTCCCAACGCCGCCAACTCTTTTTTTGGCACTTTTTCGGGCAACGGTGCCAGCCTAAACAGTCTGAACGGTTCGGCGATCACCTCCGGCACGGTGGCGGATGCGCGCTTGACGGCCAATGTGGCGCTGCTGAACGCCAACCAGACTTTTACCGGCACCAATAAGTTCACCGGGACGAATTTTTTCAACGGGGCCAACACCTTCACCAATTGGGGCAATTCATTCGTCGGCAGTTTTTTCGGCAACGGCCTGGTTGGCTGGCTGCCGGTGTATGGAACCGCTACGAATGCGACGATTGACCACGGCTATCTGCTGCTCAATTCCGGCCTGACCACAGTGACGCTGCCGACGACGCCGTTGTCGGTGGGCGACATCGTGCGGGTTTCCGGAGCGGGCGCGGGTGGCTGGCTGGTGCAGGAAAATTCCGGCCAGTCCATCATCGGAAGCTTTGCCAGTTACGCCAACTGCTATGTGGTGACTTTTATGACCGCCGGCAGGTATAATTATAATGGCTTTGCCGCCTCAGCCGACGGTGTCAGGATGTATGCCGTTGGCGGCGATACCACAGGTATTTATGCGTCCGCCGATTCCGGCCGGACTTGGAGTGCTGCGGGTTCGTTTTCCGGTTCCTGGAAGTCTGTCGCCTGTTCGGCAAATGGAGAAATTGTTTATGCCATTCCCGCCGGGAGCGGGGCGATCGAGAGATCCACCGATGGTGGTGTGAATTGGACGGCCATTTCCGCGAGCGCAAACTGGGGCAGCATTTCCTGTTCAGCCGATGGAAGCAAATATTTTACCGGCAACGTTGCCTGTTCCGGTGATGGAACATTTTTGGCAAAACTGTCCGGCGGAGCTATTACGGTTTCCACCAATGGAGGCTTAAGCTTTGATGTCAATGTCACCAGCCCCGGCGTTGTAAGTTGTCTGGCCGCTTCCAGCGATTGCACCCGGCTCGTAGTCGGTGGAAACCCCGGCCTGCTTTGGGCCACGTCCAATCGCGGGGCAAAGTGGACGGCCCTCACCGCCACCAACCAGTATTGGTCCAGCGCGTGGATGTCGGCGGACGGCAGCCGGCTGGCGGGCGCGGTGGCCACGGTTGGCGTCAATGGCGGTCTTTTTTATTCCAGCACCAGCCCGCAGCCAAACACCATCAGCACCAACAGTTCCATCGGTGGCAGCCGGGGTTCGGCGGTCGAACTTCAATTTATCGGTTCCGGCCTGTTCATTCCTGTCAGTTCCTCTGGTCTGCTGTGGTCGAACTGAATGACTGCAAACGCTGCTGGCGTAAAAATTCCTCCAGTCCTCTTTTCAACCGGTTTTAGAATGAAAAATTAGCGCGTGAAAAAACACTGCAATTGGGAAGAAAAAAATACCGATTCATTTTTGCCCGGCTGTAGAGTTTGCCGGGAAAGCAGATTCGAGAGAAGAACTGCAACCGTCCATAATTCATCCAGCCGCAGGTGATTTTGAGACACAGCCTGTCTCACTTTATAACCGGCTGGCAACCGCCTAATTCAAGTTCGTCAGGCCGTGGGCCACTTAATTTCATTCTTGGCGGTTTCCGCGCCAAAGTGAAAACCGGTTTCATCCTGATAACCCGTGGGGATTTGGAGCACGCTCTTCAAATTGGCGAGGAGTTCGTGCAGGTGCGCCCCGAGCGAGTTGGTGGTCAGCCACGGACGAACCACCGCGATGGAATATTGTTTTGTTGTCATGCTTATTCATTTAGCAATGATCATGCCAACTGTTCAAACAAGGCCTGTTGGTTGCCGGCGGATGTTCGGTGGTGTGATTCAATCATGCTTTGTCCGAATGTAATGGAAGAGATACTGCTGCGCGTAGCCGGCGTGCGGGCCGAAGTGTGTGGTGGTAAAGCGGCGCAGCCGTTTATCGCTGGCCCGGCGGCGGGGAAAATACAGCGCTTGCAACGCGCGCTCGATCCATACATCCACCGGAAACGTGGAGTCAAATCCGTAGGCGAACAGTAGCACGCAATCGGCGATTTTCCCGCCTACGCCGCGCAGGCGCATCAGCTCGGCGCGGGCGGCGGCGTAATCCAGCGAGCGGATTTTTTCGAGCTCGAAGTTGCCGTCGGCGATCTGCCTTGCGGCGGCGAGCAGGCTCGGCGCACGGAAGCCCATCTTGCAGGCGCGCAGTTCCGCCTCGGATGCGGCGGCGAGACGCTGTGGGGTGGGAAAAACGACGGCCAAGGCTGGCGTAGCGGCTTGCGGCAGAAAGCCGTATTTGTCAGGTTGCAAGGTTTTGCGGCGCTCTGCCGAAAGACCGCTACAAGGCTCGCCATACCGTTCGCAGAGCAGCGCGACGATCTGACGGATTTGCACGATTTGTTTCGTAGAAGAAAGAATGAACGACGCGAGACATTCCCACGGATCCTGCCGCAGCAGCCGCAGTCCGCAACATGCGGCAACCGCGTCGCGCATCGGCGCGTCTTCGGGAAACGTTTTCAGAATGGCGGGCAAATCAATTTCCGACTGGAGAAAATTGCGGAGCCAGTCCCAATTTTCCACGCGACCGGTGGTCTCGGCATGAATGCCGGCTTCCGTCGGCGTGAGTTGGACGAAATGTTCGCCGATTACGCCATGCCAGGAATTTTCGATCCGCTGCCAGCGAAACACCTGGCCGGAGTCGAGCGTCGCCGTCAGATCGTAATCGCGCACCGGCAGGAGGATTTTCGACGCGGCCATTTTATTTCAAATGGTAGCAGCCGAAAATTTGCACGCGTTGGAAGATGCGGCCGTCGTCCAGCTTGACCTCGCGCACGCCGAGGTTGGTGACGGCTTCAAATTCCGACGCCATGCGCGCAGGCGTGGGCAGCGGCTGGGGAATTTCCGCAAACGCAATCGGTTCACGCCGCAGCCATTTCCCCACCCAGCCCGGCTCCAGCGGATACGGATCCAGCCGCACGACGAAGATCGCATTGTCGCCACGGCGGTGAGCGCGATAATTGTAGCTGTCCCAGAAATAAAACTGATTGGCCGGCGCGTCCGCATCAAGGCAATAAACCAGCGGCTGATCGGTCCGCACGGCGGCGCGGGCCGGCGGCGAGTAAAAGGAATAAATTCCCGTCCGCCCGTAATGATCGGCGATGATGAAGGCGTGGGGATCAAACTTGGCGCGTTCGGCCTCGACAAGCAGCGCAGTCTCGCGGCCGCCGCGCGCGAAATGCGCGTGCGTCGGATCTTTGTCCCCGGGCAGCTTGTTGCCGGCGAGACGGCCGATCAGGTCGCCGTCGTGCATGAAAACGGAGACGATGAGGCCCAGCAGCATGGCGGCGGCGAACCAGGGTTTGATGCGGATTTTGCTCTCGCTCCAGAACGCCACCATCAGGCAGAACATCGGCGGCACGGCGGCGGCAATCCAGTTCGGCAGCGAGCGCGAGTGAAACGAAAACAGCCAGTAGCCGCCAAACAGCGGCGCGCTCAGGCACAGCAGAAAAAACCACAGAGGTTTTTCCTGGCGTTGTCGCCAGGCGGCCGCCATCGCCCACAGCGCGGCGATGAAGAAAATGGGATTGAGAAAGCCGGCTTCCGCGCTGGTGAACTCGAAGAAGTAATTCAGCGTGGGATGCCACGCGCTGTGCATCCCGGCGTCGCCCGCCACTTGGTTGACGGTGGTCCAGCCATGTTGCGCATTCCAAATGATCACGGGCAAAGTGCAAAGCGCGAAGACGCCGAGCGCCAGCCACGGGCCGGCTTTGCGCAGATGAATGCGCGCCGACGGTTGCAGCGCGAAGAAAATTATCCAGCAGACGATTTGCAGCATCGCGGTGTATTTGCAGAGGAAGCCGAGCCCGAGCGCAAGGCCCGCGACCAGCCAGTCGCGCGTTTTGCCGTCCGCCTGCACCGCGCGCCAGCCGGCGACGCCGGCCCACATCCAGCAGAGCACCAGCGGCGGATCAATCGTCATCAGGATCGAGCCGGCGACGAGCAACGGCGTGGCGAAAGTGATCAGCAGCAGGCAGAACCCCGCGCGGGCGCCGACTTCGCGCGCCATGAAACGCAGCACGAGCACGCTCAGCAGCGCGGCGAACACCGGCGAGAAAAAGCGCACGCCGAATTCCGTGTCGCCGAAGAGCAACGTGCCGGACCACTGGATGAACGCGATGCCCGGCGGCTTGCTGCAATATGACAGCGCGAGATGTTTGGACCAGAGCCATTGATACGCCTCGTCCTCGGTCAGGCCGATGCTGCCAGTGGCAAGAAAAATCCAGCGGCCGATGAGCGCGAGAAAAATCACGACGTAGCCTAGGCGCAGCCATTCCTTTTCCGATTTCCGATTTCCGATTTCCGATTTTGGAACCGCCTCCGGCTGCAACCGGTTTGGCAATTGCGTGTGCCACGCGGGGAAATATTTTTTCCCGATGAAATTCCAGAGCGTTTGCAGCAGCAAGACGAAGGCGATAGCATAGCCCGCACCGAGAATTGCGCCCGCCGTCACGTCGCTGGGATAATGTACGCCGTTATAGACGCGTGAAAAGGCGACGCTGGCCGCCAGCGGAAACAGGAGCCACGCGCTGCGCCGGTAGAATAAAAAAGCGACCGTGGCGAGCGCAAACCAGTTGGCCGCGTGGGCGGACGGGAAACTGTGGCGGTTCGCATTGGCCGGCAACGAGCCGTCGGCCATCGGCGCGACATAGCCTTTGCCAGTCTCGCCAAAGAGTCGGGCGTCGGGCTGGGTGACGAACGGGCGCGGCCTGGCGACGGCATCCTTGATCGTGCCGACGACCAGCGGATCACCGAGGCTGACGACCAGCGCCATCAGCAGCACACACAGTCGCAGGCGCACCGAACCGAAAAACAAAATCACCGGCACCGCGAGGATGATGGCCGGCAGCCACGGCACACCGTTTCCGCTCAAGAGCGGCATGAGCCAGTCGAAGAACGGATTGGCTAGCGTGCTGTTAATGAAATGAAACAGCGCAGTGTCGAACGAGAAAAACCAGTGCATCCGGCGGAATGATAACGGGCGAGGGGAGTTAAACCAAACTCATTTACGGCTGTCGTCATTTTGCCTTGGCAACCAACTGCATCGCCTCGGCGGTCAGCGCGGTGATTTTGCCCCAGGATTTTTCGGCGACCAGCATGCGTTCAGCCATCCACGAACCGCCGACGGCCGCGACCTGCGGCAGCGCGAGATAATTCGGCAGCGAAGCGGCGGTGATGCCGCCGGTGGGAATGAATTTGACGCCCGTGTGGCCGAACGGTCCGATGAGGGCCTTGAGCACGTTCACGCCGCCGAAGGTTTCCGCCGGGAAAAATTTTAATTGTTTCCAGCCAAGTTCCAGCGCTCGCATCACTTCCGTGGGCGTGATGACGCCGGGAAACAGCGGCAGCTGGTGGTCGTGCGCCGCCGTTGAAACCGCTGCGCTCAAGCCGGGCGACACGCCGAACTGCGCGCCGGCATCCACCGCCTGCTTCACGTTGTCTGCCGTGAGCAAGGTGCCTGCGCCCACCACGGCGTCGGGCAGCGATTGGCGGATGCGTGCGATGGCCGCCGCCGCGCCCGCCGTACGAAAAGTGACTTCCAGGCAGTTCAAACCGCCGGCCAGCAGCGCCTCGGTGAGCGGTACGGCGTCCTCCGGCCGGTCAATCACTGCCACGCAGACGAGCCGTGGTTTCAAAATGAATTCGGTATTCATAAAATGGTCAGGCAAGGATACAGGGTTGCAGCCGCGAGTGAACCTGAAATCGAATCGCGATTTTTGTTTTTAATCTTCAACTTTTTAAATTTAAATTCCCCGATGAACATTGCCGTTGAACATATCGCCATTCCCGCCGCCAATCCGGTCTCTCTCAAACGCTGGTATGAACGTGTGCTGGGCGCGCAGCCGGTCTGGGATAACGGCCAGAACCCGCTGACGTGCCTCATTTCATTGGGTAAGGTGTGGTTTGAAATTTATCAGGCCGAAGCGCCGCTGTCCGAACGTGGCAACAACAAACTCGCCGGCTACCGGCATCTCGCTCTGCGCGTGCCGTCACTGACCGCCGCCAGGGCGGAACTAGAGGCGCGCGGTGTGAAGTTCGCGGAAGAAGTCCGGCCGGCGGCGGGCGGCGGTAAGGTGTTGTTTTTCGAGGACGGCGAGGGCAACCTGCTGCACCTTGTGGAGCGCCCGGCGGATTTTCAGGACGGCCTGAAAACGCCGGTCGGTTAATATGGAAACGAGCTGCCAGCGTCATTAATGTTTGATGAAGAATGCCAACCGCCAGGAAGTTCAAGCCCATGGCCATCCGCTGGTCTGGCTCACCGGCGCGAACGGGCTAATCGGAAATTATCTCGTCCAGACGGCGGCCCGTTTTGCCCCGCGCTGGCGCATGCGGGCGTTGACGCGTGCGGATTTTGACCTGCTCGACTTCGCCGCCGTTGACCGCGAGTTCATCCAAGATCAACCGCGCCTGGTCATCCACTGCGCGGCCATTACGACGGTCAGCGACGCCCAGCAACAGCCAGCGCTGGCGCGGCGCGTGAACGTGGAGGTCACGAGGCGGCTGGTGGAACTGGCGGCGGAAATCCCGCTGGTTTTCTTTTCCACGGACCTGGTGTTTGACGGGCGCAAAGGCAGTTATACCGAGACGGATGCGGTCAACCCGCTGCACGTTTATGGCGAGACGAAAGTCGCCGCTGAGGAACTGGTCCTCAATAATTTGCGACACCTGGTCGTGCGCACGTCCCTCAACGGCGGCGTTTCGCCCACGGGCGGCCGGGCTTTCAACGAGCAGCTGCGCCGGTCGTTGGCGCAAGCCGGGCCGGTGATGAAGCTGTTCACGGACGAATTCCGCTGTCCGCTGCCGGCGGTGGAAACGGCGCGGGCGGTCTGGGAACTGGTGGCGAAAAATTGCGCGGGCCTTTACCACGTTGCCGGCGCGGAAAAACTGTCGCGGCGGCAGATTGGCGACTTGCTCCGCCCGCGCTGGCCGGAAATTACCTCGCTGATTGAATCCGGTTCGGCCATGGATTTTCCCGGCCCGACGCGTGCGCTGGACACGTCGCTGGATATTTCCAAGGTGCAAAAAGTCTTGTCCACGCCGCTGCCCGGGCTGGGCGAATGGCTGGCGGCGAATCCGGCGGAAAGTTTCTAGGCCACCCGCCCACCAAAAAAACTCGTCGCCGGGCGGCTGGGCGCTTGCAGCGTCCGGTCACTTCGCTTTCAATTCCAGAACCGTGATGGAGTAGGGGGGGAATTCGCGGGTGAAACTGGTGCCGAGGCCCTTGGTTTTTTCAGTGATAGGCACAATCTTTTTCGGCGCTTGGATGGAATTGGTGTCTTCCGGACTGCTGGCTTGCAAGACTATCGCGGTGCCTTTGGCGGCGATGCTGGCGACGCCGGTGATCTCCACTTTCACCGGCTGCGTGGTGCCAAGGCCGTTGACGACTTTCAGGAAAATCGTCCCGCTCCGGCTGTCGCGCGTGGCGTCAAAAAACAGTTTCTCCACCGGCTGCGCCGGCGGACGCGGCTGCAACACGCCTTTGCGTTTGCTGGCCGGCGGTTGCCAGGATACCACCGGAATGTTTTCGCCGGCGGTGGCCAGCACGGTGTCGCCGTGTTGCGTGCTGAACATCTTTTGCGCGTAATAGGAGGGTGAACCGTAGCTGGTGAGCGCGTCGTAGCCGATGAGGTCGCTGGGCCATTGCATCGAACCGCCTCGGCCCAGGTCGCTGACGTTGACAAACAGTGGGGCGTAGCAAGAAATCAGGATGAGATCGGAATTGCGTTCCATGCCGGTCATCCACGCCGCGTCACCGAGCGCGCCGGCCATGTTGGGCGTGGGACTGCCGGAACGGGTGGCCCATTCGCCAACGAAAACTTTTGGGCCGGTGCGTTCATGGCGGTCATATTCGTGGGCGCGCAGTTCCATGGCCTCCTCGGAATTAGGATAAAGATGATCGTCCACCAAATCCGGCACGCGCGATTTCACCCGGGTGGTGGCGATGACCTTAAGCTGTGGATATTTCGCCTTAAACGCGTCGAAAAATTGCGCGAAGCGCCCCTCGTAGCTGCCGGATTTGTCAAACCAGTCCTCGTTGCCCACTTCGACATAATGCAGTACAAACGGTGCCGGGTGGCCGTCTTGGACGCGTTGCGCCCCCCACGGGGTGTTCGTTTCGCCGGTGACATATTCAATCTCATCCAGCGCGTCTTGGACGTAGGGTTTCAGGCCCTCACCGGGCTTGATGTAGTCGTGTTGCAGCGCATAGCCGGCATTGACGGCCAGCACGGGTTCCATGCGCAGGTCTTCGCACCAGCCGAGAAACTCCAGCAGGCCGAATCCGTCCGTGGACCAGTAATTCCACGGGCTGCGGTGGCCGGCTCGCTGCGCCGGGTCGCCGATGGTTTTCTTCCAGTCAAACCGCTCGTTGAAGTTATCCCCTTCGAGATAATTGCCGCCGGGGAAGCGAAGAAATTTCGGCTGCATCTCCGCCAGCAATTGCATGATGTCCGGCCGGCGGCCGTTCGGCCGTTCTTTATACGTCGGCGGAAACAGCGACACCTGTTGGAACCAGATTGTGCCGGGCGAAGCCGTGGTGAGGGTGAACTGATTGTTTTTGGACGGCGCCACCTTTCTGGTTTTTAGTGTGACGTCGAATTTTTTCCAGTCGCCGGTCAGGCCGTTGATGGTCGCGCTGGCAAAATTGGTTTTGCCATCCGCGCTGGTGATGGCGGCGGTCAGCGGGCCGCTGAAACCGCCGGCCGCTTTGGCGTAAAACGAAACGTGGTAGCTGGTCTTGGGCCGGACCGGTATGCCCCAGTAGCCGCCGTTCACGATGCCGGCCGGTGAATCTTTCGTGGCCGCTGCCGCGTCCAGTTTCAAGCTGGTGTCCAGGGCGGTGTTGAGTGGCGTGGCGGGATCGAGCGCAATGGTGGCACTGCCCTTGGCGCTCCAATACTTCACCGCGTTGGTACTGGCCTTGAACGTGCGGTTGCGCAGAAGTTCGCCGTAAAGTCCGCCTTCGTAGGAAAAATTGATCTCCTCGGTCATCAGGCCATAAAGCGTCGGGCTGACCCTGGCCGTAATCTGGTCAGCCTTGATTTCCAGGACCGGGATCAGATTCGTCGTCTCCGCGTGCAAATTCGTCGCCGTGCCGCCGGTGCCGAGGAGCATTGAAACCAATAATTTTACCGGCCATCGGCCGGAGGTGGGTTTTGACATGAAGTTCATGCGTAAATTATTTGGTTTGGCCTAATGAAAAGTCCAATTTATTCGCCGCAAAAATTGGCAAGACCGGCGGTGTCGGGTAATGGCACATTTCGCGCACAGAGCGTTAAGGTGGCGCTGGGAAAAATTATTTTGGCTTCCTTTGCGTTCTTCGTGCGATCCATAAAAAATTTCAAATCAGGCCATCGCCGTCACCCGGCCCGTAGAGGGAGGCTGGAACAAACGATTAACGTCGTTTCATTAGTACTGGGCCTCAGCCCGGTGCTAATGAGAAAAGTTTTCGCACCAACTCATTTTAATTACGGACCCTTGGTGCGCGTGACGATTTGCGCAGCCGCCCAGCGCGCGTGTTCGGCAATCAACGGTTCAGGGTCTTGCGCGGCTCTTTCCAAGGCGGGCAGGGCGGATGGATCGCCCGCATTCCCCAGCGCCACGCAGACATTCCGCAGCAGGCCGCGCCGTTTCGTCCGCACCATTGGCGTGCCGGCGAATCTGGCTTTGAAGCCGGCGGCGTCAAGTTGGAGCAGTTCAATTAAACTGGGCGACTGCAAATCTCCCCGGATGTGCGGTTTCATCAAATTGCCTTCGCGGGCAAACCGGTTCCAGGGGCAGGCCGCAAGACAATCGTCGCAGCCATAAATCCGGCGGCCGATGGCCGGGCGCAGTTCCACCGGAATCGCGCCTTTCAATTCAATTGTCAGGTAGGAAATGCACCGGCGCGCATCCAGTTGAAACGGCGCGGTGATGGCATTCGTCGGACACGCCGCGAGGCAGCGGGTGCAGTTGCCGCAGTGGTTTTTCTCTGGCGCATCCGGCGCCAGCTCCAGGGTCGTCAAAATCTCCGCGAGAAAAATCCAGTTGCCGAGCCGGCGGCTGATGACGTTGGTGTGTTTGCCGACAAAGCCCACGCCGGCGCGTTGGGCGAAATCGCGTTCCAACAGCGGACCGGTGTCCACATACCAGAGCGAACGCGTCTCCGCGCCGCCAAGTTGGTTGACAAAGTGCGTCAGGCTTTTCAGGCCTTCACCCAGCACGTCATGGTAGTCGGTGAATTGGGCATACCGGGCCACCATGCCGGATTTCCAATTTTCATTTTCGAAATTTTGAGTTTCAGTTTTATAACTGGCCGCCAGCCCGATGACGCTTTTCATGCCGGGCAAAACTTTCTGTGGTTCGACGCGTTTATCGGCATTCCGCTCCAGCCAGTTCATCTCGCCGTGTTTTTTTTGGGCCAGCCAATCTTGAAACGGCTCCGCGCTGGCGGGCGGTTCAGCGGTGGTGAAACGGCAGTCGTCAAAGCCGAGTTCCACCGCGCGTTGACGGATGGCGCTTTTCATCGCTCCGAACGCCGGGCCAGCTTGAACTGCAAAATGATCTGCTGCGCAACTTCGCGGGCGGAACGCTGGTCGGTGTTGATGAGCACGTCAGCCTGCTGGTAAAATGGCGCGCGGAGTTCCAGCAGTTCGCGGATTTTGCGCTGCGGGTCGGAATCGTGGAGCAGGGGACGATGCGACTGGTTGCGGACGCGCTCCCAGATTTTTTCCTTGGAAGCCCAGAGGCAGGCTACGAGCGCGTGCGTTTTCAGCGAAGTGAGATTTGCCGGTTCGGCCGGCAGGCCGCCGCCGGTGGCAATCACGGTCTGGCGGCGGGCGGTCAGTTCGCCCACCACCTGCCGTTCCAGCGCGCGAAACGCCGGTTCGCCGTCCTTGGTAAAAATGTCGGCGATGCTCCGGCCGGTGCGCGTCTGGATGAGGTCGTCTGTGTCGAGAAATTCAAAATGCAACTGTTCGGCAACCAGCCGGCCGACGGACGTCTTGCCCGTGCCCATGAAGCCGATGAGCGCAAGGTTGACGAGTTGGCGGTCGCTGTGCATCGCCATGAATTAGCGGAAATCGCCCGCCGACGCACGTCAAATTCAACGGCTCGACACCGCCGCCGATTTTTGGTATCTTCTGATTGTGAAATTGCCGCCGGTCATCTTGGCTTCGGCTTCGCCGCGTCGCGCGGAACTGCTCAAGCTGTTGCAGATTGATTACCAAATCGTGCCGGGCAACGTGGCGGAAGTGGCGCACGAGCACCTTTCCCCGCTGGAAATCTGCCAACTCAACGCCCACCGCAAAGCCTTTGCCGTGGCCAAGAAAATTCCCGACGCGCTGGTGCTGGGTGCGGATACGCTGGTGTTTCTTGATAATGAAATCCTCGGCAAGCCGCGGAACCTTGCCGCCGCGCGGCGGATGTTGGCGCGCCTGCAAGGCCGGCAGCACCAAGTCGTGACCGGTGTCAGCCTGATTCATTTGCGCAAGCATCAGGAACGTATTTTCGCCGTCAGCACCGACGTTTTGTTTCATCCGCTTGATGCCGCGCAAATCCGTGAATACGTTGCCGGGGTGCACACGCTTGACAAGGCGGGCGCCTACGCCATCCAGGAATCCGGCGAGAAAATTATTTCCGAAATCTCCGGTTCCTACAGCAATGTCGTCGGCCTGCCGGTGGAGTTGCTGCGCGAAGAACTGGCGGCGTGGGGCGAACCGAGAACTTAAAAAATCTCCGGCGCTCCCGGCGCGGTAAATGGTTTCAGCGCATCGCCGGATGCTCCGTCAGCAGCCGGTTCAGATTGGTTCTGGCCTCCGATAAATTGGGATCCAGTCGCAGCGCCTCGCGGAACCGGGCAGCGGCCCCGGTAAAAACTCCAATATTGGCATAGGCATTTCCCAGGTTGAATTGCGCGCGGGCGTAACCCGGCCGCACCGCCACGGAATTGCTGAAACAGTTTGCCGCGTTCGTCCAGCCGCCGTGCTGCGAAAAATAAATTCCTAGGTCGAACTGGATGTCGGCGTCGCGCGGCTCCAAATCGGCGGCCGCCTGCAGGTGGGCGAAGGCGTTGGTGGTTTCGCCCGCTTCCAGGAGGCTCATCGCGAGGTTGAACTGGCTTTGTGGAAAGCGCGGCTCCGTGTCCACCGCCGCCTGGTAGCAAATCCGGGCGCGCACGTCGTCGCCGGATTTTTCATAGGCTTTGCCGAGGCAGTTCTCGGCGGCATAATTGTCCACCGTCACGTCCACCGCGTGCCGGAACAGGGTGATGCTGTCGCGCCAGAGGACAATTTGATTGGCCGTCACCACCAGGCAGCCGGCCAGGGCCGCGCCGCCCAAAATCGGTAAAATGATTTTTCCCCGCGGCCGCCGGTCAAACAATTCCTTTGCCCCCCAGACGACCGCGATGAAAAAACCAATGCTGGGAATATAAGTATAGCGGTCAGCCATGGACTGCGCGCCGACTTGCACCAGCCCGATGGTGGGCACGAGCGTGCCGAGAAACCAGAACCAGCCGAAGGCGAGAAACGGCTGCTGGCGCCATTGGCGGACGCATAAAAGCGTCCAGACCGCCAGCATTGCCGCCGCGCCGAGCGCCAGCGCCACCGGCCAGTGACGCGGATGCGGATAAATGATGGCGAGATCGGCCGGCCAGAAAGTTTTGGCGGTGTAGCGCGCGTAGGCTAGCGCGGCGTTGGCGAAGCGTTCGCTCCACGCCATTTTCGACACCACCGCGCCGCCGCCGGATTGAACGAGATACGTCACCGCGCTGGCGGCCGCCGCGAGCAGGAAAAACGGGACTTTTTCCAGCAGCAGCTGGCGAAAATTGGAAGCCGGCTGCCGGAAGTTTGGAATTCGTTGGAGCGGCCAAAAATCCAGCAGCAGCAATGCGAATGGGAGCGTCACCACCATCGGTTTGCTCATCAGTCCGAGCGCAAAAAGAAACAGCGCGAGCAGATAATAGACTTTGGACTTTGGACTTTGGACTTTGACCAAACCCGCATACCGCACATACACCATGAGCGTCTGCAGCCAGAAAAAAGTGCTCAGCACATCCTTGCGTTCCGCCGCCCACGCGACGGATTCCACATGGAGCGGATGCCACGCGAACAATGCCGCCACGAAGGCGCTGCGCCACAGTGCACCGGTGCTGCCGCGCAGAAATAGAAAGACCAGCAGCGTGTTCGAGATATGAAAAAGCAGGTTGACTAGGTGATGCCCGCCGGCATAAACGCCGAACACGTTGCAATCCGCTTGATGCGAAATCCAGGTGAGCGGGTGCCAATTGGCCTGTTCACTCGTCGTGAATGCCCAGACCAGATTGGTTTCGTTCAGTCCGCTGGTGACATGGGGATTGAAGACGATGTATTGCTCGTCATCAAAAATAACGAATGGATGGCGGGTGATCGGCCAGTAGATTGCCGCCGTTACCAGCGCGAGGACGAGGACGATCAGTGCGAAATATTTTTTTTGGAGGTGTGCTTCCGTCATAGCTCAAAGCCAGACCGTCTCCCGCTGCCGCTGGTGGAAACGAACCGTCTCCGTGTAACCGACGCTGCGGGCCAGCTCGACCGCCTCGGTGAAATTCAGGCCGACTTCGCCCGGCGCGTGTGCGTCCGAACCGAAGGTGATGGGCACATGCTTGAGCAACGCCCGCTGGAGCAGTTCGCGCCCGGGATAAATCTCTTTGCAATCTTTCCGCAGGCCGGCGGTGTTCAGTTCAATCGCGCCGCCGGCCTGCGCTACGGCGTCCAGAAACGTTTCATAGAGCGGCGTGCAGTCCTGTGCCGGGCGGATGCCGAATTTTTTCGGCAAATCAGCATGCCCGATGATGTCAAACAGTTTTGATTTCGCTGCCAGCGTGAGCCGTTCAAAATAATTCGACCACACTTTCCAGGCGTCGCGTTTTTTCCACTCGGACAGCTTGGCCGGATTGTCAATATCCCATGACTCGGAGACATAGTGGACGCTGCCGATCAGGTAATCCCACGGCTGGCGCGCGGCGAGTTCGCAGATCCAGTCCTCATGGCCGGGCAGAAAATCCACCTCCAGCGCGAGGCGGATGGTGAGCTGGGGAAATTGCTTTTGCGCCAGCCGGACTTTGGCGACGTATTCATCCAGCTGGCCGGCGCGCATCCGCCAGTCGTCAAAATCATCATGGCGCATCGGCGAATGGTCAGAGAAGCCGATTTCCGTCAGGTTCAGTTCCACGGCGCGGCGCGCGTAATCCACCGGCTCGCCACTCGCGTGGCGGCAAAGCGGCGTGTGCATGTGATAATCGGCGGGTAACGACACGGCCGGGAGTTTCAAGTTTCAGCTTTCAAGTTTCAAGCGTCGAATGCGATTCTAGCCGGCTGGACGATGGAAAATTACCGTTTAGAAAAATCGTTCCAGCCTGGCCCATCATCACCCTGGTTGGCCCGGTGTTCCAAGACCTCCAGCCGGACGACGGTTTATTCAATCCGGCTGGGAAGCCTGGCGCGGCGTCAATTCTGCCAGCGCTCCGGGCAAATCAATTCTGTCCGGCTTCAAGCTGCTTGATTAGGATGGCCACGGACAAGCCCGCCAGCAGCGCCACCGACAGCTTGAAACGATCATGCGAATGAAATTGTAGTTCCGGCAGCAGGTCGCTGCTGGCGATGCAGAGAAACGAGCCGGCGCAAAACGCCAGCGCGCAGCCGAGCATGGCCCCGTGCGCGCCGGCAAAATGGCTCGCGCCAAAATAAAATAGCGCCGCACCCAGCGGACTCGCCAGCGCAAAGAAGCCGTTCAGGACGTGCCGGGAAAATTTTGATTTGCCGCCGGCGTGCATCAAGGTGGAGACCGCCATCGCGTCAAACGGCTTGTGTAAAATTACAACCAGCGCGACGCCGAGACCGGCCAGTGGCGCGTGTCCTTGCGCGCCGGCATCCACGGCGGCGGCGAGCGCCAGTCCGTCCAGCAGCGAGTGCAGCGTCAGCCCGAGCGCGGTGCCCACCCAGGAAAGTTGCTTGGCGGATTTGTCCGCGAGTGTGTGCGCGTGTTCGCCATGCTCATGCGCATGGGCTTGATCGTGTTCGCAGCAATCCTCCGGGTCGCCTTCCGGCAAATCGTGGTGGTGAAAATGAAAAAAGCGCTGGACGAAAAACATGACCAGAAAACCACCGAGCAGCCAGTTCACGGTGCGGTCGAGCGATTGGAGCTGCGCCACCGCATCCGGCAGGAAATGGAGTAGTGCAATGCCGAGCATCAGCCCCGCCACGAGGCTCACGGCCATTTGCAGCCGCGTATGGGTGAGATGAATTGCCAGCAGCAGCCAGCCGCCGGCGAGCGAGGCCAGCAGAACCAGGACACAATAAATCGCCAGCAATCCGCCAGGCGAAAGCCGGGGTGCGGTTGCGGTAATGGTTTCAGCAAACATGGCAACGATTTAACGATGTTAGCCGATAATTTGAAAATTGCGACAAAATGGTGAACCCCGGTAGTCACTCGTATAATTTTTTTATTTTCCACAAACAGTTGGTGGTTAGCCGGGCAAACATTGACTAATCCGCAGGGTTTCTTCGCTTCAATGCTCCATTAAGGGATCATGCCTTTGACAAATAATGATTGCAAAACGGGTAGGGCGGGCAGTCCTCTGACCGCCGAACTCGTGGATTGGTAATGGCGGCTGGCTGCAAAGACTGGCGCGCCCGGAGTGATGCGCTCTGCCCGCATTCCGTGAACGACCATGTCCCACTCCATTCGCATAATGAGCGGCATATGGTATGCTGTTAGTAGGATATGAATATGAGACTGTTAGCATTTATGTTGGGGGCAGCCGTCTCGGCTTTGTTCTTAACGGCCTTCATGGCCGGAAAGTTGGAATTCAAATGGCCGGCGTTGAACCAATTCGGCGACAGCAGCTTAAGTTCAAAATCCGTGAACTGGCTGGGAGGCATTGCCTTTATCGGTGCCTTGTTGATTTGCTTGATCTAGTGTAGTGGCCCGCAATTAACTACTCATTTGGCTGAACACTTGGATTGCGTGCAACCGGGTTGAACTTGGTCCAAGCGTCGGCGGCAGCGAGCGACCTTCTCAAGTATTTTCT
>Ga0302282_1000047_pt1 | contig 86785 bp, 60 predicted proteins | sample III_Fen_E1_3_FD_198763 | JGI IMG/M metagenome (GOLD analysis project Ga0302282, IMG submission 198763) | Peat permafrost microbial communities from Stordalen Mire near Abisko, Sweden - III_Fen_E1_3 | ecosystem: Environmental > Terrestrial > Soil > Wetlands > Permafrost | place: Sweden: Abisko... | reverse complement strand
ACTCTCTGCTCTGCAAGCACCGGAATCGGAATCCATCTATCCTTACGTCTCTCACTCTACGGCGGCAGAAAGCGCCCGTCTGAGCTATACAAGCCAAAGTCCATGGCGAGTTCGGGGTGATAGCCTCAAAGGTTATGGCATTGGCAGAAACAATGGATTTTGTGGTGATTGGCGCCGGGATCGCCGGTCTCCGGGCGGCCGTCGAACTGGCCATCCATGGCGACGTCCTCGTCGTCACCAAAGAAGCCGTCGCCGAGTCCAACACGGCCTATGCGCAGGGCGGCATTGCCGTGGCCATGGGTGGCCAAGCCGATGTCGAGCTGCACCTCGAAGACACCATCGCCGCCGGCGACGGCCTCGTGGACCCGGCAGCTGCGGAGGTGCTCGTGCGCGAAGGACCAGTGCGCGTCGCCGAGCTCATTCGCTGGGGAGCCTTGTTTGACCGCGAGGGCGGCGTGCTCGCCCGGACCCGCGAGGGCGCCCACAGTCTGCCGCGAATCCTCCACGCCAACGGCGACGCAACCGGGGCCGAAATCAGCCGCGCCCTGGCTGCCCTGGCACGCAGCAATCCGCGCATCCGCTTTGCCGAGTGGACCATGGTGGCTGGCCTCGTCGTTGCCGACGGCCGCGTCCTCGGAGCCGACCTGCTCGGGTCAGACAACCGCCTCACGCGCATCAGCACCCGCGCCGTCATCGTCGCCAGCGGTGGCGCAGGCCAGGTCTACAGCGACACCACCAACCCCGCCGTTGCCACCGGAGACGGCATCGCCCTCGCCGCCAACTCCGGCGCCGAGCTCTCCGATATGGAGTTCTACCAGTTCCATCCCACCGCGTTTGCCCTCGAAGGAGCACCCAGATTTCTTCTCTCCGAGGCCCTCCGCGGCGAGGGGGCGCTCTTGCGCAACCACCGCGGCGAGCGCTTCATGGAGCGCTACCACCGCCTGCTGGAACTTGCTCCGCGGGATGTCGTGGCGCGGGCGATCACGCGGGAGGGCTTCGGGCCGGATGGCCAACCCCTCCCCGTCTACCTCGACATGCGCGCTCTCCACGGTGTCGATCTGGCCGAGCGCTTCCCGGGCATCAGCCGGTTTCTCGCCGGCTACGGCCTCCAGCTTGCCCAGGATCTCATTCCAGTCCGCCCGGCAGCCCACTACCTCATGGGCGGCATTCGCACCGACCTCGACGGGCGCACAACCGTCACCGGGCTCTACGCCGCCGGCGAAGCTGCCTGCACCGGCGTCCATGGTGCCAACCGCCTCGCCTCGAATTCCCTGCTCGAAGGCCTCGTCTTCGGTGCACGCGCGGCCAACGCGGTCGTCTCAGACCTCGCGCTCTTGCCACTGGTGCCACTCGCGGCGCGTGAGGAGTCGCTCGGCCTCGTCGATGGCGATACCATGGAGACCGCGGTCACCGAGTTGCGCCAGGCCATGTGGCGCAACGCCGGGCTCCTCCGCGACGAACCTGGCTTGCGCGCCGCCCTCGCAGCCATCGCCGCCGTTGACGCCCAGCTGCCCCCTCTCGACTCCGGCCTCGGAAGCAGGCGGCTCTTTGAGGCCCGCGCCCTCATCCGCGTCGCCCAGGCAATTGTCGAAAGTGCCCTGGCCCGCCACGAAAGCCGTGGAGCGCACTACCGGAACGATTTCCCGCAGCGGGACGATGCGAACTTCGGCCAACACTCCTCGTGGAGATACAGCGGCTGACAGCCCTCTCGGCGTCACACCCGCTCCAGCACCGCCGCAAAGAACCCATCCGTCTCCATCCTCCCCGGCACCAGCTTCAGCGCTCCCGAAACATCCACGGCCGCCAGCAGAAACGCCGCTCCAGCCTCCGTCAAACGCCCCTCAGCCTTCAGCTCCCCGAACCGCCCGGCCACGGAAACCTGTCGCCAACCGGGATTCTCCGCCAGCACCGCGGCCACCACCGCCCCATTCTCCTCCGGCTCCAGCGAGCACGTCGAGTACACCACCCGCCCCCGCGAAAGCCGCAGCGCCGAGCGCAACAGCCCAATCTGCCGCTCCTGATGCTTCCCCAGCTCTTCCACCCTCAGCCGGTGCCGAATCTCCGGATTCCGACCCAGCGTCCCCGTCCCGCTGCACGGCACATCGGCCAGCACCACGTCGAACGGCTCCGCCTCCAGCGTCTTTCCATCCCCCAGCACCAGCTCAATCCGCCCCGTCAGCTCCGGCTGCCGCATCCCCTCAAACCGCTGACCGATCGCCAGCATCCGCGCCGGATTGCTCTCGCACGCCACCACCGTCGCCGCCCGGTTCCGCTCCGCCAGCACCAGCGTCTTGCCCCCCGGCGCGGCGCACATGTCCAGAATCCGCGCTCCCTCACCCGCCAGTTCCGCAATCAACTGCGATCCTTCTTCCTGGATCCGCACCCAGCCATCCCGCAGCAACGGGCTCGCCGTCACATCGCCCCCAACCACCACCCGCGCCGCCGTCAGCAGCGCTCCCGGCTCCAGCAGAATCCCGTCCACCGCCAGCTCTGCCTCCGCCTCGGAAGATCCCATCCGCAGCGCCAACCGCGGCTGCTCCTGCCCATGCCGGCAAATCGCACCCGCCGCGTCCGCGCCAAACTCCGCCCGCCACCGCGCCACCAGCCACTCCGGATACGCCTGCGCTGCGTTCTGCTTCTCCGGCCTCGGCCCTGCCGCCACCTTACGCAACACTGCATTCACCATCCCCGCCGCAAACGTGTGCCCAGCAGCCTTGGCCAGCGCCACGCTCTCCCCAATCGCCGCATGGGCCGGAATACGATCCAGATACAGCACCTGATACGCCCCCACCCGCAGCGCAACCCGCACCTCCGCGTCCAGCTTCGCGTTCGGCTTGCTCAAGTGCGCCCGTATCGCCGCATCCAGCACCCTCTGCCACCGCAGCGCGCCCATCACCAGCGTCGTCGTCAGGTTCCGGTCGCTCTCCCGCAGCCCCGTCACCCGCTCCCCGCGCAGCAACTCGTCCGCGTGGCCCCGTCCCCGCTCCAACTCCAGCAGAATCCCAAATGCCTCCCGCCGCGCAGGCGATACCGCAAACGATCCCGCCTCAGGATTCGCCTTCTTCCCCGCCTTAGCCTTGTATGCCATTTATCCCAGCCTTGCCGATGCCGTCAGCGCGTTCCCGCGCAAAAAATCCCCCGCAGCCATCGCCTTCTTGCCCTCAGGCTGCACTTCCTCCAGCACCAGCCAACTTCCCCCGGCACACGCCGCCAGTAGCTGCCCATCCACCACCCGCAGTTCGCCCGGCTCACCCGTCCCCGCATAAGCGGCAACCCGCATCCGCGTCACACCCAGCTTCTTCCCGTCCAGCGCTGTAAACGCCCCCGGCCAAGGCTGAAATCCCCGCCAACGATGCCACAGCTCCTCCGCCGTCCGCACGCCAAAGTCCATCCGCCCGTCTTCCCTGTCCAGTATCCGCGCCAACGTCGCCTGGGAATGATCCTGTGTCTGCGGCACAATCGACCCATCCGCCAGCCCGGCAAGCGTCTTCACCATCAGCGGAGCACCATCCTCCGCCAGCCGCGCAAACACATCCACCGCCGTCCACTCTGGCTCAATCTCCAACGTCTCCTGCAGCAGAATCGGCCCCGTATCCAGCCCTTCTTCCAGCAGCATCGTCGTATTGCCCGTCACCGCTTCGCCCTCGGCCACCGCCCACTGTATCGGCGCAGCCCCCCGGTACTTCGGCAGCAGCGACCCATGCAGATTGATGCACCCCAGCCGCGGCAGCGCCAGCATCCACGGCGGAATAATCCGCCCGTACGCCACAACCACAATCGCATCCGGGGCAATCGCCTCCAGTTGCGCACGAAACTCCAAATTGTTCTTGATCTTCTCCGGCTGCGTCACAGCCAGTCCGGCCGCCAGCCCGGCCACCTTCACCGCAGGCGCCGTCAGCACCTGCTTCCGCCCCACAGGACGATCCGGCTGCGTCACCACCAGCGCAATCTCATGCCCCGCGCCCAGCAACGCCTCCAGCGTCGGCACGGCAAACTGCGGAGTCCCGCAGAAAACCAGCCGCATCCCGCCACGCTCTACCATTCCCCGGCCCGCTGCATCTTCCGTATCTTCCGCAGAGCAATATCTCGCTTCAGCGCGCTGATCCTGAAAATGAACAGCACCCCGTCCAGATGGTCAATCTCGTGCTGCATGCACCGCGACAGCAACTCCTCGCCCTCGGCCTCAAACCACTTCCCGTACTCGTCCTGGGCGCGAATCTTCACCTTCGCAGCACGCTGCACCTTCTCCCGAATCTCCGGAAAGCTCAGGCAGCCCTCTTCCTCGTACAGCTTGCCCTCGCGCTCAATCACCTCGGGATTGATCAGCACCATCTTCGCCTTTGGGTCCTTGGCGTTCGACACGTCAATCACAGTAATTCGCTTCGAAACAGCCACCTGCGGCGCAGCCAGACCCACTCCCTGCGCGTGGTACATCGTTTCGAACATATCCGCCACAAACTTGCGCAGTTCCGCGTCAAATTCCGTCACTGGCTCGCCGGGCTGCTGCAACACCGGCTCCGGGTACTTCACAATCGTCAAAATCATCGCTTCAATCCGTACTTCCCGCCGCCTACTAGTAGCGCCGGATCTGTTCGAGGTACCCCTCGTAATTTCGCTTCAACTCCAGGGCCGAATCGCCCCCGAACTTCACCAGTACCTGCTGCGCAATGATATAGGCCACCATCGCCTCTGCCACAACGCCCGCCGCTGGCACCACGCAAATGTCCGACCGCTCATAACTCGCGCTGGTCGCCTCCCGGGTGTCAAATCTCACCGACTCCAGAGGCCTCCGCAGCGTCGAAATCGGCTTCAGATACCCCCGCACCACCACGTCTTCCCCATTGGTAATGCCGCCTTCAAGCCCGCCCGCATTGTTCTGGTGCCGCTCAAAACGTGTCGGCTTGTCCGCCTTTGCCTCGCCGTAGTAGATCGGGTCATGCACCTTTGAGCCAAAGCTCTCAGATCCCAACACTCCCCTGCCAACTTCCACACCCTTCACCGCCTGGATGCTCATCACCGCCCAGGCCAGCAGCCCATCCAGTCGCTCGTCCCAGTTCACGTGCGTGCCAATGCCTGCGGGCAGCCCATGCACCACCACCTCAAACACGCCGCCAATCGTGTCGCCCGTCCGCGAAGTCTCCTCGACCTCTTCCTTCATCCGCGCTTCGGTCGCCGCATCCACGCAGCTCAGCAGAACCTCGTCCAACTGGCCCACGGCCTTGATCTCGTCCCACGTCGCCGCCCGCTCCAGTTCCACACGGCCCACACGCGTCACATGGCTGGCCACCTCAATGCCCAGTTCCCTCAGCAGCAGCTTGCAAAACGCTCCCGCTGCCACTCGCGACGTAGTTTCTCGCGCTGAAGCCCGCTCCAGCACATACCTGGCATCGGGAAAGTTGTACTTCAGCGCACCCGGTAGATCCGCGTGTCCCGGCCTCGGCGAAGCCACCGCCTGGTGCTTGGCCGCGTCTCCAGCCTCCACCGGCAGCTTTTCTTCCCAGTTCTTCCAGTCCCGGTTGACGATTTCAATGGCGATAGGCGCGCCAATGGTCTTCCCATGACGCACGCCACTCAGCACATGCGCCTTGTCCGTCTCAATCTTCATGCGCCCGCCGCGGCCGTAGCCCTGCTGCCGACGCCAAAGTTCCCGGTTTATGAAGTCCAGGTCAACCGGCACGCCCGCAGGCACCCCGGATACAAGCGCAATGAGAGCCTCGCCGTGCGACTCGCCGGCAGTGTCAAAACGGAGCATATCTCTTCCATTATAGGTGGAAGTGCTGGCTTAAGAATCAGTCGTCTGGAGCCGGGGCCCGTCTGGCGCAACGGGCGACCTTTCGGCTACTGCATGAGTTGAACCCGGATTAGACAACTGACTTTTCCTGTTCCTTGCTCGGTTTTGAGGTCTTTCCAACCCATAGCAGGCTATAGGCGCCGAAGAAGCATCCGGCGAAGACATTACCGACAATCAATCTAATAGCCCCAGATGGGTTGAAATGGTGATCGGAAAAGAGTTTTCTCCAATCTAGAGCGAGTAGGAGAACAGCGAATATTAAACCGGTGAAAAAAGCCTCAGTACCGGTCGTCCAAGGACGTTGAGTCCTCAGCTGTCGTTCAGGCATCGCAAAGAACGCCCCTAAAACGACAAGTAACCCAACCAGTTCACCAGCCATTTGAAATCGTAGATCTGGTTGAGCCGCAAGAGGAAAGAAGTGGTCCCAATCTTGAAACAGCATCGCTCCGACAAGCGCGGGAAGTGCCAACCAAAAAATGACTTTCCGACGAACTGACTCCGACATCGCACAACCCCCTCAGGCCAAAGGCCCCCTATCCTCAGCACCAGACAACTTGATCTGCGTAAGCCGACTGGGCTCCGACTCCGAGGGATGGCGCAGGAGGACTGAAAGAACCTCACGGTCACGCGCTCGCGGCCAGTACTGCGTACTCCACAACAGCCCCAACACCAGCATTTCCACCACAGAATCGCTCTTCCATCCATGCGTCTGCGCAAATATCCGCAGGCTGTCGGTCGCGCTCGCAAAGAACAACGCTGCCACAGCCACATAGAAACCCTTAGCCTTGTTCATCCAGAAATCGTGGCCCCGAACCGAACCGCGCCAGACACGGAAGCAATACGACAAGATCAGCACCGCCATCAGAGTCTCGGCAGCCCCTCTCGACTGCGAAAAGACTCCCCTGCCTTGCACAGGAACGAAAATCTGCCCCAGATCAGCAACCACAGCTACCGTCGCAAGCACCACCGCAACCCGCACCAGGTTTCCCCAGAACCAATCCGAGACAACCACTCTCCATCTCGGCGGCGGCGGTGTATCAAACAACTTACTCATGGGAATCCCTCCAGAGGGACGATTCAGCTCAGGCTCTCAGTCCAAAAACCACTGCCACTGGTCTTCCGTCAGCGGCACCACACTCAGCCGCCCAATAACCACCAGCGGCGACGTCGCAAACAGCGGCTCCGCCTTGATCTGCGCGAGGGTCTTCGGCTTCTTCAGCCGCTTGCCCACCTTCACCTTCACCACCGGAACCTTCGGGTCGGTCGCGTCCACGCTCACCACTGACCCCGTCCCCACCGCCGTCCGCTCATCGCCCGTGTGGTAAAAAATCCACTTCGCCCCCTTGGACATCTCGCGCAAGTGCTTCACGGCAGTGGTGTTGTTCACGTTGTCCCAGATCGTCTCCTGGTCCCGCAAAAAGTCGTCAAACGAATACACATCCGGCTCGGTCTTGAACAAATAATAGCTCATCGCAAATCCATCCTGGCGTTATCCGCCGATTCCTGTCAGTCAGCTTGCAGCCAAGCCTTCGTATTCAGCATCGTCCGCTGGTCCAGCGCCCAAATCCGCTCCGTCATCTCTCCAGGCCCCTTCCCTTGCCTGGCCGCCCGCTCAAACTCCGTCGCGACCGTCTGCATCTTCGCGTCCATATCGTCCAGAAAGTTCAGCATCAGCGCCTCCGGAATCATCGGCAGCTTCGGCGAACCAAACTCCAGCTTCCCGTGGTGGCTCAGGATCAGATGCATCACGAGGGTCTTCAGCTTCGGCGGAAACCCCGGCAGCCCGTCAATCACCTTCTCAATCATCGACGCGCCAATCTGGATATGCCCCAGCAACTGGCCCTCAAGCGTGTACTCAAACCCAGTGCCCCAGCTAAGCTCCTTGATCTTGCCGATATCGTGCAAAATCACGCCCGTCAGGACCAGATCCCGGTCCACCAGCGGATAGTGCGGCACCACCCGGTTAGCCAACCCCACTAGGCTCACCACATGCTCCAGCAACCCGCCCAACCATGCATGATGCAGCTGCTTCGCCGCCGGAGCCTCGCCAAACGCCCCATGTACCGCCGGGTCCGCCAGCATCGTCCCCACCAACAGCCGCAAGTCAGGGTTGCTCAGGCTATCCACCGCCGCTTCCAGCTTCGTCCACAGCTCCCCAACATCGGCTGTCGTCCGTGGCAGCAGGTCCATCCGGTCAAACTCCGAGGCCTGCAACGGCCGCACCGCGTCCACCTTCAACTGCAGCACACCCTCAAATTTCGTAACCGCCCCACGCACCTTCACCGCATCCCCGCGGTCAAACTCAGGGCTGATCCGAGAGTCCCCCGGCTCCCACACGCGAGCCTCAATCTGCCCCGAATTATCCCCCAGCGTCAGGCTCAGGTAGGCTTTCCCCGCCTTCGTTGTGCGATGCTGTTTGGCCAATACCAGGTAAACGCAATCAAACGTGCGATTCTCTTCCAGGCGGCTGAAGTCGGCAATAAATAGATCTTTCATAGCCCTGCCAGATTACCGCATCCACCCATATCCCCGCGCCCCGCCCGTTTTCCCCACAAAGCAAAACGCGCCAGGTTTCCCCAGCGCGTCTCGTTGTCTTACCCGTATTTCTACTGCTTTGGAGTCGCATCCGCTGCCGGAGCTGCTGGAGCCGGCTCAGCGACAGGCGCCGCATCCGTCACCTTCTTCGGTGCCGGTGCCCCCTGGGCAGGTGCCGCCGGCGTCAACTCCAGCTGAGGCTTCTGCTGCTTCTTCCGCTTCTCATTCTCCAGCCGCTTCTTTTCCTGTTTCGTCGCGGAGTTGGTCTTCTTCTTTTTGGCCTTCCCCGTCGTGTCTCCGCCCAGACCCAGCGGAGCTGACTGTGTCTGCCGGTCCGCCACTTCCGCGGCGTCCGGTGCTGCCGGCGAAAACGGATCAAGCTGCGGCCCCTTCGACTTGGCCACCTTGGGCAGCTTCGACCGAGCCTCATACCGCGTCTTCTTCACTACGGGGGCTGGTGCCTCCGCTGCGGTCTGCTCGGCGGCTGCGTCCGCAGTCGTCTTCTCCACCGCTCCCGCATCTTCCACCCTCGTAGCCGCCGCATTCGGAAGCGTCTCGCGCGGAGCCTGACCAAAGCGAATCTTTTCCTTCTTGCCCGCCTTCATCGTTCCAGCGTCCGCCGCAGAGCCCTTCTTGGCTTTCTTCCCATTGGCCGCGGGCGTAGTCGTTGCGCTCACTTCCACCGGCACTGCCGCCTTCTTGCGGAATCCATGCTCGGTCTCCCGGAAACGCGTCCGCTCCACCTTCTTCTTCTTCTTCGGTGCAGGCGGCGTATACGCGCTGTAGATCGGCTTGGTCTCCTTCGCGCTCGCTCCCGTATCCGCATATCCTGGCCGAATATCAATGAACGCCTGCTCCCGCAACGTCGTCAGATACTCCCGGATTGCTGGTTCCATCCGCGTCATGTAGTACTGCTCTTCCACCTGCTCCTGCACGTCCTTGAACGGCGGAACTCCACCCGGCACGTGCTCCACAACCTTAAGAATCACGTATCCCTGCCGCGTCCGGATCGGCTCCGTAAACTGTCCGCTCTTCAAGCTGAACGTCGCGTCTTCCAGCACCTTCGCCAGGCTCCCGCGCACATACTTGCCCAGGTCCCCGCCTTCGGCTGCCGTCTGCCCGTCGCTCTGCGTCCGCGCAAGCTGGTCAAAATCCGCCCCAGCCTTCAGCTTCGCTTCCACGTCCTCAGCCTTCGCCTTGGCCGCCGCCAGCTTGTTCGCATCCACGTCTTCCATGGCACCCGGCGTCGTCGCCGACGGCACTGCGGAGCCCGTAGAAATCATAATCTCGCTCAGCTTCACGCTCTCCGGCTGCGCATACTCCTGCTTGTGCGCCTCGTAGTACCGCTGCGCCTCGCCCGGAGTCACAGAAACCTTCCGCCCTACCTGATCCCGCATCACCTGCTGCGTAACGATCTGGTTCCGGATGTTCGCCTTGAAATCCTCAAACGATACCCCCTGCTCCTTGGCCGCCTTTTCCAGGTCGTCCAGGGTCTCCAGATTGTATTTCTTCCGGATATCGTCCAGCTGCTTGATCAGCTCCGTCTCGCCCGTGATCCCCAGCTCCTTGCCCTTCGAAAGCCAAAGCTGCTGGTCGATCAGGTTCCGCAGCAGATCCTTGTGAGCATCCGACGTCTGCTGCATCGACAGACCGCGATCGTGCGCTTCCTGGTCCATCTCCTTCAGCGCACGCTCATAATCGCTCTTAGTAATAATCTGGTCGTTTACACGAGCCAGAATGTCCTCCACCGTCACGCCCCCGTAAGGGCTCTCCGGGGAGGAAGGGGCTGGACGGTTCTGCGCAAAGGCGCCAGGGGCTACGAGCGCCGCTCCCACAATCAGGGCGGAGATTCGCAGCGCGAAAATTCTTTCAGGTCGAAAAGTCATCATGGGTTCGTCTGGAGAGGAGACAAAAATCCGCCCCCTGGTCCATAGACGTAATTGTAACCGCCCGGAAAGCAGCGAAGCCAATCATCGCCCCAACCTTTCCGCTATCCCCCTGCCACCCAGCCCGTCCAATCTTTACGATGCTATACTTTGCCTCAGGACGCGTCTTCCCATGCCCCGCTGCAACTCGGCAGCAAAACCCTGTCTGGGGCGGCCCGAACACCGTCCGGAGGTCCTCCCGCTCATGATCCTTGGCACCCGCCGCGCAGCCTTCTCCATCATCGTCTTCTTCTCCGTCTGCGCTCTAGCCGGATCCCTGCTCGAGCGCCGCGTAGGTGCCCAGTCCGCTGCAGACGAGTCCCAGGTCCGCGACAGCTACAAGGCTTTCGCCAACGTCTTCGCCATCGTCCAGGACAACTTCGCTGAGCCCATCACCGGCGACAAGGCCGACACCGCTATCTACGACGGAGCCATCCCCGGCATGCTCCGCGTCCTCGACCCCCACTCCAACTTCTATGACCCCAAGGCCTACGCCAAAATGCGCGAGGACCAGCAGGGCCGCTACTACGGCGTCGGCATGCTCATCCAGCAGCAGCACGACAAAATCTACGTCGTCACCCCCTACGAGGGAACCCCAAGCTTCCGCGCCGGCATCCATCCCGGAGACCAGATCGCCTCCGTACAAGGCAAATCCACCGCCGGCATGAACTCTGAAGACGTCGCCAAGGCCCTCAAAGGCCCCAAAGGCACCCCCGTCACCATCACCACCCTCCGCGATGGCCACGACGGTCCCCTCTCCTTTGAACTCACCCGCGACGAAATCCCTCACCCCTCCGTCGACCTCAAATACGAAATCAAGCCCGGTATCGGATACATTCACCTCACCCAGTTCATCGAAACCTCCGCTAAGGAGTTCGATGACTCCGTAGCCAGCTTCGGTGACCTCAAGGGCCTCGTCCTCGACCTCCGCGGAAACCCCGGCGGACTCCTCAGCCAAGCCGTCGAAATCTGCGACCACCTCCTCGCCAAGGGGCAAACCATCGTCAGCCAGCGCGGACGCGCCTATCCCGACCAGGTCTACACCGCCACCCACGGCAACGGCGGACACACCTACCCCATCATCGTGCTCGTCAACCGAAACTCCGCCTCAGCCTCTGAGATCGTCTCCGGAGCGCTCCAGGACCACGACCGCGCACTCATCGTCGGTGAAACCACCTTCGGCAAAGGCCTCGTACAGACCGTCTACGACCTCGACGACCACAAAATGGCCCTCGCCCTCACCACATTCCACTACTACACCCCCTCCGGCCGGCTCATCCAGCGCGACTACACCGGAGTCTCCCTCTACGACTACATCTACAACCGTGCCAACGCTCTGCCCGCCGACAGCTCCAACCGCGAGGTCAAGCTCACCGACTCCGGGCGCACCGTCTACGGCGGCGGCGGCATCACACCCGACGAAAAAATCGTCACCCCCAAAGCCAACAAATTCCAGGACGCCCTCCTCTACAAAGACGTCTTCTTCCACTTCGCCCCCCACTACCTCGCCAACCGCACCGTTGCCGCGGACTTCAAGGTAGATGACGCCGTCCTCGGCGATTTCAAGCAATACCTCACCGCCCAGGGCGTCACATACACCCCGGAAGACCTCTCTACCAACCTCGACTGGATCAAAGCCAACATCCGCGCCAAAATCGTCACCATCCAGTTCGGTCAAATCCAGGGCCTCCGCACCCTCGCCGACTGGGACCCCGAAATCCAAAAGGCCATCACCTACCTGCCCCAGGCCCAGGCCCTCGAAGAGAACGCGCATAAGGTCCAAACCCAGAAGGCCGAAGCCCGCGGAAACTAGGGGATCTTCACTCAGCCCCGCATCTACGCCAACACAAACGGCCACCCCTCCAAGGATGGCCGTTTTGATTTGCCTTTGTCTTTCCCCCGTCCTCAACCACCCACCGGGTGCCCCCAGGTCCCTCGCGCTTGGGGACCGGGGAATCACCAATCCTCCGGCCTGATCCCTCCGCCTGCCCCCCGCACCGCCTTCCCGCTTCCCCCGCCACACTCATCTGCCGTATCCTCGCCTTATCCATGAAGATTCCCGCCGTCATCCTCGCCATCGCCTCCCTGCCACAGCTCCACTCCCAAACCCCAGCCCCCATCCCCGTCAAAGTTGTCATCGTCGCCATGTTTGAGCCCGGCGAAGACACCGGCGACGCTCCCGGCGAGCTCCAGTACTGGGTCGAACGCGACCACCTCGACCACATCTACCCGCTCCCCGCCGCCTACCACGCCGCCCGCATGAACGACTCCGGCGAACTCGCCATCGTCACCGGACAGGGCACAGCCCACGCCGCCTCCACCATCATGGCCCTCGGCCTCGATCCCCGCTTTGACCTCACCCACGCCTACTGGATCATCGCCGGCATCGCCGGAGCCACCCCCGAGCATGCCTCCCTCGGCTCCGCCGTCTGGGTCAACTGGATCGTCGACGGCGACCTCGGCTACGAAATCGACGCCCGCGAGCTCCCCCCCGACTGGCAAACCGGCTTCCTCCCCCTGCACAAAAAGACCCCCTACGAGCAGCCCGTCGATCCCCTCGACGGCCAGCTCTTCCAAACCAATCCCACCCTCACCCTCTGGGCCTACAACCTCACCAAATCAGTCCCCCTCGACGACAGCCCCAAACTCGCCGAAATCCGCTCCCACTTCGACGGAGCCAAGGCCAACCATCCCCCTGAGGTCCTCCTCGGAGACGAAATCTCCTCCTCCACCTTCTGGCATGGCAAGCTCCTCGATACTTGGGCCACCGACTGGGTCCACTACTTCACCAAAGGTCAGGGAACCTTCGTCACCACCGCTATGGAAGACACCGGCACCCTCCAGTCCCTCCACTACCTCGCCCTGGCGGGTAAAGCCGACTTCAACCGCGTCCTCGTCCTCCGCACCGTCTCCAACTACGACCAGCCCCCCCGCGGACTCACTGCCTCCCAAAGCCTCACCGCTCAGCGCATCAGCAAGTACGCCGCCTACCTCCCCTCCCTCGAAGCCGCCTACCGCGTAGCCCACACCGTAGCCGCCAACCTCGAACAGAACTGGCCCTCCACCCGTAACCAAATCCCCTCCGCCAAATAATCGACCACACCCGCCCACCACTCTCTGGGCAAATCTGACCAGACCCCGCCACGCCCAGCTCCTACCCTTCCCTAAGGCACTTGGACAAGAGCTTCGGCTCTGTCTGTCCCTGCGGAGGCAACTATGGCGGCTTCAACCACTCCCAATATCCTCGACTGCGTGCAAAGCGCTTGCCGGCCAATCACCGGCTCCAGCACGGACTACGACTCGCTCCTGGAGTCCATCGGAGACGCAAGAGTCGTTCTGCTCGGAGAAGCCTCCCACGGAACGCACCAGTTCTACCAGTCGCGCGCCCACATCACCCAGCGCCTCATCCTTGAAAAGGGCTTCTCCGCCATCGCCGTCGAAGCCGACTGGCCAGACGCCTGGCGCGTCAATCGCTATGTGCAGAGCGACTCCACAGATCAGGACGCACTCCAGTCCCTCAGCGGCTTCAAACGCTTTCCCGCATGGATGTGGCGCAATGTCGACGTGCTTGAATTCATCGCCTGGCTTCGCGGCCACAACGACTCCCTCCAGCAGCCCAATCGCATCGGCTTCTACGGACTCGACATCTACAGCCTCCACGGCTCCATGGAGTGCGTCCTGCACTACCTCGACAGCACCGATCCCGATGCGGCTCACCGCGCGCGAGACCGTTACGCCTGCTTCGACCGCTTTGGCGAAAATCCTCAAAGCTACGGCTACGCCGCCGGACTTGGCCTCCACCCCTCCTGCGAAAATGAGGCTGTATCTCAGCTTGTTGACCTGCAGCGAAATGCTCTCCTCCACACTCGCATGCCCGGCCTCATCCCCCTCGACAACTTCTTCGATGCCGAACAGAATGCACGCGTCGTCAAGGATGCGGAAAAGTACTACAGGGCCATGTTTGGCGACTCCACCTCATCCTGGAATCTTCGCGATCAGCACATGATGGAAACCTTTGTCGCCCTCGACGAACATCTAACCCTGCCCCAATCCCAGGCAAAAATGATCGTCTGGGCCCACAACTCCCACATCGGAGACGCTCGCGCCACCACCATGGGCCAGGCCGGCGAATGGAATATCGGACAGCTCGCTCGTCAGAAATACGGCGCTGCCTGCCGCTCCATCGGCTTCTCCACCTACTCCGGCACCGTCTGTGCCGCCACGGATTGGGATGGCCCCGTCGAGCGCAAACAGGTCCAGCCTGCCCGGCCCGACAGCTACGAAGCCTTCCTCCATTCCATCGGCATTCCAGCCTTCTCACTCTGCCTTCAAAACGACTCCCCAGCAGCTCGCGCACTCCTCGAGCCCATGCGCGAACGCGCCATCGGCGTCATCTACCGGCCCGACTCCGAGCTCGCCAGCCACTACTTCCACGCCTCGCTCTCCGCTCAGTTCGACGCCATCCTCCACTTTGACCAAACCTCCGCCGTCCAGCCCCTCGATCTCGTTGCCGACCCCGCGAACGGCGAACCAGACGAGACCTTCCCCTCAGGCCTATAGTTCCGCCACCACAATTCGCCCAGCATGAACGCGCCCAACCCCTCTGTCGCTCCGTCTCCAAAAATAAATACGTTTTCATTGAAATTTCCTCCAGCACTTGCCGATAGATCTGGCGCAGAACCATCGAACTCCTGCAGGAGGAATCCAGTATGTCTCTTTCCATCACGCCCGCATCACTGCTCGCAAGCGAGTTGTATGCCTCTGTCAGCGGCTCCGCGACTCAGGCCACATCTACCAAATCGACCGCCGCCACCACCGCCGTCCCCGCTGTCGCCACCACAGCCGCTACCTCCTCTGCCTCCACGTCCTCCACCAACCCCCTCATCCAGGACATGGCTTCGCTCCTCTCGGCCCTCGCTACCGGAAACCTCTCCGGAGCCCAGTCCGACATCACAAAAATCAAGGCTGATCTCAAGGCCCAGCAAAGCTCCAGCTCATCCGATTCCAGCTCCTCGGTAAAAATCTCTCACGGCCATCATCACCACAGCTCTGCCGCAGCCCCCACTGACAGCACATCCACCGGCAGCACCTCCGCCACCACCTCTACCACACAGTCCACAAGTCCATTCGACAGCCTGCTTTCACAAATCTCCAGCTCCCTCAGCCAGGGCAGCACGGCAGGTGCGCTGCAGGATCTCGCCACCTTCCTCGTTCAGAACGGACAGGGAACCGGCAATCTGGTCAACGCCTCCGTTTAACGAAACACTGCGCAAAGACCGATACTGGTCCACATGGACGCTCCAAGGGACTGCTTCTGACGCCGGAGCACAAATCCGTGCAGGGCTTGCTGGACCGCGCTCTTCAGCATCACCGGCTTGGCGAACTCACCCAGGCAACTTGCCGCGTGGCCCTTCCATCCAGCAAGGCCACACTTCGTGGACACCGCTGGATTACAGCATTCCCTAAAATGTTCTAGCAGCACCAAACGCCTCCCGTTCCCACTTTTAAGGACCTCCCAGCGGCCCCCATCCGCACCCGGGCCATCTCCGCTCCCCATATCTCCGCCTATGTGCCTGCCTCACTTGGCCTTCAATCTTTCACTTCGTTTTTATAACAAAGGTATGGAAACAGGGCCACTCTTGTGGCAAACTGCGGACGATGGTATGTCCGCCAGATGGCCGGGCATTCCCCGCGCATCCTCGCTCGCCTTCCCGCACGGTATCCAAGCTCCAGTCAGCATGGAAATGCGCGCTCTTCATTTCGCTTCCCAACGCCGTCGCCCACTCAGTGCCACCGTTCCATGCACTCAGCGCTGTCCAGTTCGCCTTCGGAAAGTGAGTCCTCCGCCTCATGAGATCGCTCGTTCCAATTGTCCGGGTTTCGTCTCCCGTGCTCCTCGCATTCGCTCTCTGTGTCACAGCCCTCGCCCAGCAGCCCGCACCGAGATATGTCGGCAAAGGCGAAGACCCCAACATCCCCAAATATGACAACATCCAGACCATCGATCCCGGCGTCCAATTCGACAGCCCTACGGAGTTCCCCATCTGGTGGGGCTTTCAGGGCACTGGCGTGTGCGACCAGAACCGGCGTCCGGTCACCATCCTCTTCGCCGACGATCTCACCCCCGGCTACTACCTCGGATTCAATGCCCAGGGCTCCTGGATCGTTCGCGAAAGCGGCAAGGTTGTCGTCTTCAATGGATCGACGCATACGCTCTCCCCAGGTGCCGATTCGCCCGCCGGCGCACCCGCCGATCTCCAGCTTCCCCCGCCCTGCCAGGGCAAAGACCCCTCCCCATGGCAGCGGGGAATGGTCGTCAAAGACCGCGACGGAACCTTCACGCTCTCCTATACCCTTGCGGAGCGCGGCAAGGCCCCAAGGCCCATGGCTTTCAAGGTCTCTCACGTCATAAACTCACCCGGCATCCCCGAGCAATGGGCCTGGCTTGGAAATCCCGCACAGGCCGACCCCGCTGCCATCGCCGCCCTCACCGCCGAGCAGCGAAGTCAGTTTCAATCCATCGCTCCCGGTCAACAAATCGGCGCCGCGGCGCTCGTCACCGTGGATTCCGCTGGCTCCGTTCAATGGACCTTTGATCCGCAAATCCTCGTTGCCGCAGCCATGGCTCATGGGGAAAAGGGCAGCGTTGCCAAACAGCCGGATGGCAGCTACAAGCTTGCCTATACGCTCGTTGAGCCGGGCAAGCCGAACACGCCCATGAGCTTTCCCGTCGCGCGCGAAACCCTCAAAATCTCTCCCTTGATGGCCCGCACCTTCATCGCAAAAGGCCTCTGCCCCGCCATCAACACCTCCGAGGCATGGATCTGGGCAGGCCAGGATGCTCAGCAGGGACAAGCTGCCGCAGCCTTCAATGTATCCACCAACGGCGTTGTCATCTGGAACTTCATTCCCCGCGATGCCGCGCTTGCCTTGCTCAAAGGCGACCAGCAGCCTGCCTCCGCTCCAAGCGCCGCCACCACTGCCGGGACCATCCCTCTCTCTGTCAAGCTCGTGCGGGGCCCCTACGGCGGGGGTGTTCGCATGGACAATACCTACTCCCTGCCCCTCACTGCATTTTCCGTCTCCGCGCCTGGGGAACTCTTCACCGTGGATAGCAGAACCAAAGGTGTTCCTCCCATCGCCCCCGGCGGTTTCTGGGCTGACCATACCGGTGGGGCATACGGCGGCGGAGACAATGCCATCGCCGTTGCCGCGCTCTTTGCCGACGGCACATCCTTCGGCCAGCCAGCCAAGGTCGCAGACTTCATCGAACGGCGTCGCGTCTGGATCGCCACCCTCGATGACATCACAAATCGCCTCGCCAAATTCAACACAGCTCAACCAGATATGGCTGGCGCAAGTGCCGCAATCGGCTCTGCCGCCACCCAGCAGGTCCGCGCCGCGGCATCGACCGACACGACAGTCTCCGCCGCCACCAACGCTGCCTACCAGTTCGTAATCGAATGCATCAACAGAAAAATCCGCACCCTGCCTGGAACCCTCCAGGCAATCGAGCAGCGCAGAGCCCAGATCCTCGCCGACCCCATTCGCGTCGCCGATGGCTCCTCTCACACCATCACGGATCGTGAGGTCACTTCCTTCTTGGGCTCTCTTCGTGCAAGCGCAGCAAAGAGCGCCGAAGCCAGGAACAATGCCCCCACGCTCGATCAGCAACTGCAGGCTCGGATTCCAGCCTCGCCTGCGCAGCCAGGGCCTTCCCCGGCATACCCAGCTCCCTCCGCACTGCCCGGCGTAGTCCTCAGCACAACTCACGGTACTGGCGCAGACGTTCGAAATGGAATTCTCAGCTACAAGGACGCGGACACCGGCGCAAAAGTGACATTCAAGGTTGCCCGCCCCGCATTTCTTGCCACGCAACTGCAGTCTGGCGCAAAGGTCGGCAATATCGGGGCATGGGTATGGGTCTCCGAGGATGGCCAGCAGGGAAGAATGTTCCAGCTCGCATCCGACGGATCCGTAACCGCGACTGTGCTCACTGGCGCGATGGCCCGCCAATTCGTCTCAGGAAAATAAGGCTCTCTTGGCTGGTTTCACTTTCCAGCGTCTCAAGCGCTTTCCAAATCCCGCTGCCCTTTTGACTCACCCAACCGCCCCACAAAAAAGCGGCCAGGGCATCCGCCCCGGCCGCTCCTCTTTCCCCTCGAAAGAACTACTGCTTTTCAACCACCGCAGGCGCTGCCGCAACCGGTGCCGCCGGCACCAGGTCCCCAGACTCGTTCCGCAGCTCGATCGGCCCCAGGTTCAGCTTCTCCAGCCCCGGCTCAATCTTCGCCCGGTCGCCCACCGCCATCACAATCAGGTTGTCCGGATGGATGTAGTCCTTCGCCGCCTTGGCCACTGCCTCCGGCGTCACCGCCTCGTATTCGGCCGGCAGCTTCTGGAAGTAGTCCAGCGGCAGGTTGTACACAAACAGCTCCGCCATCAGCCCGCTCTCGCTGCTCACCGTCTCAAACTCCCCAGGCAGCGAACGCAGCGCATTGTCTTTGGCCAGCTTCAGCTCCTCAGGCGTCGCCGGAACCGTGTGGATCCGGTCCAGCTCGCTGAACAGCTCTTTCGCCGCCTGCGACGTCACGTCCGTCCGCACCTGCGCGCCCGTGTAGAACGGCCCGCCGCCGCGGTAGTACCCAAAGCCAGAGAACGCGCCATACGTAAACCCGTTCTTCTCCCGCAGATTCATGTTGATCCGGCTTGAGAACAACCCACCCAATATCGCGTTCATCTCCTCAATCGCCGGATAGTCCGGAGTATTCCGCGCCACGCCCAGCCCAAAGGCTATCAGCGTCGTCTGCGGAGATCCCGGCTTGTCCACAATCACCACCTTGCGCGTCGGTGCCGCCGGCGCCGCAGGCACACTCGACCCCGCCGCCACGGCCGCATTGCTCCAGCCGCCAAAATACTTCTCCGCCAGCTCCTTCGCCTGCTTTTCCGTCAAATCTCCGGCCAATATCAGCGCCGAGTCCTGCGGCCCATAGTGCGTCGACCAGAAGCCCGTCAGGTCCTCCCGCGTCGTCGCCTTCACGCTCGCCGTCGTCCCCACCGGACGGAATCCATAAGGCTGGTCTCCGTACAGCAGCTTCGCCCCCACGCGCATCGCCGAAGCCACCGGCTGGTCCGCTTCCTGCAAAATCGACACCAATCGCTGCTTCCGAATCCGCTCCACTTCCTCCGCCTTGAAGGCCGGGTGCAACACCACATCCGCCAGCAAATCCATCGCCGGCCCAGTCTTGTTCGTCAGCGAAGAAATCCCCACGGACGCCGAATCCATCGACGCTCCCGAACCAATGCCCGCGCCAATCTGCGCCGCATCATTGGCCAGCTCCGTCGAACTCCGCGTCGCAGTGCCTTCCGTCAGCAACCGTGCCGTAAAGCTCGCCAACCCCGGCTTGTTCTCCGGATTGTTCTCACTGCCCGCCAAGGTCACCAGGTTCGCGCTCAGCACCGGCAGCTCATGCTCTTCCGTCAGGTACACCTTCAGCCCGTTCGCCAGCGTAAAGGTCCTCGCCACAGGCAGGTGAAGCGTCGCCTCCGGCCCCGGCGCAGGAGCCGTCGTGCGCCAGTTCTGAGCCTCCTCAAACGCTGCCGTGTACGGCGGCGTCACCACCGTCTTCGCGTCCGTATCCTCCGGACTGCGCGGCACGTCCTCCGTCACTTTCTTCCCCGGCACGCAATACACCACCACGCGCTGGTTCTTGCCAAACACCTTCTGCCCAATCGCCTTCACGCTCTCTGTCGTCACTGCCTCGTAACGCGCCACGTCCTTCGGCAAATACCCAGGGTCGCCCATGTACTGGTTGTAACGGTCCATCATGTCCGCCACGCCGCCAAAACCCCCCAGCCGCTGCAAGCCCTCAATCAACCCGCTCAGGCTCTGGTTCCGCGCACGGTCCAGCTCCGCCTGCGTCGGCCCATCGGTCCGCAACGCCTCAATCTCCTTGTCCAGCGTCGCTTCCAAATCCTCCAGCTTTACTCCCGGCCGCGCCGTTATGTCGCACTGCGCCATCGACGTCACCATCAGCGACTCGTTGCTGCAGCTCACGCTCTGCGCCACCTGGTCCTTGTACACCAGCTTCTGATACAGCCGACTGATCTTGCCTTCACCCAGAATGTGAATAAAGAAATCCGCATCCGCGTCCCCGGCATGGAACGCTTCCGGAGTCAGCCACGCTACCGTCAACCGCGGCAGCTGTACCGTATCCGTCACCGTCTCCCGCCGCTCGGTCGGAATCGGCGGCGTCACCACCACAGCCTTCTCCACCTTCGGCCCCGACGGTATCGCGCCAAAATACTTCTCCAGCTTGGCCTTAACATCCGCCGCCTTGAAGTCCCCAACCACCGCAATCGAAGCATTGTTCGGCGTGTAGTAGTCGTGGAAAAACTCCCGCACGTCATTCAACCGCGCCGCTTCCACATCCGCGTGTGAGCCAATCACGTTCCCGTAGTACGGGTGCCCCTTGGGGAACAGCAAATGCCCGACCGCCTCGTCCGCCACGTCATACGGCTGCCCTTCGTCCTGCCGCAACTCGTTCCGCACCACATCCCGCTGGTTGGTCAGCTTCGCCCGATCCAGCGTCTCCAGCAGAAATCCCATCCGGTCGCTCTCCAGCCACAACGCCAGGTCAAGCTGATTCGACGGAACCGTCTCAAAATAGTTCGTCCGGTCATAGCTCGTCGTCCCGTTGATGTCCGTCGCCCCTGCCCCTTCCAGATACTTGAAGTGAGCCTTCTCACCGACATGCTCTGAGCCTTCAAACATCATGTGCTCAAACAGGTGCGCAAACCCCGTCCGCCCTGCCTTCTCGTTCAGCGGCCCCACGTGGTACCACAGGTCCACGGACACCAGCGGCAACCGATGGTCCTCCCGCAGAATCACCTCAAGGCCGTTCGGCAGCGTGTATTTCTCATACTTCAGCTCCGGCACCTTCAACTTCGCAGGCGCCTGCGCCGGCAACAAGGCAGACATTACAGCCAGCACGCACACAGCAGCTCCGGCGCGCAAACGAGGCAAATACTTCGTGGTCATGGGGTCTCCGCAGAATTCTGTTGGAAAATCGGTTCTGAACCTTCGCTAGGAATACGAACTGGCGCCCGTGCCGGTTCCCCGGCACCGCAGCTATTGAATACAAGGTATGGACGGGCAACTCTTGGCGAACGTCACACGCTCACCTCGCAAGATGACGCAACAAAACCTCACGCCGCTCAAGGCAGCAGGACTTGACCGCGCCTACTTCTCCACCTCAACACCGCGCCAGAACGCCACGTGGTTCTTGATCTTGCGCGCCGCAGGCTTCGGATCCGGGTAGTACCACGCCGCATCCTGGTTCTCTTCCCCACTCACCAGCAGGGTGTAGTATCTCGCCAGACCCTTCCACGGGCACGTCGAACTCGTCGAACTCGGACGGAAAAACTCCCGCTTGATCGACGCCTCTGGAAAATACACGTTGTTTTCCACGATCTCAATGGTCTCGCTCTCCGCGATGACCTGTCCGTTCCAGATTGCTTTTGCCATAGCTTTCTTACGTTCCACGTTTCTGTCGTCGCAGGCGGCGCCTCAGCACTGCCTGCAACGCGCAAAGGGTGGGACTACTCAGGCAACACAGATACTGCGGTCACATGCACGCTCTTCGCCGCCTCGTCCATCGTCGCCGTTACCGATACATGCTTCCCGTAGGCGTCTTTCACAGAATCCGGATTGTCGATCGCCCACACCTTCTTGTCCCCATCCACAAAAACCGGCGCGCTGCCTCCGGCAATGCACTTCTTAACGCACGCCTCGCCAGTACCCATATGTTTCGCGCCGCACATCGAGTCCGAAATCCAGCCGTCGACCTTCATGGAACCGGCCGCAAAACCCGTCATGGCAAAGGTCGAAACCACCGCCAACGTCAATACAAGAACTCGCTTCATCACAAAAAACCTCCTGGGGAAGACAGTCAATCGATCTCTCACGAGAATGCTCCCCAATCGGCCCCTTTGGCAAGCACCATTTCCGCGGCGTCAAAAACCTGCCCGCCAATTGCCGCCCGAAACAACTCCGCTGTCCCTAGTGAGCAGCCCGCGCCGCGCGAATCTTCTCCGCGTTCTTGCACATCGCCTCGTACATCCCTGCCGCCATCGGATAGTCCGCGACCAGCCGCCGCACCTTGCCCAGGTACATCGGTTTCTGCGCCAATATCTCCGGCAATATATGCGTCAGCTTCGCCAAAATGAAAAAACACTCCCCGTTCGTGTCCAGAAACAGATCCGACGACACCGCCCCATGCAGCACCAGCGCCGCGGCCATCTCCCAATAGCTCACCACCTGCCGCAGATACGCATTGTTCTCCGACCCAAAGTCGTTCAGAACCTCAAAAAACTCGTCCGCCGTCCCCGGCCAGAACTCGGCCGTCATCCACGTCCGCGCCCGCCGCATCACCGTTTCCGTCCGCAGTTCATACAACTTCAAAATGATTTCCGCGTCCGCATTGCTCGCAAGTGCTTTGTGCATGGCTTTTCTCTCCGGGCTTCATCCTACACGACCCGCTCCGCGAAAACTGCCAGATAAGGGAATGAACGGTATGGCGATCGGGTGCCCCATCCATCCGCAGCTTCACCGCGGATGGGTGGGAACCACAAATCCCCAATCTAGGGCCTGTTCACACTACCTGGATGGATGGCGTTGCGAGCGTGAATCGGGCCAAGCAATTCTGGGCACGCAAGGCCGAGTCCGAGAGCGATGGCGACCCCACCGCCGAGGGCGAGAACGCAGTATGGCCCGATTTGCGCCGCAACCCGCAGGGACGCGGCCTGTTTTCCCCATGTCTGCGTCGCTCCTCGCTTCAGTAACCAGTTACAGCGCACTCGTCGCTTCTTGAACTGAGGAAAACTGGCTCTCCCGTCGCCACCACTCAGGTCGTGTGAACAGGCCCTAGTTCTTCCCCAGCCCGCCCTTCTCGTGGTAGTTCGGGTACTTCGGCAGCGGATACTTCGGCAGAGGATTCGCCTTCAGGCTATCCAGTACATCCTTCACTCCCGCCTCCAGTTGCGGATCACGCCCAGCCGCGAAATCCTTTGGCGTAATATCTACATCAATGTCCGGCGCAATCCCCCGGTTCTCCACTTCCCACTCGCCCGTCAGCCCGTAGATCGCATACCGCGGAGCCGTAATCCCGCCGCCGTCAATCAGCCGCGGGAAGCCGCCAATCCCCACCAGGCCGCCCCACGTCCGCGTGCCTACCAGCTTGCCCAGCTCCGCCTTGCGGAAGTACCAGGGCATCGCGTCTCCCCCCGACCCCGAGTTCTGGTTGATCAGCATCGCCTTCGGCCCAAAGATCGCTCCCACCGGGTCGTGCAGCGGAATTCCATCCCGCTCAATCGCGTTCGACAGTGGCTTCCTCCGCAGCACATCCACCACGTAGTCCGCGATAAATCCGCCCTCGTTGTTCCGCTCGTCCAGCACCAGCGCCTGCTTGTCCAGTTGCGAGTAGAAGTACCGGTTGAAGTTCGTGTATCCCGCCCCTGCGGTGTTGGGCATATACACATACGCCACTTTCCCGCCGGAGATATCCCAAACCTTCCTCCGGTTCGCCTCAATCCAGTCCAGGTTGCGCAGCCCGTCCTCATCGTCAATCGGCACCACCGTCACATCGCGCCCATCTTTTCCGTCCGCATTCGGCCCCACATGCAGCACCGTCTGCAAACCCGCCGTTCCCGCAAAGGCCTCGTACAGGTTCTCGCCCGCCTTCAGCTCGCGCCCGTTCACCGCCTGCAGATATTCACCCACCTTCACCTGCACTCCGGGCAAGGTCAGCGGAGAGGCCAACCCCGGAGTCCAGTTCTGGCCACCCAGAATCTTGGCAATCCGGTACCGCCCGTTTTCCTCCGTAAAGTCCGCTCCCAGCAGGCCCGTCTTCGGCCCGTTGTCCGGGTGCCACGGACTGCGAACAAACATGTGCCCAATCGAAATCTCCCCTGTCATCTCTTCCGTCAGATACGTAAACTCGCTCCGGCTTGCCAGCCCATCCAGATAAGGCCGATACCGCGCCTCAGCCTTCGCAATCGACAGCCCATGCACATTCGGGTCGTATAGAAAATCCCGCTGTATCCGCCACGTCTCGGCAAATATCTGCCGCCACTCCGCACGCGGGTCCAGCGTCGCCGTCATCCCGCCCAGGTTCAGCGGCTTTCCCGTCCCTCCGTCGCCCGGCTTCAGATCGTCCGTCGCCGCAATCGACCAGCTCCCGTGCTGCCCAATCAGCAGCTTTGACCCATCCGCCGAAAATCCGATCGAGTCAATATCCGTCAGCACTTCTTCGCTCTTCCGCTTCTCCAGCGTGAACCGCCAAACTCCCCGAATCCCCGGGCCACCGCCCTCGTTGGATGACCGCCCAATCGGCGAATCCTCATACCCAAACAGCACCCCCGCCTTCGGCGCAGCCAGCCCGGAGTAGTTCCGCGTCGGAATCGGCAGCGCCAGTATCCGGTCCCCAATATTCTCCAGATCCACCTTCACCTCAACAGGCTTCTCTGCGCCTTTTTCCTTCTCGTTGCCCCCAGCTTCCGCCTTGGCATCTTTTGCCGCGGACTTATCGTCTACCTTCGCGGCATCCTTCTTGTCATCCGTTTTCTTGTCATCCGACTTCTTGTCCGCGTCCTTCTTGTCGTCCGGCTTCGTTTCGTCCTTGATCTTCTCGTCGTCACTCTCCGGCGGAACCGGCGACAACCCATCCTTGGCCAACACGGCCACGTACACCCCGTACGACTGAGCCCGGTCCAGCGAAGTCATATCGATCCCAGCCTGCGAAGGACCATCGTCGGTCGAAGCCAAAAAGTAGAGATACTTCCCGTTCGGGTCAAACACCGCGCTCGCCGCATCGCTCAGCCCATCCGTCACCTGCGTCGCAGCGTGTTTCTCCACCGAGTACAGGAACACCGCTTTCAGATTGTTCGCCAACTCCCGCGTGTACGTAATCCACTTCGAGTCCGGCGACCACTCCGCGCGGAAACCATCCTCGCCAAACCCTCCCTGATGGCTCGTCTCCACCAGAATCGGCTTCGACGCAGATGTTTCTTTCCCCGCCGCATCCTTGCTCGGCACGTCCAGATACCACAGGTGCAAATGCTTGTCCGTATACAGAATGTGCTTCGAGTCCGGCGACCACCGCAGCCGGTAGAAATAGCTCGGGTCCGGCCCCAGGTCGATCGCCACCGGTGCCTTGAAGCCCGTCTGGTCATGCAGATACAGCTGGTACTCCCCCGACGCATCCGAGAAATACGCCACCGTCTTCCCGTCCGGCGACCACGCCGGCTCCCGCTCCGCCACCCCCGGCGTATTCGTCAGGTTCCGCGTATCGCCCTTTTCCCCCGGCACCGTGAAAATGTCCCCGTGCGCCTCAAAAGCCGCACGCGCCCCCGTCGGCGACAGCGTCGCAGACTGAATCTCGTTCGCCGCAATGCTGGCCAAATGCGGCGCCAGGTTCGCCAAATCCCCGTGAATCGTAATCGAAACCACGTGATCCGCCCCCGGCTCGTCGCCATTCCCCGCCAAATCCACCAGGTGGATCGACCCAAACTGCTCGTACACCAGCGCTCCCGGCCCCGCCTGCAAACTCTTCAGGTCCAGTCCCGCATTGTGTCCAACCGCCGATACCGTCTTCGCCTTCGTGTCGTAGCGGAACAGCGAAACCGGCCCCCGCGCTCCGTACATCTCCGTCCCTGCCGTATCGGCCGCCGGCCGGTTCGACAAAAAGTAAATCGAGTGCCCCACCCAGATCGGATTCGTGTCCGTCGTGTTCTTCGACGGAATCTTCTCCAGCTCCAGCGACCGCAAATTCACCACCCACAGCGGATAATTCTGCCCGCCATAGTACCGCTTCCACGCCGGCTCCCACCGCGAAATCGGCTCATACGCAATCGACATCCCATCCGGCGACAGCGACCCCCGCGTCGCCTGCGGCAGCGGCAACTGCTCAGGAACCCCCGTCCCGTCGGCATGTACCTTGAACAGCCGGTCATAGTGCCGCGGGCTCGTCATCCCGCTCGCAATAATCAGGTCTTTCCCATCCGGCGTCCAGCCAATCACTCCACTCCCCGACGGGTGCCACGTCACCCGCCGCGGAATCCCCCCCGCTGCCGGTATCACGTACGCGTCATACCCGTTCTCCTGGTGCGCCGTGTACGCAATCTCTCGCCCGTCCGGCGAAAAATACGGCCCTTGCTCCACATTGCCGGTCGACGTCAGACGCGTCGCCGCTCCCCCACTCCGGGCTACCGTCCAAATATCGTCCGCATACCGGAACGCCAGGGTCGTCTCGCTCACAGAAGGCGAGCGAAGCAGCAGCGGCGGATTGGCCGCCACCTGCGCCTGGGCAGCACTAACCGCGACGACAAGGCCAACGAGTACAGCAGACAAACGGGGCAGGGAACGCAAAGGGCGCATGGTTTCTCCGATTACGGCAAAGATAGAGCGCGCAAGTCGCTCACGGGCTGAACGGCAAACCTGAGGCCGACGGCCATCCCGGGGAAAGACGGTCGCCACTGGCTCACTTCAAGATGACCCAGTGTAGCCGACTGTTGGAGTTACGAACGAGAGCGAAGTCTGGTTCCCGCGAAGAAACAAATGCTTTTCGGCAAAACCTGCCCTGAAACCAGTGCAGCCTCACTCCAGCCGCCCCTTTGGGGAACGGAAAACAGCGAATCTGCGTACCCTGATGACAGCCAACACAGCTGGCTGTTTCGCTGCTAAACTTTTGTCAGCATGGCCCATCCGCCGCCCCAGCCCGCAATGCGCCAGGCATCAAGGCCACTGATCCACCGAACCGGAAGACCGAATGGCATTTACTGAAGCTCTCAAACTCGCGCTCCAATCCCTCTGGGCCAACAAGATGCGCACGGTGTTGACCGTCATTGGCGTGGTCATGGGCGTCTCTTCGGTCATCATGGTCATCACCCTCACCAACACCGCATACAACTACTTCGGCTCCAAGCTCTCCGGCTACGGCGCAGACGTCTTCACCGTCTCCCGCATGTCCTCCGTCATCATGAGCCCCGAGGAGTACTTCAAGTTCCAGAAACGCAGAATCGTCCGCCTCGAGGACTACCAGGCCATCCTCGCCGGCTGCACCTACTGCAACGAAGTCGGCGCATTCCTCGACCGCAGCACCAACGTCGTCCACAACGGCCAATCCAGCACCAACACTGAAATTCGCGGCTACACCGCCACCATGTTCTCCCTCAACAACGTCAACATCGACGAAGGCCGCGCCCTCACCGATGCCGACATGGAGCACGCCACACACCAGGCCGTCATCGGCTATGACATTGTCGACAACATCCTCGGCGAAGGCGACCCCATCGGCAAGGAGCTCCGCGTCGACGGCGTCCCTTACACCGTCGTTGGCGTCGGCGAGCGTCAGGGCAAAACCTTCGGCCAGTCCCAGGACAACTGGGTCGCCGTCCCCATCACCACCTACCAGGCCACCTACGGCGAAAACGACTCGCTCGTCGTATACGCCCGCTCCAGCGGCGACACTCAGACCATGGAAAAGGCCGAAGACCAGGTCCGCGTCATCATGCGCTCACGCCGCCACGACGCACCCAATGCGGAAGACAGCTTCCAGCTTGAGACCAATGACACCTTCCTCGACATCTGGAAGCAGATCTCCCAGCTCTTCACCATCATCGTCTTCGGCCTCGCTTCCATCTCCCTCGTCGTAGGCGGCATCGTCATCATGAACATCATGCTCGTCTCCGTCACCGAGCGAACCCGCGAAATCGGCATCCGCAAGGCACTCGGTGCCAAGCAGAAAGACCTCATGCGCCAATTCCTCATCGAATCTGCCCTCATGGCCACCATCGGCGGCGCCATCGGCATTGTCATCGGAACAGGCGTCGCCGCCGTCATCACCATGCTCTTCAGTATTCCGGTCGCCATCTCCGCCGTCTCCGTCATCCTCGGCCTTGTCATGGCCGCCGGCACAGGCATCTTTTTTGGAGTCTACCCCGCAAGCAAGGCCGCCAAGCTCGACCCTATCGTCGCTTTGCGCTCGGAAATGTAACAGCTGCATCGAGGAGCTACTTCAATGGCCCAGGGACAAGGACGCGAATCAGTACGGATGGCGATTGAGACGCTGCGCGCCAACAAGCTGCGCTCCGGCCTCACCATCCTCGGCATTGTCATTGGCGTCACCAGCGTCATTGCCATCTCCTCCATCATCAACGGCCTCAACAGCCGTGTCGGCGACTTCGTCAGCTCCCTCGGAAACAACGTCTTCTGGGTCTTCCATCTCCCCGTCATCGGCGTCCGACCCACCACCGAGCAGCTCACCCGCAAAAAACTCACCATGGACGACGTTGCCGCCTTGCGCAAACTTCCCCACGTCGTCGCAGCCGACGGCGGTAAGCAGTACGTCAAGGCCCAGTTCCGCGTTGGCGATGTCTCTGTCAAATACAACGGCAAAAAAGTCGCCGGCGCCATCCTCCAGGGCGACTCCGCGCAACTCGCCGATGTCCGCGACTTCACTTTGCTCGAAGGCCGCCTCTTTACCGATGCCGAAGACCAGCGCGCCGCCAAAGTCTGCGTTCTCGGACACGACACATGGGAAGGCCTCTTCGGCTCCGATCCGGCCGTCGGCAAGGAAGTCAACGTCGAAACCGGCCTCTACACCGTCATCGGCGTCATGGACAAGCAAAAGCAGCCCTTCGGCGGCGGCAAAAATCCCCAGGACAACGCGGTCTTCTTCCCCATGGGCACCTTCAACACCCTCCATCCCGAGACCAAGGATCTCTGGGTCAGCGTCAAATACGACGACCCCAAAAACAAGGCCCTCGTCGAAGATGAAATCCGCGAGCTCCTTCGCGTTCGCCGCAAGGTCAAGGTCGCCGACCCTGACAACTTTGAAATCTTCGGCCCCGACTCCCTCTCACGCCTCTGGGATCAGCTCACGCTCGGCCTGCGCATCTTCATGCTCGCCGTCTCCAGCGTTGGACTCATGGTCGGCGGCGTCGGCGTCATGAACATCATGCTCGTCTCCGTCACCGAGCGAACCCGCGAAATCGGCATCCGCAAGGCCCTCGGAGCCACCAAGCGAACCATACTCGCCCAGTTCACTGTCGAAGCCATCACCCTCTGCGCCATCGGCGGAGTCGCGGGCATTATTGTGGGCGCCATTATCACAGGCATCATCTACCTCCTCCCCATCGGCCTGCCCGCGTCGCTCTCCGTCTTCTGGGTCCTCTTCGGCTTTGGCGTCTCCTGCGCCATCGGCCTCATCTTCGGCATCTACCCCGCTTGGAAAGCCTCCAACCTCGACCCCATCGAGGCCCTCCGCTACGAATAGCCCGACCAGACAATCCTGGAATGGCACCCACGAGTTCGGGTGCCCCAGGTCCCGCTTCTGGGACATGGGAAGCCACAAATCTCCTTCCATCACGTCCGTTCGTCCCGCCGCTCTACACTGATAAGGATGTTCCACCTCCTTATCCATCACGCCTTCATCTTCGGCCCCACTGCCCGAATCGTTGCCTTCGCCCAGGCCCTAGCCTGGACCACCGCCACGCTCGTCGTCGCCAGCATGGCTTACTCCCTGCTCGCCCTCTTTGCCGCCTATAGTTTTCGCGCCTACTCCCGCCGCAACCTGCCCGTGCTCACTGCGGAAAGCGCCCCCGCCGTCTCCCTCCTCAAGCCCGTCAAAGGCTTTGACCCCGCCATGATGGAGGCCTTCCGCAGCCATTGCCGCCAGGCCTACGCCGGCCGCTTTGAGCTCATCTTCGGCGCTTCCAGCGAAGACGATCCCGCCGTCCCCGCCGTCCGCCAGCTCATCGCCGAGTTCCAGCACATCCCCATCCGCCTCATCCTCTGCCCCCTGCGCCTCGGCACCAACGGCAAGGTATCCAACCTCATCCAGATGCTGCCCCACGCGCTGTTCGACCATCTCCTCATCAACGATTCAGACATCCTCGTTTCCCCCAGCTACCTCACCCGCGTCATGGAGCAGTTCGCAATTCCGACCCGTCCCGCCCGCCCCGTCGGCATGGTCACCGCCCTCTACCGCGGCCGCGCCCACGGCACCCTCGGCTCCATCTTTGAGGCGCTCGGCATCTCCACGGACTTCATGTCCGGCGTCCTCGTCTCCCGCATCGTCGAGCGCGGCATCCACTTTGGCCTCGGCTCCACCCTCGCCGTCCGACGCGACGCCCTCACCAGCGCCGGTGGCCTCGAATCCCTCGTCGATCATCTCGCCGACGACTACGAAATGGGCGCACGCATTGACCACGCCGGCTTTGAGGTCCGCCTCGCCACCGAGGTCGTCGAAACCAGCATCCCCGCCTACTCCCTCGCCGGCTACTGGAGCCACCAGCTCCGCTGGGCACGTACCGTCCGCGACAGCCGAAAATGGGGCTATGTCGGCCTCCTCTTCACCCACCTCCTGCCCCTCGCGCTCCTCAACGTCCTCGCCTCCGGCCTCAGCCTCACCAGCCTCTGGCTCCTCTCGCTCGCCATCTTCCTCCGCCTTGGCGTAGCCATGCAGGTCGGTGCCCTCGCCATCCGTGATCACCAGGTCCTGCCCAATCTCCTCATGCTCCCCCTCCGCGACCTCGCAGGCTTCGCCATCTGGATAGGAAGCTTCGCCGGCAATACAATACTCTGGCGCGGTGAAAAGTTTATCCTCAAAAACGGTCGCCTTTTCCACCCAGGCACGCAGCAACCGTAGACACTAAATACGTGGAGCGAGCAATGCTTACAACCATCTCCCCTTCCGGCGATGCCATCCAGGGGCCCACGGCAACTCTCATCTACGACGATTGGTACCCCGCCCTCCGCACCGATCTCCTGCGCGACGGCAAGCTCCACAAAACCATGTTCCTCGACCTGCCGCTCATCGTCGGCCGCCGCACCGACGGCAAGGTCTTCGCCATGCGCGACAGTTGCCCCCACCGCGGCATTCCTCTCAGCGCCGGCTGGTTCGACGGCAACCGCGTCACCTGCAAATACCACGGCTGGGAGTTCGAACCCTGCTCCGGCCGCTGCGAAACCATCCCATCCCTCTCCAGCTTCGACCACCTCGACGCCACCAGAATCTACGCCCAGGCCTACCCCTGCGTCGAGCGCGACGGCCACGCCTGGGTCTACGTCCCCTCCGCCGGAGCCGGCCGCAAGCTCGAAACCGACTCCCTCGTCCCCGTTCCCGAGCTCCCCAAATTCAGCGACAAATACAAAACCGCCCACCTCACCGCCGACCTTCCCTGCAACGTCGACCACGGCATCGTCGGTCTCATGGACCCCGCCCACGGCCCCTTCGTCCACCAGGCCTGGTGGTGGCGCAGCCGCGCCTCCATCCGCGAAAAAACCAAGCAGTTCGAGCCCATCCCCCAGGGATTCCGCATGAGCGCTCACGCCCCCAGCGGCAACTCGGCCCCCTACAAGCTCCTCGGCGTCTATGGCGAGCCCATCCAGACCACCATCGACTTCGTCCTCCCCAACCGCCGCTCTGAAACCATCCGCTGCGGCCCCAAGTGGTTCGCCAGCCTCACCACCGTCACCCCTGTCACCTCCAAAACCTGCCGCATCGACGTCATCGCCGCCTGGAACGTTTTCTACCACGTCCCCTTTGTCCTCCCCATCGCCAAGTGGTTCGGCGCAAAATTCGTCCATCAGGACACCGTCACCATGATCCAGCAATCCGAGGGCCTCAGGCACAACCCCTCCCTCATGCTCATCGACGACGCCGACAAGCCAGCCAAGTGGTACTTCGCCCTCAAACAAGCCCGCCTCGACGGCTCCAACAGGCACCCCCTCGACGGTCCCGTCGAACTACATTGGCGCAGCTAGCTCTCACCTTCCACCCTCAAACCGCGTCTTAATAGATAAGGACATCATGCGTTATCTCCTGGCCTTTCTCGCCCTCGCCGGACTCATCGTCTCCTCCCTCGCCCTCCAGGTCCACTACTCCACCGCGACCGAGCCCTGCTCCATCAACGAAAAGTGGGACTGCGGCATCGTCAATCACAGCCCCTACGCCGAAATCGCCCACGTCCCCGTCGCCGCCCTCGGTATCGCCGGCTACCTGCTCCTCGGCGCACTGGCCTTCTTCAAGCGCCGCCGCCTCACCCTGCTCGCCATCGCCCCCGCACTCGCCTTCTCCCTCTACCTCACCCACATCGAAAAAGATGTCCTCGGCGTCTACTGCCTCTACTGCGTCATCTCCCTCGGCATCCTTTCCCTCATGACCCTGTTGACCCTCGCCTGGCAATTCTTCGCCAGCAAACTCCCTACCCAGAACTGACAACCTCCTCGCCACCGCCCGTTCCCCGTCCGGAATTCCAGCCCGGAACCGCGCAAACCGCTCCAATTCCGGCCTATAATTAGTTTTTCCAAACTAGGAATAGCAAAGCTCCAAACTGTTTCACTTTTCCCAGACTGAAGTTGCGCAAAAGTCCGATATAGAACGTATCGGGCTTCTGGCGCGGTGTCCCTGAATCGGTGCCTTGGCACTCGATTCGCCACGGTTCGTTGCCTCGGCAACTCCCGTCGGCCACCCACCGCCCACATTCAGTTTGGGGGTTTGCGTGTTCCAGACGCGGGCTAGGCAACTCGGGCAAGCTACCGGATCGTACCCCCTCGCGTACATCATCAGCTTCCTCATTCTCTTCCTGCTCCTCGCCCCTCCAGCCCAAGCCCCAGCCCAAGCCCCAAATACACCCCAAGCGCCAGCCACCGCCACCCTCCCCCCCACTGTCCGCGCCCACCAGCGCTTCCTCGCCCGCCACGGTCTCCGACCACGCTCCGCCACTCCCGCCTCCCGGCCAGCTCCACAATCGGTCGCTTCCCAGGCTCTCTCCTCCGCCACCTGGTCACCCGCCGGTCCCCTCGGCGTCAACTCCCCCACCTGGGGCCTCGTCAGCGGACGCATCTCCGCCCTCGCCTTTGACCCCTCCGACCCCTCCGGCAATCACCTCTACGCCGGCACCACCGGCGGCGGCTTGTGGGTCTCCCAAAACGCCGCCTCCTCCACCAGCTCCGCCGTCCAGTTCCTCCCCCTCACGGACAATCTCGGCGCGCTCAGCGGCGCAGCCGATGCCAGCCTCAGCGTCGGCGCAGTCACCGTCCAGCCCGGCACCGGCGTCCTGCTCGTCGGCCTCGGCGATACCAACGACGCCCTTGACAGCTACTACGGCGCAGGAATTCTCCGCTCCACAAACGGCGGCCAGTCCTGGTCGCTCATCCGCGCCACCTCCGACTACGAATCCGGCCTCGCCTACAGCGACGCCTATTTCACCGGCCTCGGCTTCTCCGCCTTCGCCTGGAGCACCACCAACGTCCAGCTCGTCGTCGCCGGCGTCACCGAAGCTTACGAAGGCACCGTCGTTGGCTCCGCCATCCCCAGCCAAAGCTACACCGGCCTCTACTACTCCCAGGACGGCGGCATCACCTGGCATATGTCCCGCATCACCGACGGCAACGGTCAGGACGTCCAGGGTCCCCTCGATAACTTCCCCCCCACCACCGCCAACGGCGCCACCTCCGTCGTCTGGAATCCCGTCCGCCACCTCTTCATTGCTGCCATCAACTCCCATGGCTATTACCAGTCCTCCGATGGCGTCACCTTCACCCGCATGGCCGCCCAGCCCGGCCCTGGGTTCACCGCCCAGAACTGCCCCACCCAGTCCGGCTACCCCGGCGCCGCCAGCTGCCCCATCTTCCGCGGCTCGCTCGCCGTCAACCCCTCCACCGGCGACACCTTCACCTGGTCCGTCGACGACTTCAACCAGGACCAGGGCATCTGGCAGGACCAGTGCCAGCTCTCCAGCGGCTCCTGCGCCAACCCCACCCCCACCTTTGCCGTCCACCTCAACACCACCCCGCTCGAAACCTCTTCAACCTCCGGTCCCGCCACCATCCTCAACGGCGACTACAACCTCGCCCTCGCCGCCATCCCCAGCGGCCAGGACACCCTCGTCTTTGCCGGCGGCAACGACCTCTGGCGTTGCAGCCTCGCCAACAGCTGCCAGTGGCGAAACACCACCAACACCACCACCTGCGCCGCCGCCCAGGTCGGCCAGTACCAGCACACCCTCGCCTGGAGTCCCGCCAATCCCCTGCTCATGGCCGTCGGCAACGACAGCGGCCTCTGGCGCTCCACCGACGACGTTGCCCAAACCGGCTCCGTCTGCGCATCCACGGATGCCTCGCACTTTCAGAACCTCAACGCCGCCCTCGGCTCCCTTGCTGAAGTCGACTCCCTCGCCGGCCCCTCGGCATCCGCCACCACCCTGCTCGCCGGCCTCGGCGCCAACGGCGTCGCAGGCATCGTCGCCAACCCCACCACCCCAACCGCGTGGAACCAGGTCCTCACCGGGGAAGGCGGCCCTGTCGCCATTGACCCCTCCAGCAACATCAACAACTGGTTCGCCAACAACGGCGCAGGCGTCTCCATCGAAAACTGCAACTCCTCGTCACTCTGCACCCCGGCCGCCTTTGGCACCGCGCCCGTTGTCGGCGAAGCCCAGGTCCAGGACGACGGCTTCGCCATGCCCTATCCAGCCCCCTTCGTGCTCGATCCCCTCGGCTCAACCAACCTCCTCGTCGGCACCTGCCGCGTCTGGCGCGGCCCCGCCAGCGGCAGCGGCTGGACAGCCAGCAACGCCATCAGCCCCATGCTCGACGGACTTGGAGGCAGCGTCTGCAACGGCAACGCCCTCATCCGCTCCATCGCCGCCTCGGCCGTCAGCGGCGGAGAAATCCTCTATGTAGGCATGGCCGGCACCCTCGACGGGGGCGCATCCGCGGCAGGTCATCTCTTTTCCGCAACCATCTCCAACGTCGGCACCGTCAGCCCATGGACCGATCTCTCCTACTCCCCGGTCGTCAACGGAGTTTATCCCTTCAACGCCCTCGGCTTCGACATCAGTGCCATCACTGTCGATCCCCACGATGCCTCCGGCCAAACCCTCTACGTCACCATCCAGGCCTTCTCCCAGACCGGCGCCCAGGTCCGCCAAATCTACCGCACCACGTCCGGCGGACTCAGCTGGACCGACATTACCGACAATCTCCCCAATGCCCCCGTAAACGATGTCGCCGTCGATCCCAACGACGCAAACACCCTCTATATCGCCACAGACGTCGGCGTCTATGCCACCCGCCAGATTGCCGGTTGCGGCTCAACCAACTGCTGGACCGCCTACGGCTCCGGCCTGCCCCTCTCCCCGGTCACCCAGCTCGTGGTACCTTCATCCACTGTTTCTGCCCAGGCTCTCACCGCCGGCACGTATGGCCGCGGTGTCTGGCAAATAGCCCTCGCCACAGCCTCGGCGGCGGCCACTACGGCAACCGTTTCTCCCACCAGCCTGACCTTTGCCAGCCTCACCGTCGGACAAACCAGCGCAACCCAGACCATCACCCTCAAGGCAACCGGTACCGCCTCTCTTTCCGTCTCTACCCTCAGCTTTACAGGCGTCAATCCCACCGATTTTCTCGAAACCGATACCTGCGCCGGGCTCAGCTTCAAAACCAACACCACCTGCACCATCAAGGTCAGCTTCGTCCCCCAGCAGGCAGGCTCCCGCACAGCCTCGCTCCTCATCGCCGCCAACATAGCCGGCGGACAGATACTCGTCCCCCTCACCGCAACCGGCCTCGCCGCCGGTGCCGTCTCCCTCCAGCCGGCATCCCTCACCTTCGGTGCACTAGCTGTCTCCACCACCTCCGCAACCCAATCCATCTCCATCCAGAACACCGGCGGCGCAACCATAACCCTCACCTCGGCAAACGTCAGCGCGCCCTTCAAACGCACCGCTTACACCTGCGGATCAACGCTCGCAGCCAATGCCTCCTGCGTCGCCACCATCGCCTTCGCACCCACCGCGGCAGGCACAGCATCTGGCACACTCACCGTCGTCACTAGCGCCGGTACCCAGACCGCCCAGTTGTCCGGCACTGGCGTCACAGCCGCCACGGATTCCCTTTCCACAACCGCCCTGGCCTTCCCAAAAACGGTCCAAACCAGTAGCTCCCAACCCATGACGGTCACCATGACCAACTCCGGCGGTCTGCCACTCAACGCAATCAGCACCGCAATCAGCGGCGCCTTCACCGTCATCAACAACTGTGGCGGAACCCTGGCTGCCGGTTCCTCATGCACCTTTTCCGTGATCTTTACTCCCTTGACCGCGACTGCCATGACCGGCACGCTGACCATCAGCGACCAGAACAGGGCGCAAAATGTCGCACTCTCCGGAACTGGCATCACCCCAGCGCTGATCATCTCGTCCTCGCTGTTGGTCAACTTTGGCTCCGTTGAAGTGGGCGTGCCGTCCGCCACAAAGCAGCTCACCATCTCCGACGCAAGCAGCGCGGGGCTTACCGGTCTCTCCTTCAGCTTCTCCGGACCGGGCGCAAGCAGCTACGCACTCGGAACAAACACCTGCACCGGTACCGTATCTTACGGTGGTCCGTGCCTGTTTCAACTCATCTTTACCCCGGTTGCCGTGGGCGCAACCTCGGCAACCATGACCATTGCCGCCACGAGCTTCGACACGCTGCCAGTCGCCGTCAGTTTGAACGGCACCGGGCTGCTCCCACCCACCCTCACTCTCGGCGCTGCCCAGCTCAACATGGGCTCCACCGCCCTTGAGTACTCCAGCGCTCCATTCACCGTCCCCATTACAAACACCGGCCAGGTCACCATGAACCTGCCCACCTTTTCCATCATCGGCACCAATGCCGCGGACTTCGCCTGGTCTCTGCCCACCGATATCACTGGCTGCACAACGACCCTCGCCCCCGCCGCTACCTGCAATGTACAGGTAACCTTCAGCCCACTCGCAATCGGCCAGCGCGTCGCAACCCTCGTAGTCACCTCCACCAACGCCGTGCCCACAACCGCCACTGTCGCCCTCACAGGCACTGGTGTCCCCCTCTATCAGTTCGTCGCCACTCCTGGCTCGGTCACCTTTGTTCCAACCCAGGTCCAGACCACCAGTGCGCCCCAATTGGTCACCATCCAGAACCAGAGCCGCCAGAAGTTGCTCGGCATCAGCTACTCGATTTCAGGTCCCTACACTCTCGCCACAAGCCCCTCGCCTTGCACCTCCTCCCTTGTCGCCGGGGGTACCTGCCAACTCCTCGTCTCCTTTTCGCCCACCGCCAGCGGAGATCAGCCCGGCAGCATCACCGTCAGCTCCACCTCCGCTGGCGGCGGCCCACTCCTCATTCCCCTCGATGGCAGCGGCCTCGCTGTCTACCAGATCGCCACCGCTCCATCGCAATTTGCCTTCGGCAGCAGCATCGTTGGCACGCCCGCGCCAACCCAGACCCTCACCGTCAGCAACACAACGGGAGTCGTCCTCAACGGCCTCACCCTCACCCTCAACGGCAACCCCGACTTCCAGCTCACCCAGAACCTCTGCGGCCCCACCCTCGCCATCGGCGCCTCCTGCACCACCGCCATCGCATTTAACCCCGCAACCACCGGCAACCGCACCGCCATCCTTTCGGTCACCTCCACAACTTCACAGGTCGTCCCCGCCACGGTACCCATCTTCGGCACCGGATTACCCTCCGGAAACCTCGTTGCAAATCCAGCCACCGTCGGCTTTGGCTCCGTCACTCTTACCCAGACCAGCGCACCCCAGTCGGCAACCATCATCAACCAGGGCGCGGCGCTCACCGGCATCCAGCTCACCGTCGCCGGCGACTATAGCCTCACCAGCAACACCTGCGGAACCCAGATCGCCGCCAACTCCACCTGCACCGTCACCTTCACCTTTTCCCCAAGCCTCCCCGGTACCCGCGTGGGCTCGCTCACCGTCGCTGCCTCCAACGCCGGCTATGTCCCCCTCGTAATCGGCCTCACCGGTACCGGGCTCCCCAACGCAGGGCTCACCGTCGCGCCCTCCCAGCTTGCCTTCGGCGCAGTCAACGTCGGCGCCAACAGTGCCCCGCAGCAGCTCACCATCACAAATCCAGGCTCCGGCGCCCTCACCGCGCTTGCCATCGGTGTCGCAGCCCCCTACAACCTCGGCTCCGGTACTTGCTCCCAAACCCTGCTGGGGGGCGCATCCTGCTCCATCCCCGTCACCTTCTCCCCCAACACAGCCGGGCCGCTCAACGCCACACTCACCGTCTCCAGCTCCAGCCTGGGCGTGGCGTCCCTCAATGTCCCCCTCACCGGTACCGGCCTCCTCCCTCCATCCCTCAGTCTGTCACCCACTCAGCTCAGCTTCGCCGGCACCACTGTCGGCCTCGCCAGCCCAGGTCAGATCATCACTATCACCAACCCCGGCAGCAGCCCCGTCGCCGGCATGCAGGTACAGCTCACCGGCGACTTCGCCTCCACCGCCAGCAGTTGCACGGCCTCCCTTCCCGCCCTCGGCAGTTGCGCCGTACAAGTCGCTTTCAAGCCAACCGTCAGCGGAGGCCGCCAGGGCTTCCTCATCGTCAACAGCACCACCTCCTCCGTCGCTCAGGTCTTTGCCACTCTTATCGGCACTGGGCTAACCCCGCCAGTCCTCACCATTACCCCCCCTCAGCTCAGCTTTCCAGCTACCGTCATCGCCCAGCCCAGCTCCCCACTTTCCGTACAGCTCACCAACTCCGGCCAATCCCCGGTTCCCGACCTCCAACTCGCCCACACCCCAGGTTTCCAGCTCTCTCCCTCCGCCACCACCTGCTCCTCCACCCTCGCCGCCGCCGCTACTTGCACCGTTGCGGTACTCTTTGACCCCGCTGCGTCCGGCAACTTCACAGGATCCCTCTCTGCCACCTCAGCCCTCGTCTCTTCCCTCGGAGGCTCGCCAGCCGTCGTCGCCCTCAGCGGAACAGGCGCCGTTGCTCCCGCCATCGTGCCCACTCCTGGCACCCTCATCATCTTCCCCACAACCGCAGTCAAGTCTGCGGCCACCCCCGTCCTCGTTTCCATCACCAATCCTGGAACCCTCACCGGACTCGCCAACCTCCAGATCGCCACCGACGCAACCGCCACTGCCGCCGGCTTCTCCGTCACCTCCACCACCTGCACCGCTTCGCTCGCCCCAGGTGCCAACTGCACCGCCACCCTCGGACTCACCCCCGCAACCGCCGGCTCCCTCACCGGAAACCTCATCCTCTCCAGCTCCACCCTCACCAATCCCGTAAAAATCCAGCTCGTGGGCACTGGGTTTGACTTCAAACTCGCTTCCTCCGGAGCAACCTCCGCCACCGTCATCCCCGGACAAACCGGATACTTCAACTTCACCCTCACTCCCCTGGGCGCAGCTTCCGGAACCGTCAACTACCAGTGCGGAACTCTCCCCACAAATGCCCTCTGTCTCTTCAATCCAGCACAGCAACCCTCGCTCCCCGCCAATGTCCAGGGCAATGTCACCCTCGCCGTCGCTACCGGGGGCTCCACCGGCACCTCCGGCGCTGGTCCTTCCCGGGGACTCGCAGCTGCTGCCGTCTTCGCCTCCATCCTGCTCTTGCTCCCCTTCCCACGCACGCGCAGCTTCCGGCGTCACCTCTGCCGCTTCTCCTCCTTGCTGCTCCTCGTGGTCGCTCTCGTACTCGGAGTTACCAGTTGCGCCGGTGCCGGTGGCTCTGGCGGCTCAGGTGGCCAGGTTGACCAGGGCGGACTCACCCCGGCCGGAACCTACATGATCCAGGTCAGCGCCACTGCCTCAGGCATCACCCACAGCACCTCGGTGACCGTCGTGGTCAACTGATTCAGTCCCCCAAAAACAGTCGCCGCAGACAGACGTTTCCCCCGGCCCCGCAAATCTGCAAAACTGCCGCATTTCTCCCGAATTTAACCGGCAGTCTCTCACTTTCAATATATTTCGATGGAAATATGAAAAATCATATTGCCGCAGCCTAGGCGGCAACTGGGCATGTAACTGATTTTGCATAAGTTGAACCGTTTCATGGAAATGGCCCTCGAATTGCACTAAACATCGCAAGCCGAACAGGCCTTCTACTCGATAGCTCAGCATCTCTTCCGCTTCCCAGCTACTTTTGCAATCTTTCAGTTCCAATCAATCCATCACTCCTCGGAGGATATCCAGTGACCGCAATCAAACGTGTACTTTGCATGATGCTTCTGGTGATCGTCGCGATCGCCACGGCATCGGCCCAGACTTCCAATGGATCCATTGTCGGTTCGGTCAACGACCCGACCGGCGCTGCCGTAGTCGGTGCTACTGTCACCTCTACCTCTCTTGACAACGGCGCCACTCGAAGCACGGTCACCTCCTCGCAGGGCACCTACCGTATCGACTCCATCCTCCCCGGCAACTACAAGGTATCGGCTTCCGCGCCGGGCTTTGAGGAGTCGGTGCTCAATGGACTCGTCGTCCCGGCTTCCGCCATCACCTCCGCGTCGCTTGTCCTCAAGATCGGCGCAGCCTCAGACAAGGTTGAAGTCGTCGCCGACAACGCCCTGGTCGATGTCGACAACGGCCAGCTCTCCGGCACCATCGGCACCCTCGAAATCAGCAACCTCCCCATCGCCAGCCTCAGCCCCTATGAACTCGCCCTCACGCTGCCCGGTGTCACCGCGCTATCCCAGGGTGGATTGGAAAACGGCGTGGCCTTCACCGTCGGCGGCGGCCGTCCCCGCGCCAACAACTTCCTCATTGAAGGTCAGGACAACAACGACGCCGGCATCGCAGGTCAGGGCCTCCAGCCCGAAAACGACGAAGCCGTCAAGGAAGTCGTCATCATTGAGAACGCCTACACCGCAGAGTTCGGTCACGGCGCTGGCTCCGTCTCAAACCTCATCTACAAGAGCGGCAGCAACCAGTTCCACGGCTCCATCTTCGAGCGCGCCCAGAACTCCTCGCTCGACACCGTCGACAAGCAGGACCACTTCAACGGCTCCACCCCCACCAAGTACCGCGAAAACATGCCCGGCTTCTCCCTCGGTGGCCCCATCAAGCGCAACAAGGCCTTCTTCTTCGCCTCTTACCAGTGGGACTACTACAATTCCACCGCCAACCTGAACGTTCTGGACATTCCCACGGCGACCGGCCTGGCGACTCTCAAGGCGGTCACCCCCAATACTCGCCTCACCAACCTCCTCACCGCATTCGGACCCCTCGTTGGCACCATCAACCCCAACAACGTGGTCACCCCGATCGCGCTCGGTCCGGATCCCTCCTCCCTGGCCGATCGCGGTACCGTTGAAATGGGCACCGTCCAGCGCAGCGCCGGCCTGGACACCCTATCCCCGGAACTCGACCTCAAGGGCGACTATGTCTTCAGCGAGAAGGACACGCTGAACCTGCGCTTTATTCACACCAGCTACCTCGCCCCCTTTGACTTCTTCAACGCTCCCGGCCAGTTGCCCGGCTTTGACTCCGATCAGAACGGCATCTCCGACAACGCCGGCATCGTCGAAACACACGTCTTCAGCCCCAAGTTGCTCAACGAGTTCCGCCTCTCATACGGCCGCATCGGCTTCACCTTCGGTCTCCCGTCCTCCACCACCTCCAATCCCCTCTATAATCAGCCTTCTGTCAGCGTCACTGGCATTCAGGGTTATGGCATCCCCGGCAACATCCCCCAGGGACGCTTCCACAACACCTACCAGCTTCAGGACTCCGTCAGCTGGGCCAAGGGCAAGCACTTCCTCAAGATCGGCGCCGATATTGAAGATGTCCGCGTGCGCGACGAGGTGCCGTGGAACTACTACGGTGCGATCGGATACGTCACCGATGTGAACCCCTCCACCGTCGGCGAAGCCTCTGTCACCTATACCGGACTCGCCAACCTCATCGACGACTTCGGCGGCCCCAACTCCACCGTCTCCCAAAACTTCGGCGCTCCTCTGGCTCGTCCCCAGCTCGTCTCCCAGAACTACTTCGTCCAGGACACCTGGCGGCCTCAGCCCGACCTCAGCATCGACATGGGCTTCCGTTACGAGTACAACGGCGCGCCCTTCAATGCTCCCGGAACTCCCTATCCCGGTGTCGACCTCAACGACATCGCATGCTTCCCCTCGGCCGGTGTCACCTGCAACCTCAAGCAGCAGGCCGACGGCAGCCAGTGGGGACCACGCGCTGGCCTCTCCTACAATCCGCAGATCTTCGGCCAGCACAAGAGCGTCATCCGCGCCGGCTTCGGCGTCTTCTATGACGTCGTCTTCACCAACATCATTGACAACATCCAGGCCACTGCTCCCAACGCGGCTTCCCCCGTCATTACCAGCAATGCCACGCACAATCCCCGTGGCACTGCCAATTGGACCGAGCAGTTTGCCAACCTCAACCATAGCCCCTTGCCGGGCAACACCGATGAGCCGATTGCCGATCACCTCCTCTCTCCCCGCACCATGCACTGGAACCTCGGCATCCAGCAGGAACTCCCCTGGGCCACCTCCCTCCAGGTCAACTACGTTGGCGAGCGCGGCGAGCACCTCTATGCCAACGAAGAAATCAATCCTTACGTGAACGATTTCTTCTACGCCTCGCGCGTGAATCCCACGCGCGGCAACATGGTCATCCGCGACAACTCCGGCGACTCCAACTACACCGGCCTCTGGGCCGAACTGGATCATCAGTTCAACCACGCCTTCCTCCTCCGCGCCTCCTACACACTGGGCCGCGCCATGGACGATTCCTCGGAAATCTTCACCTTCAACAATCAGTCGTCCTATCCCTCCAGCCGCTACGGCATCAACCGCGGAACCACCGACTACGGCCTCTCCGCCTATGACCACCGCCAGCGCCTCGTGGTTTCCTACATCTGGCAGCCGGCAGTCTGGCACACTGAGGGCTCCATGCGCGTCCTCGGCAACATCATCAACCGCTGGTCCATCGCCGGCATCTCCCAGTTCCAGTCCGGCTCCCCGGAAAACGTGGAAGTCGGCTACGACGTCAACGGAGACGGAATCAGCAACGATCGTCCTCAGGTCAGCAATCCCAAGGCGCCGATGACCACATACGCCTTTGATGACTCCTGGTACTACGGCGTCTCCACGGGCACTCTCTGCTCGGGCCCCTCTTACTGGTACACCAACAATCCCTGCGAGGTCGTCGCCCCGTCGGCCGTTCACTGGGTCGTCTCTCCCTACGGCCAGGAAGTCTCTCATCCTGTCAGCCGCAACAGCATCGTCAGCCCCGGCTATCAGCAGTGGGACATGAATATCCAGCGCTCCTTCAAGCTCTACGAGAACGTGATCCTCGACTTCCGCGGCGAAATGTTCAACATCTTCAACCACGGCGAGCCCGGCATCGCCAACACCAGCCTCATCTCCGGCATCCCTACAGATGCCTTCACCGGCCCGAACGGCACCAACACCTTCGACGACTACGCTCCCACGGTATCCGGCCATCGCCACGCCCGCCTCTTCGTCCGCATCCGCTTCTAAACGGATATGGCTCCATCCTCAAGGCCGCTGCCCTCGCGCAGCGGCCTTTTGCATTCCAGTCCCTCCCTCCCCGGCGTTCCCCTACAATAGACTCTGAGATGTCCTACGCCGCCGCCATCGATCACCTCAACACCCTCATCCCTGAGCTATTCACCACCCCCGGCCACCAGCGCCGCAAGTTCACCCTGCGCGAAATTGGCCTCCTCTGCTCCGCTCTCGACGACCCCCAGCGCCGCTTTCCCTCCGTCCTCATCGCCGGCACCAACGGCAAAGGCTCCACCGCGGCCACCCTCGCCTCCATCGCCCATGCCGCCGGGCTCCGCGTCGGACTCTACACCTCGCCCCACCTCGACCGCGTCAACGAGCGCATCCGCCTCGGCCTTCCCAACTCCCCAGACGGCCTCGCGGAAATTCCCGACGACGACTTCGCCCGCATCTACTTCCGCGTCCACGATGTCGCTCAGTCCCTCGTCAAGCAGGGACAAATCCCCACCATCCCCAGCTACTTTGAGCTCCTCACCGCCATCGCCTTCACGTACTTCGCCGAGCAGCGCATAGACCTCGCCGTCCTTGAAGTCGGCATGGGCGGTCGCCTCGACGCCACCAACATCGTCGAACCCATCGTCTCCGTCATCACGGACATCGCCCTCGATCACCAGGAGTGGCTAGGCTCCACCATCGCCGAAATCGCCCACGAAAAAGCAGGCATCCTCCGCCCCAACGGCCTTCTCGTCACCCTCCCCCAGCACCCGCAAGCCAACCAGGCCATTGGAGAGGTAGCCACCGAGCTCGCCGTCCGCGGCGTCAGCGCCGTCGCCTTCATGCCCCCCTTCGGCACCGCTCCCAATCAGCCCTACTCCATGGAATCTCTCAGCGAACAAATCCTTGTCGACTCACCCCTCCACGGCGCTCACCAGCATCGCAACCTCGCCCTCGCAATCGCCACCGCCGTCGAGCTCGCCAAGCAGGGATTCCCCATCACTCTCAACGCCATCCAGCAAGGAATCCACAACACGTGCTGGCCCGGCCGACTCGAGCGCATCACCCTCCCCGGCCATCCCCAGTACATCCTTGACGTCGCCCACAATCCCGCCGGAGCCTGGGCCCTCCGCTCCGCACTCTCTGCCGACAACTACGCCCCGGCTCGCCAAACTCTCATCTTCGCCTGCCTCCGCGACAAGCCTCTCGGCGAAATGACCCAGATCCTCTTTCCTCTCTTTGACCACGTGGTCCTAGCCCCCATCCACTCCGCCCGTGCCACCACTCTCGACGCCCTCATGGCAGCCGCTGAGGCCACCGGCACCCAGGCCCACGCCTCCTCCACCGTCCCCGAAGCACTCGCCATCGCCCGCAGCCTCACCCCCGCTGACCCTGACGCTACACCCGGCCGAATCGTCGTCAGCGGCTCCGTCTACCTCGTCGGAGAACTCCGCCACGTGCTCTTCCAGGAAGCGGGGACCATTCAGTCGTGATCAAATCCGCACGCCCCCATGCTCTTCCACTTCTCCGCCGGCTCTGCAGCAATCTCCTGCAGGCGCCACTCTTTGCTCTTGTCACCACAGCCTTCGGCAGCCTCTCGCTCTTCGTCTCCCTCTTTGACAAAAACGGCAGCCTCCAGCACAACATCGCCCGAATCTGGGCCCGCGTCTCCGTCTTCTGCTCCGGCGCCCGCATGGCCGTCCACGGCGCGGAGCATCTTCTCGCCGCTGGCTCCGTCGTCTACGCCGCCAACCACACCTCCTACATGGACACTCCGCTCGTCTTCAGCGCTCTCCCAAACCAGTTCCGCATCCTCGCCAAAATCGAGCTCTGGCGCATCCCCTTCATCGGCTGGTACCTCAATCGCTCCGGACAAATCCCCATCGACACCGCCAACCCCCGCGCCACCGTCTCCAGCCTCTCCGCCGGAGTCAAGGCCCTCCGAGCCGGCATGCCCTTATTCGTCTTTCCTGAGGGCGGCCGCACCCCCGACGGCGAGCTCCAGCCCTTCCTCAACGGCGCTGCCTACCTCGCCATCCGCTCCCAGGTCCCCCTCGTCCCCATCGCCCTCGTCGGCGTATATGACCTCCTTCCCATCCACGCCCACCACTTCTACCCCACCCAGCTCAAACTCATCGCCGGCCCACCCATCTCCACCACGGGCCGTACCCTTCGCGAAGTCGATGCCATGACGGAAGAACTCCGCCAGGCCATCGCCCTGCTCATCTCCCAGCACGCCTGAACGTCGCCCATCGCGCTCGTCCCGTTCCCTCTCGGGCTGAAAATCGCCCCTTTTTCCCAATTGCCTGTTGACACAACTGGCCGCCCGCCATAATCTAAGGAAACTCACCCGGGAAAGACCCGGTGACGAGACTCAATACGATGCCTGGAATCACTTTCATCACCGCCTGTCGCTGCCGCTGCTGTCACCAGCAGGCAAGCGTGGGCGTGTAAGCGAAGCAGATTCCGTAGCTGAGGATTCGAGACTCACGCGACCCACCCGCCAATCAGCGAGGTGGGTTTTCTACGTTTGGCACTCTCTCAGTGCACCTTCCAACAGCCTCACCCTGGCCGGCATGGGCTCAACCCCAGCCGCCAGGCACAATGAGCACCGGTGGCGAAGTGGCTAACGCGCTGGTCTGCAAAACCAGTATTCATGGGTTCAAATCCCATTCGGTGCTCCAACTCCTTCCCCGAAATCCACCCCACCCCGCAACCCTCTCCCACCTCGCATATCCATGCAAGAATGCAGGATGCTGTAATCTCCTCCTGTGCCATCCCCTCTGGGATCTGGAGATTCATATGAGCATCCACGCCAAAACCTTCAGCAATCCCCTCCTCCTGACTCTCCTGCTCATCCTCCTCGCCGTTGCCGCTCTCGCGCAAACACCCCCGCCACCAGACTCCTTCACCGGCCATCCACGCGTCGCCATCATCAGCGACATCGGCAACGAGCCCGACGACCAGATGTCCTTCGTCCGCCTCCTCCTCTACTCCAACCAGCTCGACCTCGAAGCCATCATCGCCTCCACCTCCACCTGGCAAAAAACCGCCACCCACCCCGAAACCATGCACGCGATCGTCCAGGTCTACGGCCAGGTCCGTCCCAACCTCCTCCTTCACGCCCAGGGCTGGCCCACCGCCGAGGAGCTCGACAAGCGCGTCTTCGCCGGCCAACCCGCATACGGCATGGCCTCCACCGGCACCGGCAAGCAATCCCCCGGCTCCCAGGCCCTCCTCGCAGCCATCGAGCGCGAAGACCCCCGCCCCCTCTGGATCTGCCTCTGGGGCGGCGTCAACACTCTCGCCCAGTCCCTCATCGACCTCCGCGCCACCCACACCCCGGCCGATGTCGATCGCCTCGTCTCCCGTCTCCGCGTCTCCTCCATCTCCGATCAGGACGACGCAGGCCCCTGGATCCGTCGCGAATTCCCCACCCTCTTTTACGTCGTTAAGCCCAGCCCTCCCAACAGCGAGGAGTACGCCGAGGCCACATGGACAGGCATCTCCGGCGACCTCTACTACCGCAACGCAACCGGCGCAGACACCTCCCTCGTCACCAACCAGTGGCTCGAAACCAACATCCGCGCCAAGGGCCCGCTCGGCAAAATGTACCCCAAATTCATGTTCATCATGGAGGGCGACACCCCCTCCTACCTCGCCCTCATCGACAACGGCCTCAACGCCTACCGCAGGCCCGACTGGGGCGGCTGGGGCGGCCGATACATCTTCCGCCAGCCCTACGGCGAATCCCACCCCATCTGGAGCCAGGGCGGCGACGAGTTCTTCCGCGCCACCTCGCAGGATTCCGTCCTCGGCATCGACGGCATCCAGCACGTCTCCGACCAGGCCACCATCTGGCGCTGGCGTCAGGCCTATCAAAACGACTTCGCCGCCCGCATGGACTGGACCATCCAGGACTTCGCACACGCCAACCACCCGCCCCAACTCGTCGTCAACGGCCAACCCGGCACCGCGCCACTGGAGCTAACCGTTCCAGTCAAGCAGTCCGTCACACTCGACGCCACCGGCTCCACCGACCCTGACCGACAACACCTCCACTACAAGTGGTGGGTCTACCAGGAAGCCGGCCTCTCCGGTACCCACGGTGCAGACGTCTCCCTCACTTCCGCCGACACACCCCAGGCCCAGCTCACCGTAAACTCCCCCTGCCGACAACCATGGATCCCCGGCATTCTCCCCTGCCAGGGAGACGGCGTGGCCCACGTCATCCTCGAAGTCACCGACGACGGCGCCCCCCAGCTCACCTCCTACCGCCGCTTCATCGTCCACGTCCCCGGCCCTCCCGTCACTCCGCGCCCACCCAGACCGTAACTCCCAGCACCAACAGAAACGGCCGACCCCCATTCAGGGGTCGGCCGTTTCATTGCTGCAATGCAACACTTCAGGGCAGGGAAAGCTTCAGGGCAGGGAAGGCTTAAAGGCCAATCAACGGCCGCGGCAGACGTGTCCGCGCACGGTCCAGAAAAAGCCGCATCCGCAGTGCTTCCGCACGCTGTACGGCTATCAGCCTCCGATGGCGGCGAATATGGTCGCCATGCATCAGGTTCGCCAGCATCAGTTCGTCGCAAGCGGCGTCATGCTCCAGGCGCGTAATGCGCTCCTCCATGGTCTTGCGGAAGCGCGGACTGATATCAAACGTCTCTACTTGCTTCGACTGCGTATCCATGGCGGAACTCCTCAGGGCAAATGGCCTGAAAACTTTTTTCGAAATCTTCCTAAAGTTCTTTCGACCTGTGCCGATACTACCCCTGAAGGATCTTCCGCACCAGATTACGGTTGCCCGATACCACCGTGTCCCTGTGTCCCACTTCCGTACATCTCTCGCCTAAACTGTGCCCAAAACGGCCAGCTGCGCGCCTTGGCCTTAGCGCCCAGTCCGAGCCTTTCGCAGCCGAAGCGCAATAACTCCCCAGCTGATTGCGATCAACAACGCCTCAGCCGTCGCGACACGTACCCAAAGCCATCGATGCAACACGGGGAGACCGTCCACAGTGGCTTTGCCATCTGCGTCGGCAGCAGAGGAGACCGCAGCCCCGCTTATGTGCATAAACCAGGCCGGCAGCCCCGCTACTCCGCCATCGATCAGGTGCCAGCCCATCTCAATCACCAGGCTTACCCAGTACAGCATCACAAGCGCAAAGCCAATCTCCAGCAAGGTGTCCGCTGCCCAGCGCACAGCTCTCATAGCGAGTTTCAGCATTGTGGCAGCAGAAGTCATGCCACCCATTCTAGCTTGGCCAATTTGATCCCCAGCTCCCCCGCCTGAGACAATCCACCCAGGCTCGGAGCCCCTGCACATGGAAGTATCAGCCAAGGCAATCCTCTTCGACATGGACGGAACCCTCGTCGACTCCACCACCTGCGTCGAGGCCATGTGGCAGGCGTGGGGCAACCGCCACGGAATCCCCCTCAGCGACATCCTCGCCATCTCCCACGGCCGGCCCACCCGCGAAACCGTCCAGCAGCTCGCGCCCCACCTCGATCCTCTCGCCGAGGCCCTCGCCATGGACTCCGAAGCCGCCACCCGCAGCGACGGCATCACCGCCGTCCCCGGCGCGCTCCAGCTCATCCAAACCCTCCAGCCCCACGAGTGGGCCGTCGTCACTTCTGCGCCCCATCACCTCGCCAAAGCCCGCCTCCGCTTCGCCGGACTCCCACTCCCCAACGTCCTCGTTGGCTCTGAGGACATTACCGACGGCAAACCCCACCCTGAAGGCTTCCTCCTCGGCGCTCGCCTCCTCGGCTTCGCACCCGCAGACTGCCTCGTCATCGAAGACACCCCTGCCGGTATCACCGCCGCCCGCGCCGCCGGCATGGCCGTCCTCGCCATCACCACCACGTTTTCCCCAGACCAACTCCTCGGCGCACCCTCGGTCCCAGACTTCACCCAGGTAACCTTCCGCCGCACCTGACCCCTTCATCCCTACGCCCGCAATTCCACCTCCACCAGCGTCGAGTAAAACGTAGCCGCCTCACCAATATCCGTCACCCGCTCGCTCGTCAGCGCATTCACGTTCTGCCCGCCCGCCGACAGCTTGCTCCAGTCCATCCGTCCCGCCACCACCCCAGCCGGAACCCGCTCCGTCACCATCGCCCGCAACTGCAGCGATCCCCGGTCGTTCCAAATCCGCACCGGGTCCCCATCCCGTATCCCCCGCCGTTCCGCGTCTTCCCGATGCATCTCCAGCGCACCCGCCGTCTTCGCCTCCATCGCTCTGTGCCCCTCCAAATTGGCAAAGGTCGAGTTCATGTAATGGTCCGCCTTCCTCGGCAAAAACTCCAGCGGATACCGCCCCGCCCCCTCACCCAGCCGTGACTCCACCGGTGCCACAAATCCCGGCAGCGCATCTCCCCCGGCCGCCTTCAGCGCCTCCGAGTAGAACTCGATCTTCCCGCTCGGCGTCCCCAGCGGCCCCTTCGTATACGGCCGGAACTCGCCCCGCGCAAACTCCAGCTTCACATGCCCCTCCGCCCTCAGCCGCTCCGCCGTAATCCCGCGCATCCCAGGGTTCTGCGACTCCCCATCCGGCCCCGCATCCAGCGCCTGCTCAATCATCGCCTCCACCGAATCCCCAAAGCACGCCTCGTCAAAGCCCATCCGCCGCGCCAGCTCCGCAAACAGCCACACATTCGGCCGCGACTCCCCCACCGGCTCTATCGCCTGCGCCGAGTGCTGCACATAGTAGTGCCCATATGCCCCCTGTACGTCCGTCTGCTCCAGAAACGTCGTCGCCGGCAGCACATAGTCCGCATAGTCGGTGGTATCCGTCAAAAACTGCTCGTGCACCACCGTAAATAGGTCCTCCCGCATCAGCCCCGCCCCCACCGCGTTCTGGTTCGGCGCAATCGCTCCCGGGTTGCTGTTGTACACAAACAGCGCATGTACCTGCGGACCCTCATCCGGCACCGTCCCCAGCTCCGTCAGCGCGTCTCCCAGCCGGCTCATGTTCACCACCCGCGCCTCCCGGCCCAGCGGCGACGCCAGCATCAAATCCGGCCGCTCGATCGCCTCCTTGTTCCACTGGAAGCCCCCCGACATCGACAACTGCGCCCCACCGCCCCGGGCCCACGCTCCCGTCAGCGCCGGCAGCATCGCAATCGCCCGCACTGCCTGCCCGCCGTTCTCGCTCCGCTGCACTCCATAGTTCATCCGGATCACCGTCGGGCTCGCCGTCGCGTACTCCCGCGCCAGCGCCTCAATCTCCCCCGCCGTCATCCCCGTCCAGGCCGCCACCCGCTCCGGCGTATACTCCCGCACCCGCTCCGACAACTCCGCAAAGCCACGCGTCATCGCCGCAATGTAGCCCTGGTCTTCCAGCCCCTCGCGCAAAATCACATGCATCATCCCCAGCGCCAGCGCCACATCCGTCCCCGGCCGAATCGCAATGTGCCAGTCCGCCAGCCCCGCCGTCCGCGTCCGGTACGGATCTATCACTATCAGCCGCGCCCCATTCCGCCGCGCCTGCTCTACAAATGGCCACAGGTGGATGTTCGTCCCGTGGATATTCGCCCCCCACGCCACAATCAGCTTCGCCTTCGGAAAATCCTCGTTCTGAACCCCGTACTTCCGCCCGTACACCAGGTTCCACGCCTGCCCGCCGGCCTCGGCGCATATCGTCCGGTCCAGTTGGCTCGCGCCCAGCCGATGAAAAAACCGCCGGTCCATCGACCCATACCCCAGCAAACCCATCGTCCCCGCATAGCTGTACGGCAACACAGACTCCGGCCCATGCGTCTCAGCCACCTGCTTCAGCCGCGCCGCAATCGCGTCCAGCGCCTCGTCCCAGCTCACTGGCTCAAAGGCCTCATGCTCCCGGTCCTTTTCCAATGGCCCCTTCGCCACTCCAGCCTTCCGCCGCAAAGGCGTCAAAATCCGCTGAGGAGAGTAGACACGGTCCAGATACTTGGCCACCTTGCCACACAGGAATCCCTGCGTCACCGGATGCGCCGGATCGCCCGCCACCTTCACCGCTCGTCCCGCCTCGTTCACCGTCACCAGCACCGCGCAGGAGTCCGGGCAATCATGCGAGCAAACCGTGTGCACCACGCGAAATGGCGATTTTTCCAGGGAAGTTGTGGCATTCGTCATGACCACAATTGTAGGCTGGCCCTGGAGGGATTTCCATGCGAACTTGGCTCTGTCTGTCTTCCTCGTTGCTGCTCGTTTTTGCCCCCACTGCCCCGGCCCAATCCACTCCCGCCAACTCCGCCTCCGCGGCCATCGCACAGCAGCAGCCCGTAACCCCTGAGGAAACCGCCATCCGCTCCACCCTTGACCTCCAGGTAGCCGCCTGGAACCGCGGCGACATCCCCGCCTTCATGGCCAGCTACGACGACTCCCCCCTCACCACATTCATCGGGTCCAAGGCAGTCGAACACGGCTATCAGCTCATCCTCCAGCGTTACCTCCGCGGCTACGCCAACAAGGACCAGATGGGCACACTCACCTTTTCCGAGCTCAACGTCCGCCTGCTGCCCAGTTCCAACGGTCAGGTAGAGTACGCCGCCGTCTCCGGACGCTTCCACCTCGCCCGCACCGCATACGGAGCCGCCAAACAGAACGACGGCATCTTCAGCCTCCTCTGGCACAAAACCCCCTCCGGCTGGAAGATACTCCTCGACCACACTGCCTGATCTCTGCCCACTCCTGTCATCCACAGATTTCCCGCAAAAGCCCGTCGCCCATCAAACCCATTGGGCACAAATCCCCGCCAGGATCATGCGCGGCCCGATAAGGCTCTTGGGAGTTGCGGACGGGGCATTGGCCATTCCCGCCAGCGCTCGGCAAGGGGCACCCGGATTTGTACTGGGCTACTTCTGCTCGCGGCCGTTGAGGAACTCTCCGGCGTCTCCGTTGCCGTTGATGACGTAGACCTGGCCGGAGAGGGGCGACAGCGCAACCTGGTGGGCAAGGGAGTGCGCCGGGGTGGGAACCATGGAGCTGTCGAGGATGGGGTAGGCGAATCGCAGGTCGTGGAACTCGACGGTGGTCCAGGTTTGGCGTGGGGCGAGGGCCAGGCCGGGGTCGCCGGGTGCGGGAACGGGGCCGATGTCGCGGACCACGGGCCACTGGGACCAGTCGAGATAGACCTGGCCGAGGCGGGATTTGCGGGCGACGATGACGGACGGCGTATAAGCGGGCTTGCTGAGGGTGTTGAGCTGGGGGTCGCTGACCACCAGGTCGCGGTGGGTGTCGACCTCGGCGGTGACCCAGCTTGAGTCGGTCTCCAGAATGGCGTGCCAGCGGAAGGGATTGAAGGGGTAGGGTTCGAGGGCGACGCGGCGGACTGGCCGCTGGGTCAGAGAGGAGTTATCGACGAGGTTGCGGGCGTGGGCGTGCTCCGCCCAGCGCCAGCACCAGAGCAGGACCATGGCGGTGAGGGCGAAGATGGCCCATCCGCGGCCGCGGAAGCGGGTGTGTCGGGAGCCGATCTCACTGTCGGCGAGTCCGAGCAGCGCGGGCACGATGAGGGCTGCGAGGAAGACGATCCAGAGGATGGGCTCGGCGATGAACACGAGGTCGCCGGAGTACCAGCGGGCGTTGAAGGGGAAGAAGGGGCGGATGCCGTAGTTGTTGGTCCAGTCGAGGAGGAGGTGCATCAGGTCCGAGAGCAGAGCGGTCAGGTAGATCCAGAGCCAGTTGACCGGCTGGGGGCTGATGAGGGGGAGCCGTGTGCGGACGAAGGGCAGGGCGCGCCAGGCTTTTTGCAGGCCCCAAACAAGGCCGGTGATGGACAGGGCCATGAAAGGCGCGGCGACCAGGGTGTGGGTGATGCCGCGATGATGGGCGAGCTCGGTGACGGGGCCGCCGAAGCGGAAGACTTCATCGAGGTCTGGCGCCTCGGCCGCGAGGATGGCGGCAAAGGTGGCGAGGGCGGTGCGGCGGTTCAGTCCGGAGCGGCCGAGGCAGGCGCCGGCGAGCAGGTGTGTGACCGGTTCCATGGTTGACCAATTCTAGCCGAGAAAGGGGGAGTGTGCTTGTCAGTGGGGGGTGAGTCTGCGAGGATGGAGCGGAGAAATCCTGATGAGACGATCGAAAACAGTTCCCCTGACCCTGTTGGCCGCGGCGGCGTTAGCTACCGTGGGCTGCCACGAGCAACCGCGCCATTGCGTGGATGCGCAGAATCACATTCTTCCCGATGCGCAGTGCCCGGTGGACGAAAACCACTCGACGGGCTACTACGGCGGGCACTACATCTATGGCGGGTCAAGCGGCGGGCACGTGGGCGATGCGGTGGTGGGCGGCAGCACGAGCAGCAGCGGCGCGAGCTTTGGCGGCTTTGGGCATGGCGGCGGCGAGGGTGGCGGCGGCGAAGGCGGGGGCGAGTAATGCGCCGGCACAGCATAGAGCCCAGGGCGAAGTGGCAGGCGAGCGTGGAGCGGGTGGGGCTGACGTTTCATACGCTGGAAGACGGGAAGCCGTACTGGGATGAGTCGGCGTACTGGGAGTTTACGGCGGCGGAAGTGGACCGGCTGGAGGCGGCGACGGCGGAGATTCAGCGGCTGGCGCTGGCGGCCGGGGACGTGATGCTGGAGCGGAACTGGCTGGACCGGATGGGGATTCCGGCGGCGGCCCATGCGCGGATACGGGAGACGTGGCTGAGTGAGCCTCCGGCCCTGTATGGCCGGCTGGACCTCGCGTATGACGGGCGGCAGATCAAGCTGCTGGAGTACAACGCGGACACGCCGACGGCGCTGTTGGAGGCGGCGGTAGCGCAGTGGTACTGGCTGGAGGATCGGTTTCCGGAGGCGGACCAGTTCAATTCCCTGCATGAAAAGCTGGTGGCGAAGTGGAAAGACCTGCAAGGGTATGTGGCGCAGCCGGTGTATTTTGCCCAGGATGGAGCGGAAGAAGATCGGATGACGGTGACGTATCTGCGGGATACGGCGCAGCAGGCGGGCCTGAAGACGGTTGGGCTGGGGATGGGGGAGATTGGCTGGCAGGAGACTCAGGGGCAATTTGTGGACCCAGGGCTGAAGCCGATCGGGACGATTTTCAAGCTGTATCCGTGGGAGTGGCTCCTAGGTGAGAGCTTTGGCGGCCATGCCGTGGAGACGATGGATAAGGTGCAGTGGCTGGAGCCGATCTGGAAGATGCTGTGGTCGAACAAGGCGCTGCTGGCGATTCTGTGGGAGCTGAATCCGAACCATGAGCTGCTGCTGCCGGCGTATCTGGATGGGCCGCGAAACCTGCAGAACTATGTGCGGAAGCCGCTGTTTGGGCGGGAAGGCGCGGGGGTGCAGGTGTTTCGGAACTGGGCGGAGTCGGAGGGTGAGCCGGCGGGTGAGGGCCCGTTTGTGTGGCAGGGGCTGGCGTCGCTGGCGCAGGCGGATGGGCGGACGGCGGTGATGGGGAGCTGGCTGGTGGATGGCGAGCCGGCGGGGATGGGGATTCGCGAATCGGCAGGGACGATTACGAACAACACAAGCTGCTTTGTGCCGCACCTGTTCCGGTAGAGGGGCTGGTCAGGAGTTGTGGGCCAGCAGGGCGTCGACCTCGGCGCGGCTGGCCATGGAGGCCTGCGCGCCGTGGCGGGTGACGGAGATAGCTGAGGCTGCGGAGGCGAAGCGGGCGGCTTCGGCGGGGCTTTGGCCGAGGCTGAGGGCGGTGGCGAAGGCTCCGTTGAAGGCGTCGCCGGCGGCGGTGGAGTCGACGGCTGTGACGGGAAAGGGAGCGACGCGGGCGGCGCGGCCGGAGGCGTCGGCGAGGTAGGAGCCCTCTGCGCCGAGCTTGAGGACGACGCCCTGGATGCCTTTGCGGAGGAGCTCGCCGGCAGCGATCTCGTAGCCGTGCTTACCCGGCCTGTGGCCGAGGTAGAAGGCGGCTTCGGTCTCGTTGGGGGTGATCCAGGCGAGCAGGGGGAAGAGCTCGGGGGGAAGTTCGCGGGCCGGGGCGGGGTCAAGCATGAGCGGGACCTGGGCTTCCGAGCAGAGCTGGGCGAGGCGCAGCACGGTTTCGAGGGGGATTTCCAGCTGAGCCAGGACGATGGCGGCGGAGCGGATGAGCCCGGCGTGCTGATCGAGCCAGGCCGGGGTGACGTGGCTGTTGGCTCCGGGGATGACGACGATGCTGTTGTCCCCTTTGGCTGAGACGGTGATGAGGGCGACGCCGGAGGAGCCGGGGACGGTGCCGATGGCGGCGGTGTCGACGCAGGATTGTGTGAGGTAGGCGCGCATCTGGCGGCCGAGATCGTCGGAGCCGAGCTGGCCGATCATCTGAACGGGATAGCCGAGGCGGGCGACGGCGACGGCCTGATTTGCGCCCTTTCCGCCGGGATTGGTGAGGAAGCTGGCGCCCAGGATGGTTTCCCCGGGTGCGGGGATGTGCGCGGCGTGGGCCACCAGGTCCATGTTGATGCTGCCGACGACGACGATGGGTTTTTGCGGGGACATGGCGGGTACTCCGGGGTGGTTCGTGTTTTGACGGGGGGATATGCTGTTTTTCTGGTTCCCAAACGCGAGGGACCGGGGGCACCCCAACTTACTTCCATTGGTCAGAAAACTCAGTATTGCGCTGGTCGAAAAACTCAGTATTGCCTTGGGAAAAAACTCAGTAAAGGGGCGAGAGGGCGATCATGGCGAGGCCGGCGAGGAAGAGGACGAACATCCAGAAGAGCATTCCTTTTGCTTTGAGGGGCGCGCCGGCGAATTCCTTCCAGATGAAGACGCCCCAGATGGCGGAGACCATGGTTGCTCCCTGGCCGATAGAGTAGCTGACGGCGGGCCCGACGACGCCGGTGCGGGAGGCGACGAAATTGAAGGTGGCTCCGGTGCACCAGATGATGCCGCCTAGGACTCCCCAGAGATGCCAGAGGGGTTCGGCCGAGAAGTAGCCAGCCATGGAGACAGGGGCTTTGCCGTCGAGGGGCTTGCGCATGAGCAGGTAGTTGACGGGGAAGGCGCAGAGGGCTACGCCGAGGGTGAAGAGGAAGGCGGTGGCGTAGGGGCCGGGTGCGCGGTCGCCGGTCATGGCCTTGGCGACAAAGGGATAGAAGGTGCCCATCAGGAGGCCGGCGACCAGCGACAGGACGATGCCGCGGGCGCTGGTCTTTTGGCGGGTGGCTTCGCGCTCGCGATAGGCGAGGGCGTCGGAGAGGATGGCGGCGACGACCAGGGAGATGCCGCCGAAGAGCATCCAGGGATTGCCGGCCGGGGAGATGACGTAGTTGCCAATGGCGCCGACGACCAGGGCGAGACCGATGCCGACGGGGAAGGCGACGGCGAGGCCGGCGATGTCAATGGCGGCGACGAGCAGCAGGTTGGCCACGTTGAAGACAATGCCGCCGGTGATGGCGAGCAGGAAGTGGTCGAAGTCCGTGTGGACGAGGTCGGGCAGGAAGGCGAGGCCGTGGTCGCCGAGCGAGCCGAGGGTGAGTCCCCAGATCAGCGCTCCCACCACCAGACCAACGACATAGTCCCAATAGAAAAGCTGGAAGCGGAAGCCGGGGGCGAGCTTCATGGTGTTAGCCCAGGATCCCCAGCAGAGCATGGTGATGATCATGAAGAGGAGAGCGATGGCGTAGGTTTCAGGCTGATACATGGGATCGAACCTCTCGTGCGCGGGTCGAATCGTGAGGATGAAAAGCCGGGCGAGGCAATTCTAGCGGATTGGCTTTGCCGATTGCCTCGCCCGGGCTGGCTATTTGGCCGGTGTGAGCATGTGTATGGTATTGAGCCAGGTTTCGACGCTGCGGGGCCAGGCGGTCACCGGCAACTCGGTGTGTCGCAAGCCGTAGCCGTGGCCGCCCTGGGAGTAAATATGCAACTCGGCGGGAACACCTGCCTGCTTGAGCGCGGTGAAGTAGACCAGGACGTTTTCCACGTGGACGGGGTCGTCCTCTGCCTGCACAAGGAACGTGGGCGGCGTTTGAGCGGTCACGTGGATGTCGAGTTTGTCGAGGAAGGACTGCTTGTCGTCGGCGAGGTAGCCGGGGTAAACGATAACGGCGAAGTCGGGACGGCAACTGAGCTGGTCGGCGGCATCGATGGGGGTGTACAGGCGTTTGTCGGTGTGGGTGCTGACAGCAGCGGAGAGATGGCCGCCGGCGGAGAAGCCCAGGACGCCGATGCGATGGGGGTCGATGCCCCACTCTGCGGCGTGAAGGCGAGCGAGACCGACGGAGCGCTGCGCGTCCTGAAGTGCGGCGTCGGACTTGGGATAGGGGCCGGTGTCGGGGACGCGGTATTTGACGAGGAGGCAGGCGATGCCGGCGCGGGTCAGCCAGTCGCAGACCTCGGTGCCTTCGAGATCGATGGCCAGGATGGAGTATCCGCCGCCGGGAAAGACGACGACGGCCGCGCCGTTGGGGCTGGTGACGGGCTTGTAGACGGTCATGGTTGGGACGGAGACGTTGCCCAGGCGGACGAGGGGACGCCCGGCGATGAGGTTGTCCTTACCGGTGCTGGTGTCAGCCTCAGGGCCGTTGGCGGTGGGCTTTCCGGGTGCTGCGCCGGGCCAGAGGGGGAGCGTGAGGCGGCCGGGACCGGGCTGCCACGCGTGGGTTTGAGCGGGAAGGGAGACCGCGGCCAGGGCAATGGTGGCGAGGGCCAGGGAGAGATTCCGGAGATTAGACATGCGCATCGGCTCCTCAATCGATTGACTGGCGATGATTGCAGGTGCGGAGGCCGATGCGCAAGGTGGGTGAAGGCAGATATGGGATTACGGTTTGACGGTTTCAGCGGTCCAGACCGGTTCTGCGGAGCCGCGCAGGGTGGGCGCGGTGAGGGTCGAGAAGTCGAAGGCGATGACCTCGTTGGGGCCGGAGACGAGCCAGGGAGCGGGCAGGTAGAGGGAATGCTGGGGGCCGATGGACCAGGTGCGGCCCAGGTTGTGGCCGTTGACCCAGACGAAGCCCTTGCCGAGCGGGGTGGTGTCGAGGAAGGTGTCTGTCACGGCTGTGAGGGCGAGCGCGCCGCGATGGAAGGCGGGGCCGGGGATGGGGTTGGCGGACCAGCCGTGAATGGCTGAGGGGCTGTCCATGGGCAGGGGATAGACCTGCCAGCCGGTGAGGGGTTTGCCGTCGAGGGAGACGGTGCCGGCGATGCCGGCGCGGCCGTCGGGCAGGTGGGGGCCGAAGTTGACGCGGCCTGTGTTTTCGACCAGGATATCGAGCGTAACGGGGCCGGATGGGAGCGTGAGGTCGAGAGACTTTTGGCCAAGCCGGTGGTCGAGCGTGCCGGCGGGCTGGCGGTTCAGGTAGACGGCGGCGTAGTCGCGAGGCTCGTCGATGACCAGTTTGCGGGAACCGGGGCCGGCGATCTGGGTGCGGTAGAGAATGTAGCCGTAGTTTTGGCCGTAGGCTTCCATGGGCTCGGGCTTTTCGCTGGCGATGGGCGCAGGCAGGTTGTCCCACAGGCTGGCCGACTCGGCGAGGGTGACCGGCGGGGTGGCGGCCAGCGGCATGGGTGCCGGCATGGGCGGGGGAGTTTGGCCGGTGTATTTGGCGATTGCGTCGCGCAGCAGGTTGAACTTGGCGGTGGGCCGCCCGGCTTCGTCGAGAGCGGCGTCGTAGTCGTAGCTGGTGGTTTGGGGTGCGTAGTGGCCGAGCGGGCCGCGGTCGAAGTTGGCCCCGTTCATGAAGCCGAAGCTGGTGCCCCCGGTGAACATATAGAGGTTGAAGGAGTAGCCTTTCTGCAGCATCCAGGCGATTTCGTCAGCCTGCTGCTGGGCGTTGGTGGCCACCTTGCCCTTGTTGCCCCAGGCGTCGAACCAGCCGTCCCAGTATTCGCCGGTCATGCGGGGGAAGTTGCGGTTCATCTTCTCCAGCTTGGCGAACTCGGTTTTGGCTTCACCGGGGCCGAAGTTGATGACGGCCAGGAACTGGTCGAATGCGTCGTTGGGGAGCTGGTCGGCGCCGTCGGAGGTGTAGAAGAGGCTGTCGCCGAGCCCGGCATGGACGAGCGACTGGTGAATCTTTTCCATGTAGACGCGGTCATGGCCGTAGGAGCCGTACTCGTTTTCGATCTGGATGGCGACGATGGGCCCGCCGTGGGAGGCCTGCAGGCTGCCGACCTCCTGGCCGAGCCGTGCCAGGTAGCGATCGACAGCGGCGAGGAAGCGTGGGTCCTGCGTGCGGACCTTGAGCGACGGATCTTTGAAGAGCCAGGCGGGATAGCCGCCGGCCTCCCACTCGGCGCAGACGTAGGGGCCGGGGCGGAGGATGACGTTGAGGCCTTCCTGCTGGGCCTCGCGGAGGAACTCGGCGATGTCGAGCTGGCCGGAGAAATCGAAGACGCCGGGCGCGGGCTCGTGGAGGTTCCAGAAGACGTAGGTTTCGACGGTGTTGAGGCCCATGGCGCGGGCTTTCTGCAGGCGGTCGCGCCAGTAGGCACGGGGTACGCGAGCGTAGTGGATGGCCCCGGAGAGGATCTGGTAGGGCTTGCCGTTGCGCACGAAATGGTCGCCGCTGATGGTGATGACGGGGGTGTTTGCCGCAGGTGGCTGAGCGGCTACGGGGAGCGCGCAAAGCGCGAGGAGGGAGGCGGCGAAGATGGGGCGGATGAGCACGGGATACTCCTCGGAATCAGGGCAATTTTCAGCGGTTGCGGGCGGTGCTGTCCAGCGGGATCAGGAGCACCAGCGGAGGGCGGTGGCCAGCAGGACCTCAGCCGACTGGATCACGGATTCGAAGTCGACCCATTCGTCGGCGTTGTGGGCTCCGGCGCCGATGGGGCCGAAGAGCGCGGTGGGGATGCCAAAATCGCGGTGCATCAAGCCCGCGTCGCAAGGGTAGGGCGCAGCGGTGACGACTGCGGGGCGGCCGAGGACGCCGGTTGCGGCTGCGGCGAGGGTGGTGGTGAGCGCGTGGTCCGCTGGCAGCTCGTGTCCGTAGAGCGGCCCGCCGATGAGGGCGTGCCAGCCGACGGGATGCTGGCTGAAGAACGGGTCGGCGGCGCAGAAGTGCTGCAGGTCGTTGCGGATAGCCTCGATGGCGGCGTCCACGTCCTCCTCCGGCAGGAACTGGAAGTAGACGCGGACGGCGGCTTGCGACGGAACGCTGAGCGGCGCTTCGCGGTGGAAGGTGCCGGACTCCGCGGCGAGTACCTGGACGGGCACGGGATCGGGGAATGTGCGGTAGATGCCGGTGGGCTGGACTGTGGCGCGGGCGTGGGCCTGGCGCTCAACCCAGCCGAGCAGGCGGCCCATGGGGATGGCGGGGCTGACGACCTCAGCTTTGGAGAAATAGCTGGCCGGGTCCCCCGCGCCAACCGACAGATCGACGACAAAGCCGCCGCGTGTGGCGCGATAGACCTCAAGCTGTGTGCCTTCGGCGATGATGCAGGCGTCGGCGTTGCCGCTGTGCAGGCGGGCGGCGATGGTGCCTCCGCCTCCGCCGTATTCCTCGTCGACGACGGACTCAAAGAGGAGGTCGCCGGCGGGGCGGATGCGGGCGCGGTGGAGCGCGAACAGGACGGCTGCCTGGGCGACTAGGCCGCCCTTCATGTCAAAGGAGCCAAGGCCGTGGATATGGCTCCCTGTGGGGCTGCCGGACCAGGGCGAGCGCGCCCAGCGGGTGGCAAAATCGGGGCCGGGCGGGACGGTGTCCATGTGTCCGCTGAGCAGCAGGCTTTTGCCGCCGCCGGTGCCGGCGAGCTGCGCGGCGACGTTGCTGCGGCCGCGGTAGTTGCGATTCTTGCGGACGAGCGGGTGGTTGGCCTTCTCGAGGAAGCCGGTGTCGTAGATCTCCGGCCTGAGGCCGTGGAAGCGGAGAAAGCTGTGCAGGACGCGTTGGGCGCGGGTTTCGTTCCCACTCGGCGGAATCGCCACACTCTGGGTATGGATGAGACTGCGCAGCAGGCGCTTGAGCTCGGCTCGGAGGGGACGGATGAGCTTGCGGGCATCGGCAGCTTCCTGTGCGGGCGGCTCCACGGTGAGGAGGGATTTCATCCAGACATCATAAGGGCTGTGGCTCGGTGTGGGCGTGATGCGGAAATGGCTCTTTACGCGGCGGGGCTGGGACAGCGATGATGGTGCGCATGTTGACTGCGATGCGTTGCCCCCGATTTGCCGTTGCACTGCTGCTGTCTGCCACAAGTATTGCCGCCATGGCGCGCGCGCCCAAGCCGGGTGATGCGCTTACCTTTGCGGGCCGGGGCATTGCCGTGCACGTTCATGCCACGGAGCGCAGTTTTGATGGGCTCACCGTGCTAGCGATCGCATCCGAGGCCTCCGTGACGCTGCGCGCCGCCTTCCGGGTGCGGTTTACCGACGGATCAGAGGTGAGCTCGGCGAGCCTGCGAATGCTGGGAAAGCCAGCGGTGGAGCAGGTCCCGGCCAATCCCACCGCGCGTGTTGCGGCGGAGCGCGTTGCCGGGCAGCGGGTGTGCGCAGATTTCGTCGACGGCGAACGGGGCGCGAGCTACCGCTGGTGCCTGCTGATGCGGGCCGGGGCGCTCTATTTCCGGCAGATGGTGACGGTCGAGGCAGGCAAGCAGGATTTGCCGATTGCCGAGCTGCGGCTGCTGGATTTTGAAGACCCGGGAGCGCGTGTTTCGGGCTCTGTGAAGGGCTCGCCGATTGTGGATGGCGGGCTGTTTTTTGGCTTTGAGCATCCGCTGTCGGCCTCCACCGTGAATGGCGATCACGCGTCGGCATGGATTACGCGGGTGCTGCCGCTGAGGGCCGGGCAGTCGGTCACCTATTCCTCGGTGATTGGCGCGGCGCGCAAGGGGCAGATGCGGCGGGATTTCCTGGCGTACATTGAGGCGGAGCGGCCGCGCGGCTATGCGCCGTTTCTGCACTACAACTCGTGGTTCGACCTGGGCTATGGCAACGACTACGACGAGGCCGGCGCGCTCGACCGGGTGAACGCCTTTGGCCAGCAGTTGCATGTGCAGCGGGGCGTGGTGCTGGACAGCTATCTGTTTGACGACGGGTGGGACGACCCCAACACCCTGTGGGGATTCCACAAGGGCTTTCCGGATGGGTTTACCAAGGTGGCCGCGGCGGCGAAAAAGTATGACGCCGGCATCGGCGTGTGGTTTTCGCCGTGGGGCGGCTACTGGCACAAGAAAGATGCGCGCATCGCCTACGGCAAGGCCAACGGCTATGAGATTGTGAAGAACGGCTTTGCGCTTTCCGGCAACAAATACTATGCGCAGTTTGAAAAGCGTTGCCTGCAGATGGTGACGAAATACGGCGTCAACCAGTTCAAGTTTGACGGGACGGGGAATGCGGACGCGGTGTTTCCGGGCAGCGAGTTCGACTCCGACTTTGACGCCGCCATCCACCTCATCGGCAAGCTGCGCGATGCCAGCCCGGGCATCTACATCAACCTGACGACGGGCACCTATCCATCCCCCTTCTGGCTGCGCTATGCGGACTCCATCTGGCGGGGTGGGGACGACACGGGTTTTGCCGGAAAGGGAACGAACCGGCAGCAGTGGATTACCTATCGCGACGCGGATACGTACAAGCATATTGTGCAGGCGGGGCCGCTGTTTCCGCTGAATTCGCTGATGCTGCACGGGCTGGTGTATGCGAAACAGGCGGAGAAGCTGGGGGATGACCCAGGGCATGATTTTCCCGACGAGGTGCAAAGCTACTTTGGCTCGGGAACGCAGCTGCAGGAGATGTACATTACGCCGGAATTACTCACGGACCACGACTGGAATGTGCTGGCGGACGCGGCGAAGTGGTCGCGCGCGCGGGCGGCGATTCTGAAGGACGTGCACTGGGTGGGCGGCGACCCGGCTCAGCTCGCCGTGTATGGCTGGGCCGCATGGAGCCTGGAGGGCTGGGTGGTGACGCTGCGCAATCCGGCGGACCATGCGCAGGATTATCAACTGGTGCTCTCCGATGCGCTGGAGCTGCCCGATGGGGCGAAAGGCCGGTACATGGCCAGCTTCCCCTTCAAGGTGGCCAACGGCGCGCCGCTCAAAGTGATCTCGACCGACCCGGTGCCGATCCACCTGGGAGCATTGGAAGTGACGACGATTGAGTGGCTGGCGAAAAAGTAGCAGCCGCTATTCCAGCCGCTTGCTCCGCGCGCCGCGCCAGTAGAGGCCGAGGCCGATCAGCACGGAGACGGCGGTGGCGGAGACGAGTTTCACGAAGAAGCCGAGCTTGTCGCTGGAGTCGCCGGGCGGCACCAGGGAAACGACGATGCCGAGCATAACCACCAGGAAACCGAGGGCGCCGCAGATCCAAACGCCCGCCTTGCCGCCGGGGACCAGAACCGCGTGGGTGTTGGTAAGGCGGTCGGGGCGATAGGCAAGGCGGATGACGGCGGCAAACATGTACAGGAACGGAATGAAGTAGAGGATGATGGCGGCGTCAATGAGGGACTGGTATGCGCCGCGGCTGGTTTCGTTGATCTGGCTGAGGATAAGCACCGCGGCGGAGAGCCCCGCCTGTACAAGGATGGAGACCCAGGGCGTCTTCCAGCGCGGGTGGATTTTGCCGAAGGCGGCGGGCAGGTAGCGGTCGATGCCGACGACAAAGGGAACACGAGCGATGCCCGCCACCGTGGAGCCTACCCCGCCAGCGTTGCCGACGGTGACGAGAATGGCGGCGAGCACGCCCAGCAGGCCGACCTTGAGCGCTGTGGAGCCGATGGCGATGGCGTAGAAGACGCCGCTCTGCGGGTCGATGTCCGCGGCCGGGACCAGCGCGAGGATGGCGAAGGTGCCGACAATGTACATCAGAGCTATGAGCGCGCCGGCGCCAAAGACGGCACGGGGCAGCGTGCGGCGCGGGTCGCGCACCTCTTCGCTCATCGTGGCGACAAGCTCAAGGCCTGTGAAGGCGAAGGCGATCTGCGACCAGAAGTTGACCGTGTCCCAGTTCCACGTGGGCATCATGGTGTGCATCGTGAAAGGTGTTGCGGAGCCGTGGCGCAGCACGACGAGGCCAGCGATGACGGCGAGCATGACCAGGGGCAGATAGGTGCCCACGCCGCCCGCGTTCTGCAGCCATTTGCCGATGTTGAGGCCGATGATGTTGAGCACGACGGCGACGAGGAGCAGGCCGAGCGAGACGCTCATGAGGAAGGTGCGGTTTTGGGCGAGCTGAGCGCCATGGCCACCCATGATGTAGGCGGCCATGGAGGCGCTGGCCAGCAACAGTCCGGGGAAGTAGAAAACAGTGTAGATCCAGTAGGTCCAGCCGGCGATGAATCCGTGGAAGTCGCCAAAAGCTTCTTTTGACCAGGCGTAGAGGCCGCCCTCGTGGGGAAATCGCGAGGAGAGTTCGTTGATGACCAGTGCGCCCGGCACAAAGAAAAACGCAGCAGCGAGTACCCAGAGGCTTATCGACGATGCGCCGTTGTGCCCGGCGGCGGCGATCCAGCGCGGGCCCAGAACGGTGGCAATGTTGAACAGCAGAACATCCCAGAAGCCCATGGTTTTGCGCAACTGGGGATTAGTTTCAGTGAGCGAAGCGGAGGCGGTCATGCATTCCCCTGCGGCAACAGACTGCACTTGCCGTATTGCGGAATGATAACGCCTGCCCCCTGGGCATCCCCTCAGAGCCATGGCGGAGCCTGCCTGCGCCCGCCTTTGATACCATTCCCGAGACACAGTACAGCCCCACTTTTGTGCGGTCTGGAAATGAGGATCGAGATGGCGAGTTTCCCGTTTGCTTTCACTCCGAGAATGCACGCAGGAGCAATTTGCACCTTTGCCGGCGCACTGGCGATGATCGTGGCTGCCTGCCCGAATGCGCATGCGCAACTGGGCGATGTGCCTCCACCGCCGCAGATTGCCGTGCAGCAAACGGCAACCGGATTTGCCGCGAAGATCGGCAGCGAATCGTTGACGGTGACGGTTTGCGGAGACGAGATCATTCACCTGGTAGCCAGCCCAGTCGGAGCGACCGCTGCAACGGCGCAGCAGCCCTGGATGCTGCCGGCAGCGGAGTCTTGCCCCGGCGCGAAATTTGCGTTCGCGCAGGATGCAAAGACCGCAACGCTGACCACCTCGGCGCTGCGCGTCAGCTTCCATATGCCGCAAGGCAACGTCACCTACGCCGCGGCCGAGGGCGGCGACGATCTGCTGCGGGAGTCGGACGCGGTGCCGCGCACCTACGAGCCGGATCAAGTCAATCGCGAGCAGACATTCCACGTCTCGGAGCGCTTTTCGCCAGTTGCCGAAGAGGCCTATTACGGACTCGGCCAGCATCAGAGCGGAATGTTCAACTATCGCGGCAGCACGGTTGAGCTGGCCCAGAACAATACCGACGTGGCGATACCGCTGCTGGTCTCCAGCAAGGGTTATGCCGTGATGTGGAATACCGCGTCGATGACCGAGGTCGACAACCGCTTTCCGCTCGGCCTGCGCTTCACGTCTCTCGCCGGCAGCGCAGTCGATTACTACTTCATCTACGGCCCGGAGATGGACCAGATCCTCCACCAGTATCGCAACATGACCGGCCACACGCCCATGCTGCCGAAGTGGTCCTACGGGCTCTTCCAATCCAAAGACCGCTACGTGTCGCAGGCGGAGATTCTCGATGTTGCAAGTCACTATCGCAGCCAGCATATTCCGCTCGACGCCATCGTGCAGGATTGGTTCTGGTGGAAGACGGAAGGCGATCCGGAATTCAATGCGAATTACACCGATGTTCCCGCTGAGTTGAAACAGCTGCACGACGAGCATGTGCACGCGATGATCTCCGTGTGGGGCCTGTTTGATACGCACGCGCAGAACTACCAGTACCTGACCGAGCACCACCTGGATGTGCGCGGGGCGCATGTCTACGATGCCTCCAATCCCGAGGCCCGCGACTTCTACTGGAAGAATCTGGCGGGCAAGCTGTTTGCCCAGGGATGGGATGCCTTCTGGCTCGACAGCGCAGAGCCGGAAGAGTTCTACCCACACTACGGCGACGCGATTCTGAGAGACAAGCAACTGGCCATCGGCAACGGCGCGGAGTACACGAACGTTTTTCCGCTGATGCATACGCTGGGTGTGCAGCAGCACTGGCGCGGCACCAGTGAGGCGAAGCGCGTGTTTCTGCTGACGCGCTCGGCCTTCCTGGGCCAGCAGCGCGTGGGCGCGGCGGTGTGGTCGGGCGATGTCTACGGCACCTACTGGGGACTGAGCCACCAGGTTCCGGCGGGCTTGAATTTCGCCCTCTCCGGATATCCGTACTGGACCACGGACATTGGCGGATACTGGTCGCCGAATGGCGACGCACTGAAGGAGCCGGCCTATCAGGAGCTATACACGCGATGGTTTGAGTTCGGCACCTTCTGCCCCATCTTCCGCACGCACGGGCATCGCGACCACAACGAGCTATGGGTCTATGACAAAGTCGAGCCAATCCTGGTGCAGTATGACAAGCTGCGTTATCGGCTGATGCCGTATATCTATTCGCTTGCGTGGCGCGTGCACCAGGACGACTACACGATGCAGAGGCCCCTCGTCATGGATTGGCGCGCCGATGCGAAGGTATGGAACATTGGCGACGAGTTCATGTTCGGTCCCGCGCTGCTGGTAAGCCCGGTGCTGAAGCAGGATGCTACGGAGCGCACGGTCTATCTGCCGAAGGCGGAGAAGTGGTACGACTTCTGGACCGGAGCAACCGTAGCCGGCGCGCAGGAGATAGCGGCAGCTGCGCCGCTCGACCGCATGCCGCTCTATGTGCGCGCCGGGTCGATTGTGCCCATGGGCCCGGAGATCGAGTATGCCGACCAGGCGCCGCAAGGGCCGATCGAGTTGCGCGTCTATTCCGGCGCGGATGGCAGCTTTTCCCTGTATGGCGATGAAGGCGACAACTACAACTACGAACACGGCGCACATGCCTTGATTCCCATTGCGTGGTCCGAGTCCAACAAGACGCTCACCATCGGCCAGCGCGAGGGCAGTTACGCCGGCATGCCGAAAGAGATGACCTTCCACATTGTGTGGGTTGGTGCAAACCACGGCGCGGGAGAAGCCGTCGAGTCAGCCGCGGATCGCACCGTCGTCTACACCGGCGCTGCCATTGATGTGCACGCCCAGTAGCTTTCCGCGCCATCGTTCGCGGCTTCGGAATGTTGCCAGCTAGGTTCCGCAGAAGGTCTGACTCACCCGCTCTTCGGGCCGCGCCGGCAGCCTGTATCGTTCCAGGCACGGCCGCTCATCGTATGGGTGAGCCAACACCTCGAGCATCCGCTCAAAGGGCTGAAAATCCTCGCGCAATGTGGCGGCGGCCAGTGCTTCCTCGACCAGATGATTGCGCGGAATGTAAATCGGATTCACCCGGCGCATGGACTCCGCGCGAGCCTGCGCCTCCACTTGCTCCTGCTGCAGCCGCGCACGCCACACGGCCGCCCAGGCCTCGTACGCCGCGGGCTCCGTGAACAAGGCGCGCACCGCCAGGTCCGCAGCTGGGGCGGCAGCGGCGTCGCTCAAACGCCGGAAAGTCAGCGTAAAATCGGCATGGTTTGCCGCCATACGCGCCAGCAGGTCTTCGGCCAGGGCGGCATCGCAATCCAGAGCGGTGAACAGGCCCAGCTTGCGGCGCAGCCCGTCGAGATGCGCCCGCATGAACTGCGGCTCAAAGCCACCCAAGGCTGCATTCGCGGACTCAAGGGCAGCCTCTTTGCTGCCCGTCTCTTCCTCAAGGATTGTCAGCATCGCCTCGGCCAGCCGCGTCAGGTTCCAAAGCGCCGCATTCGGCTGGTTGCCATACGCATATCGTCCGCGATGATCGATGGAACTGAAGACAGTAGCCGGGTCAAACGCCTCCATGAAGGCGCACGGCCCGTAGTCGATCGTTTCGCCGGAGATCGCCATGTTGTCTGTATTCATCACGCCATGCACAAAGCCCAGCAGCATCCACTGCGCCAGCAGTTGCGCCTGCCCCGCGATGACCGCATCCAGCAGCGCCCGGTAAGGTTGCGTGCTCTCCGCCGCCAGCGGAAAATGCCGGGCAATCGCATAGTCGGCCAGTACGCGCAAACCCGCAACGTCCCTCTGCGCGGCAAAGTACTGGAAGCTGCCCACACGCAAATGGCTCGCCGCAACACGGGTGAGCACGGCACCGGGCAAAACCGTTTCGCGATACACCTGCTGCCCGGTGGTCACCGCGGCCAGGGTGCGCGTGGTCGGCACGCCCAGCGCGGCCATGGCCTCGCTGACCAGGTACTCGCGCAGAACGGGGCCCAGCGCGGCACGGCCATCGCCCCGTCGGCTGAAGGGCGTAGGGCCGGAGCCTTTGAGGTGAATGTCATAGCGAATCCCGTCGCTTCCCGTCACCTCGCCCAGCAGGTTCGCGCGGCCATCCCCAAGCTGAGGCACAAAGTGGCCGAACTGGTGCCCGGCATAAGCCATCGCCAGCGGCTCGGAGCCCTCCGCCACTCGGTTGCCCGCCAATATTTCCACACCCTGCGGGCTCGCCAACTCCAGCGGATCCAGCCCCAGCTGCACGGCCAACGGCTCATTCACCTTGACCAGGCGCGGAGCCGCGACCGGCGTCGGATTCACCCGCGCGTAGAAATGCTCCGGCAGGCGCGCGTAGCTGTTCTCAAATCGGAAATGGAGATTGCAGGGGTCCGCCTCGGAGACGGACGGCGAGACGATTGGGGAAGGATCAAAGGAACTCATCGTTGATTGGATGCGGCGGGGGCGCATTGGATGCTGCACCTGCGCAATTGGCCATATTCATCTGTAGCTGCTCGCCAATCAAGGTGCCAGCCTCCTGTGCCACCGAGAGGCTGGCGCGGACCCCGTCATCGTCAAGAAAGTGACGGCCCCAACCGGATATGTCAAACTTGAGTTGCGGTCAGGATGCAAGCCCCACGAGAAACATTCCCGTCGAGCGCACCACCCCGCGATCCGCACCAATCATCACCGCATTCCCAAAGGGCCTGTAGCTCAACGGTTAGAGCAGGGGACTCATAATCCCTTGGTTGGGGGTTCAAATCCCTCCGGGCCCACCAAACCTTCCTCTGTTTTCCATCCGCAGCCAGAATTCGCGGGGCTGTTGCAGGAGCGCGCCCGGGCAGTGCGTCCGAAACTCCGGGTCGCCTGATTGGCAACACGCACGCGTCGTCACCCTGAAGATGCGCCCGCTTTCGCCGGAATCTGGCTTAGAAAACCCCTTGTCCCACGGCCAGTGCATTGGCCCGCTCGCGGGCTTGCTGCGCATCCGCAGACCGGCCAGCTGCCTCCAGCATCTGCGCCAATTCGTTCCACCGATCTGCCGAGCCGCCGTCCAGCCGCACCGCCTCCTGCGCGAACGCAACCGCCTGAGGCAGCCGCCCAAGCATGCTGCTGGCCACTGCCCGGCCATCGGCAATATCAGCATACAATCGCGGAGCCTGAGCTTCCGCGCCATGGCGGTAGGGGCTGTGCGTTTCGGCTTCGGAGTACGCCTCCAGGGCCGCGTCAGGATCCTTCAGCGCAATCTCCACCTGGGCCAGCGCCATGTTCGGACCCAGCGGACTCACGGAGAGACTCGCGGCGTGCTGAAAGGCATGCTCTGCCTCCCGCATCCGTCCCTGCAACGTGTAGATGCGGCCCAGCGCAAACCACGCGCCGTCGGACTCACTCACCGCCAGAGCCTCGCGATATTCCGCCTCCGCCTTGTCCACCATGCCCTCACGCATGTAGATCTGCGCCAGCGACAGGCGCACGTTTGGATCGTACGGGTACAGCGCCTTGGCCTGCAGCAGCGCAGCCTCAGCTTCGTCCCCGCGACTGAGCGCGAGCAGCATTCCGCCGGCGTTTGTGTAGTAGTCGTAGAGCTGTTTCCGCGAGGCAGATTGGGGAGCCGCAAAAGCCTGCGTATCGCAGTCGATCTGCAGGCGGTCAATCCAGGCGCGATTCGCTTCCGTATTGCGCACCAGCACCAGCGAAACCTCGTCCATGTACACCGGCCGCCAGTTCGCGCTGTGGCAGAATGCAGCCACATTCTCACGCCCCACGGCGCGGGGTGCTGCCTCTTCCAGCAACAGAACATTGATGCCCCATTTGTCCGCCGCGGCCTGCCATGCGGGCACCTCCGCGGCCTGCCCCAGCAGGTTGCGTTCCGTCACCAGCACATCCGGCGCCAGATGATCGAAGCGGCCATCGATGAAGTCCGGGTATTGCGGGCCCAGTCTCCATGCGGCAAATCCGCCCAGGCCGTATTCCTCATAGATATTACCCGGCAACTGCTCGCGGCGAATGAAGCTTGCGGCTCGCTCGGGAAACCATGACGCTTCTCCAGCGCCGAAAGCCATCTGGCTTTGGAAGACCACATGCGTGCGATTGGAGACGAAGTCCACCGTGTGCAGCAGAGTGACGATGGCGACGATGCCGATAAGCACCCATCGCGCGCCATCGCGAGTTCTTCGGTATTGCGCGCCAGAGCCTTCGCGAAAAACATCTTCCAGAATGCTTGCGCCGAGGATCACAGTGGCCACGCAAAACAACGCAATGTAGCGAGCGTGCTGCAACGAGAGATAGAGCACTGCAGCTTGCAAAATTGCGACACCAAACTGCCTGCGCCAAGCGGCCAGAATAACCACGACGACGGCGGCGAGCATAAGCCAGCTAAAGCCGTTCTCCGCATGACGAAAATCCACAAGCTGCTTCAGCAGATGCCCGTTCAGCGGCACGGAGAGAAACTCTCCAATCAGCGAAGAGGTGCTGTATGTCCCTTGCTGGTGCGGGCCAAGCCCTGAAAGAACAAACGAGGCATCATAGATCCGCGCTCCCCAGGGATTGAGCAGGGTCACAGCGATGGTTGCGGCCAGCCACGGCCAGGCACTTCTTAGTCGTTGGCGTGCGGCGCTGCGTCGCTCGGCAAAGAACATTTCACTCGCATCAAGCAGCAGATACGCGACAATCACGGCGAGACCAAGAATGAATCCCGGATGCAGGTTGACCCACAGCAGCATCGTCACCGGCAGAATCCAAAGCCGTCGCGCACCGCCGCGTTGAAAAGCCCATAGCTCGCCAAAAAACACGGCGAGAAAGACGATATTGAACAAGTCGGCTCGCGGACTGATACGAAAAGCGATGGGCTCGATCGCGCACATCGCCAGTGCAGTAGCCGGCAGCGTGCGCGCGCGCATCAGGTAGCCGATTGTCCCCACGCAGGCCAGCGCGCAGAACCAGCTCAGCGCGACGCATCCGCCAACCTTTGCGATCAGATAGAGAATCACTCCGGCAAACGGAGGGTAAATCCACGGCCTTCCCGCAGCCGTATAGGAGAGCACGTCCACGCTGGGAATGCTGTGGTGCTCGATAACATAGCGGCCCGTCGCAATGTGCCAGCCCATGTCGGAGTCGGCCACGGTCCGAAGACCCGCGGCGAGCCCATTCGCCAACACCAGAATCAGCAGCACCCAAATGGCGATGCGCCACGACCGATCCGCTGCAGGCCGGCTATAATTCGTAATATATTGCGGCGAATTCATCTTGCCTGCAAGCCTATCAAATAGCCGACCGACCCGCTGCAAAGCCTCACGCGAAGGTCGTAGTAGCGTCGTCTGTCGTCGTCACCTGCTGGATGAAAAGGTACAACACCTTGGGTCCAATGTCCGTTACCGCATCCCCAGGCTGTGCTCCGCTCTTCATCCACGCGAGAAGAAAAAGCAACGGAATCCACCCGCGAGAACTGTTTTCCACCCGCGCTCCAATCCGGTTCAACGCCCGCGAAAAGTGAAAAGGCAGCATCACCGGCTCAGACTTCAGCGTGGCCGGATCCTCGCAGTGCACCGGATCGGACGTCACCAGGTACTCGCGGCAAACCAGCGGCCGCATCGGGTGAATCGAGCACGATTCCTCTTCAAGGAACGGGCAGGCAACGCGCTGGTACAGGTAGTCCAGCGCCAGTTGTCGCGCAGAGTCGGTCTCCGCCAGCCAGTCGCCCGTGACCATTCGATCGATCAGCCCGCCTGCGGCCAGTTTGCGCAGTCCCTGGTCAAAGCGCGCAGCCAGCTCCCGCTGCCGATCCTCAGGAAGAGTCTGAATCCACGCGCCCAGAGCCTCCGCTTCAAAAATGCTGATGGGCACCATCTGCCGGCAGCATGCTCCGCAGCCGGCGCGGCAGGAAACCGTTCGCCCTCCCTGCTGCAACTGCTCCCCTACCTCTCCAATCAAGGCGCTGTCCAGCGACTGCAACACGGGCAGTAACTGCGTCAGGTTCGTCTCCCCGGCGGGCACTTGCGCGGACATTCGCATCTGTCCCTCTCCAACGGCGAGGGAGAACTCAACAACGACGGTCTCATCTTCTGCAGGCAGCATAGACCGAGATTATATCTCCCGGCCTGCGGGGGATTCGCGGCAACCTTCGGCAAAGCGCCATGGAACCGCAACATGTACACACAACCTCTCCGTCATCAACGGAGGCGGCCGCTCGGTGGAGCAATCCGCAGCGCGGTCTTGCTGGTTGCCGCCACATCGTTCGCGCATCGTTCATGCTGTCGTGGTGCAGCGCATCGCTCCCCGTGACTGCCATCACTGCACGCAAGCGCCGATGCGCCTAGGATAACGCCGGTCTTGTGGAAGTTCGCGCAAGGTAGTCTGCCGGCGCAGTACGCCCGGCGGCTCCTGCTTGAATCTCCGGTAAGCCGCTGCATCGTGTTGCAGGAAAATGGCTTATGCAAGCCGACCGCGTTGATGACGCGTGAGGGCAAAAGGCGATGAGCTGGACGGACGAGTACGCGGCCAAACGCATGAGCGCGGCTGAGGCATTGCAGGCCGTTCGGTCGGACGACAGAATCTGGATTCAGTCCGGATGCGGAACGCCGACCGTTCTGGTAGACGCGCTCGTCGGCAGGGCGTCTCAGTTGCACAACGTTGAAGTTGTGCACATGATGACCCTGGGCAGCGCCGACTACACGCGCCCGGAGTTCGAAGGCCACTTCCGTCACCGTGGTCTCTTTCTCGGTGCCAATGTGCGCGAGGCCGTAGCCGCTGGCCGAGCCGATTACACACCCATTTTTCTCAGCGAGATTGAAGGTCTTTTCCTCAGTGGCCAGCTCCCGCTCGACGTGGTGCTGATGCAGGTTTCCCCGCCCGACGCGCATGGCTTCGTCAGCCTCGGCACCACTGTCGACTGCACGCAGACCGCCGCCCGCTGCGCGCCCATTCTGATCGCCGAAGTGAATGAGAAAATGCCTCGCACCCACGGCGATACGCAGATCCACATCAGCCACATCAACGCGCTGGTTGAGAGCAGCCGCCCACTCCAGGAAGTATGCACGGAGCCCTTTACCGAGATGCACCTGCGCGTAGCCCGCAATGTTGTAACGCTCATTCCCGACGGCGCAACGCTGCAGACAGGCATCGGTGGCATCCCCGACGCGGTGCTCACATGCCTGGGCGAAAAGCAGGACCTCGGCATCCACACCGAGATGTGCTCCGATGGCGTCATTGAGCTGATGGAATCCGGCGTCGTCAACGGCGAGCGCAAGACGCTCCATCGCGGCAAGGCCGTGCTTGCTTTTGTACTCGGCACGCGCCGTCTCTTCGACTACATCCACGACAACTCCAGCTTCGAGTTCCGCTCCATCTCCTACACCAACGACCCCTTTGTCGTGGCCCAGAACGATCGCATGGTGGCCATCAACTCTGCCCTGCAGGTGGACCTGACCGGCCAGGTCTGCGCCGACTCGCTCGGCATCAAGCCTTACTCCGGATTTGGCGGACAACTGGACTTCATTCGCGGCGCGGCCCGATCCAAAGGCGGCGTGCCCATCATCGCGTTGCCCTCCACTGCGCTGGCCGGCGCTGTCTCGCGCATTGTGCCTGTTCTTGAGCCCGGCGCCGGCGTCGTCACCTCGCGCGCCGATGTCCACTACCTCGTCACCGAGCACGGCATCGCCTACCTGCACGGCAAAACACTGCGCGAGCGCGCCCAAGCACTCATCGCCGTCGCCGACCCCAAGTTCCGGCCAGAGCTGGAAGTGTTTGCCCAGCGCTCGCATTATCTTGAGCAGCACAAAGCTGTCATCGCCTGAGTCTTCGCGCCAATTCACAAGGAGGTCCACAATGCCGATCGACAAGCCAGTCCGGGACAACGTAAAGCCAGACCGCGGCCAGTTGCGCATTGACGGCAACGAGTGCAAGGGCTGTGCCCTTTGCGTCGATGCCTGCCCGCTCGGGGTCATCGCCATGAGCGAGGCGCTCAACCACTACGGCTATCGCACCGCGACTTATTCCGGCCATGGATGCACCGGCTGCGGCGTCTGCTACATGGTCTGCCCCGAGCCCGGCGCCATCACCGTTCTGCACCTGGTAGCGCACGCCGCCACCACTTCTCAAGGAGCCATTTCATGCGCAAGCAACTGATGAAGGGCAATGAGGCCATCGTGCGCAGCGCCATCCTCGCCGGCTGCCGCGCCTTCTACGGATATCCCATCACCCCGGCCAGCGAAATCACCGAGGCAGCCGCAGTGCTCATGCCCCAGGTCGGCGGCGTCTTTGTGCAGGCGGAAAGCGAAGTGGCGGCTATCAACATGCTCTACGGCGGCTCATCCGCCGGCGTGCGCTGCATGACCGCCTCCAGCGGCCCCGGCATCAGCCTCATGCAGGAGGGCATCAGCTACATGGCCGGCGCGGAGCTGCCCTGCGTCATCGCCGACATTACCCGCGGCGGCCCCGGCCTCGGCAACCTCGGCTCCGAGCAAAGCGACTACCACCAGGTGGTCAAGGGCGGCGGCAACGGCAACTACAAAACCCTCGTCCTCGCGCCCCACTCCGTGCAGGAGATGGCCGATCTCACCGCCTGGGCCTTTGATCTCGCCGACCGCTATCGCAACCCCGTCTTTCTCATGGCCGACGGCTTTGTCGGGCAGATGATGGAGCCGGTCGAGTTCCCCGACCATGCCATCGCTCCTCAGCAACCCGCCTGGGCCGTTGCAGGTACCCGCGAAACCCGCGCCAACCTCATTACCTCGCTGCACATGGGCTCTGAAGCGCTGGAGCATCACGTCCGACACCTCGAAGACAAATACCGCATGGCCGAGCAGCACGAGGCCCGCGCCGAGAGCTGCTTTACACGCGACGCCGAGATCGTCCTCGTCGGCTACGGCATCGTCGGCCGCATCCTCAAGGCGGTCGTCGCCGAGGCCCGCAAGGCCGGTCTGCGCGTTGGTCTGCTTCGCCCCATCACCCTCTATCCCTTCCCCGTGGCCCACTTCCGCCAGCTGGCTCGCACGGCACGCGCCTTTGTCGTCGTCGAAATGAGCACCGGCCAGCTCGTTGACGATGTTCGTCTGGCCCTCAACGGCGCCTGCCCCGTCGAGTTCCTCAGCCGCGTCGGCGGCAATGCGCCCACCCACGAAGAGGTCTACGCTCTGGTCGAGCGTTTGGCACGGGAGATGTCCCTCAACCTCGAAGAAATCGGGGTGGCTCATGCCTGACCGAACGATTCCCGACCTGACGATTCTCAACCCGGCCGACCCCGAGACCGCCATGCCCGACTACGAAATCGCCCACGGCCGCCCAAAGTCCATGTACGCACACTTTGACCGCAAGGAAGACCTCCAGCACACCACCCACTACTGCCCCGGCTGCGGCCACGGGCAGGTACACAAAATGCTCGCTCAGGCCATCGACGAGCTGGGCATTCAGGACCGCACCGTGCTCATCAGCCCCGTCGGCTGCTCCGTCTTCGCCTACTACTACTTCGATGTGGGCAACGTGCAGGCCGCGCACGGCCGCGCCCCCGCCGTGGCCACGGCCATCAAGCGCAGCCGCCCCGACAGCATCGTCGTCAGCTACCAGGGCGACGGCGATCTCGCCGCCATCGGCTCGGCGGAGATTCTGCACGCCGCCAACCGCGGCGAGCCCATCTCCGTCATCTTCGTCAACAACGCCATCTACTCCATGACCGGTGGGCAAATGGCCCCCACCACGCTGCTCGGCCAGCGCTGCACCACCTCGCCCGGTGGCCGCAATCCACTCACCGACGGCTACCCAATCCGCATGAGCGAGCTGCTGGCCACGCTTGACGCCCCGGTCTACATTGAGCGCGTCGGTCTCGGCGACAACCGCCAAATCGCCCACGCCCAGCGCGCCATCCGCCGCGCCGTTGAAAACCAGACACGCCGCCTCGGCTTCTCCCTCGTTGAGGTGCTCTCGCCCTGCCCCACCATCTGGAAGATGTCGCCCGTCGACGCCCAGCACTGGGTCAAGGACGTCATGGAAAAAACCTACCCGCTCGGCGTCCTGCGCGACCACACCCAGCAGGCCACGCCCCGCCCTGCGCCAACGCCGCCGCCCACGCTTGACCAAATCCCCGCCATCCTCGGCATCGAATCCGGCACCCTCACCGACCCGCACGTGCGCCTGCACCGGCGCAGAAAGAACATCGACCTGGCCGTCCGCGTGGCCGGCTTTGGCGGTCAGGGAGTGCTGCTGCTGGGCGAGGTGCTGGCCGAGGCCGGCCTCGACGCCCACCTTGAAGTCAGCTGGCTGCCCTCCTACGGCCCGGAGATGCGCTCCGGCACCTCCAACTGCCACGTGCGCCTGGCCACGGAGCCCATCGACTCGCCCCTGGTCACCGCCCCGCGCATCCTCGTCGCCATGAACGAGCCCTCGCTGCGCAAGTTTGACCTCAGCGTCAGCCCCGGCGGCTGGGTCATATACAACGGAGGCGCTTTTCCGCCCGAGCTCGAGCGCCCCGGCGTGCACGTTCTGGCCCACCAATTCACCCACGAGGCCGACGAGCTGGGCGACCCCCGCGCCACCAACATGGTCATGCTCGGCGCACTGCTGGAGTTGACATCGGTGCTCACCCCCGAAGCCATCCACGAGGCCCTGCGCCGCCTCGTCAAACACCCCAAGTGGGTAGAACTGGACGAGCGCGCCCTAACCCGGGGCCGCGAAATCGCCCGCCAATCGCTGGCTGCCGAAAAAGCCGCGGAAAAGGCCAGAAAAATGGTGGCCGAGCTCTGCCCGGCGGGGTGAAGCAGAAGTGGAACGCTGGGCGGGATGCCGGTAAACGCTTTCCCTGGTTTGTTCCCGGCAATGGAACAGATAAGAGAATATTCGAATCCGGCATCGTGAGATAAGCAACATTGAGCTTGGAATCGACAGCGATGGCTGGGATAGGCGAAGGCGTTTTTTCCGATACAAGTACAACCTGTCCCGGAATATCCGTAATAGTGAACCCGGTCGGTGTGGCTGTTACCAGCGCCCATCCGTCCTGTACGACTAACGGCGGAGCACCGACCTGGTTTTTGCTTTTCAGGTTAGAGCTTGCGAGAGTTGCAGTGTAGGCTTGTACCGGCGCACTTTGGACTACGTGCGTTCCTACGCTGGAAACCAAGTTCGACGCAAGTGGGGTGTAGATGCCACCCGGCTTGACGGTGCTGGGATTGATCTCGTCTGCATACACGTTTCCGCTCGTATCGACGGAAGTTGCAACCAATTGGTTCACTGAATCGCTGAATCCAAGGGCGACGATCGTCTTGCCTGTGACCGGCTCGGTCGCTACAACGCTCATTGGATTTGTGCCCACCTCTGTAAGAAAGCCCCCGCCACCGACCCACAGCACACCCCCTGAGGTCAATGCAACAGATGTCGGATGTCCGCCTACGGCGACAGTGGCCGTTGCCGTACCGGAAGTCAGGCTAACCTGAGTTACGGTGCCATCTGTGTAGGGTGGGCGCGACAAATGCCAGCCCTGTTCCTGCCTTTGTTCTTCCAGTCCGTTGCCACCCCGCCTGACGAAGGGTCGCTCACCTTTACGGACCCGGAAAACCAAAGGCCCCCGTAAAACTTCCCAAAAAATCTTCCCCAACCCTGCCGAGAATTATTCCCCAAAAGCGCACAATCAAAGCAGTCGTCAAGAGGGCAAATTCCATGGCAGAAGACATCCGAAAAATCGTCCCGGCTTACCCCCGCGTCGAAGCGCCAAGAAGTGCAACAAAAGCGCACAAAAGACGCATGGTAACCACCCAGCAACACTAATCCCATCAACGACATAGAAGGAGATTTCCGCAAAACAACCCCACCCCCCCCTTTTTTAGGCAAAGGCGTGGATGGAACCTGGGCCGCGCCACGGTGACTCCAACCGCCGATGCAGGCCGCCTCTACTCGTTTCCGCCCCAGCGGTACAGTTGAAACTCCCGAATCCCAGCCTCCGCCGTCGTCGACAGCAGATTCAGCCGCACCCAGCTTGCCGTCACTGGCGGAAAGCTGTCGATCTTGGTATGTCCGATGGCTTCCCCTTGCGCCACGGCCCGCCAGGCCTTGGTCTGCTCGTCGCGCACCTCGATCGCGTACTTTTCCACCCGCTGCCCATCGTTCAGCCACTCCATCGTCAGCGCGTGGTCAAAGGTTACGGGATGGTCGAAGGCCACCTCCAGCACGGCATGGTGCGAGCCCGCCGGAGCGCTCCAGAAGCTGTCCGGATTCCCGTCCACGGCGGCTGCCCCATCGGCCGACGTGGTGACTGCGTGCTGCGTGACCAGGTTGCCGGTCCGCCGCGCCTTCAGTGCCGCACCAAACTCCTGCAGGCGCGCCACATCCGTCTCTGGCAGCAGGCCGCGACGGTCCGGCGCCAGGCCCAGCATCAGTTGCGCGCCCCGGCCCACCGTGTGGTCGTAGGTCTCCAGCAGCTCCGGCACGCTCTTCAGCGAGGCCTCGTCGTTGGGATGCCAGAACCAGTGCTCCTTGCGCAGCGGCGTGTCGGCCTCCACCGGACGCCAGCGCCGGTAGCCATGCCGGTCGATCACATCCCAGTTTTCGTACTCCACAAAGCCGCTTTCATTGCCCACCCAGCGCGCGTCGCCGTACTCAAACAGCCCGGTATCGGCGAAGACCACCGTGTTCGGCTGGTAGGTGCGCAGCGTCTCCACAATCCGCTTGAAGTCGTAGACGTGCCCCGCGCTGCCGGCCCCGTCCAGCCAGAACTCCACCAGGTCGCCGTAGCGCGTGGCCAGCTCCTCCAGCTCCGCGTTGTAGTAGCTGTCGTAGGCCGCCTGGTCCTTGTAGCGCGGGTCATGGCGGTCCCACGGCGACAGATACACGCCAAAGCGCAGCCCATACTTCCGCGCCGCCCGCGCCACTTCGCCCACCACGTCGCCCTTGCCCCCGCGCCACGGGCTGGCCTTCACGCTGTAGTCGGTCTGCTCGGTCGGCCACAGGCAGAATCCGTCGTGATGCTTGGCCACCAGCACCACATACCGGGCCCCGGAGGCGCGAATCGCCCGCATCCACTGCTCCGCGTCAAACTCCGTCGGATTGAAGCTGGCCGGGCTCGCCGTTCCATCGCCCCACTCGCGATCCAGAAACGTGTTGGTGGAGAAATGCAGAATTACCCCAAACTCCAGATCCTGCCAGGCCACCTGATAGGGCGCTGGGCGAATCTCCCCACTCGACTCGCCATTCTGCGCCTGCCCAGCCAATGCGCACACCATCGCCGCCAGCACCAACGCTGCAAACCATCTCCGCTTCATCGCACTCTCCCGAACGTCGCGCCACCATTATCCACGGCGGCCACCGGCGCCGGCCAGTCCTGCGTTTGTTCCGCCGCCGGGCTGCGCGTAGACTCTTTAAGGATGCCATGCCGATTCCCCACCGTTCGGCATCCCTCAGGAGCAGCCTTTTGCCGGAACCGCCCGCAGCAGCCAACTTCGACCCCGCCAATCTAGACCCCGCCAGCCCAGCCGATTGGGAGCAGTTCCGCCTGCTCGCCCACCAGGCCCTCGACGAAGCCATTTCCTTTGTGCGGGATGTGCGCAATCGTCCGGTCTGGCAGCCGGTTCCGGAGGCCGTCAAAGCGCACCTCGCCGCTCCGCTGCCCGTCCAATCCACAGCACTCGGCGAGGTCTACGAAGACTTCCGCGCGAACATCCTGCCTTATGCCACGGGCAACATCCATCCCCGCTTCTTCGGCTGGGTGCACGGCAGCGGCCAGCCCGGTAGCCTGATCGCCGACCTGATGGCCTCGGCCATGAACAGCAACTGCGGCGGACGCGACCACGGCGCCATCTACGTCGAGCGCGCAGTCCTCAACTGGTGCAAGCAGCTGGTCGGCTTTCCCGCGGAAGCCAGCGGCCTGCTTGTCTCCGGCACCTCCATGGCCAACCTGGTCGCGGTCAACGTGGCGCTCCACCACGCCGCGCCGGACATCCGCAGGCAGGGCCTGCTCGCCCATCCCCGCCAGCTCGTCGCCTACGCATCCAGTGAGGCGCACAGCTCCGTAGGCCGCGCCCTGGAGGTGCTCGGCCTGGGCTCGGCAAACCTCCGCCGCATCCCCGTCACCGACCAATTTCAAATCAACCTCGACCTCCTGCAGCGGGCCATTGCAGCGGACCGCGCTCTTGGCCTTGAGCCTTTCTGCATCGTTGGTTGCGCCGCCACCGTCAACACCGCCGCCATCGACGACCTCCAGGCGCTGGCCCAAATCGCCCGCTGCGAAAACCTCTGGTTCCACGTCGACGGTGCCTTTGGCGCGCTGCTCTGCCTCAGCGACCAGCTCCGTTCGCGCCTCGCCGGTATCGAGCAGGCAGACTCAGTGGCCTTTGACTTTCACAAGTGGGCCCACGTGCAATACGACGCGGCCTGCGTGCTGGTCCGTCGACCCGGAGCCCAGCGCGACACCTTTTCCATGCGTCCCGTCTACCTTGAGGCGCAGGAGCAGGGACTCGGAGCCGGCGCCGTCTGGCCCTGCGACCTTGGCCCGGAGCTCTCCCGCGGCTTTCGCGCTCTCAAGGTCTGGTTTGCCCTCAAGCAGCACGGCACGGAAAAACTCGGCCAGATGATCGAGAAAAACGTCCGCCAGGCCCAGTACCTCGCCGCCCGCATCGCTGCGGACCCCGGCATGGAGCTGCTGGCACCGGCAAATCTCAACATCGTCTGCTTCCGCCTGCTCGCCCCCGGCATGGACGAGGCTGCGCTCAATGTCTTCAACAAGCAACTCGTGCAGGACGTGCAGTTGGCCGGCATCGCCGCGCCCTCCACCAGCCGCCTCCACGGCCGGCTCGCCATCCGCGTGAACCTCACCAATCACCGCACGGAAGATTCCGACCTCGATCTGCTGCTCTCCGCGCTCAACCTGGCCGCCGCAAAACGCCTCGGAGCGGCCTGAACCATGAGCAGCCTCCGCATCTCCGCCAGCCTCCATCGGACCCTCAGCGCGCACGCCGAGCAAACCTACCCCCACGAGTGCTGCGGCATCCTGCTCGGCAGCCAGGACAGCGACTGCTGGCACATCGAAACCGCTCTGCCCGCCGCAAACGCCAGCACGGGATGCACCCACAACCGCTACACGATCGCTCCGCCGCAGCTCGTCCGGGCCCTGCGCGAAGCCCGCCGCCGCGGTCTCGACATCGCCGGCTTCTACCACTCCCACCCCGGCCAATCCGCCCACTGGTCCCGCACGGACCTGGACCAGGCCCACTGGCTGGGCTGTATCTATCTCATCGTCGCCGTTGACCAGGGGCGGGCGACGGGGATCAACAGCTTTCTGCTGTGCAGTAGCAGCCCGGAAGACAAGCGCTTCGAGCCCCAGTTCATGGAAGTAGATGAGGTCCCCGCGCCACTTTCAAGCATCCGAGTTGTCAATCCGTGAGTCCAATCTCTCCATGAGGAAGGCGACATGACCATGCCTGCCCAAGACGCACAGCCACTGCCCGAGCTCTCTACCAACGAGCTGTCGCGCTACGCCCGCCACATCACCCTGCCCGAGGTCGGTCTCGAAGGCCAGCGGAGGCTCAAGGCCGCGCGCGTGCTCTGCGTGGGCACTGGCGGTCTCGGTTCACCCTTGCTGCTCTACCTTGCCGCGGCCGGCATCGGCACCCTTGGCCTGGTCGACTTCGACATCGTGGACGCCAGCAACCTGCAGCGCCAGATCATCCACTCCACCCTCGATCTGGGCCGTAAAAAGCTCGACTCCGCCGCGGAAAAGCTCACCGCCCTCAACCCCGACCTCAACGTCGTCAAGCACGACACGATGCTCTCCAGCGCCAACGCCCTTGAGATATTCAAGGACTACGACATCATCGCCGACGGCACGGACAACTTCCCCACCCGCTACCTCGTCAACGATGCCTGCGTGCTCAGCGGCAAGCCCAACGTCTACGGCTCTATCTTCCGCTTTGAGGGCCAGGCAAGCGTCTTTGCAACAGAGCAGGGCCCCTGCTACCGCTGCCTCTATCCTGAGCCGCCACCGCCGGGGCTCGTTCCCACCTGCGCCGAGGGTGGCGTCCTCGGCATCCTCCCCGGTCTCGTCGGCGTCATCCAGGCTACGGAAGTGATCAAGCTCATCCTCGGCAAGGGAACCTCGCTCGCCGGCCGGCTTCTCCTCGTCGACGCCCTCGACATGCGCTTCCGCGAGCTCAAGCTCCGCAAAAATCCCGAATGCCCCGTCTGCGGCGTCAACCCCACTGTCACCCAACTCATCGATTACCAGCACTTCTGCGGCATCGCCCCGGAGCCCAAAATCGCCCCATCCGAGAAGAACGGCATTCCCCAAATCTCCGTGAAGGAACTCAAGCACCGCCGCGACTCCGGCGACGACTTCTTCCTGCTCGATGTCCGCGAGCCATTTGAGTTCCAGATAGCCGAAATCGGCGGCACGCTCATCCCCCAGAACGATGTCCCCCATCGGCTCGGCGAAATCCCCCGCGACCGCGAAATCGTCGTCCACTGCAAGGGCGGCGGCCGCAGCCAGAAAATCGCCGAGTTGCTCCAGCAGCAGGGCTACACCCGGGTCTCCAACCTCGCCGGCGGCATCCTCGCCTGGAGCGACGAAATCGACTCCTCCGTGCGGAAGTATTAGGGCGCTACTTCACCGTCCCGCTTGCCCCCGCGCCATCAGCACATACGAGTCGTCCCCCCTGCCTTCCCGCGTCACCACGGCCCAGCCCGGCGTGCGCTCCAGCGTGTAGATCAGCGGTGTGTGCGCCGCAAACAGCACGTGGTCGATTCCGTCTTCCTGCAGAACTTCCAGCGGGCGCACAATCTGGATCGCTTCCATGTACTTCGCCACAACCCCGTGGTGCTCGAAGGTGTCCATCCGAGCGTCGATGTAGTCCGGCTTTGACTCCAGCGCCATCACGCCCCCCAGGTTGGCCGCGTTGAAGGTTCGCCACCGCGGGTCGAGCGAGCGAATCGTCTCCATCGGAAAATCCGCCCTGAAGCCCTGTTGCAGAGCCGCTTCGCCTGGAAAGATATACAGAATCACCGCCAGACTCCCCGCCGCCATCAGCGCATTCATCGCCGGAATGGTTGCCTGCCCCCCGGTCTCCACGCTGAAGCTGCGCACCAGGTCCACCGTCAGGTACGGCATCGCAATCACCGCGGCAAGCACCGCAAACCGCATGTGCGAGAAGGCCGCATACCAGGCAAACAACAGGAAGACGATCTCAAACAGCTTCCACTTCCGTCCCCGCACCAGGTTTGCCACCACCATGGCCACCAGGCATCCCATCGCCACCCGGCCCACGGCGGAGCCCAGTTGCATCGGTTGCCACTCCTCCACCACGGCCACGTTCAGCTGCTGGTTCATCAGCATGTCAAATGGATACAGCACCAGGCGCCACCCATAGGGATTCACCAGCAGCGCGGCAACCGTCGCCACAAAAACCAGCACCCAACGTCTCACCGTGCCCGGCCCAGGCTTCGCCTGTTCCAGCGACCCTGCGGAGAAGCCAAACCCGCTGCCCAGCAGGTAAGCGCCCAGCAAACTCAGCCCGATCAACCAGCTCCCATGCAGGTTTACCCACACCAGAAACAGCGGCGGCAGCAGCCACAGCAGCCGCTCCCCTCCCTGCTCCGCCGCGTCCAGGATCGCCAACTCGGCCGACAGGCAAAGGTAGCCGAACAGAATCGTCCTCGGCCCCGCATTCACCGTCATCAGCAGAAACCCCACGGCCGCGCACCAGAACGCCGCTCCCGCCTGCCGCGTCCTCCACCAGCAGCGCCAGTACACCGCAATCGTGTTGCCTGACAGCAAAAGCCACGTCGACACCCACAGCCCGCTCAAATGAAATGCCTTGTATGCGGCCCACAGCGGCACCTCCGCCAGCCATTCCGGGTCCATCCAGGGCTCGCCCACCACCGTAAACGCATACGGCTCCACGCGAATAAAGTGATGCGTGCTGACCAGAATCCGCGCATTCGCCAGATGCCACCACACATCCGGATCGCGCACCATCTCCGTGTTTGTCCGCAGCGCCTGCGTCATCAGCACCGGCAGCAGCGCCAGCAGGGCGACATTCATCAAATGTCGCGAGCAGATCCGCGCCAGCACGCTCCTGCGCGGTGCCGCAGCTTCCACCCCACTCTGCTCTGAAGCCGGGAGATCCTGACTGCCTGGGTTCGTGTTCATTCCCCTGAGCTTAGCGAATGCGCCTCACCACGACAAGCAGAATGCCGATCCTCGCTCCCAACCCCCGCCAAATTCCATCCACTCCGCACCCCTCGGCGATAATGGTCTGCAAGAAAGGGAAGCTCGTGACCGCAGACACGCAAAACTCCGCAGCCCACCTCGACCGCTTGCGCCACGTCTACGAGTTCCTGCAATCGGAAAGCACCCTCGTGCTCTCCACCCTCGGCGACGACAGCCTTCCCCACTCCGCGCCTCTCTTCTACCTTGTCTCCCATCCGCTTGACCTGTTCTGGCTCTCCTCAGCAGACAGTGCTCACAGCCGCAACCTCCGTACCACCCCCGCCGCTTCCGTTGCCGTCTTCCGCTCCACCTTCCAGTGGCAGCAGATCGCCGGCGTCCAGATGCGCGGCCTCTGCTCGGTCGTCGATGAAAACGACCGGCCCGGCATCCTCTCGACCTACTGCAAGAGATTTCAGCTGGGCAGCCTGCTTTCCCTGGCCATCGCGCGCAGCAAGCTCCATCGTTTCCGCCCCAACTGGCTCCGCTACACCGACAACCACAAGCGATTCGGTTTCAAATTCGAGCTGGATCTGTAACCCAACGAAAAACCCGCACAAAGGCCAACGGCCCCGGCACCGGTAATGTGTCTAATGTTTGCAATGGGGAAGAAAAGAATTGGAGGCGCGGGCAGAACCGAAACTCCCCGCGTGTTAACGCAATGCGCTAAGACGCGTTCGGTTCATTTTTCGGAGATCTGCCGCTGAACTATCCCATCACTGACCGATAAAAGGCGCGCACTCCATTGGGGATGAAATCGGAATCGATTACGCCAGCTTGGATTCGACTCAGCACATCGGGAGAAATGGGTTCTTTGAGCTTTGCCGAACCACTTTCAAGCAGAGACTCAATGTCGGCAACGGCCCTGATCTTCGAAAACCCATAAGAAATCGCCGAATCATGTTTGACAAAAGGGTGATCGCCAGGGATGTGTTGCACGAGTCGCTCTGTCTTCTTTGTGGTGGTTACCATGCAGACTGTAACCACCTCACCTTCGCTGGGAGGCGGCACAATGATCCAGAGATGAAAGTCGTCTTCGTCGCCGTCGCCAGTCAGGAAAGTGTCACCGCACTTAAGCATAAGCGCGAGCTAGCTTTTCTTCGTCGCTCGCGAAGGAATGAAGCTCGCGGAGGACGTGCCTAATATCGTTCTCGCTCTCGCCTCCAGCCTTAAGTATGTCTCGAATCTGGATAGGAATCACGCTCTTGTTGGGGTTCTGCCACTCGGGCAGCTTGTGCACGACATTCTCGATTAGTTCCCAGCGGTTTCGATAGCCGTACTTCTGGAAGATTTCATCCAAGAGATTTTCCTCGGCGCGCGAAAGAGCATCAGTAGGTGCAGCTTTGAGAAGTTTGACTTCGTACTCCCCAAGGGGAGCCGAAATGAACTCCGACCAGACGGGCTTGGGGCGGTCGTCCGTGATTAGATTCAAAACCCGGCTGAGCACCGGACCATTATCCATGGAAACATAGCGGTCTCTAGTGATGGGCACGCCCCAGCGCAAAAGCGCCTCACGATCCGCCAGATACATCAACTTGATCAGTTTGATGTAATGCATTTGGCCGCCGCGGAGACCGAGCAAATAGGCCGCCGTCTGGGTCGCTTGGGCTTCGTCAAACTGTAAATACATACGCACAGACCCCCTAGCGGCCGATTGCCACAACTCTATACCAATTTTGATGCGCTTTCGATGTCGACGGACACTTTTTGTCGCCAAAGTTCCCAGAGCTTGCAACCCACAAACGAGCCGAAAACCGCATACTCGCTACAGTTCCCGTTACAGTGGAGTTTTCATTGGCATGATTTGTCGGGTGTAAGTCTTTGGAATATTGGAGGCGCGGGCCGGGATCGAACCGGCGCATAAAGGTTTTGCAGACCTCTCCCTTACCACTTGGGTACCGCGCCCTGGCAAGGCAGCCTGATTATTCTT
>Ga0302282_1000040_pt1 | contig 91402 bp, 86 predicted proteins | sample III_Fen_E1_3_FD_198763 | JGI IMG/M metagenome (GOLD analysis project Ga0302282, IMG submission 198763) | Peat permafrost microbial communities from Stordalen Mire near Abisko, Sweden - III_Fen_E1_3 | ecosystem: Environmental > Terrestrial > Soil > Wetlands > Permafrost | place: Sweden: Abisko... | reverse complement strand
TTCTCCGACGTAGGCCACGCTCACCGGCTGGCGGCGCGGCGCTTGACGATGTGAGCATCGACCAGAATCCCAAGCCCACAGAGCCAAACCAGAAAACCGCGCTCGGCTATCTCCGACAAACTCCTAGATGCCCAGCTTCTTGACCTCATCGTTATAGTACTTGCGATAGAGGATCTCCCACTCCTGCGAGCCTTCCGCGATGATCTTCTTCTGGCTGGCAATCTTCAGGCGGGCAGCGGTGTCGATGCCGGCTTCCTGGGTGAGGAGCGTTTCGAGCGCCTTGCGGGCTTCCTGACGGATGGTATTGCGGTCTTCGAGAAAACCGACCTCGTCGATCTCGGCAAGGGTGTCGGCCACGGTGTGGGCCAGCTTGTTGAGCTTGTCGCGGCTCACTCTCATAGCACCGCCTTGTACTTGCGCGCCAGCTCGCCCTTCACCTTCTTGAACATCTCGGCGTACTGCGCGCCGCTCTTGCGCATCTCGTCAGAGTAGGCATCGAGAATCATGCGGACTTCTTCGTTGATGCGATCTTCAAGAGCCAGCTCTTCGATCAGGCCGGCAGCAACGCGCTCCTCCACCGGCTTCAAATTGCTGGTGGTGATCATCTTGGCGTCGATCAGGTGTTTGACCGTGCGGCGGGCGAGAAACCCGATGTAATCGCGTGAAAAGATCATGAGCTAAACGTCAGGATAACGCATTGAGGCGGGGGATGTACATGGAAGGGCAGCGAGTCAGCAAGTCAGCGGGTCAGCGGGTTAGCGAGTCGGCAAGTCGGCGGGTCAGCGAGCCAGCGGAAGAAGCGGTGGAAGCGGTTAGGACAGCGGTGCGGGGCGATGCGGGCAGGACTTGGTGTTGAGGCATTCGCCGGGGAGGCGAAGGCGCTCGACGGGGCGGCCGGCGATGAGGTGCTCGTTGACGATTTCGGCGGCGTCTTCAGCGCGGACGTGGCCGTACCAGACGGCCTCAGGGTAAACGACGACGGTGGGGCCGTGTTCGCACTGGTCGAGGCAACCGGACTTGTTGATGCGGATGCGCGGGGCGAGGCCGGCGGCCTTGGCAAGCTGCTGGATGGCGGTGTGGAGTTCGCTCTTGCCGTTGGCATTGCATGAGGGGCGTGGGGCGTCCTGGGGACGGGTGTTGGTGCAAACAAAGACGTGGCGCTCAAATGGGGGCAAACGAGGCTCCTTCGGGGATGGGGATAGATCCAGAGTAACGGACGGGGGCGTTGCATGGAGCGACCCGAGATGGTGCGGTCTCCGGTTTGCCGGGCCATTCGCTCCGGATGCGGGGTCTACCTAAACAAGCGAAGAATCCGTCTGGAGATACCGGAGATCATCCAAACCAAAAGAAAGTAAAAAATGCAGTTGATTCCTGCTGCAATCCATAAGCTGAATGCGTGCGCATTTCCACCGATAGCTATTGAGCCGAGAAGCCCAGGCAGTAGAGCCGCCATTACGACGAATCCTGCATCTCCAAAGGAGGGAGACGCCGAGTGCTCAAGGCTAACCGTCAACAGGGCTGTAACGATTCCCGCAACAAGAGCAACGATAAATGGCCAGCGCGATTGGCCACTTCCGTTCGCGTGGGGAACACGATTATCAGCACTTTCTTGAGCCTCATTTGGCATTCGTTTTCCCGAATATCCTCGAATCTTCAACGCGGGCAGGCTTTTCGCCTAAGCGGAGATTACACCTCTGCGCAGAAACCGTGCTTGCAGGGTCGAGGAAACCTGGTGCCGCGCGGGGATCGTGGCCTCCCACCCTAGCCGCAAAAACAAAGACGCGGCGAGGATGGGGCACCCAATCATTTTTGATGGAAACCGCGGACCCAATGCCCTAGTTCTGCGCCGGCTTCATCTCGAAGTCGCCGGTGACGGCGAAGGGTTGGACGTCGACGATGCCAACGACCTTGCCCTTATCGTCGAACGCGCCGGTGTAGGTAAGGTTGATGGGAGTGCCCTGGTAATCGGAGTCGAACTTATAGGTGACCTTGCCACCGTCATAAGTACCGGTGATTTTGACCTCGCCATTGTCTGACTTGCAGGTTCCGGCGATAGCTTTGTCGGTCTGCGTGATCACACAGTCCGAGTCATAGTCGGTGCCGCTGACAGTGGTGTGATTGTGCCATTTGCCGGCGAGAGATGTGGGTGCGGCAACCATTGCCGTAGTCGCCGGCGCGGAAGGCGCAGACCCAGCAGATGTCGCCGCAGAAGCCGGTGCAGCCGCAGCAGCCACGTCCGCCGGCGAAACGTCAAAGTCGCCGGTAACGCTGAAGGGCTGAACCTCGACCGATCCAGTGAGCTTGCCCTTGTCGTCGAATGCCCCGGTGTAGACAAGCGTGATCGGCGTGCCGTTGTATTCGGTGTCGATCTTCCACGTGGCCTTGCTACCGTCGATTGTGCCCGCCATCTTGACCTCGCCCTGATCGGAGACGCAGATGCCTGCGAGGGCCTTGTCGGTCTGGGTAATGGTGCATGTGGAGTTGTAGTCGTTGCCGCTGACGGAGGAGTGCACCTTCCACTTGCCGGTGAGGGCCGCGGGCGTGGCAGGAGCCGTGGCGGGAGCTTGAGCCGGGGCTTGAGCCAGGGCCGGTGCGACGGCGAGCAAAAGGAGCGAGGGCAGAAGGAGCGCGGGCAGAATGCGCGCAGAGAGCGTGAGCCGGTTCTGAGTCATGTGTTTCCTTTCAGTTCGTTGCAGAGCCTGATCTGAAGTGTACGGGCTGAATTGCTCTTTTCGGAAGTGTCCCAACCAATCCTGACGGTCTGGCGGGCGGGAGAAGTTTCCACAGAGGATAACCGACAGGGGGGTCCATCTGCGAAAATTAAGAATTGATGATGAGTACAGATAACCTGCTTCCGCTGAAAGACGACATGGTGGCCTTTATTGCCGGCCACGGACTGCAACGCCTGCCTGGATATGTAACCGAGGACATTCCCTCAATTGTCTGGGAGGGCGGCGAAAACCCCGACTCGTGGAAGGACTTTGTGGAGATGGCCAAAGCTGTTGGCTCTCCGTTTGTCACCTTCAGCGAGGTGGCGCTGGAGCACGAAGAGCTTGACGCCCTGGTCGAAGAGGCGGGAGAGATGAACTTCCCCGACGAAGAGGCCACCGAACTGGTTGAGGCGCAGTGGCTGCGCAAGTACGCCGGGAAGGTCGGCTATATCCAGTTGGGCTTCGTCTACCAGGGCTTGGTGTTTCTCCATGAGACAACGACCGAGTGGTATGAGCGTTTCCAGTCGCTGCTCGAGGACATCGAGAGCTTTCAGGATATTGTGATCGACGATCACGACCACGAACACGACGACGAGTAAGGCTGGGCCGCGCAGCGGGGCCGTGCTTGGCTCGACTGTGCGAGCTCAGACTGCGTGAGGCGAGAGGCTGGCGAGCGTGCTTGAGGGCGAGACAGCGGACGAAGCAGCGGGCGGTGCAGGCGAGCCGCAAGCTGCAGCGGGCATCAGAAAAAAGGGCGCAAGGCCAGCTCAGCGCTGGCAGATCGAAACAACAAACCAGGAAGAGTCAGTGGAGCTTGCGCGCGAGGCGCGGCTGCCCGAGGTGCTTGCTGCGCTGTTGGTGGCGCGCGGCATCAAGCGGGCCGACGAGGCGTTCACGTTCCTGAATCCAGAGATGGCCCACCTGCACGATCCGCTGCGCATGAAGGGCATGGAGGCAGCGGTCGAGAGGCTGGAGAGGGCAATCGCTCAACGCGAGCCGATCCTTCTCTATGGGGACTACGACGTCGACGGCACAACGGCGGTGGTGCTGCTGAAGACAGCGATCGAGATGCGCGGGGGCGAGGCGCGGTTCCACGTGCCGCACAGGCTACGCGAGGGGTACGGCCTGCAGTCCAGCGTGCTTGAGGCTGCCTACGCCGAGGGCGTGCGCCTGGTGATTACGGTGGACACGGGCATGCGCGCAGTGGCCGAGGCGGAGACAGCGCGGCGGCTGGGCCTCGACCTGATCATCACCGACCATCACCTGCCTGCGGCGGACGAATTGCCGCCAGATGCACTGGCGATTGTGAATCCAAATCAGCCTGGGTGTGAGTATCCCGAAAAGGCGCTGTGCGGCGCGGCGATTGCGCTCAAGCTGGCCGAGGCGCTGCTCATGCGGCACGATGCGGAAAAGACCAGAGAGAAGACGCTGCCAAGTTTCCTGAAGATGGCGGCAATTGCGACCATCGCCGATGCGGTGCCGCTGAAGGGCGAGAACCGCACCATTGCCACGCTCGGCCTGCGAGGGCTGCGCCGCCCTGCGGGCGCGGGGCTGCGAGCACTATTCAAAGTGGCGGCGCTCGATCCGGCAACAAAAGAGCTGACCGGGTACGACGTGGCGTTTCGGCTCGCGCCGCGCATCAACGCTGCGGGAAGAATGGATGTCGCGTCGGAGGTGATTGAGCTCTTCTCGACGCGAAGCGCCGAGCGTGCGGCCGAACTGGCGACCAAGCTGGACCGCCTGAACCGCGAGCGGCGCGACGAGGAAGCGCGGGCGCTGGCGGCGATTGAGAAGCGTCTTGCAACAGACGAGCAGCTTGCCGATGACATGCTGCTGGTGGTGGATGGTGAGGGCTGGCACCGCGGGGTGATCGGGATACTCGCATCGCGCATAGTGGAGCGGACTGCCAAGCCGGCGATTGTGGTGAGCGTGGAAGATGGCGTGGCACACGGGTCGGGGCGTTCGGTGGAGGGGTTTCAACTGCTGAATGCGCTGGAGAGTTGCGCGGATCTGTTCACCCGATTTGGCGGGCATGCGTATGCGGTGGGGTTTGCCATGCCTGCGGAGCGGCTCGACGAGCTAAAGCGCAGGCTGACCGAGTATGGCGCGAAGGAAATGGCGGGGCGCGCGCCGGAGCACGTGTTGCGCATTGATGCGGAACTTGAGCTCGACCGGATAACGCCCGTGCTGGTTGGGTGGTTGAGAAAGATGGAACCCCTCGGGCATGGAAATCCGGAGCCGGTGTTTCTGGCGCAGAAGGCGCGGGTGTTGACTGCGCCGCGAATCATGAAAGAGAAGCATATCCGGCTGGACCTGGCGCAAAATCGCGATGGGATATCGCCCCGGTCGGGCTCAACCGGAACCATGAAGGCCGTGGGTTGGGATATGGCCGCGCGTGTGGCCGAGCTAGGCATTCGCGAGGGCAGCCTCATCGATGTGGCCTACAAAATTCGCGAGAACGATCATCCGGAGTATGGAGGAATCGAGATCCAGATGGTGGGCGTGCGGCTCAGCCACACCGTATAACCCCAAAACATGAGGCCCTCCGGATGGGGCGGACCTCGGTGTTGCAGGGGAGTCGAAACTGAGGCGCGAATTTAGCGTTGATCGTTCTTCTTTTCCTTTTCGGGCTTCGGTTTCTTTTCGGGCTTTGGTTTACTTTCCTTTTGCTCGGGTTGGTGAGGCGTCGAGGCGTTGTTGGGGTGAACGTCCCCTTCGTTGTTGGGGCGAACATTCCCTTCATTATTGGGGTGGATATTCTCTTCCGTATTGCCGCGGTTCTCGAAGTTGTTCGCGGGACGGTTTTCGCCTCCCAGCGGGCGCTCAAGCGCAGTGTGCTGCGGGTTGCCGCCGTTGAACTTGGCATAGGCGGTGTGATCGCCGCGGAATGTGTTTTCGTGCTGCGCCTGGAACGAGGTGGGAGCGGTGTGCTGCTCGTGTTCGGCCATGCGCTCTTCAGGCGCGGGCTGGTGGTTGATGCCGCCCGGGCCGCCGTTGTAGGAGACGTGATTGTTGTTGATGATGGTGTTGCGCTCGACGATGGTGCGATCCTCATACACGCGATCACCCCAGCCGCCGCCCACGCCGACGTGCATCACGGCCGTGTTGTAGGCGAAGAATCCGCCGCGCCACATGCCGCCGGCAAAGCCAATGCCGCCGTAGCCGTAGCCGTAGTTGACGCCGCCGTAGTAGCCGACGTGGGGGCCCCAGTAGCCGGGATGCCATGCGTAGAAGCCGCCGGACCAGCCCCAGTAACCGGGAGTCCAAAGTGCTCCGACGTAGGGCGAGGGCACCCATGCGCCAGGAACCCAATAGTAGTCCTCATCGCCATAGGCCCAGTAGCCGGGAGTCCACATGAGGCCGGGCTGCGGGCAGACAGGCTGATCGTAGACAGGCAGGACAGGGGGCGCGAAACCGACGCTGATGAAAATCCCTGCCTGAGACGACAAGGGGACGATGGTGACGACGAGGGCCAGCAGGAGCCAGCGAACAGAACGAAGAAGCCGCATGGAAAAGACCTCCGGTGATCATGTAAGCCACGAGGCCGCAGCGCGGGACCTCGAGGCGCATTCGTTGGTTGGAACCCGAGTGGCGGAAAGAAGTTGCTGGCGCTACTTCCCTGGGCGAATGCTGAGGCCGACGCCAATAACATGGCGCGCCTGGAGGTTGATTGGCAACGGCGCATAGGGCTGCAACGGATTTCCGGTGGGGACCAGAGTTGTGCCGATCATCCCGGCAACCTGCCCGACGCCCAAGTCAAATGCGAAGTGCGGGTGTTCCTTCTGCGTTACGCGGACGGCGTAGTCGAGCGTGGTGGGCAGGTGGGCGCTGGCGCCGGACGGATAGATGATGGCATTGAGATTGACTGCGGTGGGCGGCTCCTGAGAGAAGCCCGCGGAGGGCACGATGGCGGTCTTCCAGGGGCCGGGCAGCGGGATTCCGAGGCCGCCGAAGAAACGGCTCTTGAAGCTGGTGGCCTGGCCGCCAAGACCATAAATGGATGCGTTGGTTTCTTTCCAGCCGAGGTTAATGAGGAATGGAACCGGCGGATGCAGCCAGGTCTTGGTTACAGAGACGTAGAAATCGCCGTTGGTATAGGACTTGGGCGGAACGGCTGCGCCCTGCAGGGCTGCGAGCTCCTGATAAAGCGCGCCGCTGACGAACTTGTCGTCGGTGCGCACGACGAAGCCGGCTGCGACGCCCGGCATCCATTGGCGAAATTCGCCGTCCTTGATGGCGACGACTTTGCCGTTGAAGATGTTCATGCCGGCGAAGTGCCAGAGGCTGCTGAAGGCGGGGCTGTCGCCGGTCCAGTGAACGCTGCGGGTGTAGCCGAGCTCGGCACGGTTGGCGAAACCCTCGGCGATGCTGAAGGTGTGCACGTCGCCGATCACCTTGTTTGCGTTGATGAAGTGATAGCCGATTGCGGGTATTGAGAAGACGTGGCCCTTGGCAGACTCGACAACGTAGGCCGTGGGGGTGATGAAGCCGCCGGTCTGGCCTTCAAGGGTGAGGTTCTGCGCCGCGGCGTTCGCTGCGAACGACAATGCGAAAGTTGCGACGATGCCTGCGATGCTGGCCGATTTCCAAAAGAGCTTCATGCACTGTTCCTCTCATTTATGCAGAGGTCGTTTGCCTCCGCTTAAGAAAAGCTCACCTCTTTTATCACAAACTTCAAACTCCCGTCTGTGAAGGCCGAACCGGCGCGCTTGAGCTACTTCGGGAGTGGGTTGGGGGTTCGTGGCGGATGGTAGACTCAGCCCATGCCACGGGGGTTGTTCATCACGTTTGAGGGGCTCGACGGGTCAGGCAAGACGACGCAGATGCGGCGGCTGACGGCGTGGCTCACCAAGCGGCTGGGCGAAGAAGCGGTGGTGGTTACCCGGCAACCGGGCGGCACGGCGACCGGCGACAAGATTCGCGCGCTGGTACTCGATTCGCGCTCGGGGGGACTGGCTCCCATGACCGAGATGGCCCTGATGTTTGCGGACCGTGCGCAGGCGATCAAAGAAGTGATCGCCCCGGCGCTGGCGGCGGGCCGGGTGGTGGTGTGCGACCGGTTTACCGACTCCACCGAAGCCTACCAGGGCGGCGGCCGCGAGTTGGGATCGGAGACGGTTCTCGATCTGCACCGGCTGGTCTGCGGGGGCCTTCAGCCGGATTTGACGCTCCTGCTTTTGCCCCCACTGAAAGGGAGCCTGGAGCGCGCCCGGCGGCGGAATGCGCGAGAGGCAGACGAGAACGGCGACGAAAACCGCTTTGAGCTGGAGCAGGAAGGCTTCTACGGGCGGGCCTGGGCGAAGTACCGCGAGATAGCCCAGCGTGAGCCGCAGCGCGTGATGGCGATCGAAGGCGAGCTGACGATCGAAGAGGTCCACGAGCGGGTCATCGCCGCGGTGACGGAGAAGCTGGCGGCAGCCGGCATTTAAAAGCTGAGTCGCGGGTGCCCTGAGCGCCGGGAGCCTCGCTTTTCTCGTGTTCGTTCCAGAAAGATGGGGTGCAATGCTCGCCCGCGATCGAAGATTCAGACCATCCAGCCGTTCAAATGGAACCTATTGCCAAATTGGCACTTGCACCCCGCCAAGGATCCAATTACGACGATAGATTCATGCCTCGTTTCCTCGCGTTCGACGTCAAATGAGAGTGCCAAGTCAGTTTTCCCGCGAGGGTTCCGTTTTGATGAGTTCATTCTTAAAAGTTTGCCGGTCGTGCGCCGGAAGTCGTGCTGGAGTTGTGTTCATGGGGGCGATCCTGGCGTTCTGGTTGGGATTCACACCTGGTCTCGCTCAGGAGGCTGCACTGAAACCTGGAGTGGCATCTCAGCCGTCAATCGCGGCAGAGCAATCTCGCCCGATTGCGGCAATCTCATTCGATTCCCAGGCCAGCTCATCGAGCAACGGCCAGGGCGGGCAAGCTGGGCAGTCGGTCTCGGACGCTTCAAAGCCCCAAAGCCAGACACCCCCCGAGGGGCAGACGCCGGCCGAGGGCCAGCAGCCCGCGCCAGGCACTCGCCAGCCGCAGACCAACCGGATCATGGACATCATTCCCAACTTCCGCGCCGTGAGCACAGACGAGAAGCTTCCTCCGCAAACGGTGAAGGAAAAATTCATCGACACGACGAAAGACTCTTTTGACTACTCGGCAGTCTTTATCCCGCTGGCGCTGGCGGGATATGGGATGGCGCGAAACTCGACACCGGAGTTTGGTGATGGCGGACCCGCGTTTGCGCGCTACTTCTGGCACGCTGCGGTGGACCAGACCAGCGAGAACTACATGGTGGAGTTCATTGTGCCGTCGCTGACGCACGAAGACACGCGCTACTACACGCTGGGGCGCGGAGGATTCTGGAAGCGGGCCGGTTATTCGCTGAGCCGCGCAGTGATCACGCGCAACGACAAGGGCAAGGACGAGTTCAACATAAGCGAGGTGGTGGGCGCGGGGGCTTCGTCAGGGATCTCGACGCTCTACTATCCTTCGAAGGAGCGGTCGCTGGGAAGCGTGGGGTCGGAGTGGGGACTCAATGTGGCCATCGACGCGGCAAGCTTTGTGGTTAAGGAATTCTGGCCCGACGTGAACCATGCGCTATTCCACAAAGGGCAGAGCAAGAGCAGCCAGTAGCTTTCAGCTTTCAGCTTTCAGCTCTCAGCTTTCAGTCCTCAGCTCTTGGCGACGCGTTGGCAGCTGATGGCTGAAAGCTGACGGCTGATGGCTGACTTATAATCCGGGCAATGCAGGATAGGCGGGACCGGAGGCTGACAAGGATGCGCATGACGCGAATTGGTTTAGCGATTGTGGCTGTGGCAGGGTTCGTGCTCGGGGCTGCGCAATCTAACGGGCAGACGACACCGGCAGAGATCATTGCCCAGTTGAAAACGCTGCGGTCCCTGTCTGCAACCGACCGGCCTGTTACCGCGGTGAAGCTTGCTCATGCCATTGCAGCCTTGCCTGCCGGGCAGGATAAAGTGCGGTTGGCCTACGGGCTGGCGGGGCTTTCGACCGAGGGTGACCAGGGTCAGGCGACGCTGGATGCTGCGGGAGAGACGCTGGCGGGCGCGCTGAAGGAGACGCCGATCACGGCCAAGGGCGATGAGGTTCCTGAGCCCTACATGGAACTGGCGCAGCTTGTGAAGTATGTGAACGTAAAGGCTTCGCTGGACGATCCGCTGTTTGCAAAGGCGCTGAAGAGGCTGGCCGAGAATGACGCGGATGTGGCCAGGGCCGACTTCACGCTGAACGACCTGAACGGCAAGCCGGTCACGCTGTCTGCCTTGCGCGGCAAGGTAGTGCTGGTCAACTTCTGGGCCACATGGTGTCCGCCGTGCAGGCGCGAGATGCCGGACCTGGACAAGCTGAACGCGCGGTTCGCGAACCAGGGGCTGGTGGTGCTGTCCATCTCCGACGAAGACCAGGCCAAGGTGGCGCCGTTCATCGCCTCGAGCGGCTACAGGCCCGTGGTGCTGCTCGACCACGGAGACGTTGTGGAGAAGCAGTTCCACATTGAGGGGATTCCAAAGACCTACCTCTTTGACCGCGGCAGCAAGCTGGCGGGCGAGACCATCGACCAGTGCACCGAGCGGCAGTTTCTCGAACTGCTGGCCAAGGCAGGCCTGCGATAGCTGGAGCTTTGGCTTTGCGTGTAAGTCCTTATGAATGATGAGCCAGTCATCGTAGTTGCTCATTTGAGGCTATGTATAGATAATCAATTTGTTATTCTTGCCTATTTCTACATAGATATTCTAGACATTTAATGCTATCTTTAAATAGCCAACCAGGAGAAGTGGCTATGCTGCTCGACCAATTCCGACAACTCCGCTCCCAACAGCTCGACCGAGCGCTATCCCCGTTGCGATCATTGGAGCTCGCTCGTCCTCCGAAGGGTTGGATTCGCGCCATTCGCGAGGCGCTCGGCGTCTCTTCCGCAGAGTTGGCCAGGAGAATGCGGACGAACCGGTCATTGGTGATGCAGCAGGAGAAAGCAGAGGCTGAGGACAGGATCACTCTCAAGAGCCTGCGCGCCTATGCCAACGCGCTCGACTGCGACCTGGCTTATGCTTTCGTCCCGCGTGCCGAAACCCTGCAAGAACTGGTGCATGCGCACGCGCGCGCCGCAGCCAAAGCAAATGTCCTGGGCGTTGAGCACTCGATGGCTTTGGAGAACCAGGCAAGCGGCAATCTGGAAGAGGCAATAGAGGCAGAGACTGAGCGGCTCACCGGAAAGCGCAAACTCAAATGACGATCTTCAGCACTGGAGACGGCAATCCACCGCTGTCTCCCGACGAACAAGCCGACCTCATTCCCAACCTCGCTACCAGGGAAGAGCTCAACGAGTTCGAGCGAGCGAACATTCTTGTCGCCTATGACTGGGCACTCAGTCCCCGGAATTTTCGCCGGCAAGATCCTCTGACCGAACCCTATCTTCGAGGCCTGCACCGTCGAATGTTCGATCAGACATGGAAGTGGGCTGGTCTCTACAGAACCACGGAAAAGAACATAGGCATACCGCACCTTCAAATTCGCGAGTCGCTTGGCGCTCTGTTGGGTGACGCCCGCTACTGGCTCGAACACCAAACCTTCTCAGCGGATGAGATAGCTGTCCGCTTTCACCATCGCCTGGTCTCGATCCATCCCTTCGCCAATGGCAACGGCCGTCATGCAAGACTCATGGCCGATGTACTGGCGCGGAGGCAGGACAGACCCGTATTCACATGGGGCAGAGCAGACATCGGGTCGCAGGGCGATCTTCGGCGCCGCTATATTGAGGCTCTCCAAGCGGCCGACAAGAACGACATCGAGCCACTTCTAGCGTTCGCGCGTTCGTAGAGAGAGTTATTAGAATTGCACAAACTTGAGTTGGAGTCAGGGGGCAAGAGTGGGAGCACGTTTTCTAAACACTTCCAGCGATGATCGGATTGGACAGTTCGCAATGATGCTGACACTTGTGGTGACGGCGCTAAGTCTGGCACTGCCGGTGCAGGCGCAGGGACCAGCTTCCCAGGCACAGCAACCAGCGTCAACCGACCGCCCCGATGCGATTGGCTCCTACCTGCAGCCTTTGATCGACAACCACACAATCGCAGGCGCGGTGACGCTGGTTGCGGACAAGGACCGCATCGTCTATGTGAAACCAGCAGGCTATCGAAACCTCGCAACAAAGGCTGCGATGCCTGTCAACGCGATGTTCTGGATCGCATCCACATCAAAGCCTATGACCGTTACAGCCTTCATGATGCTGGTGGATGAAGGGAAAGTCAGCCTCAACGATCCGGTTGAAAAATATCTGCCGGAGTTTCATGGTCAGATGGTGAAGGGCTCGAAGGAATCGTCCCAGTTGGCGCCGGCAAGCCATCCGATTCTCGTGCGCGAGATTCTTAGCCATACGAGCGGGTTGCCGTTCAAGTCAGCGGCGCAGCCCGGCGCACTCGACACACTATCGTTGAAAGACCAGGTTCTAAGCTTTGCCGCGGAGCCTCTGATGTTTCAGCCGGGAACCAGTTGGAGTTACTCCAATGAAGGCATCGATACCGCGGCGCGCATTATTGAAGTTATAACTGGGATGCCTTACGAGAAGTTCATGCAGCAGCGGCTCTTCTGGCCTTTGGGAATGAAAGACACCACCTTCTGGCCGGACGATGAACAGATAGCCCGCATCGCCGGGAACTACAAGCTCGATCCCGCGACAAAGGATCTTGCGAAGGCTCCGATCAGTCAACTGACTTATCCGCTCGACGACCACCAACACCGATTCCCGATGCCCGCCGGAGGCCTTTTCTCTACCGCGGCCGATGTGTCCACGTTCTGCCGGATGATCCTGAATGGCGGCGTACTCAATGGAGTACGTTACATATCGCCTGCCTCACTTCATGCGATGACCACCGTGCAGAACGGCGGAAAGACAGGAACCGATTACGGATTCGGCTGGGGAATTTCAAAGAACGGCTTCGGCCATGGCGGCGCGAACAAGAACGCAATGGAGATCAACACCGAGACCGGAAGGATCTTCATCTTCATGGTCCAGCAGGATGGACCGTGGGGAACGCCCGACGGCGATAAGATGATTCCTGCGCTGGAGAAGCTGGCCGACGATCTCGTCGCGCATCCGGCGAATTGAGCTTCGGCCTGATTGGGGCGCCGACGATTGGGGTGAAAAGGCGATCGGAAGTCCGCCCCGCCGCGGACTATCCCCCTCCGGACTATCATCGACCTGTGCAAGCAGAAGCCAGACTCGTCGACCAAGCCAGACTGGGCGACATTGTTGCCAACGCAATTACTCACGGAATTGGCGCCGTGCTTGCTTTTGTCGGCGCGGTGTACCTCATCGCCGCATCAACGCGCGGAAATGCCTTGCACATCGTCAGTTGCGCCGTCTTCGCCTTCACCCTGGTTCTTGTCTACGTGTGCTCCACGCTCTACCACTCGCTGGTGCGCACGAGGGCGCGGCATGTGCTTCAAGTCCTCGACCATTCGGCAATCTATCTTCTTATTGCCGGAACTTACACCCCTTTTACTCTGGTCTCACTTCGTGGACCTGTTGGCTGGGTACTCTTTGGCGTTGTCTGGGCGCTGGCCGTCGCCGGAGTGGTCTTCAAGAGCCTGGCGATCGGCCGCTTTCCAATGGTGTCAGTGTTGGTCTACCTGTTCCAGGGCTGGGTCATTGTCTTCGCGGCTCGCCCTCTGTTGCGGGCCATTGGTTGGCATGGAATGATGTGGCTGGCCGCGGGGGGATTGGCCTACACGCTGGGCGTCGCTTTCTTTGCTTTAGACCGCCTCCGCTACTTCCACGCCACGTGGCATGTCTTCGTTCTGGCCGGCAGCGTAGCCCACTACTTTGCGGTTCTCTTCTATGTCGTTCCGGCGCGTCCGTAAGGGGAAGAACTCAACCTCGGAGTTCCGTTGACACACCCGCGATGCTGGGCTGGGACCTCTATCGCGGCCGCCTCATCCGCTCTCACGTCATCGCATCCATCCCGCTGCTCGCGTTCATGTAAGTCGCTTTAGCCATGATGGTCTGGCAACCCTGGGTGAATCTCACCCTGCAATGGATAACCGCCTGGGCGAAGTAGAGAGCGCGGGCTCCACGTAGTCACAATTGAAAGCCTCCGGTTGGAAACCGCCGAGGGGCTGGTGAACCTTCGGCTTAAAGGTGGCCGCCCGTATACTGGCATCGACATGAAAACCTCCCGCCGCGATCACCTGCGCCTGCTGGGTGCGGCTGCGCTCGCCTTTGCTCCCTCGCGCCGATCGCTGGCACTTCCCTCGGAACTTGCCTCGGCGCTTGACCCGGCGCCAACGGCCCCATCGCTGAAGGAAGCCGCTGCGGCTGCCGGCCTTGTCTATGGGTCGTGCAGCGATATGCCGTTTCGCAATGCGCCGCCGAAGTATCTCGATCTCTTCGTTCGGCAATGTGCTCTGTTTGCCCCGATCCTGTCGTGGCAGGACGTTGCGCCCACCCTCACGAAAGAAGACGACGCGTGGGATGCGAATGCGGGCATCGCCGTGAGCCATGGGCTCGGCATCACCGGTGCGCATCTGCTGTGGTACCTGCGCACGCCGCCGTGGCTCGCCAACCTTTCTCGCGCAGAGGCAGAAAAGGCAGTTGCCGAGCACATCACAAACATCGTCACCTTCTACCGCGGGCACGTGTTTTCGTGGAACGTGGTCAATGAGGCCATTGAACCTCCGCAGAAGGGACCCGACGGTCTGAGCCACGACGGTCTGAGAATGGACAGCCCACTGGTACGTGCGCTGGGCACAGACTTTTTCGCATCGGCTTTCAGCAACGCTCGGGCAGCTGATCCCGCAGCGCTGCTGCTCTACAACGAATACGATCTGGAACTGGACAACGCGTGGCAGCAGGCGCGGCGCGACGGGTTGTTTCGCCTGTTGGATCGGCTGCAGAAAGCCAACGCGCCTATCGATGGAGTGGGCCTGCAGTCGCACCTCAAACTCCGGCAGTTCGGCGATTTCAACGAGAAGCTGTACCGGCAGTTTTTGCGCGATATCGCTGCACGGGGGCTGAAGATCGTCATCACTGAACTGGATGTGGACGACCGTGGCAGCACGGCGGACATTACGCCTCGCGACCAGGCAATCGCGGATATCTATGCGCGCTTCCTGGCCGTTGCGCTCGACGAACCGGCGGTCTGCGCGCTGGTCACGTGGGGCATCTGCGATCCATATAGCTGGTACAACAGCACATGGTTTCATGAGTACGCGCGGCCTGACCATGTGCCGCAGCGGCCGCTGCTCTTCGATGCGGAGTTTCGGCCCAAGCCGTCGTTCTTCGCCGTCCTGAACGCACTCAAGCAAGCGCCGAAGCGGAACGGCTCGCCGCCCAGCCCGTCGGCCATCCGGAAGCTGCCTGCTTGATGATCAAGCCACATTTCGCGCGGGTGGAATAATACAGGTTGGGATGAACGAATCGGCTCAAGAAGATCGGCTAAGCGCACTACTATCTTCGGTCTTCGGATTCGAGGAGTTCCGGCCCGGGCAGGAGCAGGTGTGCCGCGCGGCAGTGGCGGGCCGTGACCTGCTGCTGGTGATGCCGACCGGCGCGGGCAAGAGTCTCTGCTTCCAGTTGCCGGCTCTGGCGCGCGGTGGAACCGCGCTGGTGATCTCGCCTCTGATTGCGCTCATGGAGGACCAGGCATCCAAGCTGGCCGCGCTCGGGCTCAAGGTTGCTCGCATCCACTCAGGACTCGACAGAGCCGTGGCACGGCAGGCATGCGCGGACTATCTGAACAACAATTTGCAGTTCCTCTTCATTGCTCCAGAGCGGCTGCGCGTACCGGGCTTTGTTGAGATGCTGGCCAAGCGGCAACTTGCTTTGATTGCCATCGACGAAGCGCACTGCATTTCGCAGTGGGGTCATGACTTCAGGCCCGACTACCGCATGCTCGGCGAGCACCTGCCAAGGCTGCGCGGCACCGGCGATGCGATTGCACCGGTAATTGCTCTCACGGCGACGGCCACGCCTACTGTACAGGCCGACATCCTCACGCAACTCGGAATGGTGAGACCGAAGAAGTTCATTCATGGATTCAGGCGCAGCAACCTGGCCATTGAAGTGGTAGAGGTTTCAATGCCGGAGCGTCCCGCTGTTATCCGCGGGTTGCTGGGCGCTGCAGAGCGGCGTCCGGCGATCGTCTACGCCACCTCGCGCAAGCAGGCCGAGCGCCTCGCCGAAGATCTGGCCAACACTGCGCACATCGCCGCGGCCGCCTATCACGCTGGCTTGGAGCCGGAGACGCGCGAGACCGTGCAGAAAGCCTTCCAGACAGGCGAACTGGAAGTGGTGGTTGCGACGATCGCGTTTGGAATGGGAATCGACAAGCCGGATATCCGCACGGTGATCCATGCCGGCCTGCCTGGCACGCTCGAAGGCTACTACCAGGAGATTGGCCGTGCCGGTCGCGACGGCCACGAGAGCCGCACATATCTGATGCACTCCTACGCCGACCAGCGGACGCACGGATTTTTCCTGAATCGCGATTATCCGCCAACGGCGAGCCTGATGCAGATCTACAAAGCGCTCGGCGAGGAGTCGCAGACGATCGACGAGTTGCGTGAGCGGACCCGCATGGAGGCGGAGGAGTTCGATAAAGCTCTGGAGAAGCTGGAAATTCATGGCGGCGCGCGCATTGACTTTGGCGGCTCTGTCACGGCTGGCCCCGCGCTCTGGAAGAAGAGCTACGACGTGCAGTCGCAGCACCGGGCCGAGCAATTTGAGCACGTGCTTCGGTTCACCACGGCCCAGCAGTGCAGGATGTCCATGCTGGTGCGGCATTTCGGCGATCTGGAAGATGCGGCGCGGCCTTGCGGAAAATGCGATGTGTGCAGTCCGGCAACCGCGGTGCTCAAGCAGTTCCGCAGGCCGACGCGTGCGGAACTGATCCTGGCTGCGGGGATCGTGGACCAACTGAGGCCGGTCTCGTATAAAGCTGCGGGCACATTGCGGAGCGCACTGGACCCCAGCGAACAGCTAAGCCGTAATGAGTTCGAGAGTCTTTTGGAAGCGATGGTGAGAGCCGGGCTGATTGCGCTTGAAGATGCCGTGTACGAGAAGGACGGCGAGGTGCGGCGCTATCGCAAGGTGATGCTGACGGAGGTGGGACATGAATTTCGAGCGCTGGATCGGACCGAATTGCTGGTGAGCGACGGGGTTGTTGCGGAGTTCAGCAAGGGCGCTGTAGACACGGGACGGAGCAGGAAGGCCACTGCGGGCGGAAGGTCGGCCAAGTCATCGCAAGGCCCGGTGCAAGGCCCGGTGCAAGGCTCAATGCAAGGCCTGGCAGAGGAAACCCTCTCTGCCGCAGATCAGGAGCTGGCGGAGCGGCTCCGCGCATGGCGCACCGGGGAAGCAAAGCAGCTCAGGGTTCCGGCGTATGTGGTCATGCATGATCGCACGCTGGCAGCGGTAGCACAGGCGCGGCCGGCAACGCCACGGCAGCTTCTCAGCGTCAAGGGAATGGGAGATGCGAAGGTGGAGAAGTTCGGAGAAGCTATCTTGAGGATTTGCGCGTCACGGCAGTAATTCGAAGCTGAGTTTTCGGAGAGGTTCATTTCTCTGCGTAGATGACCTTGCCGCTACGAATTGTGTAGCGAACCTTTGAAAATGCGGCAGCGTTCTGAGCCGGGTCGCCGCTCAGGATCACAAGATCGGCATCCATTCCTTTCGCAATGCGCCCGCTGTGCGTTGCGCAGCCGAAGCGCTGGGCGGGATTCGTGGTGAGCGAAGCAAGAATCTCCTGGTAACTCATTCCGGCACGCGACATCCACTTGAATTCCTCTGCGGTGTCGGACTGCTCGATGTAACCAACGTCGGTGCCGAAAAGCACTTGTCCGCCGGCATGAGAGAAAGCCCGCAGTTGATCGGCTGCCACGCCCATTCCTTGCTCAACATCGTCAGGCGACGCATGGGCTTTTTGCGATTCAACGTCCCAAAGGGTGAGCGTGGGCGTAAGTGCCATGTGCGCAGCCACCATGCGCTGGACAAGCGACGCGCTCCAAGGCCCATCGAAGGGAGTGGTGTGGGCCAGGACATCGACCCCGCTTTGGAGCGCGACTTCAATTCCCTGTTTGTTTGAAACATGGGCGAACACAGGTTTGCCAGCGCTGTGAGCCTCGGCGGCGATGGTCTGGGCGAGATCTACGGGCATGGTCAGGATGCCATCGCTCTCAATGGAATTCGCAAAAATCTTGATACCATCCGCGCCGTTGTGGACCTGCTGGCGCACTCGCTGCCTGGCTTGGTCCTTGGATTCCACTTCCGGAATGATGAGGTGATTGGACTCAAGGAAGGCTTTGACGTAAATCGGTGTTCCACCCTTGATCCAAAACGGCTCACCGACCGTGAGAATCCGCGGCCCTTTTGCTTCGCCGCTTTCTATGCGACTGCGAATGAGATTGGTGTTGTGCAGTGTGGAGGCAATGTCAAAGACGGTCGTGAATCCCCACTGTGTAAGCATTTGCTGAAGCTGCGTGGTGATCTGGTCGGAGGAGACGTTTTCGGAATGAAGCAATCCCGGCAGAAGAATGTGCACATGGCTGTTCCAGAAACCGGCGGTCACGACGAGGCCTTTACAGTCGATTACGGTGGCATCGTGTGGGACTTTAGTCGATGCAGACGGACCGACTGATCGGATGTGGCCGTCCCGCACAAGGATGGTGCCGTTTTCGATGGGGGTTTCCGTGGGCGATAGATAAATCTTCGCACCCACCAGGACCAGATCGGACGCTTGGCTTTGGAGGGTCGCAAAGAATGCCAGAACCAGAAGAAGAGGGAACGCCAGCCTGAGTCGCATGTTTAGACCATACGACGCAAGCTCAGGAATTGTTCCAAGCTGGCGGGGCCCCGGTTCGCCTTGAGCAGCGGTCAGCGAGCAAGGGTCTTTTCGACGGTGGCCATGGGAAGGAAGAGACGCTTCTTCTGTGAGTCAGGGAACGGTATAAACCCGAAGTCAAGGTAGAACCGGTGCGCCTTTTCGTCTTTGGCATCCACCACGACAGCGGCAGAGGCAATATCCCGACTCATGGCGAGAGACTTCTTAAGAGCGTCTACGAGCAGTAGCTCGCCAACGCCATGCCCCTTGTATGCCAGGTCCCTTGCCAGCCTGCCGATGAGCGTCGCCCCGATATACGGATAGCGCGGCAGGTTCAGTTGCGCAACCATGCCCTCGGGCAGATCCCTGGCATCGATATTGTCGGCGGAAAGAGTGTAATAGCCGGCGATCCGGTTTTCTGCCAGCAGCACGTACACAGCAGCAGCCCGCCGGTCGATATCCTGCGTGGCTCGCTCTTTGAGGTATTTGTCGAGCTCTATTGAACCACATGAAAAGGCCGCCCGGAGCTTCTTGTGATGCTGTCCGAATGGTTCGATTGCATGGAAAATTGATTTGGGAATAAGCTACCTCCCAAACACCTGTGCATGCCGAGCGGCGGCCTTGCGCAGTCTTGCGTTTGGGGCTGGAGGATGCAGCAGGGCTTCGACAAAGGCGACCTTGTCGCGCTGCGTCAGCTCCGATAGCTCGCTCGCGTGGACAACACGCTGAGCGGCTTCAACCACGCTGTTCACCACGAAGTCGGTCAGCGTCCTTCCCTGAATGGCGGCCGCCGTCTCGCAGAGAGCTTTGGTGGCGCGGGGTATCCGAGCTTCCAGGCGTGCATCTCTTTTTGGTTCGGCTACTGGCATTTTTCGGTTCCTCTCATCAGTAACTGATTGTACGGCAATTTGCCGGACATAATCAATGGTTCTCGCGCTTGTGACAGTTCCGAAACTGTCACAAGCTGGAAATACTGGACGCCTGGCTCGATGTCGAATGGATACACCTCAAGTTCAGGAGGCTGTCCTTGCCCCAGCGACGCACATTCCCGAGCGAATGTCGCACCCTCTTTCTATCGCCGCTGCGAAGGTTGGGTGGATGTGAGTCGTGCTATTATGGGTACCCGATAAGCATTCCCAGACGACTTAGTTTGCTTGGGGGGGCTGTGGTACGTCTACCCTCGATTGCCTTCTTGATTCTTGGCACACTGTACGTTTGCGGGTGCGGCGGTGGAAGCGGCGCACCCTCGCCTCCGTCGCCGACCATTACGTCTGTCAGCGTCTCGTGCACCTCCGCCAGCTTGCAGGCGAGTCAGAGCACCCAGTGTTCGTCCAGCGTGTTGGGAACCGGCAGCTACAGCTCCGGAGTCGCCTGGTCGGCGGTCTCCGGGACGATCTCAAGCTCAGGACTGTACACCGCACCGGCAACTGTTCCGACTTCAGGTTCTGACACGGTCAAGGCGACCTCGACGGAAGACCCAACGAAAACGGGAACGGCAACGATTTCGATCACGAGCCCGAAACCTATTGTGATTTCGTTTTCGCCGCAGCCGACGGGGGCGCTCGAAGTTGGAATGTCTGCTTCGCTGAGCGCGAGCATAGCGAACGATGCATCTCAAAACCCCCAGGTGACGTGGTCAGTGAGTTGTGAATCCTCGCCTTGCGGCGTCTTCAGCTTGACCGCGACGGTTAGCCTTGGCTCGACAACTTACACTGCCCCGGCTACGGTTCCGCCTGGGAGTGTCGTGACTGTGACCGCGACCTCAGTTACTGATCCGACCAAATCCGCTTCGGCCAGCATTCTCATTCAACCTGCCGGTCCAACCTTGGCGAACGGCACCTATGTGTTTCAGATGTCGGGCGACGTCAATTTCGGCGACAGTTTTATAACGGGCGCGCTTGTGGCCAGGGACGGAGCCATCGTGGGCGGTGAGCAAGACTCCCTGTACTACGGCAACACCCACGCACCAATCAATCGCATCCCTTCTGGCATTTATCCCTACGATCAGTTTCAGCCGATCTCCGGCGGCAGCTATGCGTCCACGCCCGATGGAAATCTGCAGATCACGATTCAACTCGGAAACGGTGCCTCAGAGGTCCTGTGCGGTACGTTGGCCGCCGGCGGGAAGGGGTTTATCTCGGGGTTTGACGGGGCACCCTTCAGCGGAACCATGGACTTGGAAACCAGCACGGCAGCACCCCAGGGAGGCTATGTGCTTTCGTTGCGGGGCGAAAATGACTGGGGCACGCCAGCGAGCCTGGGAGGAGTGGTCAATATCGATGGTGCAGGCGCAATTTCCGGGACGGGGAGCCTCCTGGATGTTTATTCAGGGAGCGATGATGTTTGGGGGGAGGTTCAACTTGGAGCGAGCACCGTTTCCGCTCCCGACGGATATGGGAGGGTGGTCTTCCAATTGCAACCGGGTGCAACCTCGACGATGCTGCCACTTTACCTCGCCGGCTATATGGTGGACGCTACTCATATTCGGCTGATTGAAACCGGTGATGACAGCAACAGCACCAACTTTCAGGGAGTTCTGTGCGGAACAGCGCTGGGTCAAGGCGCGAGCACCGGGAATTTCAAAAACGCTTCGCTGGCCGGTTCAAGCTATGTGTTTGGCGTGGCGGGTTTTGACTGGAACAGTTGGATTCAAGTGGCCGGGGTCCTCACCGCAAATGCGGACGGCACCGTAAACGGGACGCTCAACTGGAACGACCAGACCGGGACGTCGGTGCAAAGCCCGCTCCAGTTCACAGGCACATACACGGTCGACCCCACGGGCCGAGTGACATTATCAAACCTCACCGATGGCGCCACCTTCACCTATGCCATGCATATGTACCTGACGGGGAACGGCGAGGAGCTAATTCAATACATCCCAGGTACCGTCTTTCTCCAACAGTATTCCTTTGCTGGCGAGGCATTTCAGCGCCAGGCATCGGCGTTAAAGAGCAATGCCTTCAGCGGCGCATATGGCCTGTTCGATGTTGACGACACGCAGACCATGGTAGAGCCTCAGTTGGGGCCTGCATCCGCACGGGGCTCGGTGAATGTGACTGCGAGCAGTGGCACGAATGCGGTGGAGGGATTCGTAGACAACGGAAACGGCGCACTGGCCTATCTCGTGTCGGGCAGTTTGACCTATGTTTCCGACGGGATATTCACGGGCACTCTCACTGGCCTGAACCCAGCGTCCAGCGTGACATCAGGGAATTTCACCTTGTACCTGGTAGACGACACCCAGGCAGTGCTAGTTGAAACAGACAATTCGCGGCTGGTGCTGGGGCGACTCGTGAGTCTGAAGTAGGTCCGAGGGACAAGAGGCACCACGCAATAGTCTTGCGGTGAGCCACCCTGCGCCGCTTCGCCCAATCGACTATGCTCGTAACGTGGGATTCGCGGATTTTTACGGCAACACGGAGACGGTAAGGCACCTGCGCGAGAGCATTCGCGCGGAGCGGTTCCCTCATTCGCTCATCCTAGCCGGACCGAAGGGCGCGGGCAAATATACGCTGGCGCTCATGCTGGCGCGTGCGGTGAACTGCCTGCGGCAACCTGAAACCGACGGCCTGCCGGACTTCTGCGGCGATTGCGCAAACTGCACGCGCATTGGCGAGGCTGTTGATCTGGAAAAGCGCGTGGCCGAGGCGGTGGAGGCGCGCGAGGAGATGCGCGAGACCGACAAGAAAGAAACGCGGATCTTCATACAGACGCATCCGGACGTGCTGATTGTGCCGCCTGACCCGCCGCAACTGCTCATCAAACTCGGCCAGGTGCGGCAGGTGATCCACAATGCCTACTACCGGCCGCCCGTAGAGGCGCGGCGCAGCGTGACGGTGTTTACCTCGTCGGCGTTCATGAAGGAGGCGGCGAACTCGCTACTGAAAGTTCTGGAGGAGCCACCCGATCACCTCACGCTGATTATCCTCACCGAAAACCCACAGGAGATGCTGCCGACCATCCGTTCGCGGGCCGTGATTCACCGGCTCGGTGCGCTGCCATTTGAAGAGATTGAGCGGCTGCTTGCTGTCCGCCGCCCCGAGTTGAAGGCTGCGGATCGGGCGCTGGCTGCGCGGCTGGCCGAGGGAGCAGTGGGCCGCGCGCTGACCATGGATCTGGGTGCCTATGTCGAAGGTAGGCAGGTCGGGCTTGTGTTGCTGAAGAGCGCCCTGCTTGAGCCGGACTACACCGCGCTCTTCAAGGCGACGGAGACCTATCGCGCGGGAGCGGACGGGCAGGAGAAGACGGTGAAGCTGCTGCGGGCGCTGGGGAGTTTGCTCGAAGACCTGATGCTGATCGTGGCTGGCGCTCCGCAACTGATCCGCAACCTGGACATGCGGCCCGAGCTCGAACGGCTTGCGCAGGGGTTGACGATGGACTGGATCGACGGGGCGGCGCGGGGACTGGGGCAGGTGGAAACGGGGATGCGGCGGAACCTGCTGCGGTCGCTGTCGCTGGACGCGATGGCGGTGGGGTTGGAGAGACAGTAAAGAAGTTCATAGTTCACAGTTCTTAGTTCTCAGCCTTCAGCCCACAATACGGCAGAGAAGCGTTTGCAACCCGTGCCCTCGCCCGAGCATCCATTCGAGTACAATCTAGCCAGCCATCCAGTAGAGGATTCCGGTAGAGGGAAGGCCGAATACGCCTCACAGCAGGTTTGTCTACAAACCGTAGAGGACTGAACTGCCGCCAGGACCATGAAAACAAAGAACAAAGAGGCGGGAGATCAGCGAATTGTCGAATTAGCACGGAGCTTTTTGACTTTTTGAGGAGATCGGAAATGAGTATTTCCCCTGCTTTGACCGAAGCTTCAGAACCGGTTCGCGTTGCGCCGGCAGCCGCCGCAGTTACCCACCCCGGCAACCCAACAGGCCGCTCACGCAAGGCCCTGGGCGTGCCGGTTACTCACTACGGGCAGGCAAATTTCGCCGTCGAGAACGGCGCGCACCGCCAGGCGGAGCTTTTCTACCTGCAAAAGCAGATTCACGCACAGACGCCCATGGTTATCGTGCTTGAGGACGGCGAGCGCGTGGAAGGGTGCATCGAGTGGTACGATCGCAACTCGATCAAGGTGCGCGGACGGGCGAGAAGCCTGGTGTTCAAGAGCGCTATCAAGTACATGTACAAGCTTGGAGAAAACGCCTGAAGGTAGCCTTTCTCTGGATTCGCTGCGGAGTTTGGGCCGCGAATCCGTTTGGGCAGATGCGGGCGTTCGCGGTCTGCTACGCAGATTTGGCGGCCTTGATGAGGCGGTCGCGGATGGCAACGCCAATTCCCTCGGGCGGGGGCACAGGGCAGAGGATGATGGTACAGCCCTGGGAATCCAGCCAGTGCAGGCCGGCGTAAAGCGAGCGGGCCAGGTCTTCGAGAGCGGCCCATCGACCCCAGGCAAAACACACAGCACCATGCGGCGCGGCAACTCCGGTGGGAAGCATGACGCCGATACGTTCACCCGTGAGCAGGCGAGCGGCAGCGGCGAGCCTGCGGCCTAGGTCGGCCACAGGCGCATCAACCAGCACCAGTGGAGCAGTGGGCGCATAGTGGCGCAAGCCCACACCAGGCGCAGGCAGCGCCTCAGGGGGTGTGTGGGCGGTTTCGCGATTCAATTTGTAGTGGACGACTGGGCCGGCGACGGCCTGAATCTGCTCGGCGGTGATGGCGCCGGGGCGGTAGATAACCATGGGGGATTGGGTGGGGTCGAGGACCGTGGACTCAAGGCCGTGGTGGGTGGGACCGGCATCGAGAACGGCGTCGATGCGGCCGTCGAGGTCGCGCAGGACGTGATCTGCGGTAGTGGGGCTGGTGTGGCCGAAGAGGTTGGCGCTGGGCGCGGCGATGGGGAGGCCGCTTTGCCGAATAAGCGCGAGGGCTACCGGATGGGCGGGCATGCGGAGGCCCACAAGCGGGCGTCCGGAGGTGACTTCGTCGGGAATAGCCAGGCCGCGGGGCAGCAGCAGCGTGAGTGGGCCGGGCCAGAAAGCGTGCATCAGGCTGTATGCAGCCTCGGAAATGGAGGAGGCGAGCCCCTCGGCCATCACCACGGTTGAAACATGGACGATGATGGGGTCCCATGAGGGCCGCTTCTTGGCGGCAAAGATGCGGGCGACGGCGCGGCGGTCGAGCGCATGGGCACCCAGGCCGTAGACCGTTTCAGTGGGCAAAGCTACGAGACCACCGGCTGCAAGCAAGCGGGCGGCCCGGTCCAAAGCATCGAGGGCTGAAGAAGTATGGAGGTTTTCAGGATCGACGGGCAGCCGCAGCGTCTTCACAGAATCTATTGTCCGCCTTTGCAGCGGTAGTCCGCCAGTTGGCACTGCGCGGAGCAAAAAACGTCACCCCTGCGGCAGGTGCCGTATACTCTGGTTCTGCCATGCCCGTCGAAACCGAGATCAAGTTTCGTGTTGCTGACCTTGCCGGGCTGAGTGCGCGCCTGGTTGCGGCGGGGTTTCAAGTGCAGACGCCGCGGTCCTTTGAAAGCAACGTTCTCTACGACACGGCGGACCGCCAGTTGCGCGCGAAGACTGAGATTCTCCGCATCCGGCAGTATGCCGGTCACACGCTGCTGACCCACAAGCGGTTGCCGGACGTGGGCCCCGGCGAAGACACACACAAGCACAGAATTGAGACTGAGACCGAAGTGGCCGACGGCAACGCACTGGCCCAGGTGTTCCAGTCGCTGGGGCTGACGCCGGCATTCCGCTATGAGAAGTGGCGGACGGAGTGGCGTGAGGGCGAGGGCCACTGCGTGGTGGACGAGACGCCGATTGGGAGCTTTGCGGAGCTCGAAGGGCCGGCAGACTGGATTGACCGGGCGGCCGGGAAGCTGGCGGTGGACCCGGAGCAATACATTACCCTGAGCTACGGGCGGCTGTTTGACCTTTGGCGGACCGAGCACAGTTCCACGGCCCAGGACCTGACGTTTGAGGCGGTGGGGAAAAGCGGCTCGTAGCCTCTGGCTCCCAGTTCCGTGCCGATCGCGAAGCAAACGGGGTGTTACCTTTTTCGGCTACCCTGCCCCGTTCGTTGTATTCAACTTAGTAAACAAATGGCTTGTCCAAGGTAAACTTGGAACTGGCGAATCTCGCCAGGATTCCCTTCTTTTATGCCACCAGACCAACAGGATCCAGGAAGTCTAACCGTAACGTTGATTGGACCCGATGAGGGCCGCCGCAAAGCCGTGGCTGCCGCGCTGGCCGATTGCAACGTGGGAGCGATGCGGGAGTTTACGTCGTATCCCACCAACCTCGAAGAGCTTCCCGAGATGCTGGCCAAGCACTACGACGTGATCCTCGTCGATCTCGACAGCGATCCGGAGTACGCGCTCGACGTGGTGGAGGCGATCTTTGCCTGTGGCTCGGCCATGGTAATGGTCTACTCGGAGCAGACTGACCGCGATGTGGTTGTGAGCGCCATGCGGGCGGGGGCGCGCGAGTTCCTCACGGTACCGATCGTGCCCACCGACCTGGCCGACGCTCTGGCGCGCGTTTCGTTGCGGGCCCCTGCCGCGCAGCGCGGCAAGTGGGCGCCCCGCAAGCTGTTTGCGTTTCTGGGAACCAAAGGTGGCTGCGGCGTGACCACCCTGGCTTCGAACTTTGCCATCGCGCTGGCGCAGGAGAGCGGGCAGAAGACCCTGCTGATCGACCTGGGCAAACCGCTGGGCGATGCGGCCATCAACCTCGGGATCATTGCGCAATATTCGGTCATGAACGCGCTTGAACATTTTGTGCGCCTTGACTCCAGCTTCCTTGCATCGCTGCTGACCACCCACGCCTCAGGGCTTTCGGTGCTGGCTGCGCCGGGCGAGTTCTCCCGCAACGAGGTAACCAAGGAGTCCATCGACAAGTTGGTTGCTGTGGCCCGGACCAGCTTCCGCTACGTGGTGGTGGATGTGGGATCAAGCGTCGAGTGGATCGACTCGACATTGTTTGAGGATGCGTCCGCGGTTTACCTTGTCACCCAGGTGGGCGTCTCTGAGTTGCGCAATGCCAACCGCATGATCACGCGCTTTTTCCCCATGCTTGGCGAGCAGTTGCAGATTGTGCTCAACCGCTACGTGGCGCATGCGCTCATCTTTGACGAGGAGCACATTACCAAGGCGCTCACGCGGCCGGCCCAGTGGAAGATTCCCGATGACTGGGCGACGGCGCGCCGCACCCGCAACACCGCGACCGCTCTGGCCATGGAAGACTCGGCGATCTCCAAGGTGCTGCACCAGATGGCCCGCACCGCGGCAGGCCTGCCCGCCAGCTCTGACAAGAAGAGGATCTTCAGCTTCTTCGGGTAGGGGGGTTCGTCGGCGTCCGGGCCGTCCTATCTCCACCAGGAGTAGCCTGCGCTGAATTGAAGGGTGATGTTGAGGCCGGGATTGTTGACTCCGAGGCCCGCGTTCGAGATGTGGACGGCTTTGAACGCAAAATCGAGGCTTCGATTTTTTCTGATAAAGATGCTTTCGCCGATGCCCCCCTGCGGAGTGAAGTTGATGACGGATGTGCTATCCACTATTATTGGCTCTGGCGCTGGAAATTTGTGGTTTGTCCATAGTAGACCACCTCCCAATTGTGCCCATGGAACAGAGCGCCGTGAGGTTCGCCCGGTAAGGTTCCAGCGGTAAAGTGGGGTAATCGAGGCGCCAGGGATGTTATACGGCCCATAAAGCTCATGCCCGGTCTCGCCAGTAAAGCCAACCGTGTGAAAGGAGATCTCTTGCAGTGGATAATGGGCAAGCCAGAGCGGCATAACCTCGACGACCGCCTCCCCTTGCCCGCAGAGGAACCCACGCCCGCGCGGAGTTGAAAGCACTCTTCCGATTTGCACGCCGGCGTTCAGCAGATCGAGTTGCATGCTGCTATATGAATCGGGCGAAGTTCCCAAATATATCGTGTAGTTAGGAGGAAAGCCACCCGAGGCGAATGCGCCGATCTGCCAGGGGCCATGGGTCGCGAGTTCCTGCGCGTTACCAGAGGGCTCGGTAAGCGAGGCGGCAACAATCAATGAAACCAATGCAATCAAAATGCGCCATGCGCGCTGTTTCGGCAGTCTTGAAGTCATTCTGCGTTGTCCTTTCCGGGTTGTCCTGCATGGTTTGCATACCCGTGCACGCTACGCAAACCGGGATTCCCAAGACCTGCACCTATCGATATTCGCAGGAGACGGTCACGATCGGCGGGCGGAACGTTTTGGTTGAATACTACCAGCCCGACGGTCGCGGGCCGTTTCCTCTGGTCTTCATGCTGCACGGTTCTACCGGCGCGCTGAGCGTCAAAGCCGGACGAGAGCCGACCTCGGAAAACTTTGGCGAGAAGACGCTTGCCACCAATTGCCTTGCGGTGGCCCTGCCTCATTATCTTGAGGCAATTGGCCGAAAGAGTCTTGTCTCCCGCGAGGACATGGTTGCGCATTTCCCGGAGTTGATTAGCGTGACAGGAGTTTTGCTTTCCCAGGCGGAGATGCTGCCCTTGGTGAGGGGAAAACCCGTATTCATTTTTGGGGAATCTCTCGGCGGATATCTGGGTATTGCGCTTGCTTTCGAGCGTAATGAGGTATCGGCGATCAGCGAGTTCGGCGGCGGCCTCCCCACAGGGCATTTGCTCATGCGACGGCGTCGGCCCGCAGTGCTGGTATCCCACGGAGGGGCAGACATGCTGGTTCCACCCTCGGAGGCAGAGTCTCTTCGGGATTATTGTGTCGCAAATGGCATTCCTGTCCAAATGAAGATCTATCAAGGAGAAAGTCACTACCTTTCAGCGGGTGCGCGAACGAAGATTCTGTCCAAAACGGTGGAGCTTTTCAATCGCATAGATGCGCCTGGACGAGGGGCTGAGACTCTCAGCCAGGCGCACAAGGACAAGTAACACAGGTCAATCATTTGACTTTGGCCCTGGCTAGTAGGGGCAGTTCTCCGAGTTTCCGTATTGACCCGCCGTAATGAAGCACTCGTGTAGTACGTAGTCCGCGGCTCCGAGGACCTGGTTTGTCGTTGGGTCCACGATGGTTATTACGTTGAGCCCAAAACTGGTGGGCCCAGGCACCCTGATTTGCGTTGTCGACGACGCGGTGTTCTGGCTGCTCCCTTCGCTAGCCGCTTCATCGGAATACCAGCCCGTTGTAAGGGCGTAACTGGTCGGTAGTATCGAACTGGTAGTGGTGGCCGCCAAATAGGGCGGAGGGCTCGCCTGCAGAACTCCGTTCACATAAATGACGGTGAAGCTGGATGGCGACACCGCCGTATCTGTTCCGTCGGAACCACCGCAATTGATATCGAGACGACCGGGATTGGCGACGCTTCCACTGTTGCTTCCGCCAGACGAACAGTTCGAGTCTGCCTCGGCGGCTACGGTCCAGTATCCTGGAATCGCATCCGTCGAGAAAATGAGTTCGCCGAGCGAGCCGTCGGTAACCGGCGGGAAGCTAGTACTGCATTTGATATCGTTCGTGCCGAAACAAAGAGTCGTGGCGGGGTTTGCCGATCCGCTCACGGCCGCATTTTGCCAGATGCCGCTGCTCAGGTGGGTGTAAATATAGAGTGATCCGCTGCCGACGCCTTCCGTCACTGCACTCCCACTACCACCACTTGGGCTGAAACCCTTGCAGCCGGTCTGCGACAGGGTTGCAGCCACAATTACCAAAGCAAAAATCGCTTGACGATAACGCATTAGAGGCCTCCTTTCGCTGCCTTCGCGGCAGTGACGGCGGCGTTGGTCTTCTGCAATTGACTTGTTTGCAGCGCGGGTATACCCAGATCTGCGTAGAGGTGGTCGCCCGCTGCGAGGAGATCGATTACGCTAACTGTGTTCGAGCGTCCCTGAACGATGTCGAGCATCTGCCCCTCCCGCTCCTTTTGGGCAGCGGCGACAATGGCGGGATTCAAGGTGCGGTTCTGGGCTCGTTCCGCATCGGTGAACTGGAAATCGCCGTAGAAGACCTTCATGTAGAGCATGGTTGTGGCCACATAGGAGGCCTCAATCGGGCTCATCTTTGGGCTGAGAAGACTGTAATGGCCCTTGGCGTCGGGGGGTTCATTATTTGCGAAGAGTTTTGGGAGGGTGGCGAACAGGCGCACTCGGAGACGACGGACCTCGGGCTGTGTAGTATGCGTCCATGCCGGCGTCCCCAGGGTTGACGCCAGATTATTGACCGCATTTACTATGTCCTGCTCATGCACCGCCGGGTGCCGCCCCTGGCGGTAGGCGATCTCGGCTTGGGCAATTCGATCGGTGAATCCGAATGCGTCGGCAGCGTCCGAGGGAATCCCGGCATTCTTGAAAACTTCCCTTGCAAGTCCGCGCGCGGCGTCGGGGTCACCGAGTTGCACTTGGCCGGCAAGTTGGTTCGGGAGGAAGTACTGTGACCTTTGTGGGCTGGTCGTGGACTGCGGAGTTACTGACTGAGAAAGTCCGTTCGAGGCGAGGGATGCTAGAGCCACAAGGGAGGTTGCGAGGAAGGCGTGAAGGAGTCTTGTGAACCTACCCCCCCCCCCCCGAGATTCTTTCCACGTACTTGCGCATTGTAGTGCTCCATTCCGGGACTTAGTCCCACTTCAAGCTTCGGCTTGCGTTGTCACGCTTTCATTGCGCAGGCAGATTACCGGCGCAAATCCGCGCAAACTAAATCGACCCAACTATGCTCCAGGTTCATCTCGGCGTCAAGAGTAATCGTCAGTCACAAAAGAATTTTTCCGAGGGTAACTCCATGTTTTACCAAATTGTTAATAGTGCAATATGAACTCACAAATCTGATCGCTTTGCATTTATCCCTTCAGTTAGCCCGATTGGGGGAGTTTAGTCAGTGCGCTAAAAGGACAACAGTTGGCCCAACGTGGGAAATATAGTTAGCCTAATGGGGAGGCAGATTTAGAAAGGCCGCGCCACACGTCTAAAATTCCAGTTACGTCGCTCAGCGCCGCCAAACGATCAATGCGCCTACTCCGCCCCGTGGCACTTTTTGTATTTTTTGCCGGAGCCGCAGGGGCATGGATCGTTGCGACCGACTTTTTCTCCGGTGCGGCGCTGGGCGGGCTGCTGTGCTTCGCCAGCTCCGGCGCGCGTGGCTGCTTCAAGCTCGCGCGCCTTCTTGCGGGCGAACTCTTTCTCCAGCGCGTCGATGGTCGTGGACGGAGTTGAGTGCCTTTGTGTGGGCGTAGAGATCGGAGGCGTAGAGATCTCGCGCGGCAGCGCATCGTCAATGAGCTGGGGATCGGCGCTGGCTACAGGCGGGGCTTTGGGAATCTCGCGGCGGGGGTCCGGAGCTGCGCCAACTGGCTGGCCGTCAGGCCCCAGAATCTGCATGCGGAACAGGAAGCGGACCGTGTCTTCCTGAAACTTGAGCATCATGGCCTCGAACATGTCGAAGGACTCGCGCTTGTATTCCACCAGCGGATCACGCTGCGCATAGCCGCGCAGACTTATGCCTTCCTTCAGGTGGTCCATGCCAAGGAGGTGTTCCTTCCACAGGCCATCGATCACGCTGAGCATGACCATTCGCTCGTGATAGCGCATGGTATCGAGGGTGAGAATCTTCTCTTTGGCCTCGTAGTCGGCCTTGAGGCGCTCGAAGATCTCTTCGCCTAATTCGTGGCGCGAGATTTCTTTCGGCTCGATGCCGGAGCCCGCCAGTCGGAAACCGAAGTGATCGATGAGTTTTTCTTCCAGGCCCTTCAGGTTCCACTGGTCGGGATGCTGCTTCTCGGGGCAATGCTCTTCGAGGATCGTACTGAGGATTCCGCCCGCGTAGTCTTCGAGAATAAGCTCGCGCTGCTCGACGCCTTCGAGCAGCTGGCGGCGCAGGCCATAGACGGCTTCGCGCTGCTTGTTCATCACGTCGTCGTATTCGAGCAGATGTTTGCGGCTCTCAAAGTTCTGCGCTTCCACTGCCTTCTGCGCGCCCTCGATGCGGTTCGAGATCATCTTGGACTCGATCGGCATGCCCTCTTCCATTCCCAGGCGCTCGAGCAGCGTGCTTACCCACTGCTTGGCAAAGATGCGCATGAGGTCGTCTTCGAGGGAGAGAAAGAAGCGGCTTTCGCCGGGATCGCCCTGGCGGCCTGCGCGCCCGCGCAACTGATTGTCAATGCGCCGGGACTCGTGGCGCTCGGTGCCGAGAATGAAGAGGCCGCCGGATTCAAGGACCTTGTCGTGATCCATGGCCGCTGCGTCGGCGTGGCCCTGCAGCGCCTCTGCCCAGTCGGCCTCGGAGACTTCGAACTCCTGCCCCTGGTAGTAGAAGCGCAGGAAGCCGGCCGGGGCCATGGGATTGATGGCGCCTTCGTTCACGCTGATGGCGCGCGCGTTGCCTTTCTTCACCAATTCCTGGCGGGTCATGAAGTCGGCGTTGCCGCCGAGCAGAATGTCGGTTCCGCGGCCCGCCATGTTGGTGGCGATGGTGACGGAGCCGTGGCGGCCGGCCTGCGCAACGTACTCAGCTTCGCGCTCGTGAAACTTGGCGTTGAGCACGACGTGCTTCACGCCCTTGCGCTGAAGCAGGGCGGAGAGCCGTTCGGACTTTTCAATCGATGTGGTGCCGACCAGTACCGGCTGCTTCTTCTCGTGAAGTTCGACAATGCTGTCGGCGACCGCGTTGTACTTCTCTTTTTCAGTGCGGTAGACGACGTCGGAGTTTTCCTTGCGGAGCATCGGCATGTTGGTCGGGATGACGACAATCTCGAGCTTGTAGATCTTTTCGAACTCGGCGGCTTCGGTTTCCGCGGTGCCGGTCATGCCGCTCAGCTTCTTGTAGAGGCGGAAGTAGTTCTGGAAGGTGATCGTCGCCAGCGTCTGATCTTCCTTCTTGATCGCCACGCCTTCCTTGGCCTCGATGGACTGGTGCAGTCCGTCGCTCCAGCGGCGTCCCGGCATCAGGCGGCCGGTGAAGGTATCCACGATGATGACTTCGCCGTCCTTCACAACGTACTCCACATCGCGGCGATAGAGAGCCAGGGCCTTGATGGCGGTCTCGACGTAGTGCTTGAGCTCCCAGTTTTCAGCGTCGGCAATGTTGCCGATGCCGAGGAGACTTTCGATGGTCTCCCAGCCCTGGTCGGTAACGCCAATCGTGCGCTGCTTTTCGTCGACGATGTAGTCGCCGGAGAAATACTTTTCGCCCTCATTCAGGCGGATGCCGAGCTGCTCCTGGCGCCGGTGATCGGTAAACTCAACCTCTTCGCCCTTCTCGAGCTGCGGAATGATCTTCACCACGCGGGCATACTTGTCGGTTGTCTGATCCGTTGGACCGGAGATGATAAGCGGTGTCCGCGCTTCGTCAATGAGAATCGAGTCAACTTCGTCGACGATGCCGTAGTAGTGGCCGCGCTGCACGCAGTCCTTTATTTCAAACTTCATGTTGTCGCGCAGATAGTCGAAGCCAAACTCATTGTTGGTGCCGTAGGTGATGTCGGCTCCGTAGGCTGCGCGGCGCTGGCTGTCGTCCAGGTCGTGCACGATGACGCCAACCGTAAGCCCGAGAAACTCGTAAATCTTGCCCATCCACTCGGCGTCGCGCTTGGCCAGGTAGTCGTTCACAGTGACCACGTGGACGCCGTGTCCGGCAAGTGCGTTCAGATAGCAGGCCAGGGTGGCAACCAGCGTCTTGCCTTCGCCGGTCTTCATCTCGGCGATCTTGCCCTGGTGCAGAACCATGCCGCCAATGAGCTGCACGTCGAAGTGGCGCATGTGCACCGAACGCCAGCCGGCCTCGCGGACTACGGCAAAGGCTTCAGGGAGGATCTCGTCGAGGGCCTGCTTCTCAGCCGCAGCCTGGGCCTTCTCTTTTTCTTCGCGGTCTTCGATGCCTTTGGTGGCTTCGGCCACTGCCTGGGCAATCCGCCCGCGGAACTCGACGGTCTTGGCGCGCAGTTCTTCGTCTGTGAGCTTCTGGATGGATGGCTCAAGGGCATTGATTTCAGCCACAACCGGCCAAAGGCGCTTGATAACGCGCTCGTTTGCGGTGCCAAAGACTTTAGTTAGAACAGTATCGAAAACCACGAGATTCTCCGTCTACCAGTGTAAATGGTTATGGGTTGCGCAGGTGGGCCGGCCCGCGCAAGCCGCTGGCCGTTCCGCCTGAGAGGAGATACGTAACTCGAGCCCCGGCAGATTCGCGGCAATGTGGCCCTGGCGGTATGGGCGGAACTCAAAGTCTGACCTCCAGGCGCTCCAGGTGCTCGCCGCGGCGGATCCTCTTCAGTTGCCGGTTCAGGTGCTTGTGCGGCGAGTCGGGATCGCCCTGGTCGTCTTCGTCGGCGTCGTCTTCCTCAATGGCGGCGATCACATTGCTGAGGTTCGGCTGATAGAAGGTTTGAACAAACTGAAGAAACCCGATTCCGGCCGTCAGGCACATCGAATAGATCCGGGATTGGAGGGCGGTTCGGTGCTTCCGCTGCCCGAGGCCGATTCGCGACAGGCTGAAGACAATGAGCGCCACTACCATCGGCACAAACATAAGAAATCCGGCAAGCATGAGCCACGCAACGAACGAATGAATGTTCATGAATTCCCTTCCGCATGTTCCAGGCAAAAACTTCCCACCTGAACGAAACACCGCCTGAATGTGGTGAACGCATCCGGCAGGTGCAACTGGTTATTGAGGAATTAGCCGCGGAGGAAGGGCGGTGGGCGCTGGAAGCGTATGGGAAGGACCGGCGCTGCGGGCACGCGGCTGGCGTAGACATACGTCATGCGTGGCAGCAGGCTCAGCGGAGAGATGATGCCGACGAACAGGAGCGGCAGTATCGCCGCAAAGTCCGCACCGTGACCGGATGGGCTGTGTGGCACCAGCAGGCAGAGCAGCGCAGCCGCGATCACGAAGACCGCAAGCAGCAGGATTCCGTTCAGGCGCTGGCTCCGTTGCATGGCTCTCTCTTGAAAAGGAGTATAGCAGCAGGACTGCTGGTGCAGACACACGGACGGCCAGATGGACATGATTGCGATCACCGTCCACTGCGGCAATCCCGGCTACCCGACCTACTGACATGCGCGTGGCTATGGTCTCTTGGCCGCGAATCCGCTGGGGCGCATCATCTTCGACCCCAAACAGCCGCCCTTCAACTACACGCTCGACAAGGGCCAGCAGACGACTTTCCGCTACCGCGTGGTCATCGCCGACCGCGCCGAAAGCGCCGACCAGCTGAACACAGAAGCGGATGCGTTTGCGGCGGAGTACAAGTAAAGGGCGAGTCGATTCTTGATCTGAGCAGGAGGCGCGACTTTAGTACCTTTCTTGCGTTCTTGCTTTCGTTCGCATTGTTTTCTATCCTCGATGTATGGAAATTCTCACCCACGACGAGTTGGTGCGCTTGACTCCCCCGGAGCGCATCGCGTTGATCTCGCAGCTTTGGGACAGTCTGGAAGAGGACCATCTCGCTCTGACGGCAGCGCAGGGGGCGGAGCTTGACAGCCGCCTTGCGACGCTCGACCAGGACCGGCGCGAAGGCATCACATGGGCGGCTTTGAAGGCGGAACTTGAATTGCGTTGCCCGTAGTGTTTCCGGTTATCTTCACCCAACGCGCCCGCGTCGAGTTCGTCGCAAGAGACTATCCTCAAAGGGAGGGAGAGAACATGGCAGCTTTCGATTGGTCCGATTGCCCGTTGGTTGAGATCATCCCAGGCAAGATGAGTGGCGCTCCCCTGCTCAGGAACACCCGCTTGCCCGTGGATGCCATCACAGGAAACTATGATGCCTTCCGCGATGAGGGATTGTCGCACGACGACGCCATCGGGGAAACACTCGATTGTTACCCTGAGGCTGGTCTTGACGCTATCAAGACGATTCTCAGCTATCGCGCCGAGCACCAGTTTCAGGCACAACTTTGAAGATTCTCTTCGATGAGGATGTGCCGGGAAAACTAGCGCGATCCCTGCCCATGCATGAAATTCATACGGTAGTCGGTATGGAATGGGGCGGCGTCAAGAACGGCCAACTGCTGACGCTGATCGAGCAAGAAGGATTCAACATCTTCCTTACCGGCGACAAGAACATGGTGGATCAGCAACGGCTTCAGGGGCGCCCTTTTGCCGTGTTGATTATGTCCGCAATCAACTGGCCTGTAATCCGGCCGCACATCGATGCAATCTCGGCTGCCGTCGACGAAGCACAGTCCGGCACCGTGAAGACCATTGATTGCGGCACATTCAGCCGGAAAAAGCCGACCGGGGAATAACCGTCCCCTGCTTCGCCGCTTTCCTTACGCGCTCATGTTTGTTATCGAGCCCGACGAGACGCTGACCTTCATCGCATGTTTCCATGGCAGCCGCGATCCGGAGCACTGGCAAAAGCGGGCGTAGATTACTGGGCGGACGGAATTTGAACTCGGGAAGTAAGATGGAAGCCGACTACGAAATAGACTGGGCCTCCGGCAACTGTTCCGGTGGAGATGCAACCGAAGCGAGGCTGAAGCATGACGCTGGCTTCCAAATGCCGATTGATCGCCATCGTGGCAGCAACGGTGGCCGTCCTATTGCTTGGCGTACGCGCCTCGGCCAAAGGCCCTGTGGACCATCCATACAGGCATTCCGGTGTGGAGATGCCCATATCGCTCGCCATTGGCACTGTCAGGTCACCCGAGTTCGTCGCAAAGCATGATTTATATCAGATGAGAATAGAAGCGGAGTGGCGTCTTCCGGCAGTAGAACTGAGATGCAAGATGGGATTTGGCGTAGTTCCGCCCACCGATAAATGCAGAGCACGAGCAGTTCTAGAAATCCAGTGGCGGGTTCTCGAAGGAGAAACCGTTGTGGCACATGGTTCGGCGGGAGGTATAAGCTCTGAATTCGAAGCCGATAAAGATCTTTTGGGCAGGTATATCGGGAGCTCCCAGGGACAATCCAAGCACAAATACACCGTGGAGCTAACATTCGCCAAAGATGGCAGTTCACTTGATGTTACGCATCCCAGGTTGATCGTTTCTCCGCCCGACTTTGCTTTTTAAAGGTGATCCTATGAACCACAACCCAACCAATCTCCATCCACGCCGCGAGTTTCTCAAGCTTGCCACACTTACCGGTGCGGCAGCGCTCACGGGAAACGCGCCGGCGGCCGCAGCAGAGCCAACTGCCAGTCTTGCCGCGGCGGAACAAACCCCTGACCCACATTCGCCGGAGAGGGGTGCAGCGAATAAGCATGCGGGCAACGACAAGATGGAGTTTCTTCGTGTCAGCGGCAGTCACATTGTCGACGCAGGCGGCAAGAAGATCCGCCTCCGCGGAACCTGCCCCGGCGGCTGGATGAACATGGAAGACTTCATCAACGGGCACCCCGGCGCGGAGCACACTCTACGCGCACAGATGGCGGAGACGCTTGGCCCGGCCAAAGCGCAATTCTTCTTCGACCGACTGCTCGACTACTTCTTCAACGAAGACGATTTGATCTTCCTCAAAAAGGCCGGCGCTACCGTCGTCAGGATTCCCCTGAATTATCGCCACTTCGAGGACGATGCCGCCCCGTTTAAATACAAAGAGGCGGGTTTCGCGCGGCTTGACCAAATCTTAAGTCACTGCGAAAAACACGGCCTCTACGTCATCCTCGATCTTCACTCAGCTCAAGGCTGGCAGAACGTCCATTGGCACTCTGACAACGCATCGCGCATCAGTCTCTTTTGGGAAGTTCCGTACTATCAGGATCGCTTCGTCGCCCTGTGGCAGGAGTTTGCGCGGCGCTACAAGAACAGGCCGGTAGTGGCTGGCTACGACGTGCTCAACGAGCCTTGTTCGAACAATAGTTACGGCGACTACCCGTGGAATATCTATGCCAATTACAAGCCCAATTATGAACGCATCAACTCCCTCTATCGGCGGCTTGTAACTGAGATCCGCAAGATAGATTCCCGGCACATCATCTTCCTCGAAGGCGATAACTACGCAAAGCAGTTCTCCGGCCTCGACAAACCCTTTGACGATAACCTCGTCTACAGCTCGCATAACTACACTGTGCCGGGCTTCGGACCCGGCCAATACCCCGGCGAGATCCATCCCCGGTCTGCTTCGGCAAGTGGCCCCGAGTTGTGGGATCGGGCTAAGCAGGAGCGCAGCTTCCTCGATGCCGAAGGAACAAAGTTTACCCAGCAGCATGGCGTTCCGTTGTGGGTAGGCGAGTTTGGGTCTGTCTTCAACGGCCCACCTGAAGAGAATGCCGATCGCCTTCGCGCGCTCGACGATCAGATTGGCATCTTCGCACGCCACGAGGCCCACTGGACGACGTGGAACTACAAAGATGTTGGCGTGATGGGCATGCTGACGCTTGACCCGGCATCGCCTTACATGGAGCGCATCAGGGGCCTGCTTCGCAGGAAGGCGGCTCTCGGCACAGACGATTGGATGTCGTGGCTGCCTCCGACGCCGATCAAGGACGCGACAGGGCAACTCGCCGATCAGATCCTCCAAGCCGTTGGCGATCCCTCGCTCGATGCGCGGCTCAACGCGCGATGCGTCAAACAAACACTGTTGTGCTTCTACACTGGTACGCTGATGCAGCCGCTCTACGCCAGCCTGTTCAAAGGCCTGACCGAGAATGAGCTTGATGCCATGCTGTCGTCCTTCTCGGCAAAGCGATGTCTTCCCAACCAGGGCCTGGTGGACGTGCTGAGCAAGTACATGGCTGCGCCAGCTTAGTGCATTTTCCGAAATTGCGTAGGCCGCAAGTTCATTGGCATCCCACCCTTTCTTCAAAGAACGCAGAAAGGATGGGGCACGGAGGGCTGGCGCAAATCCGAAAACGCTCTAATTGCCTGCCGACGAGAGTTGGCTGAACCCCGCGCCTGGCGACAGCCCCGACTCCACCACTTGATTGTTCCCATTCACCCACTGCGTCCCGCCCGTGCCCAGGGGAGTAATGTACTTCTGTCCCGAAGCATCGGTGGTGGACTGAACCCCATTGATCACGTCGTTGAAGCTGTCGTTATTCAGCGCGCTGATCATTCCCTGTTCTCGCGAATTCTCCGCATTAGTTGCCGCGATGGTCGCCTGCGTTGAGGCATTGATTTGCTGGATCGCCTGGTTGTTCAACCGGTCTTGCATCTGCGTCCAGGCCGGATTCATTGCCAGCGAAGCCCCCGCATGTTGCAGCAACGCGCCCGCCGCAGTGCCCTGTGCCGCCGGAGCGATCACGCTTGCCAGCGACACCACCAGCCAACTCGAGCCCGGTCCTCCCGGTCCCATCAGCATGGTCTCCGCATACACATATGCGTCCATCGGCGCGCCATTCTTCGTGCATGAGAAATAGACATCGCCGCCTGTTGTGTGGCTTATCCCCTGCTGAGCCGGGTGGAACTTCGGCGCCATATCATCGCTCTTGGTTACCACCAGCCCCTGGCACATTGAGGCGAAGCGCGCTTGCCCGTACTTGGTGGCGAACACCTTGGCTGTGACATACGGGGCCACGCCGGGACCTTGCTTCAAAAACGGCCCCGGCACCCTGTAGGGAGGAATCGTTGCGTCGCCCACGCGTAGATTCGTCAGCCCATCCGGCGATGTCATGTCCACAACCATTCGCGCGTCGATGTTGCTGTAACGAAACAGCCCGCCATAAGTCTTCCATCCCTGCGGCACCTGGATCGAAAATGCCTGCTCCCGCGCGTCGCGCACCGTCACCCATTGCACGCCGGTTGACGCTCCCGCTGCGGCCTGTCCGCTCGCACCAGCCTCCCCGCCCCCTGTGGTCGCATTTGAACTGCTTGCGGCAGAACGGCAACCCCCGACGCAGGCGATCGTTAAAACCAGCAACACCAAAAGGCCCCCCGCCGTTGCCACCCTTTTCATTTGTTTCCTCCGTTCACCTGCGTATCAATTTATCTGAGAGTTGCCTGAAAATTCCAGGAAAGTCGCGGATTGCTCACGAATTGTCGCGGAGAGATTATCGCCCAGCCCATCAAGTGCGGTCCTTTGCGTGCGTTTCTTCAGTTTCACGCCAGGATTCTGCGATTTGTTCACCCAGGGCGAACTTCACCTGAACCTGCGGCGATATCCTTGCATCCAAATAGTATGCCAACTGTAAGCCGTGAAGTACGCCTTGCCAGCCGCCCTCATGGCGAACCCTCGCTGGACAACTTCTCCTTTGCAACCGTCGAGGTTCCCGAGCCCAATCCTGGGGAAGTGCTGGTGCGCAATGTATTTCTCTCCGTCGATCCCTACATGCGCGGTCGGATGAATGATGCCAAATCTTACGTTCCGCCATTTCAGGTCGGTCAGCCGCTGGAAGGTAGTGCAGTGGGACGTGTTATCGCTTCGCAGGAGGATGGGTTTCCTGTTGGGACCTATGTCCAGAGCTTTTACGGATGGAGAGAGGCTTTTGTCGCGCCGGCTGCGAGGCTGCAAGTCGTCGATATATCCGTTGCCCCGGCCTCGGCATATCTCGGAATTCTGGGCGTAACCGGCCTGACGGCATGGGTTGGCCTGAACCGCATAGCGAATCTGAAGAACGGCGAGACGGTCTTTGTATCTGGAGCCGCGGGCGCTGTGGGAAATGCAGTCTGCCAGTTGGCGAAGATGCATGACTGCAAGGTGATTGCCAGTGCCGGCTCCGAAGAAAAGATCCGCTTCCTTCGCGAAGAGCTCAAGGTCGATTACGCCTTCAATTATCGCGACGGCAGTCCGCTCGAACATCTGAGTAAAGGCGCACCCGAAGGCATCGATGTCTACTTCGACAACACGGGCGGCCCGCAACTTGAAGCCGCACTCAATTCCCTGCGCAACTCGGGCCGGATCGCGATGTGCGGCGGAATCGCAGGCTACAACACGCCGGTTCCCGGCCCCCGCAACCTGGTGCAGGTCATCGGCAAGCGCCTGCGAATTGAGGGATTCATTGTCTCGGATCACTTCAAGGATTTTCCTGCGTTTTTTCAGGAGGCGATCCCCGCACTAAAATCCGGGAAACTCATCAACCGCCAGACGGTGGTAAATGGACTGGACGCAGCACCCGCAGCGTTCCTCGATCTTCTTCACTCCGGCGCTGGAAACATCGGAAAGATGATCGTCAAGCTCGCGGACTGATAAACACAGTGCGCTCGCGGTTGGCATTCGATGCCGAGACCGAGGCATCTGGCGAGATCGTTGACCTCGCAGAGCGTGTACGCAGCGCCCTACTCGTCGTAATCCACAGTCGCCATCTTCGGCGCGCGCGCGATGCGCATGAGCTCGCCATGGTCGAGCCAGTTGAGTTCGCAGTTCTCGCAACTGTCGATCACAACATTACCGCCGCCAAAGTAGACATGAGCCTCCATGTGCTTGTGGCAGACGGGGCAGTCGATCCTGCGCTCGAGGTCGCGCGGATCGGGAGCCGCGGGAGGAATCTCAGCGCCTGGATCGCTGTCGCGAATCTGGTCGACAAGGTCGGGGAATCCGCCCATGGGGATCATCATCCCTTGGCAGTGCTTGCACGACCAGAGGTGCGCGCCCTGCCCTTCCCCTGTTTTCAGCGTCGCATTCCAGAGGGGAACAGCACAGATGGGGCAAAGGCGGTCGGGCAGCTCTTCGAGTTCGCTCACACCCTCGTCGTTGGCGCCGGGCAGGTAGAGGCTCTTGCAGTAGTCGCAGGTAAAGCTGCCTGTTCCCTGCCCTACGCGCATGGGAGCACCGCAGGAGGGGCAGGTCATTGGGGCTTCCCGCACTCCGAGCAGAATTTTGCGCGCTCAGTGATGGGCTTGCCGCACTCGATACAGAACTTGGTGCCTGCGGCCGGGACCGCCTCCGGCGCTGCCGCTACGGGCGCGGCGGCCTCTTGTGGTTTTGCTGCGCCCGGCAAAGTCGCGCCCATCAGGGTCTGGGCCATCACCGCTCCCGCGCCCAGGCCAACACCCATCCCGGCTGCTCCGCCGGTGTTGGCTGCGGCCACGCCGAGCGACTCCGCGGCCTGGAGTTGCGTGTACTTACCGAGATCCCCGGCCATGCCCACGCCGATGCGGCCGTCGATCACCTTCTGCAGCTCCTCGGGGAGCGAGACGTTCTCAACCACGAACTGGCTCAGCTCCAGGCCGAGGCCTGCGAAGGTGGGCTTGAGCTCGGCGGCGATCTGCGCGCCAAGCGTAGCCTGGTTGGCGGCCATGTCGAGGAAGGAAACATCGCTGTTGGCGAAGGTGTTGGTCATGCCCGCAACAATCGCTGTGCGCAACTGGCCCTCGAGGTCGCTGGCGAAGTAGGCGTCGCGCGTGCCTGCCACCTGGTTGAAGAAGACGCGCGGGTCGGCAACCTTGTAGGTGTAGTTGCCAAAGGCGCGCAGGCGAACTGCGCCAAACTCTTTGTCGCGGATCGTAATCGGCGTGGCTGTGCCCCACTTCTGATCAATCTGCTGCCGCGTCGAGAAGAAGTAGACGTCGGACTTGAACGGCGACTGGAAGGCCTTGTCCCAGTTCATCAGGTCGGTGAGCAGGGGCAGGTTGCGTGTGGTCAGCGTATAGAGGCCGGGGCCAAACACGTCTGCGATGCGGCCCTCGTTGATGAATGCGGCCATCTGCGACTCGCGCACGGTGAGTTGCCCGCCATTCATGATCTCCATGTCCTGCATGGGATAGCGGTAGGAGAGCACGCCATCTTCAGGCTCATTCCATTGAATGACGTCAATAAACTGCTTGGAAAGGAACTGTGAAAGCATTCGGTAACTCCTTCATGCAGAAGTCGTAACTCCGCAAAGTCACAGCGGGCGGGCTAACAGCTTCGATGCCCGCAGTGTAGCAGCGAACGAAAGGGTAAGAACTCCCTAAAAAGTCGTAATGAATACACCTTGCGTGATTGCCGGTTCCGGGCCCAATCTACGGTTAATTCGCATATCCCGTTGCGCAGCGCATCTGGGTCGTCCTGGCTTTTCTCTCGACCGATGCCACCTAAGCGGCATTGACCTTATCCAGAACTGTCCCTAGGCTGTTCGTGGAAAGGACTGCCGGGATGCGTTCAATCAAGCGAATCCTCTGCTTCTTCTATTTCATACAAGCGGCTGGTTGCGCGCTCGCGCTGGCGCTCGTATTCAACCCGGCGTTCTGGGAAGGCTACGCTCGATCCCGCCACTACACTCGTTCCCTTTCCATTCCTTCCGGCCCTCTTGCCCTTCTTCCGATCGCCCTCATTTTGGGCGCCATTGCCGTGATCTACGGCATGGCGTTCTTCACAGTTCTGCTGGGCAAGCGCACGGCGCGGTACTGGGTGATCCTCCCCAGCCTGCTGTATCTCGTTGGCGCCGGAGCCAGCCTGTTCGCATCACCCATTCGCCCAGTGAGCATGTTGCTTTCGGCCTTCCTCGGCGTGGCCGGGCTGGCTCTCACCTGGAATTCAAGCTGGTCCAAGGTTCCTGGCCGTGAAGTTCCCATGCCCAAAAATGTGGGAGACGGTACCAGCACTCTGCTCAACAAGGGCGCCCAGGCCGTAGCCGTGATCGGCTACATGGCTGCCTGGTGGGGTTGCGATCTCTGGATGGTTCGCCTGGGCGAGCCGCGCCCCCGCGGTGGGATACTGCTGGCCGTGGTCCTGGGCTTTCTGGTCACGCTGGTTCACGAACTAGGCCACGCTACCATCGGCCTCGCACTGCATATGCGGCTGCGCTCGTTTATGGCCGGGCCATTTGAGTTTCGCATTCGCGAGGGCAAGTGGACCTTTCGCTTCAATCCAGCAGGCCTGTTGACCGATGCGGGCGCAACCGGCGTTGTGCCTTCCACGGCAAACCAGCCGCGCTGGCATCCACTGCTGATGATTGCCGCCGGACCTGTCGCCAACCTTTATATGGGCCTCATCGCCATTGGCTTCGCCTGGGCGTGCTCGGTAAGCGGTGGCGAAAACATCGACTACGTCTACCCGCTTGGACTGTTTGCCGCATTCAACTTCGTCTCCTGCGTCGTCAACATGATCCCGATCCGAACCGGAAACAACTATTCCGACGGCGCAAAGATCTTTCAACTGCTCTCAAGGGGCGCGTGGGCCGACTACCATCGCGCGGTTGCGGTGGTGTCGTCCAGCCTGGTGACTCCTCTGCAGCCCAGGGACTATCCCATCGATGCAATCCAGAGCGCCGGCAAGACCATTTCCAAGGGACAGATGGGCCTCCTGCTTCGGCTCTACGGTTACAGCCATTACCTCGACTCGGGACAATTCAGCCTGGCAGGCGAGTCGCTGCTCCAGGCCGAAGCAGTCTACAAGGACTCAGCCTCAAGCATTCCGGCAGAACTGCATACCACGTTTATCTTCGGCAACGCAGTGGTGCGCCGCGACGCCAAGGCAGCGCGTGAGTGGTGGGATCGCATGATAGCCAAAAAACCTACGCGCCAGAACTGCGACTACTGGCGTGCGCAGAGCGCGCTCCATTGGATCGAAGGCGATCTAACCAGGGGCTTCGAGGCGTGGACCAAAGCAAACGCGTTGGCTCAACAGCTTCCCAGCGCCGGCGCATACGAGTTCGACCGCACCTGCTGCACCCTGCTGCGCCAGGCCATGGACGGGAAGCCGCTCGATACCAAGGCTCCTCCGCCCAAAACCGCTCCCGCCGTTGCAGCACCGGTCATTGCCCAGGCGCCCGCCACGCAATGGCACTTTCTCAACCCCGGCGCACCACTTGGGCCATCACGAACCACAGGCTCTGACTAGAAGGTTTCGGAGTTGCTGCGCGCCAATCGGGCGCGACCAACACTTCCACAACCATTCCGAAGAAGCCCCTGGCGCCGGGGCCCGCACGTCTCTATGCGAGCCCCGAGGCCCGAACTACTTGCGCCTGGATGCCTTCTTGGCCGCCTTCTTCACCGGCTTCGCAGCCTTCTTGGCAGCTTTCTTCACCGGCGCGGCAGCCTTCTTCACAGCCTTCTTCACCGGCTTCTTTGGGGGCTTCGGCTTCTTCGGTGGCTTCTTGGTCGGAGGCGTCGGAGCGGGCGGTGTCGGCGGGGCAGGCGGCGTGGGAGTCGTGCCCGCCGGCGCCAGCAGCGGGATCAGCTTGGTGGCGATAGGCGAACCAAGGCCCGTGCAGGCGTCCCAGCCGGGACCCGCGGGATAGAGCGGGAAGTTTGCCCCGTCGCCGTTGTTGCCCACTGTGACGTCGTTGAACGCCGACGCCGCCTTCGACGCGTAGATGGCTGGATTGATGAAGCCCACCTGCTTGCCGATCTGCGCGTTGGCAACGGCGATGAGTCCGGCCCAGAGTGGCGCGACCGCGCTGGTGCCGCCGATGGGGAAGGTCTGGCCGTCGACGCGGATGGTGTATCCGGTGTTGGGGTCGGCGTCGCCGGCAACATCGGGAACGCCGCGGCCGCCGATCGCCGTGCTGGAGGCTGGAACCTTGCTGGCCGCCTGCCACGAAGGGAGCGGAAACTGGTTGCTGACGCCGCCGCCTGTTGCGCCGTCGTTTAAGGCTGTCTCGTTCCACACCACCTCGGAGCTGATGGTGGACCCTGAGGCGACCAGCTTGGTGCCGCCGCAGCAGAGTACATGCGGGCTCGATCCGGGAAAATCGACCGCGTAGGCAGATGTGTTGTCTGTCGAGCCGTTGTCCCCGGCGGCCACTGTGATGCTGATGCCGAGAGCCCCAGCGGATTGGCAGGCTGCATCGAGCGCGGTCATCGATTGCCCGGTCCAACTGGACTCGGGACCGCCCCAACTGATGGAGATGACGCTGGGCTTGTTGGTGGTGTCGTGGACCGCAGTGGAGATGGCGTCGATGAAGCCCTGGTCCGTGTTGGGTGCGAAGTAGACGGCAATGTTCGCGCCCGGTGCTACCGAGGCTGCCACTTCAATGTCGAGCATCACTTCGCCGTCGGCGCTCTGCGCGTTGCTGGGAGCATTTTTGCCGCCGTCGACGAGGACAGCCGTCACCTTGGGCGCGGCGACGCCGATGGTCTTGAAATACGCGGTGATATCGGCGGGCTGGTAGCCTCCGCCGAGCTCAATGATCCCAATCGTCTGACCGGCTCCGCTTGCGTTGGCGGGAAACTGGTAGGCCTGCGCAACTTGCGGAGGCGTGTAGCTGGAGGGCGCAGCCCCGGCGGCCATGGGGTGCGCGCCGCTCAGGGCTCCATCCAGGACGCGAAAATGAGGCTTGGCCTGGGGACGGTTGTCGAGGCCGAGCACAGCTTCAACATGGGCGACCAGCGACTGGGGCAGGTGAATCGATCCTTCGCGCACGCGATACTCGACATCGCCGATCTTCTTCTGCTCAAGGGTGACGCCAAAGGCCTTTTGCATGTCGGCGGCCGTGCCGGTGAGCTTGACGGTGCGGCGCGCGGCAGCGGTGGGGTCCGGTTCTACCTTGAGATTGAACTCGCGGGCGAAGGCCTTGACGGCTTTCAGCGAATCCGGGTTGGCGTTGTGGCTGCGGCCATACTCTGCGCGGCTCATGCGCACAGGCCCCGCGGCGCGGCCGCCACGGCGGTTGATCTTGAGCGGCTCCTTGCGCGGGACAATCACTGAGACCGTCACCTTGGAGCGGGCGTTGGTGGGTTTTACGTGAACGGCTTCCGCTGCGGGAGCTTTCTCGCTGCCGGGGAGCACGACGCGCGGCGCGTCGGATATTCGCGGGGTTGCGATGCGCGCTGCCGCGGCCTTTTTGGGCGTCTTGGAGTTGGGGGATTTTGCCATTGCGTTTCCTCTTTCTAGCGGCAGAATTCAGCGTTGCGCTGAAGGCACTGCGCCGGATGAGTCCGAATCATACCTGAACTTGAGGAAATTAAACGCAAGTGTTTTTAGGTTATTTAGAGAAGATGCAACACCGTTTGCGCCGGGGCGGCGCAGCAGCGACGCAGAGAATCTGTGAGACCTTGGCCGCGGCCGTGAGTCCTGGATAAGTGGGTTGCAGCCCGAATCTCAACCGTACTTTAACAAAGCGAAAGGGTGCTGCTGGCTAGGATAGGAGGGGCGATTGGCCCCTCCCGGCCTTGCAACAGGGGGCCTATTTCAAATAAGCGCGCACCAGGTCGATGAGGTCCTCGCCAAGCTCGGGGGCGATCTGTTCTTTGGCGCCGTCCTTGAGGTGAAAACGGATGTGGTCTTCGAGGATCTCGCCCATGAGTCCGTTCACGCCGCCGCGGACAGCAGCGAGGAGCATGAGTTGGCCACCGCAGTCCTCATCGGCGGTCAGAGACCGCTCCACTGCATCTAACTGGCCGCGGAGCTTGCGCAGCCGTTGCAGGAGTTTGACCTTCTCTCGTTCGTGTTGGGACATGAGCACGCTCCAATTGACAATACCCATGGGGGGTATGGTACAAAAAGCTCAGCATACCCAGTGGGGGTATCGTTGAAATCCCATTCTACCCCCCGAATCCCCAACCCATATAGGCACCCCCCTCGCGAAGGACAACGGATGTTCCGCGACACCGGCATGTTGAATCGAATCGGAGCGCTTGCCGCGGGCATTGCCTGTGCGCTGGCGCTCGTGCCGGTATCCGCACTCGGCCAGGCGCATGTGCCGCCGGATGCGGTCCAGTTGCCGTCTGCACCGGAGCCGCAGACATCGCCCGCATCCCCGCGGAAGCTGGCAGCGGAGCTGGCAAAGACCGGCCCCGTTGCAGTGGATTCTGAATCGATGAAGGGCGCTGGTCAGGAGCCCACTGACCCGGTGATGCACGAGCCGCCCGCTGCGCCTCTGGTCGCGATGGCCTCCCATCCGGAAGACAGCTTGTGGTGGATCTCGGGACAGGCGAACATCATCATCCAGGGTGATCTGCCTTTTCATTCGCCCTATCAGGGGACCAACAGCTTTGTCAGCCGTGGCGAATACAAAACATCGCTGGTGGGGACGCTCTATGGAGCTGTGCGGCGTAACCGCTCCATCCGCTGGAACACCGACTTCATCCTCGACCTGGAGTCAACCGGAGGCCGCGGGCTCAGCCAGGCGCTGGGGCTGGCCGGCTTTACCAATCTCGACGTGGTGCGCAATCCCAACCTGGGCCCAGTGCCGTACCTGGCGCGGTATGGGATTCACCAGGTGCTGGGGCTCACCCAGAAAACTATCACCCAGGAAGCAGGGCCCTTAGGCCTGGCGCCGAGCGTGCCGCTGCGGCGCATCGAGATTCGCGTCGGCAAAATCACGCTGCCCGACTTCTTTGACGTCAACGGGCCCGGATCTGACTCGCACCTGCAGTTCTTGAACTGGACCGTGGATAACAACGGCGCGTGGGATTACGCGGCCGACACCCGCGGGTACACAGTGGGCGGGATGGTGGAGTACGACGACGTGAGCTGGTCAATCCGCTACGGCTTATTTGCGATGCCAACCGTTGCCAACGGCATTGACATGGACTGGGCCTTCAGCCGCGCCCACGGCGGCAATGCCGAGTTCGAGCTGCGCCGCACCCTGGTGAAGAATCGCAAAGGCATCGCGCGGCTGCTCTACTTTGACAATCGCGCGCACATGGGCACGTATCGCGAAGCCGTTCAGGACTTTCTCAACGGCACGGACCAGGCGAAGTACGGACTCACGACGCCCGACATTACAAAGCACGAGCACTTCGGCGCGCTGAAGTATGGAATCGGGCTGAATGCCGAGCAGGAAGTGACGGAGAACCTGCGCGTCTTCGGGCGTTTCGGCTGGAACGAGGGCCAGCACGAGTCGTTCGCCTACACAGAGGTGGACCAGACGTTTGAGTTCGGTGCAGATTACGCGGGCACGCGCTGGAAACGTCCGGTCGACAAGGTCGGGCTGGTCATGGTGTCGAACGCCATCAAGCGCGACCACCAGAACTACCTGAAGCTGGGAGGCCTAGGCTTCCTGCTCGGCGACGGCAACCTGAACTACGGACGCGAGAACATCGTCGAGGGCTACTACAACTACCACGCGTGGCGGGGCATGTTCTACGCGCTCGATATTCAGCACATTGACAATCCGGGTTACAACCGCGACCGCGGCCCGGTGTGGGTTGGGTCAGTCCGCGCACACGTTGACTTCTAGAGAATTGCTGAGGTCTGATTCCATACATCGAGCCTGAGCAAAAGCGAACGTCGTGCCGTGGGCCGCATGATTTACGTTTCAAATGTGAATGGTCTTTCCAGGATTCTGCCGCGAGACGTCCTTCTTCTCGCCCTCATGTTGTTAGGAGCGTCTACTATGGCTGGTGATGCGGGCACGAACGTTGCCCTTCAGACCGTTTCGCACGTTGATTTGAGTCGCTACATCGGACGCTGGTATGAGATCGCAAAGTACCCCAACCGCTTCGAACGCAAGTGTGATCGCAACGTGACCGCGTCGTATGCGATTCGTCCCGATGGCAAGATCAGCGTTGTAAATGCCTGCACCACGCGCGAAGGCAAGCCGACCGTGTCCACCGGCTGGGCCAAGGTCGTGGACCAGAAAACTGGCGCGAAACTCAAGGTCACATTCTTCTGGCCGTTCTTTGGCGACTATTGGATCATCGAGCTCGGCCATAACTACGAGTACGCAGTGGTGGGCGAACCAGGCCGGAAATACCTATGGATCCTCAGCCGTACGCCGAAGATGGACGACGGTATCTATGCTGAAGTCGTAAGCCGCCTGGCAGCGAAAGGCTACGACGCGGCCAAGCTCGAACTCATGCCCCAGACGCCCTGACGGGGCTTTGCTAATTGGCCGCCGCTGAGCGGCTACTTCTTCTGATCCGGTGAAGGCTGCACCTTGTCCGATTTGTCGAGTGGCAGAGCCACGATCACCTCGTCGGGCTTGGCGTAGTGCAGCTTCTGCCGCGCCTCTCTCATGATGGTGTCCGGATCGGACTTGAGATGGTCGATGCGATCGCGCAGGCGGGCGTTCTCCTGGTTCAGGTCCTGAATATCGCGCTGCAACTGCTTGTCTTCCGCCCGCTTCTGCATCCACACGTTCAGGCCGTGCTTGCCGTTGATCACGTGCCAGGTGAGCAGCAGCGCAAGAGCGAACGCAACCAGCGTGCCCGCGGGGCGCCAGATGCGGCGGCCCAGGTCAAGCGCGCGCTCAGATAGCGGTTCCTGAGAGGCCAGCGGCTCCCGACCCGACTGCGGCTGCCGGGCAGAAGATTTCCCCGCCACCCGCTTCCCATTCTTCGCGGCGACATTGGCGTTCTGGTCGTGCATCGCTTGCCTCACTTAGGAGAGAACGAAACTCTTTGCGGCCGCGCTCAGGGCTTCCATGTCCTGCTCGCTGCGCGCTTCCACGTAGGCGCGCACAACGGGCTCGGTGCCCGAGAGCCGGTAGCAAACCCACGAGCCGTCTTCCAGGATAACCTTGAGCCCGTCCTTGCGAACCACCCCAGTGACCTTGCGCCCGCCCAGCTCCGTTGGGTCGGCCTTCATCTTCTCAGTGAACGCGGCCTTCAGCTCGGGGGTCAAGTGGAAGTTCTCGCGAACAGGATAAAAGGAACCAACCTTGGCAAACAGCTCCTTCAGTTGCGTGCCCAGGCTCTTGCCGCGAGTAGCTACCATCTCCGCAACAAGCAGGCCGGCAATCACGCCGTCTTTCTCCGGCACATGGCCGCGGATGGTGAGGCCGGCGGACTCTTCGCCGCCAATCGCGATCTTGTCCTCGATGATCAGCTCGCCAATGTACTTGAAGCCCACCGGCGTCTCGTAAAGCTGGACCTTGTGGTAGTCCGCCACAGCGTTGATCAGGTTCGTTGTGGCCACGCTCTTGGCCACGCCGTTCTTCCACCCGCGCGTCTCCACCAGGTAGTCGAAGAGCAAAGCAATGATGTAGTTGGGCTGGATGAATGTGCCGTCGCCATCGACGATGCCAAAGCGGTCGGCGTCGCCGTCGGTGGCAATGCCCAAAGCCGCGCCAATCTCCTTCATCTTCGCCTTGGCGTCGCCGAGCAGGTGGTCGTCTGGCTCCGGAGCGTTGCCGCCAAACAGCACATCGCGATAGTCGTGGACAGTTTCGACGGCAACCCCAGCCTGGCGCAGAGCGTGGCAGCTATAGCCGCGGCCCGCACCCCAGAATGGGTCGTAGACGATCTTGATGCCGGACTTGGCGATGGCCTTGAGATCGACCAGCTCGGCAAGACGCGCCAGGAAGGCCGGCTTCACGTCGGCCTGCTCGAAGTCGGCGGCGGATTTGGCGGAGAATTGGACGCTGCCGCCCGCGGCAATAATGCCCGCAATGGCCGCCTCAATCTGCTTCGTCACATCAGGCAGGGCCGGCGCGCCGTCGTGGGTTGAGAACTTGATGCCGTTGTACTCCGGCGGATTGTGCGAAGCCGTGAAGTTGATGGAGCCGGAGGTCTTCAGGGTCTGCACGGCGTACGCAATCGCGGGCGTGGGCGCAGCGTCAGGAATGATGATTGGCGTGACACCCGCGGCGTCGAGCACCTGGGCAGCGACCTCCACAAAGCGCTCACCCAGAAAGCGCGGGTCGCGGCCTACGAGCACGCGATGAGGCGCGGGCTGGGTCTTGACGTAGGCGGCAATCCCCGCCACTGCGAGCCGTATGTTGGCAATCGTGAAATCTTCAGCAACAATCGACCTCCAACCGGAGGTGCCAAACTTGATCGTGGTAGCCATGGTTTCTCTCTCCGCTGCGAGCCGCGTCATGCCGCCCCGCCTGGAAGCGCTGATTCGCCGCCACGTCCATACTGCCCTACCCGGATGCAGTCGGCAAGTTCGGGCCAAATGAATTTCCAAATGAATTCACTGAGCGCTTTTATACCGCAAGCGATCTGTGAGCTACGCTTCAATTGAGTCCGAGGGACACAGGATGAAGATTCTGGTAATTGGTGCGACCGGGCCTACGGGCAGGGAGATTGTGAAACAGGCGCTTGAGCGCGGCCACCAGGTGACGGCGGCGGTTCGGCATCCCGAAGGCGCCGGCTTTTCAGCCGAGGTGCGATTGGTGAAGGCGGACGTGATGGATGCCGCATCGCTGGCGGCTGCCGCAGAAGGCCAGGACGCCGTATTGTGTTCGCTCGGCTCCAAAATCGATCGCAAGCCGACCACGCTGTTTTCTCAGGGGACTCGGAACCTGATTGCCGCCATGGAGCAGTCCGGTGTTCGCCGACTCTTGTGCATCACCGGGATCGGCGCAGGAGACAGCAAAGGCCACGGCGGCTTCCTGTACGACCGGATCATTCAACCGCTGTTGCTCGACGAGATCTACAAAGACAAGACCCGTCAGGAGCAGATCATTCGTCAGAGCGGGCTTGACTGGACGATCTTCCGCCCCGGAGCGCTGAACAACGGGCCCCTCAAAGGGGTCTACCGCGAGTTCACTGACCTGACTGGCGTGACCATCGGCAGCATCTCCCGGGCCGACACGGCCCACAGCCTGCTCGCCCACCTGGAAGATCCGACTTCCTACGGAAAGACGATTACCTACTGCTATTAGCAACGGTGGCCTCTTGCGGCAGGTTACGAAAGGCCACATTCCTCAAATTCCGGCTTGACAGGCCAAAACGGCAAGCGCATGATCGAGTCATTCTAGTTTGCATCACAAACTAGTTTGCGGAGAATGATATGAACGATACATCGTCCCGTCTTCTTGAAGAAACTCCAGAACAGATAGCCGGCCGCCTTATGCAGAAGGCGCATAACCAGGATGGATTGCCCGAGATCGCCACGGGGTTGATTCTCCTTACGTTTGCGGGCCTGTATGGTCTGCCATTGGTGTTCCAGCCCAGCTCGGCTGTCTACAAGACATCAAGCTACGGTGTGTTGGCCATGATGTTCCTGCTTCTGATTCCAATTTATGGATCGCAGTGGGTGATCAAGAAAATCCGAATGCGGTACCTGATCGGGAAGGTCGGATACGTGAAACTGAAGCCGCTCAACCGCAAGCAAAGCGGCAGGTTAATCGGCGTGGTGGTTGTCGCTGCTGTCGTGGCTGCGGCTTTGGCCGCGGCTTTGGTATACATCATCGGCTCCAAACACCATCTCTCGCTTTGGAGTTGGATCCTGGCGGGCGATGGGATCAGTGGCGGAATGCTCGCGTGTGTTGGCGGCCGCAGCATCCGATACTTTATTGCCGGTGGGTCGATGGCGGCGATCGGGATTGTTCTTGCTCTCCGCGGAACCTCGCCGAATACAGGCTTGACGATCCTCTTCGGTTTCATCGGCCTCTTCTGCCTTTTCTCCGGCAGCATCGCATTGTCAATCCTCCTGCGAGAGCCCGCCGAATCGGAACAGTAAGACGAACTGACCAAAATCTCAACGAGCTATGCATTGCGCATTTGATTGCGAGGACAATATGAACCAATCATCATCCCGTCTTCTTGAGGAAACCCCAGAAGTAATCGCCAGCCGCCTGTTCCAACGCGCTCATCTGAGGGACGGATTACCCGAAATCTTTGTTGGGACGTTTTTTCTGCTAGTGGCGCCCCTCGACTGGATGGGACAGAACATAAACGGGGCGCCAATGGCCGCCAAAGCCGCATACGCCGCCAATATCCTCCTGTCTATGATTCTTGGCATGAGCTTGCCTTGGCTCATTAAGTGGGTGCGTCGGCGATTCCTTGTCGAACGGGAAGGCTATGTGCGGCTCAAGTCGGCCAAGCGTCAGGTCACCTATATCCTGCTCGTTGCTGCTGCGATATTCGCGCTCTCTCTCGTTGCCGCACTCTGGCTTAAACTCCCTAATCTGGACCGCTGGATTCTCGCCGCGCTCGGGCTCTACGTCGGCGCAGTATGGGCCTTCATCGGCCAGACACTACGATTTCGAATCGTCGCCGCAATCAGTGCGGCAACGGGAATTCTGCTTGCCTTCACCGCACTCTCGATGCAGCTTTGCCTTGCCATCTTCTTCGGAATGTCTGGATTGATTACGCTGCTGTCCGGGCTTGTCGTCTTCATTCGCTTCATGCGTCTGCCAATCGAAGCGGGAGAATAAGATGAGCGCCAAGATTCAGCGGCTTGCCGAGATCGACCGGGTCATCCACGAGCCGGGGCGGCTGATGATCGTTGCCCTGCTGGCCGCCGTCGAGGAAGCCGACTTCCAGTACCTGCGCCAGACCACAGGCCTCACCCAGGGCAATCTCAGCGCACACCTCTCAAAACTTGACGAGGCTGGTTACGTCGCCATTGAGAAGACCTTTCGCGGCAAGTATCCCCTCACCCTCTGCCGCCTGACCGAGCGCGGCAAACAGGTGCTCGACACCTACCGCAAGGTCATCAAAGCGGCGCTCTGATCCATGAGCGCAGTGCCGCGGTCAACCGCCTGGCTGTCCTACCCGGCCCTGTCCGACAAGCCACCTTCCCCTTTGTTTGTTCCCGGAATCTGATTATGATGGATCAATAGGAGGAGCTCTTCATGGCCACGAATACCTACGAACAAGCCGTTCGGGTCGTCGAGTCGCTTAGCCCGGAAGACCAGAAGCGCCTTCTTGCACAACTCGCTGCCCGCGCAGCCAGCGGCACAAATCCTGCCGCAGAGATGCACAGCATCATGGAGTTCCGCGGCCTGGGCAAGGAAATCTGGGAGGGCGTCGACGCCCAGGAGTACGTCCGCCAAGAGCGCGCCTCATGGAATGGGTAAGAAGGCTCTATGGCGCGACCGTCGGGCTGGACACGGCGACGCTGATTTACTTCGTCGAGGAGCATCCAGCTTACCTTCCGTTGGTTGATTCCTTCTTCGAAGCGATGGGCCGAGGCGATATTGAGGTCGTCACCTCAACATTGACCCTCACCGAGGTCCTTGTCCGGCGATGCATGCGTGGGGATTGGAATCTGGTCGCACAGTATTCCGATATGGTTTTAAGGACTCGGCATCTGTCTGCAATCCCTGTTTCCTCTGAAATCGCAGCGGAAGCTGCTCGAATTCGCGCGGCGCACCGAACGCCAACTCCCGACTCCATTCAATTGGCAACCACGCGCATCGCCGGAGCAACCTGTTTTGTCTCGAATGACGACGAGCTGCCGGAGATTCCGGGAATGACACTGATCGTGCTTAAGCGCCTTCTCGCGAGCAAGTGACGAGCGACGCAGGAGCAACGCAACCAATTGGCGAAGCGTGCCGACGAAATCTTCGCAAAGTATCGGGGGTAGGCGATGACAGACCTTTATCAAGACTTGATGAGCGGGCTGGACGAGGTGGAAGCTTTTCTAGGCGGGCAAACGACCGGATACAAGGTAAACCTGCCCGCCGACATCGACGTGCAGAGCATCCGAAAGAGCCTCAAGATGACCCAGGCCAGGTTCTCCTCGACATTTGGATTCAGCCTGGACGCAGTGAAGCACTGGGAAGGGGGAAGACGGACGCCTGAGTCCTCGGCACGAGCCTTTCTGATGGTGATTGCGAGAAACCCCAACGCCGTGATTGCTGCATTGCACCCCCAGTCCTCACGAATCCAGTCCACCCGAATGACCTCCAAGTGATGCCTGACTCCTCGCCCCAAGCTCGTCTCGTTCTCACCAGCGCCGGTAGCTCGCGCCAGGCAGGGATGCTCGCGCAGTCCCTGGTTGAGGAACGGCTGGCAGCATGCGTTACAGTGCTGCGCGGCGCCGAGTCGGTGTACCGCTGGAAGGAACAGATCGAGTCGGCCAACGAGTCTGTGCTCCTGATCAAGACAACCGAGGAGCAGTTGGCGGCGCTGGAGAAGCGGCTCAAGGAACTGCACAGCTACGAAACGCCCGAGTTCCTGGTGCTGAAGGTCGACGCCGGCAGCGCCGACTACTTGGCTTGGCTGCAAAGCTCCGTCGGCCCCGCACTGAGCGAAAGCTGACCGGGAGTTATGAAAGCCGTTACGGACTGCTGCGCCGCGCGCCCCGTCTGATATTCTGACCCTTGGCGGAGAACCGGTTCCTGCATTCCATGCAACGCGCAGGCAGGGCTGCACCCCGAGGGAATTGGCCGCCAAAGGGCCCTCATGCGCTGGTTAATGATCGTACTCCTCGTGTCTGTTGTTGGACTGCTTGCAGCGGCCCTGGGAATGGCACGCCACATTTGGGTGCAGCGATCACATGAACGCCGTGAACGCGGCATGAAAGCTGAACAGGAAGTCGACCTGGCCGAAGAGGCCGAGTCGGAAGTTGAATTGTAGACGGGACAAAAGGACACCTTGAGCAAAGAACGTTCAACAGCTTTTTCTCCGGAGATTGTGGTCCAAGACCGCGTGGCCCAAAGCTCTGAGCGCCGCACTCGCGCAACAAGCAGCCTTCGCTTCGCCGGAATAGCCCTGGCCGGCAGCGCGATAGTGGCCCTTAGCGCGCATGTGGCTCTGCCGCTGAGCTTTACGCCCGTGCCCATGACTCTGCAACCGCTCGCCGTGCTGGTGCTTGGCCTGCTGCTCGCGCCTGAACTGGCCGCAATCACCATGGCGCTCTACCTGGCCGAGGGAGCGCTGGGCCTGCCCGTATTTGCGCCCAGCCTACCCGCAACCCTGGGACTGGCTCACCTGCTGGGTCCAACCGGCGGCTATCTCACGGCCTATCCGGCCGCCGCTGCGCTGGCGTCGTGGCTCTATCGCCGCACCGGCCGCGGTTTTGGGTCCGGCTTGCTCAGCGCCGCCACTGCGCTTGCCCTGGTCTTCACCTGCGGAGCAACCTGGCTGGCCATCCTGACCCACGCTTCAATCCAGACCGTCCTCGCGCTCGCGGTATTGCCGTTTCTTCCTGGTGCCGGGCTCAACATTGCGGCGGCAGCAGCGGTCGCTCGCGGGTTCCAGCGCCTGCGTCGCGCCAGCTAAATGCACCGCTTCCCTGCTCCACTTTTCTGAAAGGAATCCCCCAGTGACGACCAAGCAAGTCGAACAGATTACCGATATCTCGATCGCCCATAGCCCCGACTCCGATGACGCTTTCATGTTTTACGGGCTGGCGACGAACAAGGTGCGCGTGCCGGGCTTCCGGTTCAACCACACCCTGTGCGATATTGAGACCCTGAACCAGAAGGCCCGCGACGAAGCCTTCTACGACGTGACGGCCATCAGCTTCCACGCCTACCCCTACGTCCAGCACAGCTACACGCTCATGGGCTGCGGTGGCAGCGTGGGCGAAGGCTACGGGCCGATGATTGTCGCGTCGAAAGCAATGACCATCGACGACCTGAAGCGCGTGAAGATCGCCGTTCCGGGAACCATGACCACGGCCTACCTCGCGCTCAAGATTTTCAATCCGGAACTCGAGACTGAGGTTGTGCCGTTCGACCAGATCATTCCCGAGATCCAGGCAGGAAAGTTCGAGGCCGGCCTGATCATTCACGAAGGCCAGCTCACTTACTCGGCCAGCGGGCTGCAAAAGGTGGTTGACCTGGGCGTGTGGTGGCGTGAGGCCACGGGTCTTGTTCTCCCCCTTGGCGGCAATGCGGTCAGGCGCTCGCTTGGCCCGGAAAAGCTGCACATTGTCACCAAGGCCGTGCGCGACAGCATTCAGCACGGGCTCGACAATCGCGAGCCGGCGCTGGAATACGCAATGCAGTTTGCGCGCGATCTGGACGCGCGCGAAGCAGGCCGCTTTGTGAGCATGTATGTGAACGAGCGCACGCTGGACTATGGCGCCGACGGCCGTCAGGCGATTCGCAAACTGCTCGACCTCGGCCACGAGCGCGGCATCATTCCCATTGCGCCGCTGGTCGACTTCGTGGACTAAGTGCAGGGCCAAAGTCGCCGGGCGAAGACAAATCAGGGCCTGTTCAAGCTTCCCTTCGTGGGCAGTGTGGACAGGCCCTTATTACGTTGGTGCTTCGATCGTTCTGTTCGGGCCCGAACTCAGCTTGGTCACACAAAAGTTCTCAGATTCCTCGCTCCTTCCCTCAGATTCTCCTAATCCTTTCCCAAGACGCGCCGATGCAGAACTCACGGAGAATTCCAGCATGCTCGCTGAGCCAATTCCTGAATTCCTTCTCGCCTCGCCCGACGCGGCGCTCTTGACGATTCTCGAGCCGGTCCTTCGCGATATCGGATCGCGAGTCGAAATTGCGCTCACTCAAGAAGCTGCGCTGAAGGCAATGACTGCCCACGATCCGCCTGCAATGGCGCTGGTGGATGTGCGGCTGCAGGGCAAGGAGCCGGCATTCGACATCACCGAGCTTCTCGTTCCTGTGCGCACCGAGGTCAGCCGGCGTCGTCTGTCGCTGGTGCTTATTGCCGATGAGGTGACCGATCGTGAGTGCGGCTTCCTCGACTCAGGGCTGGTTGAGGACATCGTGCCGCGAACCATGGACGCCGCGTGGTGGCGGCTGCGGATCGAGATGGCCTTGCGCGTGCGCAGCCAGTCGCTGGAACTTGAGGCCCTGCGTGACTCCTCGCGGCGCAACCTGCAGATGGATCACCTCACCGGCATCTACAACCGGGAAACGCTGATGGCCGTGCTCTTTCGCGAAACCGATCGCGTGCAGCGGATGAAAAGCTCGCTGTCGATGATCCTGTTTGACATCGACGACTTCGGTCATTGGAACTCGCAGCTTGGCGCCGAGGCCTGCGACGATCTTTTGCGGGAAGTGACGGCGCGGACCAGCCGCATGTTGCGCAGTTACGACGTCTTCGGCCGCCCCGGCAAGGACGAGTTTCTTGTGGCGCTGCCCGGATGCACCCAGGCCCACGCCGCAATGATGGCCGAGCGCCTGCGCAGCATTTTCAGCGCCCCCTTTGAAGTGGATGGCAAGGCGGTCCGCCTCTCCGCCTGTTTCGGAATCGCCGACAGCCTGGGACGATCTCCAGTAGTAGTCCTGCGCGAGGCCGAACAGGCGCTGGCCTGTGCGCAAATAGAGGGCCCTGAGGCGATCCACTGGTTCGACGATCCCCAGCCAATCCCGTTCGACCTGATTCCCGTGCGCATTCTGGCGGACGGCGACGATGAGCTCCCGCCGCCGGAAGAGTGAGATCGGGCAACCCTCAATTGGCCGATCATTTTGATTGGGTGGGCGGTTTATGCGCGTTACGGGCACGGGTAGGGGTTTTGCGCGTTCGCACGTCCGCAGCGAGTCTTAATTTTGCCGCGAACCGTACAATAGAGAAGCAAGCCCGATTCCCACCCGAGAAATGGCTGACCAAAACCAGGAAAAAAAGCCTGCGACGCCGGTGCCACCGAAGCGCGACGAAGACCCGGTCGGCAAGGTCTACGACTCGAAGCTGATGCGGCGGCTGGGCCATTATGTCCGCCCGTATTGGATTCAGGCCGCCATCTCCACCCTTGCGGTCAGCCTCAAATCAATGTCGGACGTGACCGGGCCTTACCTGGTGAAGGTGGCCATTGATCGCTATTTCACCGGGACTCCAACTACGGCCACCAACTGGCTCACGCGCCGGCTGCCCACCGATCCGTGGGCGGGCATCACCGAGCTTGCCACCATCTACATCGGCGCGCTGGTGGTTTCTTACGGCTTCCAGTTCACTGAGACCTACCTGATGCAGTGGCTCGGCCAGAAGATGATGTTCGACCTGCGCCGCGACATCTTCCGCCACATGCAGCGCATGCACATCGGCTTCTTCGACACGCATGCCGTGGGGCGGCTGGTCACGCGGCTCACGTCGGACGTGGACGCCATCAACGAAATGTTTACCGCCGGCATCCTCGCCATTGTCGACGACTTCTTCAACCTCGTCTTCATGGCCGCCGTGATGCTCACCATTAATTGGCGACTGGCGCTGATTACGTTTGCCGTGCTGCCAGTGATCTTTATCGTCACGCGCATCTTCCGCAACAGCGTGCGCGAGAGCTATCGCCGCGTGCGCACTGCCATTGCCCGCATCAACAGCTTTACCCAGGAACACGTCTCCGGCATGGCCGTGGTGCAGCTCTTCAACCGCGAGCAGCGCGCATTTGACGACTTTGAAGCCGTCAACAAGCAGCACATGATCGCGTTCAAAGACACCATCTACGCCTACGCGCTCTACTATCCGGCGGTTGAGATTCTGTCCTCGCTGGCCATCGCGCTGGTCATCTGGCGGGGCGGCGCAGGTGTGCTCAGAGGAACAGTCACCATCGGCGTACTGGCCATGTTCATCCAGTATTCGCAGCGATTCTGGCGGCCCATCCAGGACCTGAGCGACAAGTACAACATCCTGCAAGCAGCCATGGCGGCGTGCGAGCGCATATTCAAATTGTTAGACACGGAGCCGGAGATTGTCGGGCCCGCCGTGCCAGTCGAGGGTGACGGCAGCAATCGCATTGAGTTCCGCCACGTGTGGTTTACCTATCAAACACTGACGCCCGAGCAGCAGGCGGCCGTCGAAGCCGCCAATTCTCCAGGTTCAGCCGACGTTTTGAAAGGGCACGACTTTAGTCGTGCCGCAGACGCTCAAAAAGAAGCTGGGGCTTTAGCCCCTGGGGCAGGCCTTGCGTCGCTCGAAGGCATCGAGTGGATTCTCAAGGATGTCTCCTTCACCATCGAGCCCGGTCAGACTGTGGCCATCGTAGGCCACACCGGCGCGGGCAAAACAACGCTCACCAGCCTGATGATGCGCTTCTACGACGTGACCGCGGGCCAGATTCTTCTCGACGGCGTCGATCTGCGCAAGCACGACCTCAACAAGCTGCGCAAACACTTTGCCGTAGTGCTCCAGGACCCGTTCCTGTTTACCGGCACGCTGGCCGACAACATCCGCCTCGGCAACGAAGATATCACCGAAGAAGTGCTGCGCCAGGCGGCCCACGACGTCAACGTGCTCGACTTTATCGAATCGTTGCCGGGCAAGTTCGATGAGCCTGTGCAGGAGCGCGGCAACTCGCTCTCCACCGGCCAGAAACAGCTCATCAACTTCGCCCGCGCGCTGGCCTACAACCCGCGCATTCTCATCCTCGATGAAGCCACGTCGAGCGTGGATACCGACACCGAGCTGCGCATACGCGGCGCTCTGGAGCGCATGGTCGAGGGCCGGACAAGTGTCTTGATCGCGCACCGCCTCTCCACCGTTCAGCGCGCCGAAACCATCCTCGTCATGCACAAAGGCCAGCTCCGCGAGATGGGCTCACACCAGCAACTCCTCGCCAAGCGCGGCCTCTACTGGAAGCTCTACCAGTTGCAGTACAAGGACCAGGAGGCCAACGGGCATGCCCCGCTCACCCGCACCGTTGGCGAATTGGCAAGCTAGCAGGCAGCAATCACGCGAGCGCAGCCTGAGCGAGTGAGCGGAAGCCCTATCGGCAATTGAGATAAGAGTGAGTTATCCCTGATCTTAGCGTCAGTACCCGGCCTCAGCCCTTACCTCGGCCAATGGCTTGGCGAGGTCGGCTAGCAGCTCGGGTTCAACTATTGAAAATGGGGTTGTCCCGTAGCAGAGAAGGCGGTCGTGGAAGTCCTTGAGGGACGCGCTCTTGCCCGCCTTGATGCGGTACTCGGCCAGCAGCGCTTCCAGTTGCGCACGCCCTGCCGTATACGCGATCACGTACCCTGGCCCGAGAGCGATTCCGGCGATGGCTTCCTTTGACTGCTGCTCGGTGAATCCGGTTTCATGCGCGAAAAACTGAACCGCCTGGTCAACGCTCCACTCGCCGCTTGCCAGTTTGGGATCGACGATGGCGCGCGCGCCGCGCACGCGTTCCCACTGTGCCGTGAAGTACCGCGCATCCAGATCGTCGCCAAACAGTCCAAGCTGCACAAACATCTCTTCTCCGTAGAAGGCCCAGCCCTCGGCAAACACGCCGGTGCCTTGAATCTTGCGCACAAAGTCCGGGTGGCGGCGGGCTATGGACAGTTGCAGAAAATGCCCCGGCATCGCCTCATGCGCGCCCGTCGAGAGAATGCGGTCGCGGTCAAAGTCCTGGTTGGCGTCCAGGTTCTTCGCGGCCTCGGCAAGCGAGACGGGAGGAGTAATGAAGTAAAAGCCCTTCGATTGCTTGCTGAACAGCAGCGGAGAATTCATGCTCGCGCCGGGGGAAACCGGCTGCATGAACTTCGGCGTCTCGATCACTTCGATCTGGCCCAGCCAATCCGGCACATCCACAACGCGATGCTCGGTGACGAACTTTCCCAGTTGAGCGATCCGTTGGCGATAATAGTCGATCAGCGCCGGACCACCCGGCGCCAGCCCGCCGCCGGTCTCGGGGCCAATGGGCGTGCCCCGTTCGGCGGCCAACTCTTCTACCCAGGTCTGCACCGTCCAGCCGTGCCCAAGCTCTTCGCGGCCCATGCGCTCAATGTCGTCGGAGTTGTAGGGCAACAACTCTTCATCGCGCAGCATTGCGTCGTAAGCGGCGCGGCCCATGGCGTAGTTCTCAGGCCACGATGCAACATGCGTATCGATGTTCTTCTTCGTCTCGGCAATCGACGCGAGCGCAGCGTCCCGTGCCTTCGCGAAGGCAGCAAAGCGGTTGGCGGGCAATTGCTGCTTTGCCGTGTCTGTCAGTGCTCCGGCCAGAAAGCCCGGCGCGCCCTCAAGCTCCTCTGAGCCTGTCACGCCTTGCAGATGTCCGGGGTGGGTCACCAGCGCATTGCCCGCCGCGATGTATGCCGGCGCGCCCTCAAGCCGAGCGATAATCTTCTCCCACGCCGTGGCCACATCGGCGCTGGTCGCGCCCTCTGTGCCGGCAATCGGCAGGTGCAGAAACTGCACATAAATCGCGTTGACAATCGTCATCGAAGGCTGTGACAGATCCTTCTCATAGCCCTTGTACACGGTGTATTGCCGCTCCATGCTCACCAGTTGCGCGCGCAGCAGCTTGGCGTCGTCCGCATCCACCAGCGGCGCGCCCTCCAGGGGAATCGACGCGAGCTCGCTCTCCCACCCGCGAATCGTCGCCAGGTCGCGCGCATTCTCGGCGTCAGACGGCGTGTCGAGCAGCCCATCCTCATCGCTCAGGCCCAGGGCGGTTGCTTGAAGCGGATGCGATTTCGCCCAATCAAAAGTCATCGCACGCGCCAGCGCCTGTATTCGCTCGTGCGGGGGCTGGCTCGCGGCATTTGCGGAGATTGCGCACCCTGCCATCACCACAGCCACGAGCAGACTCCTCAAAGCACCCGAGCGCTGAGCCAGACGGAAAAGCAACTTCATATCGAGGGTTTTCATTCGCACAAAGGCCGACCTCCCACACTCCGTTTGTACATCCGTTCGACGGCACATGCCAAACCTGGCCTCGTTTCGATCAAAGGAGCCCTGGCGGTTACTGCAAACTGGCACACGACAAACATGGCCGGGCGGAGCAACGAGACCGAACCTCGGATGCGACGCTTACTGCGCATGAGCAGGATCGGTTTGAGCGTGTCCATTCAGCGTTCTTGTGGTAGGTAACCCAAACAATGCTGCAATGGTAACTCCTGCACACGTTACTAAAATCAGCCGCATTCTCCGCTGACGAGGCATCGCTCCAAAGTGGTATTTTGATCGTAATGCTCAAGAAGTTTTCAACCTGCCTTCCGGTCGCGAGGCTCTGCGTCATCTCCCTCGCCCTCACTGGCTTGGCCAATTCATCGCCAGTCCGTGGCGACAAAGATGAGGCCCGCGCGGCCTCAGTCAGAAACATCACGGATCAGGAACTCCTTGCCGAGATTGCCGTGAACGACCTTAGCCCGATCGTCCGCGCGGCTGCCGTCAAAAGACTGAACAGCGAATTCCTCATTGCCAAAATCGCAGTCGAGGACGACTCAAAAGACGGCATCGTTCGCGAGGCAGCCATTGCGAGGGTAACGGACCCTGATTTGCTCGCCAGGATCGCTTTGGGCGACGAGAGTTACGGCAAGGGCCTCAGTCCCGCGGTGTTTGCCCATCTCCGCGCCGTAGCCGTGGAACGTGTCGTAAATCAAGCCGTGCTCGCCCAGGTGGCGCTCGAAGATTCTCCCGCGGATCCGACCACCAGTGACTCAATCCGAACCAGCGCGCGCATCCTGCACATGGCGGCAGTTGAGAGAATCACTGACCAGACGCTGCTGGCCAAGGTAGCGCTGGAAGGCAAGGCCAGCGATGCGCGCAAGGCAGCCGCACAAAAACTCACTGACCCAGCGTTGCTTGCGCAGGTAATGCAAGACGACAAAGATGCGGACCTGCGCGACGTTGCCAAGGCCAGGCTGGCCAAAGCTCTCTCCAAGGCAGCATCGGATGGGGATCGAGCAACAGTGGAGTTGCTAAGCAAGAGCTTCCCCCTGGATCTGCGGGACGAGAATGGAAGAACCCTGTTGATGCTGGCGTCAAAAAACGGCCGCGTGGATGTGGTGAAGTTTCTCCTCGATAACGGGGTTGACGTTAACGCAGAGAACGTCATTCTGGAATATGTCCGCATGCCCAACGGCGCCGCGGCTTATGCCAGCCCCACCCTGACGGTCTCTGAGATTGCCGCGCAGTCTCCGGGAAGCGTCATCGTTCCCGGCCGCAGAGAAACTGCCCTGAGCCTCGCCACGCAAAATGGGCATCAGGAGATCGTTGAACTGCTCACGGGGGCCGGAGCAAGATAGGCAATACAAAGCCTGGGGTCGATGTGCGCATCCTCGTGAGCCTGCATGCAACGGGGCTCGATGTCCAGGCTGATCAGTGCAGCGCTCAATCCCGCTCCAGGTACCACGGAATGTTCAGCACCACGATCCGCTTGTTGCCGCGCAGCAGCAGCAGCACCTTGAGAAGATCGGCGCGGCGGTTGTGCAACAGATTCTCCCACCAGTGGTGCACCACCAGCTCCGGCACCATCACGCACACCTTGTGAAAGCTCGACTCCTGCTCCACTTTGAGAACGTAATCGACAATGGGCGTCAGGATGTACCGGTAGGGCGACTTCAAAACTTCAAGCTGTGGAACACACTTTCCCGCCGCGCGCAGCGGAGCGGCCACATCACGTTCCCATTCCTCGCAGATCTTGTCCGGCTCATCGCCGATCTGCACGTGGACGCAGCGAATATCGTTGGTCATGCCCAGGGCAAAAGAGAGCGCCTTCTCCGTAATCCGGTTCCAACTGTCGATGGGCAGTATCACGATGGGCTCGGTGATCTGCGCAGGCGCGATGGGCCGGTCGAGAGCGGTTTCGCGGTCGACGCCGACGTAGTGACTCTTGACTGAGCGCATGAGCACGATCATCAACACAACCAGCAGCGCGGTGATCCACGCGCCATCGGCAAACTTGGCCACCAGCACCACAACGGTGGTGATGCCCGTGGCCACCGCGCCCAGGCCGTTGACAAACATCTTCAGCCGCGCCTTGCCCTGGCGCTTCCAGTGCATCACCATGCCGGCCTGCGAGAGGGTGAAGGCCAGGAATGCGCCGATGGCGAAGAGAGGAATCAGGCGGTCCGTGACGCCGCCGAAGACGATCAGCAGAATAGCAGTCAGCCCAACCAGAACATAGATGCCCCACGAGTAGAGCAGGCGGCGGCCGCGTAGCAGAAAGACGTGCGGCATGTAGTCGTCGAGGGCAATGGCGCGGGTCAGACGCGGAAAGTCAGCAAAGGCCGTGTTGGCCGAGAGCGCCAGCACCAGCAGCACCGAGCCGATGGTGATGTAGTAGAAAGCTCCGTGGCCCATCACCGCGCGCGTGAGCATGGAGAGCACGCTCTCGTAGCCCGGGCCGTCGGGATTGGTGGCGGCCACGCCGTAGGCGCGGCACAAGAAGGCGATGCCGCCCAGCAGCACAGCCAGGAGGAAAATGATGATGGTCAGGGTGATCTTGGCGTTCTTGCGCGTGTCGTCGCGGAAGGCCATCACGCCGTTGCTTACTGCTTCAACGCCGGTCATGGCCGTGCAGCCCGACGAGAAGACCTTGAGCAGCAGCCACAGACTCACCATGGCGGTGGCCGAAGGCACCGCGGGCAGCGCTGTTACCGGGTGCGGATGACCGCCCGAGGAAATCACCTGCCAGATGCCGGCCACAATAACAATCAGCAGCGTGCCCGTGAACAGGTAAGTGGGAATCATGAACACCACGCCAGTGTCGTGGACGCCGCGCATGTTCACAATGGTGAGAATCGCCAGCACAGCAAGGCAGAGTTGCAGGGTGTGCGGCTGCAACGATGGCATGGCGGAGATGAGCGCGCCCACGCCGGCCGAGATGCCCACGGCAGCCGTGAGCGTGTAGTCGATCATGAGGGCAGCCGCGGCCAGCAGGCCTGCTCCCTTGCCCAGGTTCTCGCTGGCAACGGTATAAGAGCCCCCGCCATGCGGATAGGCTTCGATGGTCTGCCGATAGCTGAAATAGACGATGAACAGCAGGCCCAAAATCGCCGCGATCACGGGCACAATGTAGTGCACACCGACCAGGCCCAGCGGAATGAGCAGAGTGAGCGCGGCCTCGGGTCCGTACGCGGCAGAGCTGAGCGCATCGAGGCCAAAGATAGGAATGCCGGCCAGCGGACCGATATGCTCGGCCCGCTCTTCGCTGGTGGCGAGGGGACGCCCAAACAGCAGATTCAACAGGTTTCCGGGTAAAGCCATGAAGGTTTGTCCGAGGGGCCTGGGGGTTGGGAAGTCTGGAGCCGCCGAGAGCATTCTCTCATGGCACGATGAAAAGCAGTCCGGTCTAATCGTCGAAGACGGGAAGGTTTTCAGTCTCGTTTCCGGCAGGAGCCAATCCGGCAAACGTCGTGCTTACAAACGAATCGGGCCGCTTCGCGTGAGCAAAGGGGCCCGATTTCACTAACCACTAATCACTGACCACTGCTCTTCTACTTGGCGGCGACCAGTGGCTTGGTAACGAGCGAACCGTTTGCGTAGCCCTTGGCGATCTCTGTGATCGGGATGGGCGAGTAGTCGCCGGCGTGACCTGCCTGGCCAAACTGGACCATGCGCTGGGCAACCACCTTCTTCATCGCCTCGCGAGCAGGCTTCATGTAGTCGCGGGGATCGAACTTCTCCGGAGTTTCCCACAGAACCTTGCGAATAGCGCCCGTGATGGCCAGGCGATTGTCCGTGTCCACGTTGATCTTGCGCACGCCGTTGCGGATGCCGAGCTGAATCTCTTCCACCGGCACGCCCCACGTCTCCTTCAGCTTGCCGCCATACTGGTTCACGATGTCCTGCAAGTCCTTGGGCACCGACGAGCTGCCGTGCATCACCAGGTGGGTGTTGGGCAGGCGCTTGTGGATGGCGATGAGCACGTCCATCTTCAGAACCGACCCATCTGGCTTCTTCGTGAATTTATAAGCGCCGTGGCTGGTGCCGATGGCGATGGCCAGCGCGTCAACGCCGGTGCGCTCGGCAAATTCGACTGCCTGGTCGGGGTCGGTGATGTGGTCGAGGCCGCTGCCGCCCGCGCCGTGGCCGTCTTCCACGCCGCCCAGCACGCCGATCTCGCCTTCCACCGTCACGCCACGCTCGTGCGCGTAATCCACCACGCGGCGCGTGACTTCCACGTTCTCTTCAAAGGTGCTGGGGGTCTTGCCGTCTTCCGTGAGCGAGCCGTCCATCATCACGCTGGTGTAGCCCAGCTCGATGGCGCTCTTGCAGGTCTCAAAGCTGTTGCCGTGGTCCTGGTGCATGGCGATCGGGATCTCGGGATTCAGCTCCGCCGCCGCCTGAATCAGCTTGAAGAGGTAAAGATCCTCGGCAAACTGGCGCGCGCCGCGGCTGGCCTGAACAATGACCGGCGACTTGGTTTCCTTGGCCGCCATCATGATGGCCTGGATCTGTTCCATATCGTTGACGTTGAATGCGCCGACGCCATAACCGCCCTTGGCGGCCTCGTCGAGGAGCTGCCGCATGGAGACTAGAGGCATATTGATTTCTCCTTCATGGAATGCGGCAAAACCGAAGATGCCGCTTGTTTCTGTTGCGAATGCCGTCGTTCTTGCTGCCAGCCGGACCCCGGCCGTGCAGGAGATGGGAGGCAGACAATACGCTGAAACAGCCTCTCCGGCGGCAGGAACTGCAATCGTCCTTATGGTAGCAGAAGCTCGCAAGCAAAAAGTGTGCGGCGGAACACAGGCGGGGACGGGCGGACCGCAACGGAAAGTGGGGTATGCTCGGCCACCTGAGGGGGGATCGATGTATTTGAGGGGCGCGGAGCTTGCCTATCGTGGAAGATCGGCAGTTGCCAGAGTCACCTTTTCTCCGTCCACAGAAAATGCGGTGAAAACTCCGTCCTGTTCGCACGCGAGGCTGGATAGGAGGCCGCCCTCCACTTCAATCCGACGCCTCAGGCTTCCGTCGGAAGAGTCCACTTCGTAAAGCACGTAGTTGTTCGCCTCAGGCCTTGCATCGATCGCGCCGGCGTCCGAGAGGCTCTCCTTCCGGAAGCGCATGATCCAGCGATCGTTACCGGACAGCACACTCTCCAACACGTACCCCTTCGGAGAATGCAACGGGACCTCTCGAACGGCGCCCCCCGCGCCGACTTCCAGAACCGGGGACTTCGAGTGGGCCTGGTAGAGAAGGACTCTGTTTCGCGTCGGAGCAAAAATCCACCAACTGAGACTCCCTGCGGCTCTTATCTGCTTCCCAATGTCGCCCGATTGGCCCGTCACGATTTCGGGGCTGGTAACCATCTCCGCCGGAATCTGAAGGGTTCTGATGATGTTGCCCCCTGAGTCGAGCAGGAACAGCATTGGCACCAAATTAGCAGGATCGTATGCGAGCGCGAGAAGCGTGTCGTCCTGAAGCGCAGCCAGCCGCCGGAATTGATACCGTTCGGGAAGCTCCAGGGTCGTTTTGTAATTCCCACTGATATCGAACTCCACAAGGTAATCGTGGTGCTCTCCGGTGTAGATATGCCTCGGCGGGAGCTTGGGCCCGATTGAGACGGTGTTAGGCGCAACCTTGCTGTCCTTGGTGCCATTGACCAGAATTCCAACAACTGAATCCGATACAAAATATCCGTGGATGAAGTTCGTGTCGTAGAGGCCCGGCACCTCCTTTACGGAGAACGCGTGCCCGCCTTTCGGATCAAGAGAGTAAATCGTCTGTGGACCGAAATCGGACGGCTCGATGAAGGTGACGAATGGAATCCCCGAGGGAGAACAAACAATCGGGGACGAGAACGCCATGGAGCCGTTGGCGCCGGGGATCGCTGCCTGCTGGGGCTTGAAATCGAGCTTCGCGACTGGAATCTGGAGAGCGGAATCATCCAGCTGGTCGACGGCCGCGGTAGCACTCTCAACGGCCTGTTGATGGGCGACGTGCGCGGCAGTTGCCGGAACCGGGGCTGGAACCGGGACCGGAGCCTCCTGTGCAAATGCATCGGCAGGATGCCCCGCAATCCCTATGACCGAAAGCATTAAGAGTAGTAGCACCCTCATTCGCCGCCTCGTGTGTTCAGGACCATAGCTTCACGATTGAGTGGCCCTCACCATGTACGCAGTGGCATGAGCTGTCCAATTAGACTCACCTCGCGTCCTGGCGCGGTAATTCGGAGAAATTATTTCACACATCCGGGAAAGCGAATGTGGCTCCCCAAACGAATTCAGCAGCCAGTCCGTGTTGGAAATGTCCTTGCGTCAAATCCGAGATTGAGAAGCTACAGGGTGTCCCATGGAAAATTCGACGGTGACCCCGAAAGCCATTCCAACCGTCGGCAGCTGGTGCCCGCAGGCCCAAGCTTGCTGCTATCGCGTGGGCGATTTCGGGCTGGCGGTTTTCGCGTCACCCGCCGCCATCTCGATTGGAGAATCCAGTGATAGGATCAGCGCCGGGCGCGGCATAGATACGGAACTGCCAAGGGCCATCCTGAGGAATTCCCTCAACTGATCGACCTCCGCACCGCAACCGGGGTATGGCCCTCTGCCTGCACGATCGATATGCGTTGCCGCTTCGATAGGCTGAGTGCGCAGGTGCGGTGGGACGCTACTTCTTCTCTTCCTTTTGCGGAGCGGCCTGGTGTTGCTGCTGCGGCGGAGCGGCCTGGTGTTGCTGCTGAGGCGCTGGGGCCTGGCGCTGCTGTTGCTGTTGCGGGGCCTGCCGTTGCTGCTGCGGCGCAGCCGGACGTTGCTCTCGTTGTTGCTGAATAGCCTGACGCTGTTGCGGCGCTTCCTGCCGTTGTTTTTGCTGTTGCTGAACCGCCTGCCGTTGTTGCGGCGCTTCCTGCCGCCGCTGTTGCTGTTGCTGTTCAGTTTGGCGCTGCTGTTGTTGCTCAGCCGCCTGGCGCTGTTGCGGCGCTTCCTGTCTCTGTTGTTGCTGCTGAACAGCCTGACGCTGTTGCGGCGCTTCCTGCCGCTGTTGCTGTTGATGTTGCTGAACAGCTTGGTGCTCCAGTTGCTGCTGAGCCGCCTCGCGCTGTTGCGGCGCTTCCTGTCTCTGTTGTTGCTGTTGCTGAACAGCCTCACCCTGTCGCGGCATTTCCTGCCGCTGTTGCTGCTGCGCCGCAGCCTGATTGCGCGCCTGCAGCGCGGCTGGAGCCCGCACGTTGCGATCCGCCGCAAGCGGTTGATTGACCGCCGCATTGGCCGGACGGCCATGATTCACACTTGCAAACTGCGCTCGGTTGGTGCTGGCGGCGCGCTCGTTTTCCACCTGCGCCGTCATGGGAGCGGAATGCGGCGCACGCAGCGCAGCCAGCTCAGCGGGTCTCGCCCGCACCTGGATCCCACCCGAACCGCCGTTGAAGCTTACACGCGCGCCGCCCCTGCCGCCGCCGTAGTTGCCGCTATTGCTGACTGACCGGCTATAGACGTTGCGCTCCTGGCTCAGGTTCAGATTATTGACCGAGCGGTTGTAGTTGAAGTGCCCGCCGCCCCAGTAGCCGCCCTGGTAGCCGTAGCCGCCATAGCCAAACCCGTAATCGATGCCGCCATAGAAACCGACATACTGGCCCCAGTAGCCGCGGTAGAAGCGGTAGTGGTGCTGGTAGAAACCCCAGTAGCCGGGCGTCCACAACGCGCCCTCGTAGGGAGCATAAACCCACGCGCCAGGCACCCAGTAATAGTCCCCCTGACTCCAACCCCAGTAGCCGGGCGTCCAGAGATATCCTTCGCCGGGATCCTGCGGCTGATCGTAATCCGGCAGCGGCGGCGGAGCCTGATCGGTAACATACTCCGGCTGCTCGCCGTAGCCGGAATCCTCTTGATACTGGTCGGGCGCCTGGGCGTAGGTACCTCCCGAGTTGGGCGGCGGCTGGCTCTGCTGGGCGTTGTAACCCACTTGCTGTGGGGCGCCCTGTTGATCGCCCGACTGCGCCGGCGCCTGAGAACCGGAATCTGCCGACGCTGGGGCCATATTGGCCGACGCCGGGTCCGAAGCCGGATCCTGCGCGGCCGATACCTGACCTTGATTCCCGTGGCATCCGGCGGTGCAAAGCAACGTTGCCAGGGCGAACAGCGGCAGTCGTTCAAATCTCAGAAAATGGCTCATTTCACACTCCAGTTGAGTTGAATGCTATTGGGAATGTGATGTGCCTTGCTGCCTCCTATTGACCACCGCTGCATCGCGAATGCGCGCGCCGAGCATCGCAGGTGGGCAAGTCCCGCGTTCCCTGCTAGTCATTGCCAATGAGGGAACTTCGCTCCCGTCCAGGCTCCTGATTCCTCGTCGCAGCATAGCTGAATATGGAATAATCGCTCGGTGAATCCCGCGGCCCTCCCGACCGTTGGTAGCTCATATTTGGTGGCGTGCTCCGCCGAATCGCAAAGGCCCCTGCCGTGTGCATTACAGTTCCTCAACCGGTGCTTAGCCGAATTGGCCGCGACCCTTTACAGTGAACTTTATGCATTTCACAGCGCTCCTGGCCGGTAGCATTCTTCTTGCCTTCGTCCTGTTGGACGCCTTCCAGACCATTATTCTGCCCCGCCGCCCAGTCGGACGGCTCCGCATTACCCGCCTATTCTTCCTCGTCACCTGGTATCCGTGGACCGCCCTCGTTGGTTTCTTGCCCTCGCGACGCAGTCGAGAACAGCTTTACAGCGCCTATGGTCCGCTTGCACTGCTCGTCCTCTTCATCTTCTGGGCCCTTCTTTTGATCCTTGCCTATGGGCTGGTCTTCTTTGGACTGGGAGCGCCTTTCGCGGACCCTACCCACCCCGTATCTGCCTTCGAGGTGCTGGGCAGTTCTATTTACGTGAGCGGAACCACCATCTTTACCCTTGGCCTGGGAGATGTTCTGCCAACCAGCCAGATTGCTCGCGCCCTCATCGTAATGGAGGCCGGCACCGGTCTTGGATTTGTAGCGCTGGTTATCGGCTACGTTCCTGTGCTCTATACCGCTTTTTCTAACCGCGAGATAGCAGTGGCACTGCTAGACGCGCGCGCCGGTTCGCCGCCAACCGCCGGAGAGTTGCTCACGCGGCATAATTTCAGCGGCGGCCATGAAGCTCTCACGGTGCTGCTGAGCGAGTGGGAGCGCTGGGCGGCTGCCATGCTCGAGACCCACATCTCCTACCCCATCCTGTGCTATTACCGATCCCAGCACGATAACCAGAGCTGGCTTTCCGCGCTCACTGCCATCCTTGACACTTGCTCATTGCTCATTACCACCGTGGAGGGGCCAAGCACGCGGCAAGCGCAGCTTACATTCGCTGTCGCCCGCCACGTGCTCGTCGACCTGGGCCACGTCTTCCACCTTGAAGCCAAGGAGCAAAGGTATCGCGACAACGCGCCTGTGCGGCTTAAGGATGACGAGTTCGGTGAGCTTTGCCAACTCCTCAACGAATCTGGTTTCTCACTCTGCAGCAGCCCGGACACCCGTTCCCGCCTCTCAGCCATTCGAAGGCTCTACGAGCCTCATGCTCAAGCCATGGCGGAGTATCTTCATCTGGATCTGCCCCGATGGTCGTCCCCGCCGCCAAGTCCAAACAAGAAGCCCGATGGCTGGAAGACCGTGGCTGAACTCCGCTCGCCGAGCGCTGCCGCGGACCGGCTGAAAATCCACGTCAGTCCGCGATCAGCAGCCTCCCGCCTCAGTGACGAGGAATCCCACCCCTTCTGACCACCGTGAGCGCGCTGATCGATCCTCAATTGTCGCAAGATCGCGATTGGTCTCCATGAGCAACATGGTCCTGCAGGTCTCGCGCGGCCCCGGCGAATCATCGCCAATGAGGAAACTTAGCCGTCGTCCAGACTCCTGATTCCTCCTCGCCGCATAGCTGAATATGGAATAATCGCTCGGTGAATCCCGCGGCCCTCCCAACCGTCGGTAGCTGGTACCTGGTGGCCTGCGCCGCCGGTGCGGTGCTGCTGCTGCTTATCCTGATTGCGCGCGTCCGGCTGCATCCGGCGCTGGCCCTGGCCGTGGCCGCGGTTGGACTGGGCATAGCGGCGGGCATGCCGCTCAAGCAGATTCCGCTCTCGTTCGCCACCGGCGTCGGCAACCTGATGGGCCACATCGCCATCGTTCTCGGCCTCGGCGCAATATTGGGACGGCTGCTGGCCAGCTCAGGCGGCGCCGCGGCGCTGGGCAAGACGCTGGTCGACGGCTGCGGGCCAAAAGGTCTTCCGTGGGCCTTGCTGCTGGTTGGCATTGTGGTGGGGATGCCGGTGTTCTTTGAGGTGGGCCTGGTGCTGCTCATGCCGATTGTGGCCGAATCGGCGCGGCGCAGCGGGCGGCCGCCGATCCTGGTAGGTATGCCGCTGCTCGCGGGCCTCTCCATCGTCCATGGCACTCTGCCGCCGCATCCCGCGGCAATGCTGGCTGTGGCGCAATATCACGCCGATATGGGCAAGACCATTCTGCTCGGCCTCTGTGCGGGACTGCCCGCTGCGGTCGTGGCCGGGCCCGTGCTCGGATGGGTGATGATTCGCCGGTGGGAGCGGACCAAGGGCAAATCGACGCTGATTCCGGCCAATGAAGAGACCCTGTTCACAGCGACGGCGGAAAGCGCACCAGCGGGAGCTGGGAATTCGATCCAAGACCAGGAAAAAACTCCGCCGGCGGCCGGCCCAGTCCGCGCGGCCTCGGCCATTCTGCTGCCGATCGCGTTGATCTTTGCCGGGAGCTGGGCCGACTCGCTGGCAGCGCCGGGCAGCTTGCCCAACCAGGTTCTGCGTCTCGTCGGAAGCCCGGACATTGCTCTGCTCATCGCCGTGCTGGTGGCGCTGGTAACGCTCGGCGGGCGCATCCAGACCGGCCAGCATCACGGCCGCGAGCTTTTGCGGAAACTCACCAATGAGTCCTTTGAGCCCATAGCCAACGTGCTGGTGATTCTGGCGGCGGCGGGCGGGCTGAGCGGCATTCTTCGCGACTCAGGCGCGGCGCAGGCAACCATCGGACTTGCACTCGGCGCGCACATGCCACCGCTGGTGCTGGCGTGGGTGCTGGCCGCGGTGGTCCGTGTGGCCATGGGATCCGCAACGGTGGCCATGGCCGTGGCCTCGGCGGTGCTGGCTCCACTGGCTAGCCAGGCTGGCGTCAGCCCGGAGCTGCTTGTTCTCGCCACCGGCACCGGCTCACTGATTTTGTCGCACGTGAACGACCCTGGCTTCTGGATGATTGAGTCGTTCTTCAAGCTCGAAGTCAAGGGCACCCTGGCCACCTGGTCAGTGATGGAGACGGTGCTCTCTGTGACCGGTCTGGGAACGGTGCTGCTGCTGTCGGCGGTGGTGCGGTAACCGCAGCCGACAGCAGCAATTTTTTACGCGGGTTTCGCGGCCGCCTCCTCCAACGGCCTTAGATACGCTTCCATCTCCGTTCTGCCAATGTGGTTGGCCCATCCTGCCGGCGTGCCTCGCCACAGGCAATCTTTAATGTCGGGCCGCGCGCCGTATTCAAGCAGAAGCTGGACCAGTTCCATCGTTCCATAGGCCGCGGCCTGATGCAGCGGCGTGCAGTGCGAGTGGCCGCCGACGGGGTTGAAGCGGTTGGGATCCTCGCCGGCATCGAGCAGGATGCGCACGATCTCCACCCGGGAATACTGCGCGGCAACGGCCATGGCCAGGTGGCGGGCTTCGGGATTCGCAGCGGGCAGCATGCGCCGGAACGTCTCCGCATCCATCAGCGCGGCGACGGGAAGATCGATCTTGGCCCCACGGCGGATGAGAGTGTTTGCCGCCGCCGCTCCAGCGTGAAGAATCGCCGCGTGGATCGCGGTGCCGGGATCCGCGCCCCAGTCGCAGAGAAGATCAATGAGCGCATCCTGCTTGCCGCTCGCGAGTGCGACGCTGCTGGTTGCCACCAGCGCAAGCGTCACCTTGAGCGCCTCGTCGTCGACACCCGCCTCCAGAATCACCTCGGTGACAGCGACAATGTCTTCCGGCATTGTGTTGCGGCGCGTGGGATTCTCCGCAATGAACTCAAGCAGCGATGGATTCTCGAAGTAATTCATGCCCTCGAAAACCACACGCTTGCGGGCCAGCCCCGGATGCTTCTTCAGGTGTGCGCGAAGGCCGTCGACATCGCCCGTGTCAATCAATTCGACAGCCCGGCGAAAGATGGGATCCACGATGCGTTCGTGATGCGGCAGGTCCAGCCGATCTGCAGCGATTGGCTTCTCAATGCGCCGTTTCAGGCGTGTCCAGCTGAGAAAGCCGTGCTCGCGGGCAACGGTAAGCTGCGCATCGCTGAGCTTGAACTCGGCGGCAAAGATGGCTTCGTCGGCAAAGCCCTCAAAGCGCGGATGGAATTCGCGAATGAGCTGCGCCGCAGCCAGGGTCCGTGCAGCGTGGGCCTTCTTCAGGTCCTTGGCCTGCTGCTTGAGATGGTCAAGGTTGGGGTGGGATGGGAGCTGTCTTACCGGCATGACGAACTTCCTTTCGTATGCCCCGGTCCGCACATGGAGGGCTGAAAGTCAGTTCGCAAAATCCAGGTTGTACGTACCAGGTGGACTTCAAGTCCTTTCCGCGGACCGGATGCGCCCTTGTGCGCTACAAAAGGCTAGCACGAGAGCATCGCCGCGGAGAATAGGGTCCGCGGACTCACGGACGCTGACCCAATTTGCTATTCGCAATTCCGCTCACCCCCACGCGCCCAGCAACCGCCGCACCAGCACCAACTGCCCCACGTGGTACGCGTTGTGGTCGGCCACCAGCAGCGCCTCGCGCAGAATCGTCTGGCCCTTGCCATGAGGGATGACCGCGAAGAGATCGGTCTCCGGGTCGGCGAGCAGCTTGCACATCGCCTTGAGGTCGCGGCGGAAGGTGCGCACGCTCTTGTCCCAGGCCTTTTCGTCGGGCGGAGCCGGGGTGGCCGGCCAGTAGGCGTCGGGCCAGGAGAGGTGCTGGTAGTTGGGGTTGACGCAGAAGTCGAGAATGTCCCACTGCGCAATGCGCAAATGCTCCAGCAGCTCCCACGCGGTGTGGTCGGCGCCGCGCGGGCGCTTGCCGCGCAGTTCGGGTGCGAGTCCCTTGACGGCTTTCTCAAAGGTGACGTGGGCGTTGGGCTGGGTAAGAAGACTGATCAGGTGTTCGCGCAGGACTGTATCGGTGGACATTCGGCTGTCTCGCTTTCGCTGGGTGTTTCCCTGGGGCGATGCGCCGTCCTCACGCTCCGCGCGTCAGGAAAGAATCCCCCACGGTTGGGATTCGTACCGCAGGCAAAACGATGCCAGGAATTTTCGCGAGGACCGGCAGTATTGATCCGCACCAACAGAGGCGGCTTCCATCCCACCCTTTTCGCAGATCCGCCGTGGCGGACGAAAAGGATGGGGCACCCGGCCTCGGCTGCCGTCCCCGGTCAGGCGATCCTGAGCGGCGGCGACGATTCCGGTATCCTGCCTGAAAGACGCCGAGCACGAAACGCAATCGCGAGAGGAGAAGCACAGTGACGCGCGACGAAGCCTGGACGCTGGCCAACGACTGGGTTGCGGCCTGGAATGCCCACGATCTTGACCAGATCATGAGCCATTACGAAGACAATGTGGTCCTCACCTCGCCGGTTGCAGCCCGGCTGCTCGAGATTGCCGACGGCCGCGTGACCGGCAAGGCGAATCTCCGCGCCTACTTTGAACGGGGCCTGGCGGCCTTTCCCGATCTCAACTTCCATCTCGAAGATGTTCTGTGGGGCCTGAACAGCGTGGTCCTCTATTACACCAACCAGAGAGGAACCCGCACCGCCGAATTCATGGAGTTGGGCGCAGGCGGGAAGGTCGCGCGGGTGATCGCTCACTACAAGGCGTGACGAGCACCAGCGATTGGCCTGTCGAGCGCAGCCACGTGCGGCCGGGCTATATCTAATCGAGTCTTTAGACATCTTGATCGTAAAGTATCTTTATGATAAAGTAACATCGTTATGACCAAGGCAAAACGTGCAGACCTGATCGCCGCCCACCTGCAAACCTGGAAGAAGACCATCCAACTGGCTATCCCGTGGATGGATGCCATCGCGGCAGCGCAAGGCGTCCATCCGACCGATCTGATCGCCGCGAGTTACCTGCATGACGCGGGGCCGGCAACTGCGGGCCGACTGGCGGAAATCACTGGCCTGACGACCGGCGCCATGACGGCCTGCATCGACCGGCTTGAGAGGGAGGGATTTGCCAAACGCGAAGCAGATCCCAACGATCGAAGGAAGGTAATGATAAAGCCCGGGAAGCTGCCCAAGCTCTCCAAGGAGCTGCTGGCGTTCCGGGCTGGTGCGATGTCGAAGGCCGAGGATGCCTTCTCGCGGTTTACGGATGCGGAGATTGGCCGAATGACCGATTGCATGCAAACGCTTGCCGCCATTTTTGAAGAAGAAGGGCATGAATTCAAAAAGTCGCACCGCAGAAGCATGGCCCTTAAGAAGGGTACAAACCCCGATGACTGATCAAGAACAATCGATAGACCTTATGAAGGGGAAGGCAGTTCACCGTTTTGGAATTGCCACTGTTGCCATCCTGATGATCCTGTTTGGCGTGGCGGAGATAGTGACAGGATTCACTCATAACTTTTTTGGCGTCTCTACAACTCGCGGCGCATTCTCTGCCTACGCCAATGCGGGCGTTGGCGCGCTTTACGCTGTTGCGGGCGTTTTGATTCTAAGCATGAAGAAGAGGTTTGTAGCGATTGCGCTTGCGTGCCTGGCGCTCGACGTGGTCGGGCGTATCGCTCTGGTCGCTACAGGGCTCTTCCCGATGAACAATTTCCGGCAAACCGGCGCGATTGTCGCCGGAACAACCATAGCGATTATGTTTGCGGCCTACATCGGGTCGAAATGGAAACAATTTAGTTGAGAATTGCTGACGCAGGCGAGAGGGATTTGGAAACCTGTCGCGAGGCCGAGTGGCGTCCGGGATGTTCCACTGCGCAAAATGCCGTTTGGCGGGTCCGCTGAATATCGACTGTTTCCAAACAGCCGTCCGGCTCAATCGGGCGCGGGAACAGCAAAGGGAGGCCGCTACTGCCCCAGCACCGCCCGCTGCGCCGTGAATATCTCTTTCAGGCCCGCCTCGGCCAGATCGATGAGGCCGTTTAGCTCTGCCCGGGAGAAGCTCCCCTTCTCGGCCGTTGCCTGGGTCTCGATCAGGCCGCCGTCGGCGGTCATCACCACGTTCATGTCCACCTCGGCCTGCGAGTCCTCTTCGTAGCAAAGATCGAGCAGCGGCTTGCCGTCCACGATGCCTACCGAGGTTGCGGCAACCAGTTGCCTGAGCGGGGAGACCTTCAGCGTGCCTGCCTTGACCAATGCATTCAGGGCCAAACCCAGCGCGACTGCGGCCCCAGTAATTGCCGCTGTGCGCGTGCCGCCGTCCGCCTGGATCACGTCGCAGTCGAGAATCACCGTGCGTTCCCCCAGAGCCTTCATGTCCACCACCGAGCGCAGGCTGCGGCCAATGAGTCTTTGTATCTCGTGCGTTCTCCCGCCGATCTTGCCGCGTTCACTTTCTCTTGGAGTGCGGGTCAGCGTCGAGCGCGGCAGCATTGCGTACTCGGCCGTCACCCAGCCGCGGCCGGAGTTCCTGAGCCAGCTCGGGACTCCTTGTTCGATAGTCGCGTTGGTGAGCACCCGTGTATTTCCAAAGGACACCAGCACCGAGCCCTCTGCCGTCTGCACAAAGTTGGGAGTAAGCGTCAGCGGGCGGAGCTGTTCGGGAGTGCGCCCGCCGGGGCGAAAGTGGGTGGGGGGCGAAACATTGGACATCATAAGGGGATTGTACGAGAGCGCTGCACCTCCACGTGCCCCAAGGCCCCGGCAGCTTTCGGCCGGAAGGGTTTTCCGGGCCGTTCCCGAAGCGGGATTTCTGGCCGGGGCGACGCCGGAACGGGAATTCCCGGATAAGGCATTCAAAAGAAAGATCTTATCCTGCCAACGCATGCGGCTATCGTCCCATTTCGGGACGGGAGCGCCGGACGCAGCCCAGGGCCTCTGGGGGCGGGTCGGAGGGCAAGTTCTTCCCTTATCAGGAACTTAGCTGATTCGTTCTGGTTTGGCACTCCGCGTGTAACAGACGGTGTATCGAATCGGTGCAGTTGGAGCATTCTGGGCAGTTTCGGTTGCATCAGTTTCGGTTGCATCAGTTTCGGTTGCGTTCGGAAGGGAGCGGGCAATGCGAGAGATCAAGCAGGCGGCGGGGCAGGCGACAGGGCAGCCGGCGGGCCAGGCGGCGGGGCAGGCGATGGAATTTGGGCTGGGGCAAGCGACAGCGCTGGCGGCGGACCAGGGGGTGCAATCGGAGCGCCGGCGCGTGGAAGCAGTGGTGGAAACCCTGGCCACGTTGCGCAGCGAGGGCGTGAGCCTGGCGGAGCTGGCCCACGACGCCCGCAACATGGTCACCGCGATGGGTCTCTACTGCGATCTGCTGGAGGAGCCCGGCGTGCTGGCCACTCAGTTCACCCATTACGGAAGCGAGCTGCGGCTAGTGGCAGCCGCCAGCCGGCGTCTGGTGGAGAAGCTGGTCGCGCTCGACGTGCGTGGAAGCGCCGTGCGCGGCGTTGCATCGCCCGCCGGGGCGAGCAGGGGAAGTGCAGCGCGCGCGGGGAAGCCCGCGCGGCAACCAGCGACCTTGCAGGCCTCGCGTGTCGAGGTCTCAGGCGATCGGTCCACACCGAAGACCCCGGCTTCGGCAACCACGGCGGGATGGGCTGTCACCGACCCGCTCCACTCCGGAAGTGGGTTCGAATCCGATGCCGCAACTGCAACCCCGACTGGGCCCTCCATCGGCCCGGCGATGGCCGTTCACCCGGCCGGGCGCTGGGACCTGATGCCCCCCGTGCTGATCTCCAACCTTGCGCAGGAGCTGCTCCAGAGCCGCAACCTGCTCTCCGCACTTGCCGGCCCTTCCATCGCGCTCTCTGTCGATGTGGAAGGCGGGGCGCTGGCGGTGCGGCTGAACTCCGAAGACCTGACCCGCGTGCTGGTCAACCTGGTCAAGAACGCAGCCGAGGCCATGCCCGCCGGCGGCTCAATCCGCCTTGGCCTGCGCAAGCGGCATGACCCCGCTGCGGCCGCGACCGGTGCGGACTCCAACGCCGCGCCGCGCGGTCAGACGCTCTCGCTGACCATCGAAGACAACGGCACGGGCATCCCGCGCAAAGCTTTGGAACGTATCTTTGAGGCTGGCTTCACCACGCACGCGGCTGGGAATGCAATCGGCGGCGGCTGGCACTCCGCCCATCGCGGCCTTGGCCTTTCGATCACCCGCTCAATTGTGGAAGCAGCGGGCGGGCGCATCTACGCAAGCAACCGTGAAGGATCAGGCACACCGGGCCGTGGGGCGCGCTTTGAAATCGTCCTGCCGGTCCGCGGCATTTGAGGCCGGATGCAATCCGCTTGAAGCTCATATCGCCGCGGAAGCTGGCCTGCGGCAGCCAACACACCCAACGGCGCACGAGGCGAATACAATGCTCGAGACAGTTTTGAACCGGGGAAACGCGACTAAAAACGCATTCCTGAACGCACCAGCCCTGAACCCGCGAACTCTGAACACACGGACCCTCAACGCTCGAAATATGGACTTCATTCCTCAACCCGTCGAACCTCAAGTGCGGCTTCGCCTGCTGGTGGTGGATGCCGACACGGCCGTTCGCTCGGCCTGCGCCGAGATCGCCGCCAGCCTGGGCTACATCGTCGACAGTACCGGAGACCTGGCGCAGGCACGGACCCTGTTGCGCGGCAAGGCCGCCGACATCCTGCTGGTGAATCTTCCGGCTGGCTCCAACCAGGGCCTTGAGCTGGTCTCCGAGGTCAAGCTGCTCTACCCCGAAACTGCCGTAATCGCCATGACCTCCTCCGGCTCGGTCAACGTAGCCGTGGAAGCCATGCGCTCGGGCGCCACCGACTACCTGACCAAGCCCTTCGCCATGGACGAGCTTTCGACTGTTCTCGACCGCGCCGCCGCAGCGCACCTTACTGACACCGCTACCCGCCAGTTGCGCGAGCGGCTCCGTCTCTCCCAGGGGCTGGGCGCCATGATCGGCCGCTCGGCGGAGATGGAAAAGCTCTATCGCATCCTCTCAAAGGTTGCCCAGAGTTCGCACCCGGTGCTGGTGCTGGGCGAGAGCGGCACCGGCAAGGAGCTGGTGGCGCGGACCATCCACGCCTACGGGCCCAACGCGAACAAGCCCTTCCTGCCCGTCGACTGCGGATCGCTGGTGCCCACGCTGATTGAGAGCGAGCTCTTCGGATACGTGAAGGGCGCCTTCACCGGGGCCAACCGCTCCAAGGACGGGCTGCTGGTCTCTGCCGAGGGCGGAACTGTCTTTCTCGACGAGATCGGCGAGCTTACCGTCGATCTGCAGGCCAAGCTGCTGCGCGCCCTCCAGGAACGTGAAGTCCGGCCCGTCGGCGCGACCCACCGCGTTCCCATTCGCGCGCGCATCGTTGCCGCCACCAATCGCGACCTGGCGGATATGGTCGAGAAGGGGACCTTCCGCAAAGATCTCTTCTACCGTCTCAACGTGGTCAACCTTCGTCTGCCGTCGCTGCGCGACCGCCGCGAAGACATTCCCTTGCTGGCTGCCCACTTCCTCGACCGCATCAGCCGCGAACACAGCGTCAAGTTCACGCTGAGCGACGAGGCCTTGCGCATCATGATGCGCCACGACTGGCCCGGAAATGTGCGCGAACTCGAGCACGCCGTGGAACGGGCCTGCGCGCTCTCCTCCGGTCCGGTCCTCCACCTCGGCGATCTGCCCACCCAGCTCCAGCAGCAGGGGCTGGAGTTCCAGCGGGCCAACGCGCCGGCGGGCGACGAGGCCGAGTCCGGGCTCCCGCCGGCAGTGCAGACGCTCGCCGGCCTCGAGCGCGCGGCGATCCTCGGAGCCATTCGCACCCTCAATGGGGACAAATTGCAGGCCGCCAAGCTTCTCGGCATTGGCAAGACCACGCTCTACCGCAAGCTGAAAGAGTACGGCATCGCCGATCCGCTGCGGGAAGAATAGAGACAGCTGCTAGCTACTAGCTCCTAGCTATCAGCTTTTAGCTTTTAGCTTTTAGCTTTTAGCTTTTAGCCTTTAGCTCTTAGCTTCTTTCTTGTGGGAGCGGCCTCAAGTGCAGCTCCTCCGCAGCCGGCATGAGCAAGGGTCAGGCTCAGGGCAATCCGTAAGAGACAAAAGCCAGGAGCAAAGGCCTGGTGGCTGAAAGCTGATGGCTGAGAGCTGCCAACTAAGAACTATGAACTAAGAACTGTGAACTAAGAACTGTGAACTGTGAACCGTGAACTAAGAACTGTGAACTGCCAACTGGCATTCGAGACGGGGGAACGAAGATGAGCATTCTGATGGTGACCGGAGTGGAAGGCGCTCGCAACTGCGCCGAAGCAGTGAGCGCACAGTTGGGCATGGAGGTCGAGGTTGCGGAGGGACGCAGGACGGCCCTGGCAGCGCTCAAGCGCAAGGAGTTTGCGGCCGTGGTAGTCGATGAGACGCTGGCGGAGTGCGACCCCGCGGCCGCCGAGGCCATCTGCGACCGCGCCGGACTGGCCATTCCCCTGCAGATCAACTTTGCGCTCTCCGGCGCTGCCCGCCTCATCCGCGAGATCCGCGCCGCCCTGCACCGCCGCGAACGCGAGCAGACTCTGGCGCGCCGCGCCGCCGAAGCCGCCATCGAGCGCGAGCTCAAGTCCACGGTCGCCGGGCTTCTGCTTCACTCCGAGCTTGCGCTCTCCGGCAGCGATATCCCCGCGCCGCTCGCCGACCGCCTGCGCGTGGTTGCCGATCTGGCCGGAAATCTTCGTCAGCAGCTCGGCTCGACGACCCTCACGCGCGGCGAGACCGCCGCCTGAGAGTGCGTCCGGCAGTCCGGATGCGCAAACTTGACGGATGCTCTCGCGGCCAAACTGTTCGAGGCGGAGCCAGGTCGGCCCGGCAGGGCTATTTCGGCAAGAAACGTGCGGCGCAATGCTTTGCGAAATATTGGGGCGCTTCTTTGCGGCATCTCGGCGCATCGTCAACAGAATCAGTCGAAGACCACTGTCTTGTTGCCATAGCAGAGGATGCGCTGATCCAGATGCCAGCGCACGGCGCGCGACAGCACGATACGCTCCAAATCCCGCCCCCGCGCCACCAGATCCTCCACCTGGTCGCGGTGCGAGATGCGCGCCACATCCTGCTCGATGATGGGCCCGTCGTCCAGCAGATCAGTCACGTAATGACTGGTCGCGCCGATCAGCTTCACCCCGCGCGCGTGCGCCGCGTGATAGGGCCGCGCCCCGGTGAAGGCGGGCAGAAAGGAGTGATGCACGTTGATGATCTGCGCCGGATAGTGGGCTACAAAACCCGGCGAGAGGATCTGCATGTAGCGGGCGAGGACCACAAGGTCGATCTTCTTTTCGGCGAGCACCTGGAGCTGCCGCCCCTCCGCGTCGGACTTCGTCGCTGCCGTCACCTCGACGAACTCGAACGGAATCCCATAAAACCCCGCCAGCCTTTCCACCGCGCGGTGATTCGATACGATCACCGGAATCTCGCAGGCCAGCTCGCCCGTGCGATAGCGATGCAGCAGGTCGGCCATGCAGTGCAGATACTGCGAACAGAAGAGCGCCACCCGCGGCATCTGCGTCCGCGAGGTGAGCCGCCAGCGCATGCCCAGCTCAGCCGCCATGGGCGCAAACACCGCCTTGAACGCCTCAAGATCGAAGTCTCCTGCGACCGATCGCGTCTCGGTGCCGCCAGCACCGTGCCCATTGCCGTGCTCGTCCAGCGCCCACTCGACACGCATGAAGAACAGGCCGAGCTCGTGATCCTGATGCTGGTCGGCGTGCAGAATGTTTGCGCCGTGCTCGTAGAGCAGGCCGGAGACGCGGGCCACCAGCCCCTTGCGGTCCGGGCAGTCGATCAATAGAACAGCTGAGTCGCTCATGCTCTTATCAGATTACTAGAGGCGCGAAGCCCGGCTCCGTTTCAACCCGTCAACGATTCGGGTGTCCGTACCAATGACCGTTCCCCGTTTCGCGCCGACCCTTCAAAACGTCACACCCCGCGGAATCAGCCGGTGATCGTAGGCCTCACGCTCAAGCCGCTCTCTGAAATCGGGATGGGCGATGGAGATAAGCGCACCCGCGCGCTCCGCCACGGACTTACCTTTCAGGTTCACCATGCCGTACTCGGTCACCACATACATTCCGTCAGATCGCGGCGTGGTGACAATGTTGCCGGGCGTCAGGTTGAGCACGATCCGGCTGCGCGCCTCTCCTCCCCTGGTATACGTCGACGCAAGACAGATGAACGACTTTCCACCTTTGGACGCATAAGCGCCGCGCACAAACTGAAGTTGTCCGCCCGTGCCGCTTATATGGCGGTGGCCGTCCGACTCCGAAGCAGCCTGCCCCTGCAGGTCAATCTGCGTCGTGTTGTTGATGGAGACGACCCGGTCGTTCTGCAGGATGATATGCGGCGAGTTGGTGTAGTCCACCGGATTGCAGCAGAGATCGGAGTTGCGGTCGGCCACCGCGTAGGTTGCGCTGGAGCCGAGCGAAAAGGTGAAAACGATCTTGCCGGGGTCGAGCGTCTTTCTCGCACCCGTAATTCTGCCCGCTTTGTAGAGCTCGGCGATGCCATCGGTCAGCATCTCGGTATGCACGCCAAGGTCGCGAACGCCGCTTTCAAGCAGCAGTGCGCACACCGCGTTGGGCATGCCGCCGATGCCGATCTGGAGGCACGCGCCGTCCTCGATCTCGCCCGCAATCAGCCGCGCAACCGCCCGATCGATCTCTGTCGCTTGCGGGTTCGGCAACTCCGGCGCGGCTTGATCATCACCCTCGATGATGTAATCCACCTCGCTCGCGTGAACAGCGTTCTCAACTCCGTAGACGTACGGAAGCCCGCGGCTCACTTCAACGATCACGGCCTTCGAGTTCTCAACGACCGCGCGGTGCCAGAGATTGCCGGCGCTGAAGTTGAAGTAGCCGCGGTCGTCCATCGGGCAAGTCTTGATGACGGCAATGTCCACCGGGGGCAGAAAGCGGCGGTAGTAGTCGGGCACCTCGCCAAGGTTGAGAGGCATGTAGGTGCAGCGCCCGGCATCGTGTTTCTTGCGGTCATATCCTGAGAAGTGCCAACTGAAGAGAAAGAAATGTTTGCCTTCCGGATCTTCTTCCACCACTTCTCGCGGCCTCATGGAAAGGCAGGAACGAATCTTTACGTTTTCAAGCGTTTCTTTCCGCGCGGCGAGTGCCTTATCGAATGCATCCGGCTGACCAAGCGCAGCGCCGTAGTCGAGCCACATTCCCGACCTCGCCAGGCTTGCAGCCTCTTCGGCGGAGATCGCTTTCGCGGATGCCGCTGCGATTCTCTTGCTCATCTTCCTGTCCAGCGCGGAGCGCGTTTCCCCAGAAATGCGGAGATGCCTTCCTGTGCATTTTCTGCGAGCGCGTTGCTGCTCATCGCCTCTTTGGCGTAGGCATAGGCTTGAGGTTGTTCGAGATCGATCTGTGTATAGTACGCCTGCTTGCCCAGCGCAATCACCGGTTCACTCGCCTCGGCGATGCGGCTGGCGAGTTTCAGCGCCTCCGCGCGCAACAGGCCCGCTGCAACTACACGATTCACCAGGCCCCAGTCTTCAGCCCGGCGCGCGTCGATCGACTCGCCCGTGAGCAGCATCTCGAGAGCGCGCTTGCGCCCGATTGCCCGGCTCAGAGCCACCATCGGCGTCGTGCAGAAGAGCCCGATCTTCACTCCGGGCGTTGCGAATGCGGCATCTTCCGACGCGATGGCCAGGTCACAGGTGGCAACCAGTTGGCACCCGGCAGCGGTCGCTATTCCCTGCACCTCCGCAATCACCGGCTGCGGAATCGACTGCACCTTCTCCATCAACTGCGTGCAGACCTCGAAGATCGTCTGGTATTCGCTCAGCTCCCGGCCCACCATCTCCGCCAGATCATGACCCGAACAAAAGGCCTTCCCGTTCGCCGCCAGAATCACGGCGCGCAGATCGCGCCTCCCACCGATCTCACTCAGGCAGTCAATCAGCTCGTGCATGAGCGCGAGCGAAAGAGCGTTACGCCGTTCGGGCCGATTCAGCGTGACCACGGCAATGTCGCCTTCAGAAGAGAAGCAGAGACTCTCGTAATTCATCCGATAATCTTACCGGCCAGAATCCACACCTGTTGATTCTTTTCGCCACGCTTGCAGATCGGCACCGGTCGCGCAGCTGGCAAACCGGCAGACGCTTTGCGTTGAGCTATTGCAGGCCTGCCAATGCCGCAAGATTCACGGACACTGCCTTATCGTCCCACGAGCACAAACGCGGCCCAGTAGTAGGGCAGGTCGTGGCCGTCGTGTTCGCTGCGGACGCGCTGGCGCATCTCGAGCTGGGCCTGCTTGAGGGCTTCGTGCTTGTCCATCCCGCTTAGCCACTTCTGGTAGAAGAGCTTCATCAGCTCGAGCGTCTCCTTGTCGGGCACAGACCACAGCGACATCATCACCGACTGCGCTCCGGCCTCCTCCAGCGCGCGGCGCAGGCCGAAGACGCCTTCGCCGTTCTTCACCTCGCCCTGCCCCGTGTTGCAGGCCGAAAGCACCACGAGTTCCGTGGCCGTAAGGTCGAGGTTGCCGGCCTCAAGCGCGGTGAGCACGCCGTTGTCGAGGCCTTTTCCTGCGATGCTATCTGCGGCGTTGCCCGGACCGTTGTCCGCGCCGCTGGCTGAGCCTGGCGATGAGGCCTCGCCCGCAAGTGTGCGGTTGGCGCCGGCAAAGTAAAGTCCGGAGCGCAACATGGGGTCTTCAAATCCCGCAGTCGAGATGCTGCCCGCTCCGCCGAGGCCTCCACCGGAACCCGCGCTGCCGCCTGGGTTCGGATCCGCCGCCACACTCGCGCCGGAAGCAACAGCACCCATGCTGAGCCGCTGGCCAATCCGCTTGTCGGCAACCTGCTGATCCGGCAGAAAGAACCCGTGCGTGGCGAGATGGAGAACGCGCGGGCTCCTGACCCCTTCGACAACGCTCTTCAGCGCCATCTGCTCGGTGTAGAGTTCGGTCTTCCATCCAGCAGCATTCATCAATTCCGAGATGGCCGCCACCTCGGCCCCTGTGCCGGGCAACGGCGCCAGCTTCTGCCCCGCGACCAGATCGCGCGAGCGACCCGAAGCAGAATCAGGCGCAACCGTATGCGCGAGAACGTTCAACTGATCGAATGTATTCGCCGCAGCCGACTCCACTTGCTTTTCGCCAGCCTCAGCAGCGGCCAGCTTGCGCTCCGCAGCAGCCTGCTGCTCCGCGCTGAGATCGAATTGCGGATTGCCAATCAGCAGCGCCGTCTTGAGACTCGGCTTCTCCGCGGGCGCTGGGGCAGGTCTGGCCGCCGCCTCACGCCTCAGCAAATCCTTCGTGCTCGACACCAGCCGCAGATCATATCGCTCCATCAGCAGCTTTCCGTCGGGCGCGGGAATAATCCCAATGGGGATCGTATTCAGCACGCCATCGGGCGCAAGATCGATCTTCGTCACGCCGCCCAGCGCGCCCGCCAGCGGCTTCCATATCAACTCATAAGCCCGTGCGCCGGGCAGCACCGCCGACTGCTTTGGCTGCGCAAATCCTCGCGTCTGCAGCGAGTTCTCAAACCCCGCCAGCGCGTCTGTCTCAATCTGCCGGTCGTCGCCAAGGAAGATGTAAGCCGGCTGGTCTTTCGTCGCCGCCGTCACCACCAGCGCCACATAATACGTCTGCGCCGTCCACTTCCTGTCGTAGTAGCGAAAGCGCGCGAACTCCACCGCTGCCTCGCCCGGCGCGAGCGCATCGCGCACCTGCTGCCACGTCGCGCGCTCCATCTGCTTCGCCGCCGCAAACGCCGAAGACCGCGCCACCAGCGCCTTTTCGATTGTGTCGGCTTCCGCGCCCAGCTCCGCAACCTGCTTGCGCCACAGATCGCGATCCGGAGAGTTCGTGTTCAACAACGCCGCCATCTGCGTTCGCTTCACCGTCAACTCCTCCAGCAGCCGCAACGCCTCCTTATCTCCCGACGCCTCCACCCGCCGCCGCATCTGGGCAATGCTCCCCGCGATCATCCCCTTCTCCCACAAAAGAAGGTCGTACATCTCGCCCACCAGCGCCGGCTCCTGCTCCCGATAACGATGAACAAAGCTGAAAAAGCCGGGGAAGTCGCTGGCGACTGTTTCGAGATAGATAAGGCGCTCGGCCTCGGTCATGTAGGTGAAGTTGTATTGGAACTGGTGGTAAAGGTTGTCGAGCGCGCGGCTGTACAGCGGCGACGCTGTGGCCACCTTCTGTTGGCCGTCATAAAAGACCGCCAAATTAACAAGGGCTGTTGCGACGTCGGGATGATCTGGCCCGAGAGCCTTCTCGCGGATGTCGAGCGCTCGCTGCAGCAGAGGCTCGGCATCGGCGGGGCGGCCCTCAATCTCGTAGAACTCGGCAAGATTGTTCAGGTCGGTAGCCAGGTTGATATGTGCTGGGCCAAGCAGCTTCTCATCGATCTTCAGCGCACGCTCAAAGAATGGCCCAGCCAGATCGAGCTTGCCGACTGTCATGTAGACGCCGGCAAGGTTGTCGAGCGATGTGGCAACGTAAGAGCTTTCTGGCCCGTAAACCTTCTCCCGGATGGCAAGGGCACGCTCGTAGAGCGTTACGGCGTCGGAGTAACGTTCGAGATGGCCAAGAACCATGGCCAGGTTGTTGAGGTCAGTGGCAACATCGGGGTGCTCGGGGCCGTGAGCCTTCTCGTCGATTGCGAGCGCGCGCCGAAGGAGCGATTCCGCCTCAGGGTACTTGCCCTCGCCGATTTGAACGGATGCGAGGTTGTTCAGGGTTGTCGCGACATCGGGGTGGTCGGGGCCGAGCGCTTTCTCTTCGATGCGCAGTGCGCGCTCCAGCAGCGGTACGGCATCTGCGTATCTGCCCATCTCGTCGTAGTGCAGAGCAAGCGAGCCCAGAGCGCGGGCAACGTCGGGGTGGTCTGGGCCAAGCGCCTTCTCGCGGATGCGCAGCGCCCTCTGGTGCAGCGGCTCAGCCTCGTCGAATCGGCCCTGGTAGTCGCAGATCTGGGCGATGCTGCTCAGATCGGTGGCGACATCTGGATGATCGGGTCCTAGCTCTTTCTCGCGAATGGCCAGAGCCCGCCGAAACATCGGCTCAGCCTCGGCATTATTGCCCTGTCGCTCTTCAAGGTTCCCGAGCTTGTTGAGTTCGTCGGCCAGGTCGGTGCTCTCGGAGCCAAGTGCCTTGTCGTCGAGGCCGATCTTGCGTTTGAACGCCGCAATCTCGTCGGTGTACCGCTTCTGGCTGTCATAGACCTCGGCAAGCACGCCGAGGCTGAGCGCCAGGTTCGGGTCATTGGGGTTGCCAGCCTTCTCAATCAGGTGCAGAGCGGTCTGCGCCTGAGTCTCGGCCTGGTCAAGGTGACCAAGTTCCATTTCGACCTGCGCCAGCACTTCGTAGATGGGTCCGAGATCAGGATCATCCGGGCCAAGTGCCTTCTTCTCGATGCGAAGCAGCAGCTCAAAAACGGACTCGGCGTCAGCGAATTTCTTCTCCCCCATATACAGCTCGCCCAGGTCGCTGATGTCGGGCGCGATGTCAGGATTCTCAGGACCCTTTTCCTTCGACTCGATATAAACAAGCTTCCGCTGGAGGGGCTCGGCCTCAGCGAGTCGGCCAAGTTTTCTGAGCGAAAGGGCAAGGTTGGCCAGCGCGGTGGTGAGGATTGGGTCGTCGGGGCCAAAGGCGGCCTTTTCGATGGGCACGGCGCGCTCGAGCTGGCGAACTGCATCGTCCCAGCGCTCCAGGGACATATAGGCGGAGGACAGGTTGACGAGGACAGGAGCAACTTGAATGTCGGTGGGGCCGTAGGTGCGGTCGGCGAGATTCAGGGCCTGTTCAAGCAGCGCGCCAGCCTGAGCGTATTTGCGCTGCTTGTAAAGAGCTGCGGCCTGTGCGCTGAGATCGTCGACCTTTGCCTCCGCGGCACTGGACTGCGAGGCGCGGGACTTGGGTGCGCCGGACTGCTGTGAAAGGAGCGCAGGCACGATGAAAAGCGCGATTGCCATGATGGTCACTGGGACAAACAGGCCGCCGCGGCCCGCGAGGGGGCGGCCAGGGGAAGCCGACGAGATTGCAGTGTGCACGCGCATGGAATGGCGGGAGTATAGCACCGGAGCACGACGAAGAGCGGTGTGCCGGGCAAATGGCGTGAACGGGAGCTGCGGATTAACTGCCCTTAGCGGCGCATTGTCCAGGAGAACGACGCAGGCCCGAGGGCGAACGCCATCAGAGCACGCAGGCCAAACGGCAGATCCGGCCTCATCAGATGGCCCGTATAGAAGAGAGGTCCGCGGAGAGCTTTCACGTCATTGTAGCTAGCGGCGCGGAATGCGCAACGCCAGCGCCGCTTGCGGAAGCTCGACCACTCTTGAAAGACATCGCTCGATGGTCCGAGGGGGCGGACCGTGAGCAGCAATCGTGCCCTGCCGAGCCTTGATAAGGTCTGCGACGAAAATCGCACCGGCGAACGGCTTTGCGCAGAACGCCCTTGCGGCGATGTGTGGTCAGTCGAGGCGTTTGGGCCTCCATCGAATACCTGAGCCGAGGATTCTTTCAGTGCATTAGCCGCTGGGTTGGGCAGTCGATTCGGCCGCGTGAGCAGCTTCTTCACCAGGTTCGGATAGTGAGCCACTGTGGTCCAGAAGCGCCATGAGGCGCTGGGGAGCACATGAACGGCAACGCCGCCGGGGCGGAGGACCCGGCTGATCTCCCCCAGCATCGCGTCGAGATCGACCGCGTGATACAGCATGTGCGAGGAGTACAAGACATCGAAGCTGGAGTCTGCGAACGGGATGTTGCCGCCGTCATAAGTAGTGACAGTAAAGTACTGGCGGCCATAGCGCTGGGAGTGAGGATCGGGACGTGTCGCAACATCAATCGAATGCACGTCGCAGCCCCAGGAGGAAAGGATCGATGCCTGAAAACCGCTGCCGCCGCCAAGCTCGATAACGCGAGTGCCCGCTGGGAAGTAGCCCCTGAGCGGCTCAAGCTCAGCCCTTCGAATTCGCTCGAGCAGCGTGTCCATGCGCGACGCTCTTTCCTGCGGAGTTGCGAGTCAAGGCAACAATACATCCGGCGGAGGACTCCAAGCGAGCACGAAGATGCACGAAAGGACTAGGTCAGGTGGAGGGCCGAGAGTATCGCTCACTCGGCGAGAACAGAGGGAGAAAGGGAAATGTCTTCAAAGGTTCGCACACGCGGATCGTTGAGGATAGGCTGGACGGCGTCCCTCGCGAGAATTCTACCGAGAATCACAAGAAACCTGGCGAAGCAGGAGTATAGTAACTGCCAAACCCTTTTTGAGAGGTAACTCGATGGGCAAGACAGTCAGGCGTTCCAGGTCTGTGATCTTAGGGTGGTGGTTCGCGAACCTGTTACTTGTGGCGGGAATCCTGACGGGCGTTGCGGGTTGTGGCGGCGGAATCAGCAGCGGTGGGACTCCGCCGCCGGTCACACCCACGGTCACGTCGGTAACGCCGACTTGCTCTCCCGCATCGATAAACACAAATCAGACCTCGACTTGTACAGCTTCGGTATCCGGTACCGGAAACTACAGTTCTGCTGTTACCTGGTCTGTCAGTCCCACGTCCATTGGCGCCATCAGTGCAGCAGGCGTCTTTACTCCGGCAGGCGCGGGAACGGCGACAATCACTGCGACCTCGACTGAGGACCCTACTAAATCCGGCCCAGCGACCGTGACGGTCACAGTCGCAGCCACCATCACATCCGTGGCGGCGAGTTGCTTGCCCGCTTCGATCCTCACCAATCAAACCTCAGCATGCACCGCGACGGTGAGCGGGACGGGAAGCTACAGTTCCGCAGTCACCTGGTCTGTCAGTCCCACGAGCATGGGAACAATCACCAGCACTGGGGTCTTTACTCCTGCGGGAGCGGGAACTGCGACCATCACCGCGACCTCGACCGAGGACCCTACTCAATCCGGTCCAGCGACAGTGACGGTGACAGTACCGGCCACGATCACGTCCGCGGCGGTTTCATGCTCACCCCCAAG